>Ga0207707_10001964_pt1 | contig 18692 bp, 8 predicted proteins | sample KBSC83BmetaG_FD_184336 | JGI IMG/M metagenome (GOLD analysis project Ga0207707, IMG submission 184336) | Corn rhizosphere microbial communities from Kellogg Biological Station, Michigan, USA - KBS C8-3B metaG (SPAdes) (version 2) | ecosystem: Host-associated > Plants > Roots > Rhizosphere ...
GCGTTGCCCGTTCGCGTGATTCAGAGCGGCGATAAGCTCGTCTGCAACAACTCGACGGCGTACGATACGATTCAGGGCGGTATTCAGATCGTCCCCGACATCAAGGTCGTCGGTCCGAACTTCGACAAGGGGACGCTCGGCTGCATCGTCCGCAAGCGCGGAGACACGGGACGCGAGAACGTCTATCTGCTCACGTGCAGGCACGTGCTCTACGCCGGGGGCGCGAAGGAGAACGACTACGTGCACCATCCCTTCGCGCCGCCGCCGCACGGGCAGCCGGCCGCCGGACCGTCCACCACCCTCGGGCCGATCCAGGCACTCGCCTACGAGAGAAATGTTCTCTGGTCGGATTCGCCGGATCACAACCCGTTTCTCTACCACCTCGACTGCGCAACCGCGCGGCTCAATCTGGACAGCAAGTGCTGGAGAAGCACGTGCACCAAGGACGTGCTGCACTATGCTCCCACCATCGTCGACCTCGATCTCGGCACCGACGATCCCGCGACGACGCAGCACGAGAATCTGATGATCGCCGATGTGCGGAACGTTGACAACGACAGCGCCATTATCGGCAAGCGGGTCTACAAGGTCGGCCGGGCGACCGGGAAAACTGCGGGGATCGTTCGCTCCGTTGCGAGCACGGTGCAGGTTCGAAGTGATCCGAACGACTCGAACAGCCCACTCGTCGACGCCCAGCTGCTAATCGAGATCGACTACGACACGACCTCGCCAGACGGTACTACCAACTGCCTGGGCAACGAGCGCTTCGCCGAGGGCGGCGATTCTGGATCCGTCGTCATCGATGAGAACAGAAATATCATCGGACTGATCGCGATCGGGCCGACGAAGGCGTCGAATCAGCTGCCTGCGCCGAAGAAGTGGGCGGCGTGGGCGTGCCACATTGTGCCGGTGCTCGACAAGCTCGGTATCTGCGTTCCGACGAGCGGGGGAACGTCGCACGGCAGCTGCCTCGCGACCGATGGGAGCGGTCTCACGCGCGCGGCGGCATCGGTGCCCGTGGCTGGCTCGCCTCCCGGCTTCGACTTCTCGGCCGCGACGATCGCCGCGCCGGCGATGATGGTCGAGCGGGCGCTCATCACCGACGAGCAGCGGAGCCGCATGCTCCAATTTCGCGATGCGGTGTGCTCGACGCCGCGCGGTCGCGCGCTCCACGACTCCTTTGTGCTCGTTCGCCGCGAGCTCGGCTACCTCGTGCGCAACTCGCGCCCGGTGAAAGTGGTTTGGCATCGCACACACGGCCCGGCATTCTTCGCGCACCTCCTCGATCATCTGAAAGGCGACACCGGGTCGGTGCCTCTCGAGATCGGCGGCGTGACGCGGGCGGAATTCCTCACGCAGATGGGAGCGGTGCTCGAGGCGCGCGGGAGCAACCCGATGGCGGCCGCGATCCGTCTCTGGCGAAGCGAGCTTCTCGAGACGCTCTCCACCGCGACTGACATCGATGACTGTCTCGGCACGATCACCGAGCTCGAAACGGCGTCGTCGGAGCGGAGCGCATCATGAGCGACGAGACCGACTCCCTCGCCGCCATCGCGAGCGAGCTCGCCACGCTCTTCGAGCCGCTCGCCGAGCAGCTCCTTCCTCCACACACGCAGACGTTTTTCGCGCAGCTCGGCATCATGGTCACGGATCCGCAGGCCATCGCGCTCGGCGGACCACTCGGGAGCATCTCGACCGATGTGCAGGCGCTCATCGCGCTCGTCCCCGCGATCGAGGCGGCGCTCGACGCCGAGGACGCGGGGACGGTGATCGAGGATGCGCTGCAGGCCATTGCGAAGATTCGCGACATCCTCAATTCGTTCGACGCGCTAGTCACCGCGATGCAGGCGCTCTCGATCCCGAACGCTGCGCAGTTCGCGAAGAGCCTCTTCGATTTCCTGCTCGCTCAATATCTGGAAAATGCGCGCGGGCTCAACGACGTTCTCGAATTCGCCGGCATCCTCACGCGAGAGGATTTCGACGTCGACTCTACTGATCCCGCGCACCCGCCGTACACCACGTATGCGTTCGATTTCGGCGCGATATCCGATTGGCTGAAGGATCCGGCAGGGAAGGCGACCTCGCTTCTCGGGTGGGGGCCGGGCTTCGATGGTCATCTGCTCTTTCCTCGCCTCGAGAAGCTGATCGCGTTCGCCGGGCTTCCCGTCATCTACGATCCGCTCGCAACACCGCAGAAGCTCGACTTCGTCGTCGTCGAGCTCACGCCCACCACGTCAGGCACCTCCGGTCTCATCGTCGCGGTCGAGACCGATGCGATCACGAAGTCCACATCGATTTCACTCGGCACCGATGCGACGCTCCTGATCGACGCCGAGTTCCAGCCGCCGACCGGCACCGCGATCACGCTCTTCACTGATGGAACGATAACATTTACGCCGCCGAGTCCGACGACGATGAGCGGCGACATCTCGGCGAAGTTGATCTTCAAGCACGAATCGCCACCCGATCCATTCATCATCTTCGGCCAGGCAGGCGGCAGCCGTCTCGAGATTCTCGAAGTCGACATCGCCGCATCTGCGCACGTCGACGAGGTTGGTGGCTCGGCGCAAGGCAGCTTCCTGCTCAGCGGGACTCTCACGGGCGGCAAGGTCGTCATCGACAGTACCAAGGGCGACGGATTTCTCACGTCGATTCTGCCGTCCACGCACGTCGAGGCGGACTTCTCCGTTCTGATGGGAGTGTCGACGGACCGCGGCTTCTTCTTCAGCGGCAGTAGCGCGCTCGAAATACGGCTGCCGTTGCACATCCCGCTCGGACCGGCCTCGATCGAGGCACTCACGCTCGAAGCAGCGTTGAGCGGCGGTCTCATTCCGCTCAGCCTCGGCGCGGACATCCGCGCGGTGCTCGGGCCGATCGAAGCGGTGGTGCAGAACATGGGCGTCACGGCGACGCTCTCTTTTCCTCCGCACAACGGCGGCAATCTCGGACCGCTGCAACTCGACATCGGCTTCAAGTCGCCGACCGGCATCGGGCTGAGCGTCAACGCGGGACCGATGACCGGCGGAGGATTTCTCTCGTACGATTCCGCGACGGGTGAGTACATCGGCGCGCTCGAGCTCTCCTTCCAGGGGATCTTCTCGCTCAAGGCCGTGGGAATCATCGATACGAGGATGCCCGACGGCACCGCCGGATACTCGCTCCTCATCCTGGTCACCGCCGAGTTCACGCCGATTCAGCTCGGCTTCGGCTTCACGCTGCTCGGCGTCGGCGGGCTGCTAGGTCTCAACCACACACTCGACACCGACGCGCTCCGGCTCGGCGTTCGCTCCGGATCGGTCGAGAGTGTGCTCTTTCCGCCGGACGTCATCGGTAACATCGCGCGCATCGTCAGCGATCTGAAGACGTTTTTCCCGCTGGCCCAGGGACACTTCATGGTCGCGCCGATGGGAAAGCTCGGCTGGGGGACGCCGCCACTCATCACGCTCGAGATCGGCGTCATCCTCGACATACCGTCACCGCAGCTCGTCATCCTCGGTGTACTGCGCTGCATTTTGCCGGAAGAGAATGCACCGATCCTCAGGCTGCAGGTGAATTTCGCCGGCGGGATCGATCTTGCGCGTGGCCTGATCTGGTTCGACGCATCGCTCTTCGACTCGAATCTCGCAGCCTTCACGCTCACTGGCGACATGGCGCTGCGCATCTCGTGGGGCGACTACGAGACGCTCATCATCAGCGTCGGCGGCTTTCACCCGGCCTTCCACGATGTGCCGTCGGATCTCACGGGGATGCGGCGCCTCACGATCGCGCTCCTGTCCGGCGACAACCCTCGCATTACGGCACAGAGCTACTTCGCAGTCACCTCCAACTCGCTGCAATCTGGAGCGCGCGTCGAGCTCTACGCTGCCGCGTGCGGCTTCAACATCTATGGCTTCCTCGGCTACGACCTGCTGATTCAGCGCAAGCCGCTGTACTTCGACGCACTGATCGCAGCTGGACTCGCTCTGCGGAGCGGCGACGATGTCATTGCAGGCATCGATGTGTCGTGCGAGCTCTCGGGCCCCACGCCGTTCCACGCACGTGGGGACGCGAGTTTCAGCGTGCTGTTCTTCAGCATAAGCATCAGCTTCGATCACGTCTGGGGAGATCCGCTCGTCGACCTGCTGGAGGATCTCGTCGACGTGCTCGACCTGGTGACGGCCGCGGTGAGTGACACGCGAAACTGGCGTGCGCTCCTTCCCGCGAACTGCTCGCAGACGGTCTCGCTGCGCAAGGTCGACCTGACCGGCGGCGTCGTGCTTCTGCATCCGTTCGGCGTTCTCACCGTGAGCCAGAAGGTGGCGCCGCTGGAGCTGCCGATCGATCGCTTCGGCGAGCAGAAGCCCACCGGAGATACGACATTCACGATCAGCCGAGTTGGCGGCTCGGCGGATCCGGCGCACGAGGAGTTCGCGCTCGCGAGCTTCGTGAACATGAGCGACAGCGAGAAACTCTCGCGCAAATCGTTCGAGTCGATGAAAAGTGGTCTCGCCTTCGATGCATCGAGCGGCGCGCAGACCGGCGTCGCAGTGGACAGGGATGTGTCCTACGAGATGAGCTACCTGAACCACAAGCGTACGCGACGCTTCGGTCTCGTCGGCATCTTCAAGGCGCTGTTCGACACGTTGAGCCGAGGCGGAGCGGCAGCGCGAACTCCGCTCTCGGTTGGGACGCGAAAAGCGGGTGGCAACCGGCCTTCGGCAATCGTGGTGAGCGTCGCCGAGTTCTACGTGGTGAGTGTGACGGATCTCTCGCTCGCCACCGCAACTGCGAGCGCTCAGACGCAGGCGGAGGCGTATGCGATGCGAGACGCGCTCGTGCGTGCGGATCCGGCGCGTGCGGGGATGCTCCAGGTGGTAGCGTCGCACGAGCTCTTCATGAACGACGCCGCATGACGCTCACCGTCGGGAAGTACACGTTCACCGCGTGGCTGCGGAAGGGAATCGGCGGATCGATCTCGGAGCCCGACACGCTCGGAGCGGATGGCGGCGCGGTGAAGGAGCGCGCGAGCATCCCCGTGGACGTGACGGTGAACGCGAGCCCCGTGCACAAGGACTTCACGCTGCTCGGGCCCGGCGATGTTCTGGGGATCAATCCGAACATCGTGGTACGCACGGAACCGCGCGACTGGGTGACCGACTTCGAGCCGAATTATCTGGCTTTCATCGAGATCTACGACGAGGACTTTCTCTGGCGCTACACGCCGGCGCGCGCGGTGGGCGACAAGCTGCGTCCTTGGCTCGCGCTCGCGATTCTCGAGGAGGATGCACCAGATCACCCAGGAGAGTTCACGCGCAACGATGCGAGCGTGCCGCTGCCGACGATCAGCGTGCACTCCTCGGCGTCGCTGCCACGGATGTCGCAGAGCTGGGCGTGGGCTCACGTGCACACGAACGAGTCGTTCGCGAACGCCACCGACTTCGAACAGTTCCTCGAGTCGCTGAACACTCCGGACAATCCGAACGCCGACCGGATCGTCTGCCGGCTCATCTCCCCACGCCATCTGCAGGCGAACACCGCGTACGGTGCGTTCGTCATTCCCTCGTTCGAAACGGGGCGGCTCGCCGGTCTTGGGCAGGACCCGAAGGATGTCGACGCGCAGCAAGCCGCGTGGACGGCCGTGCCCGGCCCGGTCGACTTTCCCGTCTACTATCAGTGGCGGTTCCGGACGGGCGAGAACGAGGACTTCGAGTCGATGGTCAAGCGGCTGCAGCCGATTGCGGCCGACCCGCGACTCGGCATTCGCGGTATGGATGGGGAGCAGCCCGGATGGGGGCTGACGGTCGGCACAAACATTGGGCAGATCCTGCCAACGGACGAGAAGCAGACGGTGATCGGGCTCGAAGGTGCGCTGCGAGCACCGACGACGGTATCGAGTCCGGTCACGGTCGATTCGAGCCGGCCTTTCTTCCAGCAGCTCGCCTCCGTTCTGAATCTGCCAGCGCAGATGCAGAGCGCGCCGGCCACCGCGAATCTTCCCGTCGTCGTCCCGCCGATTTACGGCGAGTACCACGCGATGCAGCACACGGTGGATGTCACGCAGACGGGGTGGGTGAACGCGCTCAATCGCGATCCGCGGTCGCGCGTGCCCGCGGGCTTCGGCGTGAGCGCCGTTCAGCAGAATCAGGAGAGCTACGTCGCGCGCGCGTGGGCACAGGTGCAGCAAGTGCTGAACGCGAACCGCGTCATCCGCCTCGCATCGTACGCGATGCGCGCGAGCCAGGCCGTGTACGCCAACTTTGCCGTGCGTCTTCCGGCAGAGCGAGCGGTCGCATTCTTCTCTCCGGTATTGCGGAAGGTGCGTGGCTCTCCGACAACGCTTCACCATCTCATGGGTGAGAGCACGCTCCCCGCGGGAGCAGTTGGTGGCGCGATGCGCAGGTTGGCGCGCGCGCGCGGCGCCGTGGCGCGGCGCGTGGCGAGTGCAGACCCCGCGTTCACTCACGGCGCGCTGGTCGCCGGGCTCGCGAACGGGAATCTCACTGCTGCGCCGCCCCGAAAGCCCGGTGGCGATCTGATCACCGACGCCATCGTCGCCGACAAGGTGCCAACGACGGTCTCGCCTGCGTGGATTATCTGGATCGCGAGCCAGGGGCTGCGGGCGCTCGTCGTGCTGCTCGTGCTTCTCGCCGTGGCTGCTCTCGCTACCGGTGTCTGGCTTCTGTTCATCGTACTCGGCGCTCTCTCGATCGGCGCCTACGTCGCGCTGCACGCGCGCGCAGTGGCGCAGTTGAGTGAGGATGCGGCTGCGAATGCGCCGTCGACGATCGTGGAACCGGGCACGGTGGCGAGCTCAGTTCGTGCCGCGCCTGCTCGACCGGACTTTCGCTTCGTCGAGACCGATCCCGTCGTCTCGCCCGCCGCGCGTGCGGGCACGCAGATGACGACGACGATCGAGAAGACGTCGGCCTCCGCGAACGCCGTGCAGTTCACCGAGGTGGCGCTCACCACGAAGATCGCGGCCGGAGCGGACACACTCGAAGCGAAGAACTTTCGCAGAGCGGCGGCGGCACTCGAGCAACGACTCAGCATCGCGGTCGCGGTAAAGGTGCGCGCGCCATTCGATCTCTCGAATGCGCTCGTGAAGCTCACCGCCGCGGTCGATCCGCTCAAGGCATTTCCTCGGCGCGTCGCCTCGGGGGTGCGATTCACCTTCGATCCGGCGTGGCTGTTGGAAGCCGAGCATCTCGTGCCGGCGATGGCGTATCCGGACTTCGACGATCCGATGTACGAAAAGCTTCGGGACATCTCATCGGAGCTGCTCCTCCCGAATCTCGAATTGCTCCCGCCGAACTCGATCACGCTCCTGATGACGAATGCGCCGTTCATCGAAGCGTATCTCACGGGACTGAACTACGAGTTCGGGAAGGAGCTGCTCTGGCGCGAGTACCCGACGGACAGGCGCGGCAGCTACTTCCGCCAGTTCTGGGACGTGCGCGGCATTCTCGCGGAATCGACGGGCGAGAGCGCCGAGAGCATTTCGGAGCGATCGAAGGACGTCACGGCGCTCGACACGTGGACGAGCTCTTCGATGCTCGGGTCGCACCGCAACCCGCTGCGCCCGCCGGGCGAGCAGCTGGTGCTGACGATTCGCGGTGACCTCCTCAAGAAATATCCAAATACGCTCATCTACGCACAGAAGGCGCACATCGCGCGCGACGGCTCCGGAAATCCAATGCCCAACGCGGATCCCGTGATCGCAACCGTCGCGAGCGACGCGGATGTTGCGAGCGAGATCAAGTTCCCCGTGTTCAAGGCGTCGGTGGACCCCGACATTCGATTCTACGGCTTCGACCTTTCGGTCGAGCAGGCGCGCGGCGGCGACGCGCCGCAGCTCGAGAGCGATGACTGGGGCTACTACTTCATCATCCAGCAGTTGCCTGGCGAGCCGCGCTTCGGGATGGACGTTTCCTTCGAGCCGGATGATCCGGACGCGATCACCTGGAACGATCTCGCGTGGACGTCGCTCCCTTCGACGGAGACGTTCATCGATACGACGGTGCAGCCCACGGGCATCGTGCCCACCGGCCCCGGCGAGAGCCTGGGGCAGTGGGGAAGGGACGCGGCACACATGGCGACGATTCTTCTGCAGGCGCCGGTGATGATCGCCGTGCGTGCGAGAGACATGCTCGCGGGACTCGCATGAGCGCGTACGCCGACGCGATCGCGGCGGTGCGCGCGGCGCGACAGGCGCGCGACGCAGCTCGCGCGAAGCTGCACGCGATGCAGCTCCAGCAGCTAGTCGCCAGTCGGGCGAGCCGCGCGGGGCAGCGAACCGCCGGGGGCGCGGGCGACATAAATGCGCAACTGGCGGTTGTGGCAAAGGCGGAAGCCGCCGTCGTCGCAGCGACGAGCGCCGTCTTCGGAGGGGAGACGCCGCAGCGGCTGATCGGCGAGTGGGATGATGCGCTGCCGATTCTCCTTCTGCCGCTGCGGCTGGAGACGCGCTGGAAAACGGACGCGCCCGCACCAGCGACCCCTGAGCTCTGGGTGCGCGTGTATCCGGACGACATCGCGATCTCGACGCACGAAGCGATTCTGACAGATGCGGAGGTGCAGGGCGGCCAGGCATACTGGAGTGCCTACCGCGCCGCACGGCCCGACACCGTAGCGGAGGGAGTCGCGTGGCGCACGCTGGCGACGCGCTTCGGGTCGAATCGCGCGGCGTGGGTCGCACTGCAAACGACGCCGGTGAACCGGAGCAGTACATCTGCCGACGCCTCCGTTCCTCTGCACTTTCCGGACGTGCCGGTGACCAAGCCGGATTCCTGGACGGAGGCGCCGCACTCTCGAGTGCTCCCTGATCGCTACGTTCTGCTCGCGTGGCGCGGCGAGACGTTGGTGGTGACAAAAGTTGGTGAGCCGATTGCAGACGTCGTCGTCGTGGGCCCGGCGCCGCTCGCTGATCCCGGCGATGGCGGCCCGTCCATCTCGCGCGACTCGGTCGATCAGACACTCGCGTTCGGGTCGTCGTTCGCGTGGGTGCGCGACTTCGATCGCGCAATCGCCGCGGGGATGGCGTTCCGAATTCCCGTTTCCGCCGCCGACGTTGCGCAGGGCTTCGATCGTCTGCTCGTGCTCGGACTAAAACTATCCGCGGACGCGAGCGATGCGCAGTCGCTCGTCGAGCAGCTCATCGACGATCATCACTACGCCATTCCAGGATTCGCGATCGTGCAGCAGGGAACGCCGACCAACAACACGGATGGCAACGACTCTGGCTACACGCGCGACGATGTCTCGAGCGACGAATCGACGGTGGCCCAGTCGTCGCCCGCCAGATTCACGCCGGTGAGCGATCGAAGCGCTGCGTGCGACGGCCAGCGGCTCGCTGACTTTCTGGGGATCGGGTATGCGCCGCTACTCTACGCGTCCGGAGCCGAGCACGCGGACAATGCGGAAGCGGTCTCGATGAATCGCGCGCTGTACGCAGGCACGCTCGGTTACTACGCCGATCACATGATCAACGAAGTGATCGAGGAGAGTGCGCTCGGTGCGCTGCGCACGCATTTCACGGAGCTCGTGTCGGGACGGGGACCGGTGGCATCGATACGCGTGGGAAAACAGCCATACGGAATTCTGCCCACGAGCTCTCTCGCCCGCTGGAAACCTTCATCGGTCCGGTCGCGCGGCCTCGCGGGCGCGGCAACGGTCGACCCGTTCGAGACGTCGCTTCTCCGGTGCCTGGCGCGCTTCGATGTAGCCTGGTCGACGCTCATTCCCGGATTGAAGCAGATCGGCGCTCCGGGCGATGGTGCCGCGAATCTGCTGGAGGTGCTCGGACTACAGCCGAATTCCGCGGAGTTCCATCAACGCGTCGGCTACAGCTACGACTACCTGAAGAATCTCGACTCGCTCGCGTGGGGCGGCGCGACGTTCAGCGACATCCTCAACATGCTGATCGAGGCGCAGGGCGCGCGTGATCTGCTCACGCAGCTCGGTTCCAATCCTCTGCGCTCCGACGGTTCGGCGAAGCCGTTTCCGCTGCTGCTGCAGCTCATCTGGCGCCATTATCAGACGCAGCTCGATGCGGCGCAGCTCATCGATGGGCGCCCGCTCTCCGAGAGCGCGCTCCTTGCTCCGGTCGATCCTGCCGGCACACTCACCTATCTCGACTGGCTGCTCGCCAACGCCGCGAATGCAGCGGCGCTCGAGTCGCAGGACTTTGGCGCGGGGGTGTCACGGCCGACCGCGCTGCTCTACATGATGCTGCACTTCTCGATCGTGATGGAGGCCAGTCGCGGCATCCGAAGCTGGCTCGGCACCAGGGGGGTTGTCGCGGACGAGCTCGTGCGCTCGCGCAACTTTCTGAACATCGGCGCCGAGCCATCACCATCGATATGGGAGGTGTTTCGCGCGCCGGCGAATCAAGTCGTGGCAGCCGCGACGTCGTCGCAGCCGTTGCTCGAGATGCTCGGGACTCCGGCAGTGGCGGGCGATGCGGGGCAGCCGGTGGCCGAGCAGCTTGCCGCGATTGCTGCGCTCCGCGAGATGCCCACGGCGCGTCTCGAGCGCACCCTCGTCGAGCACATCGACACGCTCGGCTATCGACTCGACGCGTGGGAGACGTCGCTCTTTGCGCGACGACTTCAGAGACAGCGCCGGATGGATTCGCCGGTCGCGGAGCGGCGCCTGGGCGTGTATCTGGGCGCGTACGGCTATCTCGAGCAGCTGCGCCCCTCGGCGCGACGGCGCGCGAGGATCGCGGACGCGACGGTGCCCGTGCGCGGGCAGCCGCCGGCGGCCGATCTGTACGAGGAAGCCGGGAACGGCGGATACGTGCATGCGCCGTCGCTCAATCATGCGACCGCCGCCGCGCTGCTCCGAAGCGGCTATCTCACGCATGCGACTCCCGGCGATCCGAACGCGCTGGCCGTGAATCTCTCTTCGGATCGCGTACAGCGCGCGCGATACCTGCTCGACGGCATCCGCAATGGCCAGTCGCTCGAGGTGCTGCTCGGCGTGCAGTTCGAGCGCGGACTGCACGACTTTACGACGCGGTCCCCCAATCCCGTGATTCTCGACCAGCTCAAGCCGCTGTTTCGGACGGCGTTCCCGATCCTGCTCACGCAGGTGCCGCAGGCGGCGGATGCGTCGAATGGTGCGAGCGTCGTGACGCAGGACTACGAGGTGGTGAACGGTCTCACGCTCACCACGACGACCACGGCGTTCCCGTACGGCATCGCCGAGCTCTCGACTCTCACAGGTGCGCAGCAGGACGCGATTCGCGCCGTCGTGACGCAGATCAGCGACACGCTCGATGCGCTGCGCGATGTGCTCACCAACGAGGCCGCGTACCAGCTCGCGCTCGGCAACTTCGATCGTGCGGCGGCCGTGATACAGTCCGTCGGCAACGGCACAGTGCCGCCGGACGTCGAGGTGATCGCGACGCCGCGTGGGACGGGGCTCTCGTTCACGCAGCGTCTCGCGGTCCAGCTCACATCCGGGAGTGTGGCGAATCCATGGCCGTCGGTTCCGATGGGAGAGCGGGCGAAGCTCGAGCCCTCGCTGAATGCGTGGCTGGGAATGTTGCTCGGAGCGCCGGAGAACGTTCGGTGCACCGTCGCCGCGGTCGCATCCGACGGAACGGTACTTTCCGACGGTGCCGGTCCGATTCAGGGAGAAGTGACGCTCGCAGATCTCCAGCTGCAGCCAATCGACTTCACCTTCATGGTCCGAAGCCAGGTGGATGCGAACGGCGTCGCCGAGCTCGAGTCGCGCGTTCGTTATCGCTTCGCGACCAATCGCGGCATCGCGGACGACGTGATCGTGCGCATCTCGTTCGGTGATGCCGGGGCGGATCCGTCGGCGCGATCGTTCAGTGAGCTGCTTCCGCTGGCGGATCGCCTGCGGAGAGTACTCGGGGCATCGAGGCCGCTCGACGCGCGACACTTCAGAAGCGCGTCCGCCGATCCACAACCGCCGGCGACGAACCCTGGGCAGGTGGACGTTGCGGAGCTGCAGGCTCGTGTGACGACGAGACTGGCTTCGGTGCGCGCGCTCTTCCCGCAGTTGCAGTCGGCGGCCGACGCCGCACGCAGCTCCGGAACCGCTGCCAACACGAACACACTTCGCGCCGCGCTCACCGCGATCGCGAACGCCGGCTTCAGCTACGCGTTGCCGCAGTCCGCGACGGGCACAACGCCCACCCAGGTGGCCGTGCTCACGCGCCAGGCCGACTCGCTGCTTGCGCGCTTCGCCGTGCTCGACCTCGCCACCGGTGCGCAGCTCGCGAGCATCGGCGCAACGACTGGTGCGGAGCAGGCGGTATCGATTCTCACCGATGCGGTGAAGGCGTGGATGGGCGCCGAAGTTGTGCTGCTGCCACGCTTCACCTTTCCCGACGCAGCCAGCGTCGCGCAGGCGGATGCCGCACGCGACGCGCTCCTCTCGTATGCACGAACGACGGCGGCAATGCCGCTGCCCGTGGACGAGTGGCTGCACGGCGTGTCGTGTGTCCGGCCACTCGTGCACGACTTCGAGATGGTCCGCATTATGGCCGACGCCGTTGCCGACACTCCTCTCGCGCTCTCGCCGATCCAGCTCCCATTTCGAGCGAGCGACAGTTGGCTCGGCGTGCAGTATCCTCCGGATACCGCGATCCTTCACGACACCGTGTCGATGGTGCAGCATCTGCCGCAGGGATTCACCGCCGCGGGCGCACAGTGCGGGCTGCTCATCGATGAATGGGTGGAGTCCGCGCCGACGCGCGCGGAGGTCACGGGTATCGCGTTCAACTTCAATGCGCCGAATAGTGCACCGCCGCAGGCACTGCTGCTCGCCGTGACGCCGAACGAAACCGGAAGCTGGCAGTGGGACGATCTCGTCGACAGCGTGCTCGACACGTTCAGGCGGGCGAAGCTTCGAGCGGTCGAGCCCGACCAGATCGGCAATCTGCCCGGGATCGGCACGCTTCTCCCTGCGGTGATGGCGGAGTTCAGCACGAGCCGTGGCAGCGTGTCGCTCGATTACTCGTTCAATCTCTCCGCGATCCGTGATCAGGTATTGGCGGGAACGAGGGCGACGACATGACCGTGCTCACGGACGTCATCATCGCGCATCCTGAGCTGTTGCTCGAGCAGTATCGCGAGCCGGCCGTGACCGCGTACAACCGACTCGAAGCGCGGCCGCGCGCGCACGACTTCACGCGCAGTCTGCGAGCCGAAGTGCGTGACGCACTCTGGATGATCACTCGGCAGTGGCAGATGGGAGAGCTCGCGGCGGAGGACGCGGGGTCGCCCATCGATGCGCGGCTCGTAACGCGCAAGCTCACCGTGGATCGCATTCAGCTCGCTGGCGGCGCCGTTCAGCCCTATGACGATAGCGTGCCAATGGAGGCGATCGTCGAGCGCGAACGGGTGCCATTCTCACTCGCGCTTCGCGTGCAAACCGCGCAGTACTTTCTCAAGTTGCACACGCCGGCGCTTCGAAGCACGTACCTTCCGCGCTACCTCGCGAAATTTGAGATCGAGCCGAACGCAGACGCCGACTATCGCGGCCAGGTCGATGGACTGAATCTCTATCTCGCCACGCGGAGGTTTTCATTCGACGGCGAGAAGCTTCTAGCGTCGATCCGTGCCGGCTCCTTCGTGGCGGATGTGGGAGTGAGTGGCGGCGATGTGCTCGCGATGCAGGGAATCACCAGTGCGTTCATCGCGTGGTTCGATCGCCAATACTCGCAGCCCACGGAGACGGCGCCGCTCGCATGGGATAGCTCGCGGCTCAGCTACTCGCTGACGGCCGGCGCGCCGGCGCCGAATGGCACGCAGCTCACCCTCGTCGCATCCCGCTACGCCGATGGCCGGCTGGACTGGGACTCGTTCGAAGTAGCTACGCAAACGACGCGGAGCGTTCTCGATGGTGACGGGCACGTCGCGCCGCCACCCACCGAAGAGTCGATCTCGTTCATTCCGGTGACAGTGAAGTTCAAGGGAATGCCGAGCTCGCGTTTCTGGGAGATGGAGGAGCAGCAGGTCAACTTCGGCGCGATCGAGGCACAGACCACGGATCACCTCCTGCTCGTCTTCGCCGAGCTGGGGCTCGTGTACGGCAACGACTGGTTCGTGGTGCCGTATCGGCTGCCAGTGAACACGCTCTGCGAGATCACGAGTCTGATCGTGACTGATGTCTTCGGTCAGCGCACGCTCGTCCGTGCCGCCGACGAAGGCCCCGGCGATGACTGGCAGCGATGGAGCCTCTTCAATCTGAGTAACGCAGGCGAGGTCGGAAGCTACAACAGGCAGCTCTATCTGCCGTCCACCGTCGGTGAGATGCTGGAGAGCGACCCGCTGGAGCGAGTGCAGTTCGTGCGCGACGAGATGGCGAACATGGTGTGGGCGGTGGAAGAGGTGATTCCAGATGCGACGGGGAAGGGAATCAATGGGAACGATGCCGCGGACAAGACGGGAGTCCTTCCGGTTCCAATCACCGCGTCGACGGCCACGATTCGCTACGTGCTGGGCACGACGGTGCCCGAGAACTGGATTCCGTTTCTCCCTGTGCAGCGCGCGGGGAGCGTGCAGGACATCGCCTTCCAGCGCGCTGCGATGCCGCAGATGGGGATGCCGCCGCGCGATGTCATTCGCGCAAAGGGCGTGCTGCTCAACGAGCCCTCGCTGCCATGGTTCGTGAACGAGGAAGAAATCTCGGATGCGGGCACGATCGTGACGCGAACGTATCAACGCGCGCGCTGGTACGACGGCCGCACGTATCTCTGGATCGGGCGCCGGCGCGAGACGGGAAGGGGGCTGGGGAGTAGCGGACTGCGCTTCGATCAGATCGAGCCGTTGCAGACGGGCACGAAGGGCGGTGGCTGAGCGCTCGCTGGCGCCATCCCCAAGCTGGCTCGCCGGCCGCGGCAATCGCTCGATCATCTGGCGCTCTCCACGCCCGTTTCATATGGTAGGCGCAGCATCGCGCCCCGAACCAGTACTCGCGGAGGAACCATGTTTGCCGGCTGTCGCCGATCACCCATCCTCTTGCTCGCAGCCTGCCTCGCCGCCAGCGCCTGCACGTCTCACGACAATCACGCGTCGAATCAATCGCGCCTCGATTCGGTCGCGGCGTCATCTTCGAGCTCAGGTGATACGGCGAATCCGTTCCGAAGCACCGGTCACCAATATGGCCCGCCCAATGGCAAGATCAGGGTCGCGAATCTTCTCGAGCTGCACGGACAGCCAAGCGGACCTGTGGACCTCTATGATGTACCGCATCCGGATTCCTCGGTCACCCCGATCATCGCGAATCTCAGCTACGGTCAGATCTCGGCATACGTGTCGCCACGCCGCGGAAGTACGGGAGGGCGGAGCAATCTCTATCTCTTTCAGGCACACCAGAAAACGGGTACCGACCCGTTCGGCGCCAACATCGACCACAGCGGCTTCGATTCCACCGATCAGCTCACGATTGCGCTCGCCCCGACGAGCATGGGCAGCGGCAATGCCGGGATCGGTGGGGTCTATATCGAGGAGGGCGGGAAGCGGCTGAACTCGATGGTCGCGGATAAGGAGACGGCGGCTCAAGCCGGCGGCGCGCTGCTGATCATGAGCGCAGCCAACAGCATGATCGATACACTCCCCCAGCAGTATCTCGTGGTCGACGGCACGTGCCCATCTCCGATATTCGCCGGCTCAATGCAACTCTTTCCCGTTGCTCCTGGCTCGCATACGCTGGGTCTCGTCATCTCGCCTCATGGAAGGACGCTCCAGACCTGCGCCGGCCATTCGCCCGTGTCGACTGTCCAAGTCAACGTCGCCGCGGGGCAGCGATACGTCGTGTGGATGTATGGTCTGCCGACCGACGGTTTCAAGATTCTCGCGGCACCTATCGAGCGACCGTAGCGAATACGCGATCGGAGGGATTTCCGATGCTAGCCCGCCTGCTGATCATCGTGGCTGCCTTGTCGGCCGTAGACTCACCTGCGGCAGAGCCCACGATCACCGAGTACCACATCCCACGCGCTGGCGCCTTCCCGCACGACCCCGCCGTGGGCTCCGATGGCATCGTCTGGTACACGGATCAGAACAACAGCTTCATCGGCCGCCTCGACCCCGCCACCGGTAAGATCACGGACGTCCCAACGCCCACTCCAGCGTCGGGACCGCACGGCATAGTCGTCGCGCCCGATCTCAGCGTGTGGTACACGGCGCAGCGCAGTGGTTTGATCGGTCATCTCGATCCGAAGACGATGAAGATCACCGAGTTCAAACTCCCCGCGAACGCGAACGCGCCGCACACGCCGCTGCTCGTGGGCAACAAGATCTGGTTCACGGCGCAGACCAACAACACGTACGGCGAGCTCGATCCGGCCACGGGCAAAGTGCGCGTGTTCCAGTGTCCCACGCCGAGGTCGCTCCCGTACGGCATGCGCGTCGCGCCTGACGGCCACGTGTGGATCTCGCTCTTCGGCACGAACAAGCTGGGTCGTGTGGACACCAACAGCGGTGCGATGAAGGAGTTCGTGATTCCGAACGAGGGCGCGCGACCGCGGCGCATCGAGGTCGCGCCCGATGGAATGGTGTACTACACGGACTACGCGCGCGGCTATCTTGGCCGGCTCGATCCTGCAACAGGGCAGTTCAGGGAGTGGAAGTCACCGGGCGGTGAGAAGTCTGCGCCGTACGGTATTGCGCACGCGCCCGACGAGCGAATCTGGTACTACGAATCCGGCAACAACCAGATGGTCGGCTTCGATCCGAAAACGGAGCAGATGGAAACGGTGAAGATTCCGACGTCGGGCTCGGTGGTGCGCAACGTATCCGTGGACGCGAAGCGGAACATCATCTGGCTGGCGGAGAGCGGGATTCAGCGGCTCGGGAGGCTGGAGCTCGGCGCGCGGTAGCGCCGAGCACTCGGCCGCGCCCACTCGGCGCCGTCCCGAGCTACCTCGCCGGCGCGGGGCGATACACGTGCGCGACCGCTCCCGCAGGGAACGTTGTCGCGCTCACGAGCTGCAGCGCGACTGGCTTCGGGAGTTCCGAGAACAGTGGCAGCCCCTGTCCTCGCACGATCGGATGCACGAGCAGCTGGAATTCGTCGACGAGTCCCAGTCGCACGAGACTGCGCGCGAAGCTGGCGCCTCCGTGCGCCATGATGTCTTTCCCAGGCTCGCTCTTGAGCTGCGCGATGTCCGTTGCGAGGTCGCCCGACATCACGCGCGCCTCGAGCCAGCTTTTCTCTTTCGCCGGATTTCTGCTCCGCGCTTCCGCGCGTGCTGGTGGCGACGTCACCGACGGGTTCTTCGAAAAGACGACCTTGGGGATCTCGTTCATTGGCGCGGCGTACACCTCGGTAGAGAAGGGCCAGTACGACGCCATGTCGCGAAAGGTGCGGCTTCCCATGATGTGGACGCCGGCCTGCCAGACTGACTTCATCGTCCAATCCACCGCACCATCGTCCATCGTCGCGAAGATCCAGTCGACATCGCTCTTTGCGCCGCCGACGAAGCCGTCGACCGACATCGACATCTTCAAAATCAATTTGCGCATGGCTCGATCTCCAGTGAAATGCTCTTGAGGGCGGCACGACGCGCGGCGTCAGACCACGGAAATCGCCGCTTTCATATAGATGACGAACGCCAATCGCCGATTTCGACGCCAGATTCGCGTTATCATGTTCGCGTATGACCAACGGCAATCGGCCGGCCCGTGAGGTCCCCGGCAGTTCCCGTCAAGAGTCCTTTCCGTTTCCCTCCGTCTTGATCCGCTTTTTTCCGTATCTCAGATGTAAGAGCCAGCCCGAGCGTCAGTTACTAAAGGCCGACTGAGCATCCCAAGCCCGAGCTCGCTGGACCAAGTATGCTAACCTATTGACACCATGTCAGTGTACTAGCATATTGACGCCCAGGTCCCTTCGGAGAGCATCATGAAGTCACGTGAAGTGTTCGGCGAGCTCGGGCGGCGCGAGCGGCAGCTCATGGAAATCGTCTACCGGCGCGGACGCGCCACCGCTACCGAGATCCGCGAGGAGCTCCCCGATCCGCCAAGCTACTCGGCCGTGCGCGGCATGCTGCGACTGCTCGAGGACAAGGGCTACCTCCGACACGAGCAGGACGGACCGCGCTACATCTATCTCCCCACCGCCGACCTCAAGAAAGTGAGCAAGAGCGCGGTGCGCGATCTCGTGCGCACCTTCTTCGACGACTCCGCCAGCTCCGCCGTCGCCGCCATGCTCGGCCAGTACGAAGGTCAGCTCAGCGAGGCCGAGCTCGATCGCCTCGAGACGCTCATCGAACGCGCACGCGCCGCGGACCGCAAGAACAACAGAGGAGGACGGTCATGACATCGTTCATCATCTCTCTCGCAGTCAGACTCACCATCCTCCTGATTGCCGGCGGCATCGCGGTGTTCGCGGTGCGACGGTCGACCTCCGCCGTGCGCCACGTCGTCATCGCTGTCACGCTGCTCTGCGTCATCGCGCTGCCGGCGATGATGCTCATCGTTCCGCAGTGGCGCGTGGCAGTGTTGCCGACGCCACAGGTTGCGCCAGCGCCCGTGACGCCGACCGCGCCCGTCGCCACGACCGCGACGCAGACGCGGATGCCGATCCACCCCGTGCTCATCACGAGCGATCGCGTGGCAGCGGCGCCGGTCACGGTGGGTACCACGATTCGTCCATCTCGCGCGATGACGGTTCCAGAGATGGCGCTCTACATCTGGATGCTCGGCGTTGCGTTCGGACTGCTCTGGCTCGCCGCC
>Ga0207707_10001965_pt1 | contig 18684 bp, 20 predicted proteins | sample KBSC83BmetaG_FD_184336 | JGI IMG/M metagenome (GOLD analysis project Ga0207707, IMG submission 184336) | Corn rhizosphere microbial communities from Kellogg Biological Station, Michigan, USA - KBS C8-3B metaG (SPAdes) (version 2) | ecosystem: Host-associated > Plants > Roots > Rhizosphere ...
ATTGACTTCCTACTCATGCATTATTATGCATTATGCGTGAATAAAACTCCAGTTGGTGTGCTCGGGGCCAGCGGCTATGCAGGCCGCGAGCTCTGTGCACTGATTCTACGGCACCCCGAGCTCTCGCTCGCCTTCGCCACCGCAAACGATCAGCGCGGGGCGACCGTTCGTGTGGCCGGTCGCGATGTCACCTTCGCTGCGCCAGAAGACGCGGCGCTGAGCGACGTCGAGCTCGTATTCAGCGCTCTTCCGCACGGGGCATCAAAAGAATGGATCGAGCGTGCCCGAACCCAGGGCGCACGCGCCGTTGATCTATCCGCTGACCTGCGCCCAGGCAATGGCTGCGAAGGCATTGCCTACGGTCTGACCGAGCTCAATCGAGAATTCGTGGCCGGCGCCGAGTTGGTCGCGAACCCGGGTTGCTATCCAACCTCGATTCTGGTTGCGCTGGCTCCGCTCGTCGAACGCGGGCTCATCGCACCCGGCGCGACGGTGATCGCCAACTCCGCGAGTGGCGTAACAGGCGCGGGAAACTCGCCAAAGCGAGAGCTTCTCTTCGGCGAGGTCGTCGAAGACTATCGCGCATACGGCATCGGCAACACGCATCGGCACCTGAAGGAAATGCGCGCCACGCTTGATACGTGGGGTGCGGACGCCGATCTCGTGTTCACACCGCATTTGCTTCCTGTGGCTCGAGGCATTCTCTCGACGATCACGGTTCCGCTCACGCGCGCGCTCGACGACGCTCTGGCGCCGTGGCGCGACACGTATGCGAACGAGCCATTCATCGAATTGAGCTCGGAGACGCCGTCGCTGCGAGATGTCGTTCATCGCAATGTCGTGCGCATTTCTGCCACGATGCTTGCCGGTACGCGAACACCCACTGTGCTCGTGACGTCGGCGATCGACAATCTGCTCAAGGGCGCCGCAGGCCAGGCGGTGCAGAACGCGAATCTGATGCTCGGTCTCGACGAGACCGCGGGGTTGCCGCTGTGACGCGCGTGATCAAGATCGGCGGTCGTCCGCAGTCCGATCCGAATCTGGCCCCGACGCTTGCGTCGGGCTGGTCGCAGACGAACGGCGGCCTGGTTCTCGTGCACGGCGGCGGCGACGAAGTCAGCACGTTGCAGGCAGCGCTGGGCGGAAGCACCACGTTCGTCGACGGTCGCCGCGTCACGACCGAGCGCGATATCGAGCTTGTGCGGATGGCCCTGTCGGGAAGCGCGAACAAGCGGTTGGTCGCGAGTCTCGTGAAAAGCGGCGTCGAAGCGGTCGGCCTGTCGGGCGAGGATGCGGCACTCATTGCTGCCTCGCCGATGGATGCCGAGCGGCTCGGCCATGTCGGCGTTCCCAAGGCAGTGAACGTCGCTTTTCTGCGGCATCTACTGTCGGGCGGCTATCTGCCTGTCATCTCGCCTGTGAGTTGCGACGCGACCGGCGCCTTGGGCGCCGCGCTGAATGTGAACGGCGACGATGCGGCTGCGGCGATTGCTGTCGCGCTGGGTGCGGCGGAGTTGCTGCTCGTCGCGGACGTTCCGGGCGTGATGCACGACGGTGAAGTGATCCCGGAGCTGACGCCTGCCTCCGCATGTCAGTTGATGAGAGACGGAACGGTCGTTGGGGGGATGCAGGCGAAGCTGCAAGCGGGGCTGTCGGCGATCGCCGGCGGCGTTCCCCTCGTGCGAATCTCGGACATCGGGGCAATTGCCGATCCGGCGCGCGGCACCGCGCTTCGGTCCATTGGAGAACTTTCATGAGCGTTTCAGTCGAAGTGCCCGTGCCGGTGAATGCGCCCCGAAGCGCGCCCACTCCGGCCGTCCCACCAGTGGAAAGCGCGCTGCTCGGCAACTACAAGCGCGCGCCGGCGGAATTCGTCGACGGCGCCGGCGTGTATCTGATCGACTCCACGGGACGCCGCTATCTGGATTTCGTGAGCGGCATCGCCGTGAACGCGCTCGGCTACGCCGATCCTGGGCTTCAGCGTGCGCTGCACGCGGCCGCGGACGGGCTCGTGCACGTGTCCAACCTGTACGGCACGGCGCCGGGCGAGCAGCTCGCGGCATCATTGGTCGCGCAGTCGTTCGCATCCAAGGCATTCTTTTGCAACTCCGGCGCGGAGGCGAACGAGGGCGCGTTCAAGTTTGCACGCCGCTGGGCACGCACGAAGGGCGATGCGAAGCACGAAATCGTTGCGCTGCGCGGCGCGTTTCACGGTCGCTTGTTCGGGACGCTCGCCGCGACGGATCGTCCGTCGTATCGAATTCCGTTCCGTCCGCTCGCGCCTGGCATCACGATCGTCGAGCGCGACATCGACGATCTTGCGATTGCACTCGACTCGGAAACCGCCGCGGCGGTGATCCTCGAGCCCATTCAGGGTGAGGGCGGCGTGCGCGTGCTCGACGCCGGCTTCGTTCGCGAGGTTCGCGCGCTGACACACGAGCGCGAAGTCGCGCTCATCTTTGATGAAATCCAGTGCGGCCTCGGCCGCACCGGAAAGCTGTTCGCGTACGAGCATTTCGGCGTCGAGCCCGACATTCTCACGCTCGCCAAGCCGATCGCCGGCGGATTGCCGATGGCGGCGATTCTCATGACGCAGGAGATCGCGTCGACGATCAAGCCTGGCGATCACGGCACGACCTTCGGCGGCGGCCCCTTCGTCGCCTCGGTCGCGAATTACGTCTTGTCGCGTGTTTCCGATCCTGCGCTGCTTCAGCACGTCAAGGAGAACGGCGAGTGGTTCGGCGAAGAGCTGAACGATCTCGCGCGGCGAACTGGACGAATTCGCGGCGTGCGCGGCGTGGGCTACATGTGGGGCTTCGACGTGATGGGCACAGCGTCGCACGTCGTGAACGAAGCGTTCGATGCAGGCCTGCTGACGTGTTCCGCCGGCGAATACACCGTCCGGCTGCTTCCACCCCTCGTCGCAACGCGCGACGAGCTCGCACTCGGTCTCGGAATGCTCGAAGAGATTTTGTAATGACGGTGGATGTGGTCATCCGGCGTGCTCGCGCGGAGGATGCGGAAGCCATCGCGCGACTCATCGCGGTCTTTGCGGATGAGGCGCTGATGCTCAGGCGCACGCCCGAGATGGTCTCGCTGGCAATCGACGACTACGTGATCGGCGTGAGCCGGGATGGCGAGATCGTCGCTTGTGGTGCGCTCAAGGAGTACTCGCCGTCGGTCGCTGAGGTTGCCGCGATCGCGGTGTCGCGCACCGTTCATGGATGCGGCGTTGGAAAGGCGATCGTGCGCGCCGTTGAAGCGCTGGCCCTCAAGCGCGGGATCTACGACGTCTTTGCGCTGACGCTGCAACCGGCATTCTTTGGCGCCATCGGTTATCAGCGTGTCGATCGCGCGCGGTATCCCGAAAAGATCCGGCGTGACTGCCTTTCGTGCGCCCGCCGGTTCGCCTGCAATGAGTTTTGCTTCGCGAAGAACCTCCAAGTTGGCGCGATCGCGGCCTGACCTGATACAAAACGTTCCTTGACGGCCCGCTGAGACCGTTATACTGTATCGCAACAATGATACAGTATAGAACGCCGCGTGTTCGATAAAATCGACCCGCGGAGCCCCACCCCGCTCTACGCGCAAATATCGACCCGACTGCGAGTTGCGATCGCTGCCGGCGAGCTGCTGCCCGGCGAGGCGCTGCCCTCGGTGCGGCACCTGGCGTCCCAGCTTCGCATTAATCCGGCGACCGTCGTCCAGGCGTATCGCGCCCTCGAAGCCGAGGGACTCGTCTCGACCCGCCAAGGCGCCGGCACGTTCGTCCTCGACGTTCCCGCGGAGCGAAAGACAACCGAGCGATCCGTGGAGGCGCGCCGGCTCGTGCGGGACATGGTCGCCGAAGCTGGCCGTCTCGGAATCTCCGCCACCGAATTGCGCGACGCTGTCGACCATGAGCTCAACGGGAGGAAGGAGTAGATGACCTTCGCCATCGAAACGAGCGGTTTGCAGTTTCGGCCCGGACGCGGATTCGAGATCTCGAATCTGAACATGCACGTGCCGAGCGGCGCGCTCTACGGGTTTCTTGGTCCGAACGGCGCCGGAAAAACCACAACGATTCGCTTGCTGCTTGGACTGACCCCGAAGCAGAGCGGAAGCATCACGGTGCTCGGCCGGTCGATGCCCGGCGGTTCCGTCGACGTCATGGCTCGCACCGGGTATGTGCCCGAGCGGCCGCACTTGTATCCCACGCTCTCGGTCGACGAGACGCTGCGCCTCCACTCGGCATTCCATGTTCGTTGGGACTCGGCGTGGGCGGATGAGCTCAAGCGACAGTTCTCTCTGGTCGGCGAGCGGCGAGTCGCCTCGCTATCAAAGGGAGAAACCGGCAAGCTGATGATGCTTCTGGCACTGGCGCAGCAACCGGAGTTGCTCGTGCTCGATGAACCGACCGATGGACTCGATCCAGTGGTCCGACGCGATGTGCTCGAGGCCCTTCTCGGCTACGTGTCCAGTCACTCGGCGACGGTATTGATCTCGAGCCATTTGGTGCACGAGCTCGAGCGCATCTGCGACTGGATCGCGGTGATGGATCGCGGACGGATGGTCGCCGAGCTTCCGATGCAAGAATTCAAGGATGGCATCAAGCGGCTCGTCATCGCCGACGTCGCACGCACGACGAAAGAGCCTCCGTTCACTGTGCTGGCTCGGAAGCAGAGCAACGGTGGTGAGCAATGGCTCGTGCGTGGATGGACGAACGGCATGCGCGATTACTTCGCTCACAGTGGCGGAACGCTTCGCGAAGTCATTGATCTCGATCTCGAGGAAGGGTTCGTCGAGCTCCTCCGCTCATTCCGAGGAGCCGCATGATGACGACGAGACCATCGCGCTGGCGCGCACTGTTCGAGACGCAGTGGAAGTGGACGCGCGGCGTTCTGCTCCTCATCGCGGTCACGACGTTCGCTCTCCCGCTGTTGTCGCTGCGATCCTCGGCCGGTGCGCGCGACGATTCCAGCTTCATCTCCTCCATACAGGCGTGGGCGGTCGGGTATGCGTTCGTTGCCGCCGGCCTCGGACTTTTGGTCGGAATTTTCTCGTGGTCATACGATCACCGGCTGCGTCACGTTTACGCGCTGTCTCTGCCGGTCGAACGCTGGCGCTATTCGTTGATGCGGTTCACCGGCGGCCTTGCGCTGATTTCGCTTCCTGTTGCGACATTGTTCGTGAGTGCGGAGATCGTCGCGCACAGCTCCCTCGTTCCGCCGATGCTGCACGCGTATCCTGTCGCGCTCACGTTGCGATTCGCGTTCGCGGCGCTCGTTGCCTACTCCGTGTTCTTCGCAATTTCGTCGGCGACGGCGCGTACCGCTGGCTACATCCTCGCCACGATCGGACTCTTGTTTGTGCTCGACATCGTTCTCCGATCGGCGGGTAGTCGAATCGATGTACTCGGACACGTTACAGATATTCTCTTTGCCGCGCCCGGGCTGCTGGCGGTGTTCGGCGGACGCTGGATGCTGATCGATGTCTAAAGCGAACGTCCGGCGTGTCCTCGCCGCGTGTGCCATTGCCTCGATCGCTTCACGTAGCGTTCGAGCGCAAAGCACGACGGAGTACGCGAAGCGCCTCGATTCGCTGACGGCGACCTGGCGTGCGGCCGTCATCGCCGAGACACGTGCAGACAGCGAACGCGTGAACGGATTGCCCGTGGACACCGTTCGTGTCGGAAACCTCGTGGTCCTCAGCGATACCGAGTACGTGGAGCTTGCGAAGAACACCGCGGCGCTCGTCTCGCCTGCGTTAGACCGCGCATTTGGAAGCTGGGCGAGCCGAATGCGGACGCATGTGCTCCTGCTTCGGCGGAGATCGGGCGCGTCGATGGCCGAAGGTCATCCGCCTGTTGAATCAGGAGTCGTGGGCCCGGGTGGCCGAGTGTTGCTGTCATCGACGAGCATTGCAACAGCGGATGCGCTGAAGTCGATGTGGCTTCGAATTGCCGAGGAGTTTCTGTCGGGCGATCTCGATCCCGAGATCCGGAATTGGCTGATGGTTACGCTCACCAGCGAGCCCGCAACCGCGCGAACGCTAGCACAGGGCCGTGTGGACCTCGTCTTGGCTCGCTCGCGAGCAGCCCACTCCTGTGCGCTCGGTGATCACGAGGCGTGTATGCAAGCCCTCGGCCTGGTCCGAGTAGACGACGTTCCGTTCGCGCTCTTCGATGAAACGCAGCGGCGTGGGATGATCGAGTGGAACGCCTTTGTGCTGCAACGACGGGATCCTGCCGCGTACACGCGGTGTGTTCAAGGAGGGAATCAGGCCACGTGTGACTCACTCATTCGCTCGATTCCAGCGAATGCCGTCCCGCAGGCTGTTCCCGCCGCCGTGCGACAGAACCTGATTCGGTACGCTCTTTTAGTCGGCGGCGATGGCGCCTTGGATCGCCTCGCGAACACCAAAGGTCCAATCGCTGACCGAATCGCCGCGGCGGCGCGCATGCCGATCGATTCTGTCGTGAGTCGATGGCATTCGAACATCATGAGCTCGCAAAACAGCTCCACGGCGATCGACGCCACGACGGCTCTGTCATCGCTGTTTTGGGCGTGTCTCTGCGGCGCGCTCGCTCTCCGGAGCTCACGATGGCGCTGACGCCTTCTCGATGGATCCTCGCAACAGCAGTCGCATGCGCCGCGGTTTGGTTCTTTCTGTTTCGGAGCGAGCGACCTCCGGCGAAGACTCTTGTCGTACCTCCTACGCCGTCGCGCGTCACAGTGGCCGCGAATGCGATGTCACTCGCCGCGGATCGTCTGCGCCTGCTCCGAATTCGCGACTCGGTGATGCACGAAGCAGCCACGCAGCACGCGGGATCCCTGTCCGTTCTGATCTCGCCGTCCTACGGCGATGCGTTGGCACGCCAAATCGACACACTGGTTCGACGCCGGTGGGCGGAAGCTGGCGCGCCGACCGGGATTCCTGTGGTGATCGCCGCTGTGGTCGATTCCTCGACGATCGTCGACGGAGCACCGCGCCGTCGGCCATCATGGACACCGTCGATCTCGGCGTTTCTACCCGATACGAGTCGTAGCGCAGCCTGCGTGTCGATCCTTCGCGTTGCGTCGATCCCGAACGCGACATCTCCGCGAACTTTCCGTCGCAACCTGATAGCGCCGCAGACGATTGGCGGACTTGTAGGACCGTGTCTCTACTATGCTGCATTCGGGTCGCCTGGCCCGCAGGTCGCGCACTGGTTGGGCGACGGCAATTGGCGTGCGGCCCAGGTGACGGATTGGCACACCGCGCCGCCGCCTGCCGCGCCGCGCTTCATTCCGTATACGCCGTCGGTGAACGATCGAGGCTCATCCGCCGCTTACGACGCGCGCGTTGGGACCTCCACCGCCGGTCTGGCGTGTCTCGCTGGGGAACAGATGCGGTGCGCGCAGGCCGTGCTGCCGCCCAGTCGACCGAATACTGACTCGGTCTGGCGACAGCGCGTCGTGTCGACCACTGGTGCGAACGACGCAGTGTTCACTTTGCCGCGCGGGCGAAACATCATCGGACCCGCCGACGGTTGGTTGCTGTCTGAGATGGTGCGGACGCTCGGCAAGGAGCGTTTCACTGCCTTCTGGCGCTCGAGTGAGCCAGTGCCCGACGCGTTTCGCGCAGCATCGAATCAAAGCCTCGATTCGTGGGTGCACGCCTGGGCCGTTCGCATGTATGGGCCGCTCCCGATCGGGCCTGGCCTCGGAGGCCTGGACGTGCTCTATGGCATGCTGTTGCTGCTCGGCGGAATCGGGGTGGCGCTGGCGGTGGCGCGAGCGCGGCGCGTAAGCTGACCGAGGCAGGTGCGGAACGTAGATTGTTCCGTATGGGTCGTTCACACCGCAGCGTTGGGCTGTCAGGGCTTCGCCAGGCATTCGACGAAGCGCGATTCGGGTCGCAGCGCACGCTGAACCTTCGTGACACGCTGCCGACGGCAGCCGCCGCGACGGTGCGGACCGAAGCCTGGCTCAGACAACAGCAGGTCGACCGCGCCGACGAGGTGCTCGTCGTCACGGGACGCGGCAACAAGAGCGTCGCCGGCGTGTCCGTCGTTCGGGAGGCGGTTCTCCGATTGCTGTATACGCTCAGACGTCGCGGCGTCGTCAGCGGCCATGAAGAGCACTCGCCCGGCTCGTTCGTCGTGAAGCTCGCGCCGATCGCGGCGCTGTGGGAGTCGCCGAGGCGCAATAACGGACGCGGCGTCGCCCCGCCGCCGCCAACACCGCCGTCGCTCGACGACCTCGATGAGGAATCTCGAACGCTCTTGCGGAATCTTGCCGAACGTGCGCTCGAGGGCATCGGGATCAAGGACACCGCGACCTTCCTGCAGGGCGAGATGCTGAAGCAGTTTGGTGCCATCGCCGGGACCGTCGGCGATGCGCCTGGCCGCGAGCGACGCCTCAAAGCCGCGTTGCGAGCGGCGCTCGACCAACATGAATGACGCGCTCCTTCATCGTTCTCACCATTCGACACACCAGCCAATCATGCGAACAGCTCTAGCGCTCATCCTCACCGCATCAGCGTCGCTTGGCGCGCAGCAAGTGATGCCCGGGTATACGCCAGCCGACGCGGCACGAGAACGCGCGCTGGAGACGAGCGCGATCGCGCGTCCGTCGCCGACGGCGGCGTCAGTGTACTCGAAAGAACTGTCGAAGGAGACGCACGTTGCCGGCACACCCGCGCAGGCGCGCACGCGCGACTACGTGTTGGCGCAGATGAAGAAGTGGGGCCTCGAAACAGAATCGAGAACCTACGACATCTGGATGCCGCACCCGACGTCGGTGCAGGTTGCGCGGGTGTCGCCGCAACCGAAGGAGCTTTCGCTCGCTGAGCCGCCGATTGCCAGCGATCCGACGTCGAAGCTTGCGCAGTACCCGACCGTGAACGGGTACAGCGGCCAGGGCGACGTGACTGCCGATGTGGTCTACGTCAACTACGGTCTGATCGAGGACTATGCGCTGCTCGATTCGATGGGCATTTCGGTGAAGGGGAAGATCGCGATCGCGCGATACGGTCGATCGTTCCGCGGCATCAAAGCACGAGAAGCGGAAAAAAACGGCGCCGTGGGGTTGTTGATCTACAGCGATCCGCAGGACGACGGCTACGTCGCCGGCGATGTGTACCCTGATGGCCCGATGCGAAACAGCGCGGGTGTGCAGCGCGGCAGCATCCTGAATCCCGATGGTGACCCGTCGACGCCGGGCTATGCAAGCACGGCGGGCGTTTCGCGCCTCACTCCGGCGCAGATGACGATCTCACACATTCCCGTCGTGCCGATCGGCTACGGCAACGCAAGCGAGTTGCTGAAGTACGTTCGCGGCGCGCAAGTGCCGCGCGGTTGGCAAGGGGGCCTCGCGTTCCGCTATCACGTCGGACCAGGACCGGTCAAGGCGCGCGTCGCGGTGAAGGATGACCGCGCGACGAAACCGCTCAAGCCGATCTACGACACGTTCGGCGTGATTCGCGGCAGCGAGTTTCCAAACGAGCTCGTGATCATCGGCGGGCATCGTGACGGTTGGGGGCCGGGTGCGGCCGACAACGTCAGCGGAACCATAAGCGTGATGGAGGCGGCGCGCGCAATTGCCGAAGAGGTGAAGGCGGGCGTGCGTCCGAAGCGCACGATCATCTTCGCAACGTGGGATGCGGAAGAGTGGGGCCTGATCGGATCGACGGAGTTCGTCGAGGACGACTCGCTTCGGCTCAGTCGCGATGCAGTCGCCTACCTCAACCAGGATGTGGCAGCACAGGGCAATCGTTTCAGCGGCGGCGGGTCGCCGTCACTGCGCGCGGCGCTGCGCGACGCGGCACGTGTCGTCCAGGATCCGAATGCCAAAGGCAGCGTCTACGCAGAATGGCGAAAGGCGAGCGCTGTCGCGGACACTGCCGAACCGGCGATGGGCGATCCGGGTGGCGGTTCGGACTTCGCAGGGTTCTACAATCACCTCGGCATCCCGATCGCCGAGTGGGGATTCGGCGGCGCGGGCGGCGTGTATCACTCACAATATGACAGCTACGCATGGATGACGAAGTTCGGCGACCCTGGCTTCCAGTATCACGCTGCCGCCGCGCGCGTTGGAACCGCGATGCTGCTGCGTATCGCGAACGCCGACGTGCTGCCATACGACTACGCTGAATACGCGCGAACGATGCGCCGGTACATCGCGCCGATCGATCGCGCGCTCTCAGATAGGCACTGGGACGTGTCGAGCACGGCGCTGCGAGCGTCGATCGATCGATTGGAGCGCGAGGGCGCAGCATTCAACGCGGCTCGCGACTCCGTGTTGGCGTCGTCCACGCCGCCCACGGCAACGCTGCAGCGAACGAATCGCGCGCTCATGCAGGTCGAGCGCTCGCTGATTCGTCCCGAAGGACTTCGCTCGCGTCCGTGGTTCCGCAACCTGATCTACGTTGCGGACGAGAATAACGGCTACGCGAATATGGCGCTGCCGTCGGTGAACGAAGCGATCCGTGGCAATGACGAGGCGCTCACGCGCAACGAGGTTGCTGATCTGGCGGCCAGATTCGATCGAGCGGCTCAGGCAGTCGCCGACGCACGGAGCGCGCTGCGCAGCCGCTGAACTTCAGCGGTTGATCACGGAGTCGGTGATCGATCGCCCGACGATGATCGCGACGATCGTGCTCACGCTGATCGCGATGACGGCGATCGCGAACAGAATGCCGATGAGCTGCTTCCGGGATAGCGTCCACGTCCCGGAAGCAGCGGGTCTCGAATCGCTCAGTCGTGGGCGACGAGCCGGCGTTTCCATGGACTCGCGCGCGCTGTCCGGTGCCCGCGCCGCGCTCACGGCCGTGGCTTCCGGTCTCGATTGATCCTGACGCGCTCGCGCCGAGTCGATATCGGGTGTGTACGACGGCGTGGGTGTGAGTGACGGCGCGGGTGACGCGCTGGTCGAAGCGACGGATGCCGCGGGCGCGCCATTCGTTGCCTGCGGCGTAGCGGCAACTGGCGCTATCGCTTCAGGTGATACCGCCACTGGCGCACGCACTTCGACTTTGGCTACCGCAGGTGCGACAAGAGGCGCCGGCAGCATCGGCGGCGCATTTTTCACCGGCGGAGCTTCCGACGCAGCTTCTGCGCGATGAGTCGCGTGCGGCGCTTCCGCGGGAACATCCTCCGGCGGGAGTGCGATCGAGATGCCCTTTGGCGTCGACCGACGACGAGCGACGACGTACGCGCGCGGCAGTGACTTTCCCTCCGAGTCTTTCGCGACGGGTACCGCGCCCAACAGCGCTCGCGGCGGAGTCGGTGTGTTCCGAGACGATCGCGGATCCGGAATAGAAGTCGACGATCGACCGGGGCTCTGCGGAATCCCGAGCTGTACTTCGATTCCCGCTGGCGGGGTCACGATGTGCGACGATGCCGGTGTAGTCGGTACAGCGACGATGTCCACTGGAGTGCGCGACGCAGCCGGAACGGGAAGATCGAGATCAATCGGCGCCTGCTCATCGACGACCGGCGTCGTCGACCGCGGCGGCTCGAGTGAGATGACCGAGCCACGTGGATGACGAACGCCATTCAACGCGCCGCTGCACACGCAGCCAAGGCGCGCCGACGTGTCGATGAGTACACTCTTACCGCCGAGCAGCAGCTGCGCGATCTCTGTGATGAAATCATCACCATCGACCTCGACGAGCGAGCGCGAACCGAGCTCTGTCCACAGCGCTTCAGCACTGGGCACGCCGCCGGGTTGCGATCGAAAGCGCCGGCGATCGGGAGGAATCACCGCTTCGAACACGTGCGGCTGCTCCTCGATCACGATGTCTCGCTCGGCGAGCATTGCGAGGAGTGCATCGGGCGTCATGCGAATGTCGATCGAGTCATCGACCGCGCCTGGACACGCGCCGACATAGGTGATGCGCGTGCGACTCGGCTGCGCGAGCATGCGAACGTAGCGCGCGACGGCGACCGGAGGCGGCACCAACGGCAGCAGCACGGGGCGAAGGTCGCCGCCTACCGTGAGTAGTCGATGCGCGACAATCGGACAGCTGCACTGAATCACTGGACCGCTGCCGAAGCGCGGCAGACGTCGAAGGACCGCGGCGGCTACCAGCTCGTCGCCCCAACTCGCCGGCACCACGTTCGCGAATCCCGCTCGGAGGCACGCGTGCGCCAACTGCACCGGCGTCGACGGCGACGCGGCGAGAACGGCGTCCGTGCCGAGAATGACAATCGGCACGGTGGACGACCCGGTGGGCTGAGTAGAGTTCGCGGCTGACACAGCCAGTTTCATGTGCGCGCGGCCAGGTCCAGTCGCGGCGGCGCGGTGGAGGCTGCGCGACGGAAACCGTCGCGAACCGAGCCCTGCAACAAGCGATGTAACCCACAAACTGTCAAGAGGACAGGCCCAGACATTGCACCCCCATCGCCCCGCAGCGTTATGTGAGGTTTGGAGTGGAGGGGATGAGCATGGGAGTGACGCGACTCGCCGATGGTGAGCGAGACGCGATCGCTGCGTACGCGGCTCGGGCCAGTTGGCCGGCAGGGTTCGCGATCTATCAACGTGGTGCTGTAGCGGACGGGGTTTTCCTGGTTACGCGCGGACGAATCGTCCTACGAAGCCGCGTTCGCGCCGGTAGGGGCTTCGTTCCCTGGATCGCGACGCCGGGCGAAACGTTCGGCTCGGAAGGCCTCTCGCAAAACGCGCGCTATGCGACGGACGCTCGCGCTGATGAGGAAAGTGAGACGCTGTTTCTCAGCGCCACTCGCTTCCGAGCGTTCGTTCGGGAGCAACCCCAGCACGCGTTGACGCTCTTGAACCAGCTTATGGCGGAGCGAGCGGTACTTTTGGACAAATTGCGAGAGCTGACGACCCTCAGCGTCGAGCAACGGCTGATCGCCACGCTGGTTCGAATGGCCGCCAATCAGACGTTCACCGGTGACGATGGCCGCGTGGTGTTGTGTACTACGCGCTACAGGCTGTTGTGCGAGCTCGTCGGTGCCACGCGCGAATCCGTGTCGCTCGTGCTGACCCGGCTGACCGCTGAAGGACTCGTCGAGCGGAAGGGAACGACGCTCATCGTGGCGCCGTCCGCGCAGCTCGCGGATCGTTTGGACGGCTCGGCGCTCGATAACGAGATCGCATTCCCAACGGTCGCCGAGGGGCAGGAACAAGCGCTCCAGTAATCCGATCGCACCACCTCGCCGTGGGCCCGTCCGCGCCATGGACGCGGGTGTATATTTTGGCGCCTCGGGTTCACGCGTGAGCACATGAAACTCTCGCTGCACAGCCGTTCGTTCAACGCCGGCGCGCACGCGTCGTCGACTGGATCGCTGAGCGACGACGAGTTGGCGCGATACGCTCGGCAGATTCGTCTGCCGTCGCTTGGCGTGGACGGACAGCTCAAGCTCCGCGACGCCGCCGTGCTGATCGTGGGCGCGGGCGGCCTCGGCTCGCCGGCGGCGATGTATCTCGCCGCCGCAGGTGTCGGGCGAATCGGTATTGCCGATGGAGATCGAGTCGATACTTCGAATCTTCACCGGCAACTGCTCCATCGAACCGACGATGTCGGATCGCCGAAAGCGGTTTCCGCGCGCGCAACCATCGACGAGATCAATCCCAACGTTCGCGTCGATGCGATCGGTGCGCGCGTTTCCGCGGAGAACGCGCTCGATCTGGTGACCGCGTATGACGTCGTGATCGATGGCACGGACAACTTTCCCACTCGCTACCTCCTGAACGACGCGTGCGTCCTCACCGGACGTCCACTCGTCTATGGAAGCGTCGATCGCTTCGAGGGACAGGTGTCCGTCTTCGCGAGCGAGCATGGTCCGTGTTACCGGTGTCTCTTCCCACGGCCGCCCGAACTGGGCACTGTGCAGAACTGCGCCGACGCCGGTGTGCTCGGTGTGCTGCCCGGCTTGATCGGCACGCTGCAGGCGACCGAGGCACTCAAGCTGATTGTCGGACTTGGCGACTCTCTGATCGGTCGGCTGCTAATAGTTGATACACTTTCCATGCGTTTTCGTACGATCGGAGTAGATCGGGACCCAACGTGTCCCGTCTGCGGGACGCATGAGATCCGCGAGTTGATCGATTACGAGGCTTTCTGCGAGGGAGAATCCAGTCCATCCCAGCCAATGACACAGAAGCCGACAGCGCCAGGAGTGATCACGCCCGCCGAGCTCTCGGATGCCCTGAACCGAGGCGATTCGATCGTCGTGATCGATGTTCGCGAGCCGTACGAATGGCAGATCGGAAGAATCCCGACAGCGCGCCTGATTCCGCTGAGTACATTGCGCGCCGCCGCATCCGAGCTCGATCGAAACGCCAGCATCGTCGTCTACTGTCATCACGGATCTCGCAGCGACGCGGCGGCACGTGCCCTCGCCAGCGCCGGGTTCGCGGACGTTCGCAACCTCGTCGGCGGCATCGATCGCTGGAGCCGAGAGGTCGACCCGAACGTTCGACGCTACTGATGCAGACGCTTCGTTTCTCGCGAACCACTGCGCGCGCATGTGGCTTGGCGCTCTAGCGCTCATCGTCGCGGCGGGCGCGTGGTGGAGAGCGCGACACATGCGTGCGATGAACGCGCGAACGATGGTGCACCGTCGGCTCGGACCCGACGGTGTCGTCATCGGCGGCGAGGGCTTCGAGCTCGCGCGGCCTGGTGCTCCCGCCGTGCTTCTTTTGCATGGCGGTGGCGACACGCCGCAGACGCTTCGCTATCTCGCGGACGAGCTCTACTCGCGAGGCTTTCACGTCAGCGCTCCGCTGTTGCCGGGTCACGGGCGAACACTACGTGAATTCGCTCGAGTGACGGCGGACGATCTCACTGCGGCGTCGTCGTCGAGCTATGCCGCGCTTCGCAGCGCCCACGATTGGGTGGCAGTGATTGGCCTTTCGATGGGAGGCGCGCTCGCGGCGCAGATCGCGGCGGATAATGCATCACTTCCCGCACTGGGCATGATTGCGCCGTATCTATCGATGCCAAAGGGCGTCGAATGGGCGGCGCGCTTGGCGCCGGTGTGGCGCTTCGTGGCTCCGGCGGTCAACGCCGGAGACGACAGCTCGATTCGCGACCCACTCGAACGGGAGCGGGGCTTGGCCTACGGCGTCTTCACCGCGGCGGGATTGATCGCGCTGCGGGACACGATGCGCCGCGGTGTCGCTGCGCTCTCGCACATCTCCGCGCCGACGCTGATGATCCAGTCCCGCGAAGACAATCGGATCGACGCCGCTGCCGCCGAGCGCTCATTTGCGCTGGTGACCGCGCGCGAGAAGACGCTCGAGTGGGTGAGCGGCGCGGGTCACGTCATTACCGTGGATTTCGGTCGCAACGTCGTGAACTCGCGGCTCGCGGCGTTCATCGAAGCGCACGCGCGAGCCACGAGCTCGAATACTACTTCTCTCAAGTCGTAACGCGTTCGACGATCGATCCGCCGAGATCTTTCACGGTCTCGACGGCTTCGGAGACGGCGGTGGTCGCCTGCTGAACGACTTCCTGCGCGACCTCCTTCACTCGGACGATCGGTGAGCGGCGGGCGCGCTTGGCCGTGCGCTTCGCGGCTTTCTTCGGCGCCGCTTTCTTCTTCATCTTCATCGGTCCGCGCTTCGCCGATGTCGCTTTCGCGGATTTCTTCGGGGATTTGGCCGACGCGGCACGACCGCCCCGCGACTTGGATCCGCTACGCTTCGCGCTCCGTGATTTCGCACGGGTCTTCTTGGCACGTGTCGCCATGATGCTTCTCCTCGAAAACGATGGAAGACGTTGCGCTTGAGGATAGCAGCCACAGGCGAGCCCGGTAAGTGCAAAGATTCCTCATCACGGCCACTGACGTTTCTTGGAGTATGGCGTTCCGAAGACGGCCTTCAAGGCGCCGGTCGGATCTTCTGTCCGAACCACCGCGCTCAGTTTGTTTGCGATCGGCATCAGCGTCGAATATTCGCGATAGCGCGTATAGCCGTGACAAAAGCACCACGGGCCGTGACGCGTCAGATGGCCGAGCCAGATGTCCGGAAGGCCGATCCACGTGAGCGCATAGAACAGATTGAGCTTCTTCCAGGCCGGGAGGTCGCTCGCGATGGTGTTGTGCGGCAGCGAGCCATGCTTGCCCCATTGGACATCGATCGCTACCTGCCCGCGATCACGCCAATCCGCGTGCAAAACGTCGCCGTGCCAAAACGTCCAAATGTCTGTCGGAGCATGAGTTGCGTCATATCCGACCCAAACGATCTCCTCGTCCGTCGGTACGGTAAACGGAATCCACGATCCGTGAACATCGTCCCGCCAGAGCAGATGGTAGGCGATGACCCGGCGGGTCGGGTGCAGAACGGCTACTATGCGATCCAAAGGGAACCATTCGTCACGCTGGACGTATACGAGTGGAGCCAGTGCGCGGGCCAGTACCGCGCCGCTGTCGGCTGCCTCAACTGCGGCGGGAACGGCGACTGGTACAGGGGGGATGTGCGCGTGAGGTCCGCAGGCCGCCAGGCCTACCAAAGCGAGGCCAACCGCTGGGCGACGAAAAAGTGACAAAGTGCTACCCTGATTAGTCTTAGGGAAATAGAAGGTTAGTTTTTTCTCTGGCGGACCGGCGCCGCTGTCATCCGGGGCTGATTGCTGTTTAGGAGGGGGCATTATGCGCAAGCCACGCCCGGCTACGTATAACCCAGCGCAGGCACTGAATCTGATCGCGAACGATAGAACCGGCTCGCCGCTGAGCTGTCCGTCTTGCTCGGGTCGCATCGAGCGGACACCGGACGACTTCCCGCCGCGACCTCAGTCGCACGTCACGCTCCGCTGTAGCGGATGCGGACGGGTTGCCCGCTACATCGCCGGCGCCGCATAAACCCGCGTAGCCTCTTTTCGCGGACGTCTGCGACATCGGTCCTCAGCGGGCCAACGCACTTCCCAGACTTGCACAAAACTTGCCCCGCTTGCGCCCCAAGCGGCGAAACCGTTCGCTGTGCGGTTCGCTGTGAGGCGATGGTGGATCACGCCGATTGGCTGCGAGGATCGCTGCCTCGAGCGGGGATCATGAATCACAGTTCTATGTAAGAGGTACGATCATGGCTCGTCTAACTGGCACGGTGAAGTGGTTCAACGACGCGAAAGGGTACGGCTTCATCTCACGCGAAGGCGGACCCGACGTCTTCGTCCACTTCAGCGCCATTCAGGGGAACGGATTCAAATCTCTGGCAGAAGGCGATCACGTCGAGTTTGAGATCGTTCAGGGTCAAAAGGGGCCGCAGGCTTCCGACGTGACCAAAGTTTGATCCTTCACGCATCGATCGTGTGAAACGCCTCGGCCATGCCGAGGCGTTTCGCTTTCCTCCGCGACGCATGCTAGTCGCGGCGCATTCCGTGCAGGAAACAACGCGGCGATTGCGCTGTTTCTCGATGCACTATTCTGCCGACTGACCACGGCAGCAGAGCGCGCGAGACGATCCTCAGCGCTCGCTGCGGAGGGACCGTGGACCAGCTTGGCAATATCGAGGAGCCGTCGATCTATCGGCGCGAGCTTCCCGGAGGCGGCTTCGTCTCGATCGTCATCGCGCGTGAACGAGAGATGACGCGAACTCGAGTGTCAGTCGAGCGACGAGCGGTCGACGCGCGACGGCGCGGACACACGCCAGTCGTGATCGCCGAGGCGGACGGCGATGAGCGATCTCCAACATTCATCGATCTGTTTCGAATCGCGGCAGACAATGCGGCGATTGCGCGCGCGTTGTTGCGATTGCAGGGTCGCGCCGACTGAACGAGCGCTCGAGACCCTACAGTAGATCGAAGCGAACTCCTCGGCGCGGGCGACGTCGCCGCGGCGGCGCGTACCTGAAGAGTTGCGCCGGACGACCTCGTCCTTCGGCGCGCCACTCATCCGTTGCCTCGACGAGCGCCGATGCGTGCAGAGATCGACGAAAGCTTGCCTTGTGAAGCCGGCGTCCAAGCAGGAGCTCGTACACTGACTGCAGCTCACTCAGTGTGAAGGTCGTGGGCACCAACCGAAATGCGATGGGCTGCTGATCAACCTGCGCGCGCATGGCAGTAACGGCTGCGTCGACGTCCTGCTTCTGTCTCGCGCTGAGCGATCCGAGCTCGGAGAGTGGCGTCCACTGCGCTGACGCGCGCAGAGTCCCGGCGTCAGGTACCAAGCCGAAGTAGGTGATGCTGACTTGCGGGTGATCCTGCTGTCGAGCGGCCGAACCCTCGGCGCTCGCTTGCAGCAAGAAGGATGGCGCGCTGCCGAGTGCGTCGCGCGCGATTCGCGCGGCGGCCTGATCGAGCGATTCGTCAGTGCGCAGCGAGTCCGACGGCGGAGCACCACGCGTGCGCCCGCGCGCGGCGTTCGGCGTCAGGAGGACGGCGAGTTCGGATCCATGCGGCGTGAACAGCACCACATTGACGGCGAGGGTGACGCCGCGTGGCGCGCGTGCGAACGATGATCGATCAGGCATCGCCCGCGAATTAGTAGCAATGCGACAATAAAGTCAAGGCCGCGCCACCGCCACATTCCGGCGGGCAACGACGGCGATCAGGGTGTGCTCAATCGAGCGATTCCGGCGCCGAAGCGCAACAACGGAGGAATGCTGATCGGCAGCCGTCCTGAAATCGGCGCGCTGCCCACGAGGGCGCGAGCAGCAGCGATCTGGGAAACGGGAAATCCTCCCCATGCGACCAGATAGGTCGACACCGACGGCACTTGCTGAAGCAAATACGGATTGCCGAACGCGACCATGATGG
>Ga0207707_10001966_pt1 | contig 18683 bp, 19 predicted proteins | sample KBSC83BmetaG_FD_184336 | JGI IMG/M metagenome (GOLD analysis project Ga0207707, IMG submission 184336) | Corn rhizosphere microbial communities from Kellogg Biological Station, Michigan, USA - KBS C8-3B metaG (SPAdes) (version 2) | ecosystem: Host-associated > Plants > Roots > Rhizosphere ...
CAGAAACTCACACCAGCCCTCTCACTCGACATCAGACTCACACGTGAGATGGACCGAAAACCGGGGGGCCGCACACCGGCTACGTCGGCCTATCCCGCGGCCGGCAAGAAAACCACCTCTACACCAGCCTCGCCAGCCTCGACACCGACCGCGACGACGTGTCAGCCCCCGCGTTCCGGCTGCTCGACGGACCCGACCCCACCGACATCCACGACACCCTCATCGACCGGCTCCGCCGCACCCCCCGCCACGTCCTCGCACTCGACCAACAGCCCTGGCACGGGCGTGATCGCTACCTGTCGCGAGAGGCCGAGCGCCGAGCGGACTACGCCCGCGAACAGCACGAACAGATGATGCGCGACCACCACCGCGACCACGGGCGCGGCCGATGACAAACCGGTGGCCCGCTGGCCATTGGCAGGAGATGAGGGAGATCACCGTGAGCAATAACGCCCAGCTGGCGTTCGACGTTTTCGACTCGGACAAGCCGACCGCAGCCGTCCGGCCACGGCGGCAGCAAGACCGGCCACCGCACCGGCCTCGCGCAACCGAGATCGGAGGTGATGGGCCGTCGGGCGCTCAGCCCGCCTCCGCGACAGGCCGGGCCAATGCCGAGGCGCTGCCTCATGACGCGATGCACGGGCGCCGGCTGTTGCACACGGTGAAGGAGGCGGCGTACGAACTCGGCATCGGCCGGACGAAGGTGTTCGCGCTGATCCGCAGCGGTGAGCTGCAGTCCATCCGCATCGGCGCGGCCCGCCGGATTCCGGACGACGCGATTTTGGACTTCATCAGGAGACAGAGGCGTTGCTCGCCGGCCCGTCCACAGACCCGACGCGCGCAGTGATCGCCGCCCTCGTCGGCGGTGACACTCCGGATAGGGCGGCAGCCAGGGGTCCAGGAAGGGGCGAAGGCCATGGCCAAGCGCGGCAACGGTGAGGGATCGGTCAGCAGACGGCGTGACGGTCGCTGGGAGGGGCGGATCTCCTACCTCGACCTGACCGGCGCACGCCAGCGCAAGGTCCTGTACGGCCAGACGCGACGCGAGGTGTCGGCGAAGCTCACCGAAGTCCGCCAGCGGTTGGACGCTGGCGAGCCGGTAGCCGACTCGTCCATGTCGCTCGGGGCGTGGCTCGACCTGTGGTTGGCCACCGCGGTGGCCGCCTCGGACCGCAAGGCGTCGACCAAAGATCTCTACGCGAAGATGGTGCGCGTCCACCTCAAGCCGACGATCGGCGCCGTCCCGCTGGCCAAGCTGCGGCCGACCGACGTCGAGGCCATGTTGTTGGGCCTGCGCCAGGCGGGCAAGTCGGGTGCCACGCGGCGCACCGTCTACAACGTGCTACGCGCCGCCCTCGAGGTCGCGGTCCGCGACGGACTGCTGCGAACGAACCCGGCGACGAGGATCGCCCGGCCCGCGGCCCACACGCCGGAGGCGCGGACGCTGACCGCGGAGCAGGTGGGCCGGATCATCCAGGCCAGCGGCCGCGAGCGGCTGGGTGCGTTGGTCGTCGTGCTGGTCTTCACCGGGATGCGCATCGGTGAGGCGCTCGCGCTGCGCTGGGACGACGTCGATCTGGACGCCGGCACCCTGCGGGTGACCGGGACGCTGTACCGGATCAAGGGCGAGCTGGTCCGCACCCCGCCGAAGTCGGCGCGGTCGCGGCGCACGCTGCCGTTGGTGCCGCCCGTGGTGGACGCGCTTCGTGCCCACCGCACCACCCAGCTCGGCGAGAGGCTGGGCGCCGGCCGGGCCTGGCGCGACGAGGGCTACGTGTTCGCCACCGAGATCGGTACACCGCTCGACCACAGCAACGTGCTGCGCTGGTACCGGCGGCTCGCCACCACCGTGGACGTGCCCGGTGGCTTCCACGTGCTCCGACATTCCGCGGCCACCGCGCTGATGACGTCGGGCGCGCCGGTACGGGTCGTGGCGGACATCCTCGGCCACTCCTCGACCCGGCTGACCACCGACACCTACCAGCACGTCACCGAGGCGCTGGCCCGTGACGCGCTGAACCGGCTCGCACAGGTGTTCGGTAGTTGACCGGTCTCATGCCCCGTCGCGTCGCACAGCTGTTCGGTTCGTGTGCCGCCGCGTTGTCGTCAAAATTGTCGTCAACCGCACTCGAGCGATCTTCGCGGAAAGGTCTGCAAGCCTGTGACCTGGGAAAATACCGACCTGTGCTCCCGCGACTGGACTCGAACCAGTAACCTGCCGGTTAACAGCCGGACGCTCTGCCAATTGAGCTACGCGGGATGGGTGGCGGCTGACCGCCTGCCACGGGCACGAGGCTACCGCACGGTGGAGGACACATGCGTTACAAGCTGACGTTCGCGGTGGGCTTCGCCATCGGCTACACGCTCGGGTCCCGGGCCGGGCGCGAGCGCTACGAGCAGATCATGTCGCTGCTGCGCGGGGCCGCGGAGAGCCCGGCGGTGCAGAGCGCGGCGGGGGTGCTGCAGGCGCAGGCCAGCGACCTGGCCGACTCCGCGAAGCGCGTCGTACGGGACAAGGTGCGCGACACCGTGGGCGCAGCATTCCGCGGGTCGGAGAGCGCCACGCCGCCGTATCCGGGCGCGACGATCCCGACCTCGCCCAACGGCGAGTCGTCGCTCTAGCACCCGGGTTCCAACCCCTCGCTGACCGTCACCAGGCGCTAAGGCCGCCGCTCGCGGGTAGGACGCAGTCACCGACCGCGCCACCTGCGAGGAGTGACGATGAGCAGCCGCATCCCCGACCCGGGCGACCCGTTCGAGGAAGAGGGCCTGCCCGGCATGAACGACGGCCTGCCCGAGAAGCGGATCACCGGCGACAGCCAGGAAGGCATCCCTACGCCACACGACGAGAGCGTCGCGGTCGAGGACTGGGGCACCACCGCTCGCGAGGAGCGCGAAGGCGAGCCGCTCGACCTGCGCCTGCAGCGCGAGGAACCGGACACCGGCGCGGCGGCCGACCGGCCGGCCGACGAGTCGCCCGAGGCGGATTCGCCGTACCCCGAGGATCCCGAACTGCGAGCCGGCCGCATCGTCCAGCCGGACGAGGGCGTGCGCGAGGACACCGAGCCCCACGACGTGGCCTACGACGTCGGCACCGACGGGGGAGGCTTCTCCGCCGAGGAACGCGCGATGCACGTCGAACCCGAGGCCTGACGATGCCGCGGTTACGGCGGGTCGACTGCGCCGCGCCCGGAATCCGTCGGGTGCGTCGCGGTCGAGGGTTCAGCTACTGCGGCGAGGACGGGGAGAAGGTCACCGATCCGGAGACGCTGCAGCGGATCAGCGACCTGGCCGTCCCACCCGCCTGGGAGGACGTCTGGATCTGCCCGGCGCCGAACGGTCACATCCAGGCGGTCGGCACCGACGACGCCGTGCTGAGACTCCTAGGCAGAGAAGCCACCCGCCGGGCCAGTTGACCGCGCGGAGAATGGACTCACTCCGCGATGAGCGCAACACCGGACTGCCGTGCCGCGGCGGCAAGCGTCGCGTCCAGCGTCGCCAGCGCCAAACCCCTCCTCTGCGCCAGCGACAGGTAGGACGCGTCGTACGCCGACAACCGGTGCTCGCGTCCTAACGCCAGCAAGGTTGCCAGGTGGCTCGGCGACGAGTCGACCTCAATCGGTAGCTGGACGAGGAGTTGCGCGAACCGTGCGGCGTCTGCCTCCGACAGTCGGCCGCGACGTTCAGCGACGAGCAGCACGTTGGCGACTTCCTGAGTCCACAGGTCGGGAACAACAGCGCGATCTGCAATGAGCAGGTCGAGCACACGCTCGCTCAGCGGAGAGGCTTCGTCCTCGAAACACCAAGCCATGGCCACCGACGCATCAAGAGCGAACGGCATTACGAGCGGCCCTCGTCGATCATCTTGCGAACACTCAACCGCCCCCGCCGACGGCCCTGCCGGGCACTTCGTAGCGCCGCGATCGTCGCTGCGGGGTCACCGGAGTCGGCACTCACGGGGACGAGGCGTGCGACAGGATGACCGTGCTTGGTGATGGTCAGACTCTTGCCCGCAGCCACCTCGTCGAGAAGCCGCGGCAAGTGCGTCTTTGCGTCGTACGCACCGATCTCGTCCACGAACCCAGACTAGTCTCAGACCAGTCTCACCACAACTGCCTCGCGATCGTCCACTGCGTTTCACGAGCCAGCGTGCAATGATTGGCTCGTGCGTGACGGCTGGGTGTTCCTCACCAACCACGCGGTGGTCCTGCTGGCGATCGCGGACGACCCGGAGTCCCGCCTGCGCGACCTCGCGACCCGCACCGGCCTCACCGAGCGCGCGGTGTTCGACATCGTCGACGACCTGTGTGCCGCCGGCTACCTGACCAAGACCAAGGTCGGCCGTCGCGTCAACTACTCGCTGCACCCGCAGGGCCTACGCCGGCCGGGCGTGGAGATCCAGAGTCTCTACCGGCTCATCGAGCTGGTCCAACCGTCGGCCAGCACGCCCCAGCGCTGAGCGACCGCACCGCGGAGCCTCCCCGACGCTCCGAGGCACGAACGATCACTCAGCAGGAGATTCGCCGACGCTCTCCCGGGCCAGCCGCAACCGCGCGGCCGCCTCGGCCCGCGACGACGCGTCGGCCGCGTCCGACTCGCGGTCGAAGGCCAGCAGCCACCGCAGCCGCTCCTCCCCCGGCCGCCGGCGAGCCAGCACCCGGACTCCCCCGCCGCTGGCAAGCCGATGCCAGTCGTTGATCACGATCGACGCGTTGACCCGGTCGCGAATGACCTCGGGCAGCTTGCCGGGCGCGGTCGTCGTGAACGACACCGGCCGCGGATCGCTCCCGTCCGGCGTCACCTGCATCGCGAGGTGCCCCTCGGCCCACTCGGCGCGGTCGATCTCGTCCCAATGCCACAGCACGGCAGCCACCTCGCGCGGGCACTCCCACAGCCCGGTCATCGTGGCGACGAGATGCCCCGCGTCGTACGCCGCGAAGGCCAGCACCCGCTCACCGGCCGGCAGCGCGCCGGCTACGTCGTCGGGCAAGGACGTACGTCGGAAGATGCTCACCCTCCAGCCCTGCCCGGAATACGGAGCTACTCGTCGAGGTAGTCGCGCAGCTTCTGCGACCGCGACGGGTGGCGCAGCTTCGACAGCGTCTTCGACTCGATCTGGCGGATCCGCTCACGGGTCACGCCGAACTCGCGACCGACCTCCTCCAGTGTGCGCGGGTGACCATCGGTCAGGCCGAACCGCAGCTGGATGACCTTCTTCTCCCGGTCGGACAGGGTGTGCAGCACCGAGTCGAGCTGCTCCTGCAGCAGGATGAACGACGCCGCGTCGATCGGCACGACGGCGTCGGAGTCCTCGATGAAGTCGCCGAGGTGGGAGTCCTCCTCCTCACCGATCGGCGTCTCCAGCGACACCGGCTCCTGCGAGACCTTCAGGATCTCCCGCACCTTGTCGGGCGTGAGGTCCATCTCGCGGGCGATCTCCTCGGGCAGCGGCTCGCGACCGAGGTCCTGGAGGAGCTGCCGCTGGATGCGCACCAGCTTGTTGATCGTCTCGACCATGTGCACGGGGATGCGGATCGTGCGCGCCTGGTCGGCGATGGCGCGAGTGATGGCCTGCCGGATCCACCAGGTGGCGTAGGTGGAGAACTTGTAGCCCTTGGTGTAGTCGAACTTCTCGACCGCCCGGATCAGACCCAGGTTGCCTTCCTGGATCAGGTCGAGGAACAGCATCCCCCGGCCGACGTAGCGCTTGGCGATCGAGACGACCAGCCGCAGGTTGGCCTCGACCAGCTTGCGCTTGGCGATCTGCCCGTCGATCTCGATCAGCTCGAGCTCGTGCCGCAGCTTCTCCGCCATCCGCTGCTGGGTGGCGAGCTTCTCGGAGGCGAACAGCCCGGCCTCGATCCGCTTGGCCAGGTCGACCTCCTCCTCGGCGTTGAGGAGCGGGACCTTGCCGATCTCCTTGAGGTACATGCGGACCGGGTCGTTGGTCGGCGACTTCAGCGCGGGGTCGTCGTCGGCGATCGGGGCCCGGCCGGGCCCGTCCTCCTCGTCGTCCTCGACGCTCTCGACGATCTCGATGCCCTCGTCGGTGATCAGCTGGAGCACGATGTCGGTCGACTCCGGCGGCAGCTCGGCCTGGGTGAGGGCGACCGCGATGTCCTCGGAGGTCAGGAAGCCCGCCTCCTTGCCCTTGGCGATGAGATCCTTGACCTCGTCGACCAGGGCCTCTCTCGGCAAAGCTGTCGGGCTCACCGTCGCTCCTCCGGTCATCCCTACAACGCCCCGATCGCCTGCTCGCGCAGGCCGCGCTTGTACTGCTCGAGCGCGATGAGCTGCCCGAACAGCTTGTTGTGCTCCTCCGCCTGCTCCACCGGGTTGATGCGCTGCAGGCGCGAGCTCAGCTCGGAGATTCGGCGCGTGAGGGCCATCTCCTGTAGCCGCGCGAGGTGGCTGGTCGCGTAGCGGGCCAGCTGGCCGCTGTCGCCCGACTCGTTCATGCGCAGCGGCTCGACCGCGAGCTCGACGACCAGCCCGCCGAGCGACTCGTCGGGTGCCACGTCGCGCACGCGGCTCACCCAGTCCTGGCCGCCGGTGGCGCTCGACGTACCCCCTGCGGCAGCGACCGCGGCGGCGACCGCGCCGTAGGCCGCGGCGGTGAAGCACTCCGCGTCGAGGGTGTCGAACACCGGCCCGGCCAGGCCCGGCGCCTGCAGGGCGAGCTTGCAGACCTCCCGCTCGACTTCCAGCCGCGGGTCGCGCGGGTCGGGGCGGGCGGTTCGTTGCGACGGCGTACGCCGTGCCGCCCCGGCACCCGCCCCGCTGAGCTGGCGCACTCGGCCGAGCACGTCGACCTCGGTGGCGAGGCCCAGCCAACCGGCGAGGCGGCGGGCGTACTCGTCGCGCAGCGCGACGTCCTTGATCTTCGCGACGAGCGGCGCAGCGGCGTGGAGCGCAGCGACACGACCCTCGGCGGTGTCGAGGTCGTGGCGGCTCAGCACGCTGCGGATCGCGAACTCGACCAGAGGCTGGTGCCCGGCGACCAGGTCGCGGACCGCCGCGTCGCCCTTGGCCATGCGCAGCTCGCACGGGTCCATGCCGTTGGGCTCTACCGAGACGAACGTCTGGGTCACGAACCGCTGGTCGTCGGCGAACGCCCGCAGCGCGGCCTTCTGCCCGGCCTCGTCGCCGTCGAAGGTGAAGATGACCCGGCCGCGCAGCTCGTCCTGGTCCATGAGCAGCCGGCGCAGTACGCCGATGTGGTCGATGCCGAACGACGTGCCGCAGGTCGCGACCGCGGTGCCGATGCCGGCGAGGTGGCAGGCCATCACGTCGGTGTAGCCCTCGACGACGACGGCCTGCATCGACCGCGCGATCTCCGCCTTGGCCAGGTCGATGCCGTAGAGGACGTGGCTCTTCTTGTAGAGCGGGGTTTCCGGCGTGTTGAGGTACTTCGGGCCGTTGTCGTCGTCGCGCAGCCGGCGCGCGCCGAAGCCGATGACGTCGCCCTTGATGTCGCGGATCGGCCAGACCAGCCGGCCGCGGAACCGGTCGATCGGGCCTCGCTGGCCCTCGCTGGCCAGGCCGCTGACGAGCAGCTCCTTGTCGCTGAAGCCCTTCGGGCGCAGGTAGCGCACCAGGTGGTCCCAGCCGGCCGGCGCGTAGCCGACGCCGAACCGGGCGGCCGCGACCTCGTCGAAGCCCCGCTCCTTGAGGAACTGCCGGCCGATCTCGGCCTCGGGGCTGGTGAGCTGCTCCTGGTAGAACTCGGCGGCCTGCTGATGGGCGTCGAGCAACCGCTGGCGCTGGCCGCGCTCGCGGCCGGGGGTGGCGCCGCCCTGCTCGTAGCGCAGCTCGACGCCGGCGCGCCGGGCGAGCGACTCGACCGCCTCGACGAAGCTCAGGTGCTCGGTGTCCTGGACGAACTTGATGAGATCGCCGTGCGCGCCGCAGCCGAAGCAGTAGTAGAAGCCCTTGTCAGGGGAGACGGAGAACGACGGCGTCTTCTCGTCGTGGAAGGGGCACAGGCCCTTGAGGTTGCCGCCGCCCGCGCTGCGGAGGGTGACGACCTGGCCGATGACCTCGGCGATCGGGGACCGCTCGCGGACGAGTGCTATGTCGTCGTCCCGGATGCGGCCCGCCACGGGGTGAGTCTAGTGCCCGGATCGGCGGTTTCCGGGGTTGCGAGGGCTCGGTTCGGCCGGTCGGGGGATATCCCGTCGGCCGCTGGACTCGGGTCGGGCGTACCCCCGCGCGCCCGCGCGCCCCGTGTTATCGCGTGTCAGCGCCCGCCGAGCCGCCGGTGCCAGCGCCGTGCGGAGGTGTCGGTGAGGGAGGCGACCTGGTCGATGACAACGCGCAACCGCTGAGCGTCGTCGGCCGCTTCGCCGTACGCCGCGCGCAGGGCCGGTTCGAGCGCGTCGGGTGCTCGGACCACGAGCTCTCGCACCAGGCCGAGGATGACCTCGCGCTCCTCGGCTCGCGTTTCCTCGGCCGCGGTGCGGAACATGACGTAGTGCGCGGTGATCGCCTTGAGCAGCGCACACTCGGCGCGGGCCTCCGCCGGGACGTGCAGGTCCGCCGCGTAGCGGGCGAGCGGCCCGCCACCGCGCCGCTCGCGGGTCGCGGTGACGGCGGCGCGGCAGAACCGGCCGATCAGGCCACTCGTCAGCCGCTTGAGGGCGACCAGGGAACGCTGGCTGCCGTCGTGGCCCTTGGGCCAGGTCTCCAGCGCGAGGATCCGGTCGAGTGCTTCGTGCAGAGCGTCGGGCGGCTCGCTCAAGTAGTGCTCGCGCGCGACGTCGACGAGCTGGTCGCGGTCGTCGCGCAGGCGGTGCAGCGGCACGTGTCCCGCGACGATCCCGTCCTCCAGGTCGTGCACCGAGTAGGCCACGTCGTCGGCCCAGTCCATGATCTGGGCCTCGATGCACCGCCTGCCGTCAGGGGCGCCCTCTCTCAACCAGGTGAAGGCCGGCAGGTCGTCGGCGTAGACGCCGTACTTGGGACCGTCCTGCTTGGGCCAGGGGTACTTCGTCGCACCGTCGAGCACCGCCCTGGTGAGGTTGAGGCCGGCGCCCTCGACCTTCGCCTCCAGGCGGGTGAGGACCCGCAGCGACTGGGCGTTGCCCTCGAACCCGCCGCACGGCTGCGCGGCGTCGTCGAGCGCCTGCTCACCGTTGTGGCCGAACGGCGGGTGGCCCAGGTCGTGCGCAAGGCACGCGGCGTCGACGGCGTCCGGGTCGGCTCCGAGCGCGACCGCGAGCTCGCGGCCGACCTGAGCGCACTCCAGCGAGTGGGTCAGCCTCGTGCGCGGGAAGTCGTCGACGCCGATGCCGACCACCTGGGTCTTCGCGGCCAGGCGCCTGAGGGCAGCGGAGTGCAGGACCCGAGCGCGGTCGCGAGCGAACGGCGAACGTTCACCCGCGGCCGCCTTCGGCGCTTCCGCGACCATGCGCGCGGTCGCGTGCGCGTCGTACGCCGAACCAGCCCCAGACATCGCCCGCGAGGCTACTGCCCCGCGACGACGGAGCTAGGCCGTCGCTCGCCGTACACCGTCCGTCAGCCGATCGCCGAAATTCCCGCGAGTCACGCAGCCGCGGCCAGCGGCCTCAATGACCCAGCCGGGGCCGGAACGTCCACGAGGGGCCGGCGCCCCCGCGCACAGACCCCTCGTGAAGCCCGAGACTCCGTCTCGTTGACCGGCTAGTTCGGCAACCACGGGCCCGACTCCTCCCCGGATGTCCAAGATTCTTTAGGAGGCCTCAGCCGATCTGGCGCTCGCGACCCTCCCAGTACGGCGCCCGCAGCTCGCGCTTGAGGATCTTGCCGCTCGGGTTGCGCGGCAGCGCGTCGACGAACGACACCGAGCGTGGCCGCTTGAAACCGGCCAGCCGGTCGCGCGCCCACTCGACCAGCGCGTCGGCATCCATCGATGCGCCGGCTCGCGGCACCACCACCGCGTGCACGCCCTCGCCGAAGCGCTCGTCGGGCACGCCGATCACCGCGACCTCGGCGATGTCCGGGTGGTCGGCGAGGACGTTCTCGACCTCGGCGGGATACACGTTCTCCCCGCCCGAGACGATCATGTCCTTCACCCGGTCGGTCAGGTAGAGGTAGCCCTCGGCGTCGAGGTAGCCGGCGTCGCCGGTGCGCAGCCACCCGTCGGCCGCGAGCGTGGCCGCGGTCTCCTCGGGCTTGTGCCAGTAGCCGGCCATGTTCTGCGGTGAGCGGGTCCAGACCTCGCCGACCTCACCGGGCGGCAACACGTCTCCGGTCGACGGGTCGGTGATCTTCATCTCGACCCAGGGGTAGGGCCGGCCGGCCGAGCGCATCAGGTAGGCGCGCGGCCCGTCGGGGTCGTGATCGGCCGCCGGCAGCTCGGTGATCGCGCCTGTGGTCTCGGTCAGGCCGTAGACCTGGATCAGGTCGCAGCCGAACGTCGCCAGCGACCGCTTCAACGCCTCGTTGGTGATCGGCGAGGCCCCGTAGGCGATCGACCGGAACGCCGACCAGTCGCGCTCGGCCGCCCCCGGCACCGCGCACAGGAACTGCAGCACCGCCGGCACGAGGAACGCGTTGGTCACCCGCTCCCGCTCCATCGTGTCGAGCAGCTGGTCGGGCACGACCTCCCGGACGAGCACGCACCGGCAGCCCTGGTTGAGCCCGGCCAGCGCCCACCCCGATCCGCCGATGTGGAACAGCGGCATCGCCACCAGCGACACCGACTCCGAGTCGAGCTTCCACAGGTCGGTGACCGCCTCGGCGAGGGTGCCCATGTTGGCGTGGGTGAGCATCACGCCCTTGGGCAGGCCGGTCGTGCCGCTCGTGTAGAGCTGCAGCGCGATCTCGTCCTCGGCCGGCTCGCGACCGGGGTCGTCGGCCGGCTGGTCGGCGATCCACGACTCGTACGCCGCACCGCCCACGATCAGCGGCAGCTCGCGAGCCGATGCCACCTGCTCGGCTACCGTCCGGAACTCCTCCCCCGCCACCAGCAGCTTCGCCTGCGCGTCGTCGACGATCTCGCCGACCTCCCGGGCGACCAGCCGCCAGTTGACGTCGACGAGAACGGCGCCGACCTTGCCGGCGCCGAAGAGCAGCTCGAAGTAGGCGATGGAGTTCTTGTCGAGGTGCGCGATGCGGTCACCCGGGCCGACCTCCATGGCGCGCAGCGCCTGCCCCACCCGGTTGGCACGGGCGTCGAGCTCGGCCCAGGTCACGCGGGCATCGGCGGCGATGAGGGCGGGCTGGTCGCCGCGCGAGCGGGCATGGCGGCGGACGATGTCGACGACGCGGTAGTCCATGCCGCACGCTATCCCGGCGCCGTCCGGAAGATCAGCGGCTGTCGCTGCCCTCGGTCTCGATGCTCGCGCGCCCCGCCTCGAGCCGCGCGACCGGCACCCGGAACGGCGAGCACGACACGTAGTCGAGGCCGACCGCGTGGAAGAAGTGCACCGACTCGGGGTCGCCACCGTGCTCGCCGCAGATGCCTACCTTGAGACCCGGCCGGGTGGCCCGGCCCTCCTCGGTCGCGATCCGCACCAGCCGGCCGATGCCCTCCGTGTCGATCGTCTCGAACGGGCTCACCCCGAAGACGCCCAGGTCGATGTAGTGGCCGAAGAACGCGCCCTCCACGTCGTCGCGGGAGAACGCCCAGCCCATCTGCGTCAGGTCGTTGGTGCCGAAGGAGAAGAACTCCGCGGCCTCGGCGATCTGCCCGGCGGTCAGCGCGGCCCGGGGCACCTCGATCATCGTGCCGATCGGGAACTCCAGCGCGGCACCCTGCTCGGAGGACACGTCGGCGAGCACCCGCAGCGCCTCCTCGCGGATGATCTCCAGCTCCTGGACCGCCCCGATGAGCGGGATCATGATCTCGGGCCGCGGGTCGCCACCCTGCTGCTTGCAGGCCGCCGCGGCCTCCGCGATGGCCCGCACCTGCAGCGCGTAGAGACCCGGGATCACGAGCCCGAGCCGGACGCCGCGCAGGCCCAGCATCGGGTTCTGCTCGTGCAGCCGGCGTACGGCCTCGAGCAGGTTCTTGTCTTGCTCGGTCGCGGCGACGCCGGCAAGGGCGACCTTGACGGACAGCTCGGTGAGGTCCGGCAGGAACTCGTGCAGCGGCGGGTCGAGCAGCCGCACGGTGACCGGCAGCCCGTCCATCGCGGTGAAGATGCCGACGAAGTCCTCGCGCTGCAGCGGCAGCAGCGCCTGCAGCGCGCGGTCGCGCCCCTCGTCGGTGTCGGCGAGGATCAGCGTCTCGACGTGCTTGCGCCGGTCACCCAGGAACATGTGCTCGGTGCGGCACAGCCCGATGCCCTGCGCGCCGAACCGCCGCGCCCGCGCGGCGTCGTCGGGGGTGTCGGCGTTGGCGCGTACGCCGAGTCGCCGGGCCTCGTCGGCGTGCGTCATCAGCCGGTGCACGGCAGCAACGAGCGAGTCGGCGTCGGGCTTCAGGTTGCCCTCGAAGTACTCGACGACCGGGCTCGGGACGACGGGCACCTGGCCGAGGTAGACCTCCCCGTTGGTCCCGTCGATCGAGATGACGTCGCCCTCGTTGACGACCGCGCCGCCGGTCGCGCTGAACCGGCCCGCGCGCACGTCGACCTCGAGCTCGTCGGCGCCTGCCACGCAGGTCTTGCCCATGCCGCGGGCAACGACTGCCGCGTGACTGGTCTTGCCGCCCCGGCTGGTGAGGATGCCCTGTGCGGCGATCATGCCCGGCAGGTCGTCGGGGCTGGTCTCGCGGCGCACCAGGATCACGTCGTCGCCGGCGGCTGCGAGCTCGGCCGCGCGGTGCGAGTCGAACACCGCCTTGCCGACCGCGGCACCCGGTGACGCACTGACACCCTTGGCGATGCGCTTCTTCTCGGCCTTCTCGTCGAAGCGCGGGAACATCAGCTGCATCAGCTGCGCCCCGTTGACCCGGTCGACCGCCTCGTCGAGGTCGATCAGCCCCTCGTCGACCAGCTGCACCGCGATCTTGAAAGCCGCCGCCGCGGTGCGCTTGCCCACGCGGGTCTGCAGCATCCAGAGCTTGCCGCGCTCGATCGTGAACTCGATGTCGCACAGGTCGCGGTAGTGCGTCTCGAGCGTGTGCATGATGCCGAGCAGTTCGTCGTACGACGCCTTGTCGATGTTCTCCAGGTCGGCGAGCGGCACGGTGTTGCGGATGCCTGCGACGACGTCCTCCCCCTGCGCGTTCTGCAGGTAGTCGCCGTAGATCCCCTGGTCGCCGGAACCCGGGTCGCGGGTGAACGCGACGCCGGTGCCGGAGTCCATGCCGAGGTTGCCGAACACCATCGCCATGACGTTGACCGCAGTGCCGAGATCGGCCGGGATGCGTTCCTGCCGGCGGTAGATCTTCGCGCGGTCGGAGTTCCAGGAGTCGAAGACGGCCATCACCGCGAGGTCGACCTGCTCCCGCGGCTCCTGCGGGAAGTCGCGGCCGGTGTGCTCCTTCACGACCGCCTTGAAGCGGTCGACGATGCCGCGCAGGTCGTCGGCGTCGAGGTCGAGGTCGTTCTTCGTGCCCTTGGCGTCCTTGGCGGCGTCGAAGACCTCGTCGAAGTGCTCCGCGTCGACACCCAGCACGGTCTTGCCGAACATCTGAACGAGCCGGCGGTAGGAGTCCCACGCGAACCGGTCGCTGCCCGACTGCTTGGCCAGCCCGTCGACCGACTCGTCGTTGAGCCCGATGTTGAGGACGGTGTCCATCATCCCGGGCATCGAGAACTTCGCGCCGGAGCGCACGGAGACCAGCAGCGGGTCGTCGGGCTGCCCGATCGCCTTGCCCATGGCCGACTCGAGGGTGCGAATGTGCTCGGTGACCTCGCCGGCCAGCTCGGCCGGCGTCTGCCCGTGCTCGAGGTAGTAGCGGCAGGCGTCGGTGCTGATCGTGAAGCCGGCCGGCACCGGCAACCCGAGGTGGGTCATCTCGGCCAGGTTGGCGCCCTTGCCGCCGAGCAGGTCCTTCTGGTCGCGGTTGCCCTCGGTGAAGTCGTACACGTACTTCGGCACGGCCGTGCTCCTCAGCAATCGATCCCGGACGGACTAACGCTACCCAGCCCGCGGCGGTTGATCGCGAGCGCCCGAACCGGGCCGAATCATGCGGCCGGGAGACGCTCGCCGAGGTAGGACGGAAGGGCGTCGAGACCCACGCGTTCCTGGGTCATCGCGTCGCGGTCGCGGACCGTCACCGCCTGGTCGTCGAGCGAGTCGAAGTCGACGGTGACGCAGTAGGGCGTGCCGACCTCGTCCTGGCGCCGGTAGCGCCGGCCGATCGAGCCGGCATCGTCGAAGTCGACCGTCCAGCGCTTGCGTAGGTCGGCCGCGAGCGTGCGCGCCACCGGCGACAGCCGCTCGTTGCGCGACAACGGGAGCACCGCCACCTTCACCGGGGCGAGCCGCGGGTCGAGCCGCAGCATGACCCGCTTCTCGGTGCCGCCCTTGGCCGTCGGCGCCTCCTCCTCGGAGTAGGCGTCCATCAGGAACACCAGCACGCAGCGGTCGACGCCCGCTGCCGGCTCGATGACGAACGGCGTGTAGCGCTCGTCGTTCTCCTGGTCGAAGTAGGTGAGGTCCGCACCGGTGGCCTTCGCGTGCACGGTGAGGTCGTAGTCGGTGCGGTTGGCGACGCCCTCGAGCTCGCCCCACTCGGAGCCGCTGAAGCCGAAGCGGTACTCGATGTCGACCGTGCGCTTGGAGTAGTGCGACAACTTCTCCTGCGGGTGCTCGTAGTGCCGCAGGTTGTCGTCGCGGATGCCGAGGTCGCGGTACCAGCGGGTGCGCTCGTCGATCCAGTACTGGTGCCAGTCCTCGTCGGTGCCCGGCGGCACGAAAAACTCCATCTCCATCTGCTCGAACTCGCGGGTGCGGAAGATGAAGTTGCCCGGCGTGATCTCGTTGCGGAACGACTTGCCCTGCTGGGCGATGCCGAACGGCGGCTTCTTGCGCGCCGACTGCATGACGTTGAGGAAGTTGATGAAGATGCCCTGCGCGGTCTCGGGGCGCAGGTAGGCCAGGCCCGACTCGTCCTCGACCGGACCGAGGTAGGTCTTCAGCAGGCCGTTGAACATCCGCGGCTCGGTCCACGCGCCCTTGGTGCCGCAGTTGGGGCAGGGGATCTCGTCGGGCGACGAGGGTGCGTTGCCCTTGCGCTCGGTGAACTCCTCGGCCAGGTGGTCAGCGCGGAACCGCTTGTGGCACGACTGACACTCGGTCAGCGGGTCGACGAACTCCGAGACGTGGCCGGACGTCTCCCACACCTCGCGCGCGAGGATGACGCACGAGTCGAGGCCGACGATGTCGTCACGCTGCTGCACCATCGCCCGCCACCAGGCGCGCTTGACGTTGTTCTTCAGCTCGACACCCAGCGGCCCGTAGTCCCAGGAGGCGCGCAGACCGCCGTAGATCTCGCTGGACGGGAAGATGATGCCCCGCCGCTTGCAGAGGTTGACGATCGTGTCCATGCGGTCGGGACTCTTTGCTGCCACGGAAACTCCATCCGGCTGGCGGTCGGCGGGGTGGTGCTCCAGGCTATCGGACAGCAGTGAGGCACGATGGCCCCGTGCCTTCGTCCCGCCGCCGTCCGCAGCGCCGGCCCGGCGCTCCGGCCCGTGGGCGGGCGACCGGTCCCGGTGACAGCCGCACGGCACGGCGTACGCCGACCGCACCCGCGTCACCGTTCCGGTCGGCACTCGAGCGGCGCAGCCGGCCCGCGCTGGTGGTGCTCTCCCGGCAGCCGCGCTGGCTGGTGCCGGGGCTGCTGATCGCTCTGATGCTGGTAGGGCTCTTCCTCTCCGGGCCCGGCGCCGCGATCCCCCTGCTCGTCGTGGCGGTGTTCCTGACCTGGCTGCTGCTGCTGTCCTGGCCGGCAATCCGGTCCGGCGGGCGGGTCGCCCGGATTGCGTCCGTGCTCGTCATCGTGGCCGCGGCCGGCTGGCGCGCGGCGAGCTGACGGGTCCCCTCGCATGGTCATGGTGGTGGCCGTCGGCACCGTGCTGTCGACCCTCGTCGGCGGGCTGGTCGCCCTGCGCAACCGCGACCGCATGCACCTGCTGCTGGGCTTCACCGCGGGGGTGCTGCTGGGCGTGGTCGCGTTCGACCTGCTGCCCGAGGTCTTCCACCTGAGCAGTGGGCGCACCGGCGTGCCCAACGTCATGCTCACCTTCGCCGCCGGCTTCCTCGCGCTGCACCTGCTCGAGCGGATGGTGCTGCTGCACCACGCGCAGGAGGAGGCCTACGGCGAGCACCACCACCCGACGGTCGGGCTCGCCTCCGCGCTCGCGCTGTGCGCACACTCCTTCATGGACGGGCTCGGGATCGGGCTCGGCTTCCAGGCCGGCACGCGCACGGGGGTCGCGGTCGCGATCGCAGTCATCGCGCACGACTTCGCCGACGGGCTCAACACCGTCTCCATCATGCTGGCGCACCACAACACGACCCGCCGGTCGGTCATGCTCCTGGTGCTCGACGCCCTGGCACCGTTGCTCGGCGCGGCGACCACGCTGTTCTGGCACCCCTCGCAGTCGCTGCTCTCGCTCTACCTGGGCTTCTTCGCCGGCTTCCTGCTCTACCTGGCGACCGGCGACATCCTCCCCGAGGCGCACAGCCGCCGGCCGTCACGGCTCACGCTGCTCGCGACCGTGAGCGGCATCCTCGTGATGTGGGGCGTCGTCAGCCTGGCCTGAGCGTTCAGGCTCAGGCCTTGCCGTAGCGGCGTTCGCGCTGCGCGTACTCCTCGATCGCCGCCCACAGGTGGGTGCGGTCGTAGTCGGGCCAGAGCGTGTCCTGGAACACCATCTCGGCGTACGCCGACTGCCAGAGCAGGAAGTTGGACGTGCGCTGCTCGCCGGACGAGCGCACGAACAGGTCGACGTCGGGCATGTCCGGCTCGTCGAGGTAGCGGGCGAGCACCCGGTCGTCGACCCGGTCGGGGTTGACCTTGCCGGCTGCCACGTCGCGGGCCAGCGCAGCCGCGGCGTCGGCGATCTCCGAGCGGCCGCCGTAGTTGACGCACATCGTCAGCGTCAGCACGTCGTTGTGCCGGGTCATCTCCTCGGCGACCTCGAGCTCGCGGACCACCGATCGCCACAACCGCGGGCGCCGGCCCGCCCACCGCACCCGCACGCCCATCGCGTGCATCTCGTCGCGCCGGCGACGGATGACGTCGCGGTTGAAGCCCATGAGGAAACGCACCTCGTCGGGTGAGCGCTTCCAGTTCTCGGTCGAGAAGGCGTAGGCAGACAGCCACTTCACGCCGACCTCGATGGCACCCTCGACGACGTCGAACAGCGACGACTCGCCCTCCTCGTGCCCCCGGGTGCGGGGCAGGCCGCGGGCACGCGCCCAGCGGCCGTTGCCGTCCATGACGATCGCGACGTGACGCGGGACCAGTTCACGCGGCAGCTGCGGCGGGCGGGCGCCGGACGGGTGCGGCGACGGCGGCCGCGGTGCGGGGCGAGCCGGCATCAGACCCGGGAGACCAGCCGCAGGGAACGCAGGCCGCGTTCCAGGTGCCACTGCACGTAGGCCGCGACGAGACCGCTGGCCTCTCGCCGGTTGCGCGGGTCGGACCCGTCGGCCACCGCCCAGTCGCCCGCCAGCAGTGCGGACAGCAGAGCGATGGTGTCGGGTGCGGGTGACGCCGAGCCGGGTGGGCGGTCGTCGGCGCAGACCACGCCGCCGACCGCGGGCGCGAACGACCGGTGCGGCCCCGGCGCACCGCAGCGCGCGCAGCCGTCGAGTGCCGGTTCGTAACCCGCGATCGCCAACGCACGCAGCAAGAATGCGTCGAGCACGAGGCCCGGCTCGTGCTGCTTGTCGACCAGTGCGCGCAGCGCTCCGAGCACCAGCAGGTAGAGCCGCAGCGACGGCTCGCGCTCCTCGGCGGTGAGCCGCTCGGCGGTCTCGAGGATCACGCTGCCCGCGGTGTAGGTCGCGTAGTCGCCGGCGATCCGCTCGCCGTAGGGCTCGAGCGTCTCCGCCTGCGTGACGATGTCGAGCGAGCGGCCCGTGTGCAGCTGCAGGTCGACGTGGGTGAACGGTTCCAACCGCGCGCCGAACCGCGACGTCGTACGCCGCACTCCCTTGGCCACCGCCCGCACCCGGCCGGTGCGACGGGTCAGCACGGTGACGATGCGGTCGGCCTCGCCGAGCTTGTGCGTGCGCAGGACGACGCCCTCGTCGCGGTAGAGCGCCACGGCCTCAGCCTAGTGCGGCGCGGCGCGGAAATCGGCTGGCGCGAACCGGCGCGGCGAGAGAGGCTCGCCCCTCATGGACGTCGTCCCGCTGAGCCTCGACTCCCCCGAGCCGCTGTTGCGCGAGTGGGCCGCGCTCGACGCCGCGATCCAGGCCGAGCTGATGCCGGACCTCGACCCCCCGCCGTACGCCCAGTCGCTGCGCAACCTGCAGCCGGTGGCGCATCTGAACCGTTGGGGTGTCGCCGCGGTCGACGGGGCGCAGGTGGTCGGTGCCGGGCTGTGCCGGTCGTTCCTCAGCGACAACCGGCATTTGTGCGAGGTCGACCTCTACGTGGCCAAGGGGCGCCGTCGGGAGGGGGTCGGCAGCGCGCTGCTGTCGCGGGTGGCGGCGGTCGCAGGCCAGGACGGCCGCACGACGATCGTCGGTTACGCGGCCGCCGGCTCGGCCGGTCTCGACTTCGCGACGGCACTCGGCGCAGTGGAGAAGCAGGGTGAGCTGCGCAGCTCCCTCGACGTCAGCACCCTCGA
>Ga0207707_10001972_pt1 | contig 18637 bp, 17 predicted proteins | sample KBSC83BmetaG_FD_184336 | JGI IMG/M metagenome (GOLD analysis project Ga0207707, IMG submission 184336) | Corn rhizosphere microbial communities from Kellogg Biological Station, Michigan, USA - KBS C8-3B metaG (SPAdes) (version 2) | ecosystem: Host-associated > Plants > Roots > Rhizosphere ...
CGCGCTGGCGCGTGCCTCGGCGCGGCACGCGGACGCGCTGTCCGCGCGCCTCAAGGCGCCGCTCGAATGCCGCGATGCAGGGCGGCTCGCGGCGCTTTACCGCGCGAGTGCGCAACAGGGAGCGGCGCTCGCGCCGGCACGGCTTCTCGACCTCGTCCAGGGCTGCGACGCGCTGCGGCGGCCGCAGCGGCTCACGACCGTGCTCGGCGCCGCGAAGGCCGATGCGTGCGCCGGCGGCCGCGGCCAATGCGCGTTCCCGCAGGCGGACGAGATCGAGGCCGCGCGCGCCGCGATCGCCGGCGTCGACGCCGGCGCGGTCGCGCGCTCGGTGGCGCGCGGCGACCGGGGTGTGGAGCGCGCCGATGACGTGCGCCGCGCGATCCGCCGCGCGCGTCTCGCGGCGCTCGCGCGCTGGAAGCGCGAGCGCCGCGCCGTTACTGGGGCTTGACGAAGCGCAGCGCGAACTTGTCGGTGGGCACCGTCGCGCGCGTCGACGGCGCGTTGCGCGGATCGGCGGGATTGCGCAGGAAATCGCCTTCCGCCTCGAGCACGAAGCCGGCGCGACCGGCCTCCGCCTTGACGACCGCCTCGTCGATCCGGTGCAGCGTGCGCCCGTCGGCGATGCCGCTGCCGGGCCGCGCCGAGTGGTCGATGACGATGTAATGCCCGCCATGCTTCAGCGCGGCAAAGATATGCGCGTTCATCGCCGCGCGATCGACGGGCAGGTATGAGATGTCGTGGTAGTTCTGGATCAGCGTGACGACGTCGAGCTCTTGCACGCCTGGCGGCACCGGGTCGTCGAGCGGTCGCGCGACGATCGTGAGCTGCGGCAGCCGCCCGTTGGCGACGCGCGCCTCGAGCGCGGCGCCTGGCTTCGGGGCCTGCGCATAGACGTGGCCGGTCGGACCCACCGCGAGCGCGAGCACCGTTGACGTATAGCCGCCGCCGGCGGACACGTCGAGCGCCCGCATGCCCGGCTCGATGCCCGCGAACGCCAGGAGCTCCGCCGGATGCCGCTCGGCGTCGTTGGCGCGATCTTGTTCGCTGCGTAGCGGGCTCCCGACGATGTCGGCCAGCGGAACCTTCGCTGGCTGGATCGAGCAGCCGGCGCCGGCGACTGCGAGGAGCGCCGTGATCACGCCGCGCAGAAGGCGTGCGGTGCGCATGCGCTAGAGGCGGTACGCGACCGCGCGCATCACGTCGGCGCAGGCGCGCATCGCGCGTCGCGCCAGCCAGGGCAGCGGCACCGCGCCGGCCTCGTACGCCTCGGCGCCGTGCCGCGCCTCGTCGGCGCGCATCGTCTCGACGACCGCGCGGCTTTTCGCGTCGGCCTCGGGCAGCGTGTCAAGATGGCCGGCGAGGTGCTCCTCGACCTGGCGCTCGGTCTCGACGACGAAGCCCAGGTTGCGGCGCTCGCCGGCGACGCCGGCGAGGAGGCCGATCGCGAACGAGCCGGTGTACCACAGCGGATTGGCGAGCGATGGCCGGCTGTCGAGCTCGCGCAGGCGCGTCGACGTCCACGCGAGATGATCGGTCTCCTCGCGCGCCGCCTTCGCGAACTGGGCCTTGATCGCAGGGTCGCGCGCGACGAGCGCCTGCGCCGAATAGAGGGCCTGCGCGCAGACCTCGCCGGCATGGTTGACGCGCATCAGCCCCGCGGCGTGCGCGCGCTCCGCGTCGTCGAGCGCGGCTTCCGGCAAGGCCGCGCCGGGGATCGGCCGCGACGCCGTGTCGACGCCGGTGAGCGTGCGCAGCGCGCGGTCGAAGCCGGCGATGATCTCGTCGAGCGGCGGGCGTGGAACGGCAGCCATCGAGGCAGTCTAGCAAAGGGCCGCGCGGTGCGGTGTCGGCGCGCGACTACCGCGCGATGCGCGCGCGTCCGATCGACCTCGCAGGGCGCGCGCGTACATTGGCCGTTCCAGCATCGTTTCGCAAAGGAGCATCGCCATGCCCGATCGAGCCACGCAAAAGCGCGTCGCCGCCGACAAGCGCAAGGGCAAGTCCGCGTCCACCCAGGCGGGCGAATTCGTCAAGGAAGAGATGGACCACGTCCGCGAGGGCAAGCACGGCGCGCGCTCGGCGAAGCAGGCGATCGCGATCGGCCTCTCCAAGGCGCGGCGCGCCGGGGTCGCGGTCAAGACGTCGAAGACCGCGTCGGCGGCGACCCGCAAGAAGGCGCAGCAGGACGAGGCCGCGGCGCACGACGGCCGCGCCCCGTCGCGGCGGCGCTCACGCGCGACCGAAAGCGCGCTCGAGCGGGAAGGCCACGCCGCGGCGTCGCATCGCGCGCTGTCGCGACATGCGAAGACCGCATCGCGGCGCCGCACCGCCGCCGACCGCAGCGCGGCCGCCAAGCGCGCGGCGCGCACGCGCGCGTCGACGCACTGAACCATCGAGCCGCCGCCCGGCGCAGGATGGGCGCGCGCGCCGACCCGGGGAGGTCGAAGCGGCATGCGTGGCGGCTGTCGCTGCATCGGGCGCGCCGCGACGAGCCGTGGCTCGCCGAGCCCGCGGACCTGCCACAATTCCCGGAATGGCCGCCGCAGGCGCCGCCGCCATGGGGGGCCGGCGCCATCCAACCGGGGGAGGCTCGATGACCACGAAGCTCGCGTACGCGATCAAGTTCGTCGACGACATGGATGCGGCGATCGCCTTCCACCAGGCGCTCGGCCTCGCGTTGCGCTTCGCGTCGCCCGAGTGGAGCGAGTTCGACACCGGTGCGACGACGCTCGCGCTGCACAAGGCGTCCGCCACCAGTCGGGCCGGGACCTGCGAGCTCGGCTTCGAGGTGGGCGACGTCGACCGCTTCTACGCCGACGCGGTGGCGCGCGGCGTGGCGCCGGTGCGCGCGCCCGAGGACCTGCACGGCCAGCGGATCGGCGCGCTGCGGGATCCCGACGGCGCCGCGTTCAGCGTCGGCGGCAAGCCGGCGCACTGAGCACTGCGCGACGCGCTCAGCCGGCGCGATTCTGCCGTACCAGCGCCGCGAGGCCGTCGACGCGGTCGGACAGCACGCGCAGCACGACGCGGCCGAACGTCGAGCCGTCGGCGTCGCCGATCGTCGCGAGCCGCCGCTGCAATGCGCGGGCCTCGTCGACGCTTCGCCGTGCGCTGTCGACGTCGCTTCGCGCGAGGCACAGGTGGCCGTTGCGCAGGCAGTCGAACAGCTGGCGCAGCATGTCCTCGATCAGTTGCTCGTCGGCCATGGTCATCTTGGCGGGGGATGCGTCGTGAACGTGCCCAGGGAGGATGCGGCAGGCACCGCGCTGGCGCGGCCGCATCGCCACGCGGTCGGGCTTCGCGTGCGCACGACATTATGCGTCATCGTCCGCGCGAACGAGCGCATGCGGCGCGCGCCGATGCCCGCTCGCACGAAAAAAACGGGCGCCCGGAGGCGCCCGTTTCCAGTGCGAGAGACTCGGTCCGCTATCGTGCGCTTAGAAGAAGTGCACGAGGCCGACGACGAAGCCCTTCGGCTTGAAGCCGCAGGTCGCGCCGGGAGCGGTCGCCGCCGAGCAAACCGGGGCAACGCCTTGGACCGGATTGATGTTGAAGTTGTAGCCCGCGCTCGATTCGTTGCTGATCTGGTGGTAGCCCACGTAGGTCAGCGTGCGCTTCGACAGCGGGTACGTGTACGACAGCTCCCATTCGTTCGCCGCCGTGTTGTCACCACGGTAGAGACCGCCGACGCCACCCGCGGCAGGCGAGCAGCCCGCTTCGTTGATGTCGCAAGCCGAGCCCTTGCCGTCGTTGGCGCGCGCGACGTACGCGTACATCTGTCCCGGGCCGATGTTGAGCGTGAGGCCGACACCGTAGTAGTCGCGCTTCACGTCACCGGTCGGCACGTCGTACTTGAGGCGCTCGTACACGAACGACGGACGCCAGCCGCTGAACTGGTAGCCGATGGCGAACGACGCATCGTAGTCGTCGAGGCCCGGGCCGCGGACGTTGTTGTTCGCTTCATACGCGAGACCGGCCTGGATCGGGCCGTTGCGATAGTAGCCAGCCGAGCTCCACACATACGCGTGGCTGCGCTGAGTCGCGACCGAGCCGTAGGTGATGCCACCCTGGCCGGACGACGCGTCGAGCTGCGACACCTGCGTGCTGAACGAGAAGCCGCTGATGCTCGGCGAGTCGTAGCGCACCGAGTTGCCGAGGCGCGCGTCGAAGCCGCCCGCGCCCTTGGACAGCGTGCCCTGCGCCCACACCGAGGCCGTCGACAGCAGCGACGTCGTCAGGGTCGGCACGTTACCGAAGATCGGGTGCAGATCGTCGAGCGGGGCGAGGAAGTTACCGATCTTGAACGTACCCCAGCTGCCCTGCAGGCCGGCGAACGTTTCGCGCGACGCCAGGACGCCGCCGCCCGTGTCGGCCGACACGTTCGACTCGATCTGGAAGATCGCGTTGAGCCCACCGCCAAGGGATTCCGTCCCGCGCACGCCGAGGCGCGACGAGTTCGTGCTCACCTGGAAGTAGTTCCCCTTGGTGCCGTCCGACTGCTGTGCGTTCACGACTTCCGCGGTCAGGTTGAGCCGACCGTAAAGCGTGACGTTCGCAGTCTGAGCCTGCGCGGCCAGCGGCGCTGCCAACACGCCCGCGACAGCGACGGCGACGAGCTTTTTATTCATGGAGTCTCTCCTCTAACGGATAAAATCGGCAGGAAACAGGCGCTAATGCTTCTGCCATCGGAACCTTCTCAGGGTCGATCGAGAAGTTGGGTCCATTGTGCCAAAGCGGGGAAATCATTGGCAAGCCGAGGCTTCCGGCGCATTCGAGACCTTTCCCCGCTGTTGTGTCCTAGCAACAAAAAACGCGCGCCGGCGCTGCTCGCGCCCGGCGTGAGAAGCGGGCATGCAAGCCGTTGAATGAGAATGAAAAAATTACAAAATCCGGGCTTTCGTCGGCTATTTGCCCCGGAGCGGCCCGCCGGAAAGGCGAAAGACCCCGGCGGCGGCCCCCGGAACGCTCCAAAACGTCGCAAAAACGTGCAATCGGCCGTGGCGCGCACGCCAGGGGGAGCCTGCACCGCATGTTGATCGCCGCGCTCGCGACACTCGCCGTTGCCGCCGTCGCCGTCGGCGTGCTGCGGTGGCAGGAGGCGTCGCTGCCGGTCGCGCGTCCCAGCGCGCGCTCGCTGCACGCGGCGCCGGTCGGCCGGGTGGGCGGGCTTTCGGTGGTTGCGGGAATCGTGGTGGCGATGCCGGCGTGGCCGGTGCCGGCTGGCATCACACCTGCGCTCGCGTGGGTGGCGGCGCTCGCTGCGGTGGCGGTCGCGGTCGTCTCGCTCGTCGACGACTGGCGCGGCCTGTCGGCCGGCGCGCGGCTATGCGTGCAGGCGCTTGCCGCTGCGGCGGCGACGTGGGCGATGCCGCTCGGCGGCGCCTGGTCGGTGGTCGCCGTGATCGCGATCGTGTGGATGGCCAACCTCTTCAATTTCATGGACGGCAACGACGGGCTCGCAGCCGCGTCGGCGATCGCGGGCTTCGCTGCGTACGCCCTCGCCGCCCATGCCGCGGGCGCAGGCGCGCTGCCCTACGTGACGATCGCGCTGGCCTGCGTGCCGCTCCTGTGGATCAACCGCCCGCCGGCGCGCATGTTCATGGGCGACGTCGGCGCCGTGACCCTGGGCTTCCTCGCCGCGGTGCTGGGCATCGCCGGCATCGCCGGCGGCGCATGGGCGGCATGGCTGCCGCCGCTCGCGTTCCTGCCGCTGATCCTCGATGCGACGGTCACGCTCGCGCGGCGCGCGGCGCGCGGCGAGCGCCTGTGGGAGGCGCACAAGGTCCACTACTACCAGCGCGTCCACCGGATGGGCGCCGGCCATCGCGGCACGCTCGCGCTCTACGCGGCGCTGTCGTGCGCGACTGCCGCGACGGCGGCGGCATGCGCGCTCGCCGCGCCGTCGCTCGGATGGACGGCGCTCGCGACATGGATGCTCGTCCTTGGCGCGGTGTTCGCCGTGATTGACTATCATTGGCGGCGCCGACCCGGGCCATGAAGCCGACCTTCAACTGGCGTACCTCGTTCGCGTTCCTGCACGACGTGCTCGCCGCGGCCATCGCGTGGGGGGCGCTATGGTGGACGCGCTTCAGCTTCGACCTCCCCGCGCCGTTCGCCGACGATCTCGTGCGCTCGATGGCTTTCGTCGTGCCGATGCAGGCGGCGATCTTCCTCGGCTTCGGGCTGTATCGCGGGCTGTGGCGCTTCGCGAGCACCGTCGACATGAAGCGCATCTTCCTGTCGGCGGGCCTGGGCGCGCTGCTCGTGCCGCTCGTGCTCGTGCTCGCGAAGATGCAGACGGTGGTGCCGCGCAGCGTCATCGTCCTCTACCCGGTGGTGCTGATCTTCCTGATGGCGGGCGACCGCTTCGCCTACCGGCTATGGAAGGAGCATCGCCTCTACAGCCCGCTCGCCGCGCTCGGCGAGCCGGTGCTCGTCGTCGGCGCCGGCGAGGCCGGCGCGCAGCTCACCAAGGAGCTTGCGCGGAGCCGCGAGTGGCGTGTCGTCGGGCTGCTCGACGACGACGAGGCGAAGCATGGCCGGCAGCTCCGCGGCGTCAAGGTGCTGGGGCCCATCGCCGACCTGCCGCAATGGGTGCGCCGCTTCGGCGTGCGCAAGGTGATCATCGCGCTCCCTTCGGCGCGCAACGCCGTGCGCCGGCGCGTCGCCGAGATCTGCGCGACGCTCAACGTCGAAGCGCTCACCGTGCCCTCGTACGAGGACCTGATCAGCAAGCGCTCGCAGGTGACGACGATCCGCAACGTCGAGCTCGACGACCTGATCGGCCGCGACCCGGTCGAGCTCGACGCCGCCGGGCTCGCCGACTGGCTCGGCGGCCGCGTCGTGATGGTCACCGGGGCGGGCGGCTCGATCGGCGCCGAGCTGTGCCGGCATGTCGCGCGCTTCCGTCCGGCGCGGCTCGTGCTATTCGACATCTCCGAGGCCGCGCTCTACGAGATCCGCACGGCGCTCGAGGACGCGTTTCCGTCGCTGTCCGTGGCGAGCGTGGTCGGCGACGTCAAGCACGCGGCGCGCGTGAACGACATCGTCGCGCGCGAGCGGCCGCAGGCGATCGTGCACGCGGCGGCGTACAAGCACGTGCCGCTGATGGAGGACGACAACGCCTGGGAGGCGGTGCGCAACAACAGCTACGGCACGTTCGTGCTGGCGCGCGCGGCCGTCGAGGCGGGCGTCGAGAAGTTCGTCATGGTGTCGACCGACAAGGCGGTCAACCCGACGTCGGTGATGGGCGCGTCGAAGCGCCTCGCCGAGATCGCCTGCCGCAGCCTCGCCGGGCGCGGCACCGCGTTCGTGATGGTGCGCTTCGGCAACGTGTTCGGCAGTGCCGGCAGCGTCATCCCGCGCTTTCGCGAGCAGATCGCGCGCGGCGGGCCGCTGACCGTCACCCATCCCGAGATCACGCGCTATTTCATGTCGATCTCCGAGGCGACGCAGCTCGTGCTGCAGGCGGGGCTGATGGGCAAGGGCGGCGAGATCCTCGTGCTCGACATGGGCGAGCCCGTGCGCATCCAGGACCTCGCGCGCGACCTCGTGCGCCTGTCCGGCGTCGACCCCGCCCGGATCGAGATCGTGTTCACCGGCCTTCGTCCCGGCGAGAAGCTCTTCGAGGAAGTGCTGGCCGACGAGGAGGCGACGCTGCCGACGCCGCACTCGCGCCTGTTCATCGCCCGCTCCCGCGAGGCCGGCGCCGACGCGGTCGCGCAGATGGTGGCATGGTGCGAGCGCGACCGGCCGGCCGACGACGCCGAGGTGCGCGCGCGGCTCGCGGCGTGGATCCCCGAGTACGAGCCGCCCGGGGGCCGGCCGCCTGCCGACGAGCCGCCGGCCGGCGACGCCGCGCCGGACACGGTGGCGCCGTTGCGCATCGCGCAGCGCGGCTGACGCCGCGCCGCGGCGCCTCAGAGTGATTCGCTCCCGGCCTCGCGGATCGCGCGGCTGCGCACGATGGCGTGCGCGATGAAGAGCGCGTTGAGGGCCCAGAACAGCTTGGCGTTGCTGCGGTAGAAGAAATCGTCGGTCAGATTCTTGACGACGAAGCCCGTGATCAGCGTGACGCCGACGATGCCGGTCATCGCCGTCGGCCCGTCGTCGCTGCGGATCATGCGCACGTAGCGGGCGACGAGCGCGGCGAGCATCGCGACGAACAGCCCGAGGCCGACGACGCCGGTCTCCAGCCATTGCGCGACGAACGTGTTGTGCGGGTGGGTGAGCGCGCGGTCGTTGAACTCCTCCTGCAGCTCGTCGCGCAGGATGCCGCGCCCGAAGCCGTGGCCGAGCCACGGCGCCTCCTCGATCCGCTCGGCCACGGCGCGCCACAGCGCGATCCGCGGGTCGTGCTCGATCGAGCCGGCCACGCCCGCGGCCTTCGGGTAGTAGAGCTCCGCCTTCTCCTGGGCGACGTCGGCGAACGCGAAGCCCAGCAGCAGGAACACCGCCGCGATGGGGGCGACGAAGCGCCACGGCAGCGACATGAACGTCGCGCGCCAGCGCAAGGCCGCTGCGAGCGCGGCGACGCCGAACATCGCGCCGAACGCGAGCCAGACGATGCGGTTGTCGGTGAGCCGCGCGTTGAGCAGCAGCAGCACGAACAGCGCCGCGAACACGACCACGCGCCGGCGCGTCGCGCTGACGCCGTCGTAGCCGACCAGCACGAAGAGGAGCAGCGGCGCGATCTCGACGAGGTGCGTCGACCAGATGCCGACATCGTGGTGCCACTTGGCCGGGTCGAAGCGGCCGGTGACGAGCGTGGTGGCGATGAGCAGCACGGCGAGCAGCGCGAACGAGACGAGCAGCGTCGTCACCAGCGCCCGGAAGTCGAAGTCGTCGCGCAGCGCGACGAGGAACGCGGCGAACACGAACGCGCCGTACTGGAGCTCGGTCTCCCATTCGCGCACCGAGAAGCGCGGCTCGGTGGTCCAGGCGAGCGACGCCGTGCTCCACAGCCACCACGCGAGGATCGCCACCAGCACGCCGTTGGCGGCGGTGAAGCGCTCGCGCGCGGCGCGCGGATGGGTCGCGATCGTCAGCACCAGCGTCGTGCACATCAGCGCGAAGGCGAGCGAGCGCGGCCAGACCAGGTTGTTGGTCGGCAACATCGCGAGGTAGGCGGCGCACAGCACGCCGAGCACCTGCGGCAGGTGCGGGGCGAACGTCGGCAGGATGCGCGCGAGTCCGCTGCCGCGGGCCGCGGCGCGCGCATCGCTCCCTCGGCCGGCCGGCGCGCTCATTGGATCGCCCTCCGCGATGCGCGCTTCGGGGCCGATTCGCGCTTGGGGCGGCCCTGCGCGCTCATTGGATCACCGCGTCGATCGCCGCGGCGATGGCGTCGTCGCCGATCGCGTCGAGGCAGCGCGCGTGCGGGCATTCGGCGGTCGTGCGCGCGCAGCGCCGCACCCAGTCGATCTCGCGGCGGAACAGCACGCGCTGGTCGCGGCAGGGGAAGGGGTCCACGCTGACGGCGCGATAGCGCGCGTCGCGCCAGAAGTCGCCCGCGCCGCAGATCGTCGCGGAGCCGGGGCCGAAGATCGCCACCGTCGGCGTGCCGGCCACGCGGCCGAGATGCGCGATGCCGGTGTCGGGCGCGACCAGCGCGTGCGCGCCCTCGACGAGCTGCCACATCTGCGCGAGGTCGAGCGTTCCCGCGAACTCGGCGTGGCGCCGCTCGGGGTTCGCGGCGCGCAGCGCGGCGTCCTCGCCGCGGCCGGCGGTGATCACCGGCGCGAGCCCGCGCGCCTCCAGCATCGCCACGATCGCGGCACTGCGCGTCGCGGGCCAGCGCTTGAGCGGCGAACTCGCGCCAACGTGGACGACCGCATAGGGTCCGGCCGGCCGCGCGAACGGCGCCGCGGGCGGCGTCGGCCAGCGCGCGCGGTCGTACGCGGCGGGTGGCGGGCCTTCGACGAGGTCGGTGCACAGGTCGCCCCACGCGGCCGGCGCCGGCCGATAATCGACGAAACGGTCGATCGCGAAGTCGCGACGCCGCGACGGCGCGCCGCTGAACGCGACGATCCAGCGCGCGCGCATCGCCGCGGCAAGCCACGCGTAGCGGTTGTCGCCGGGGACGAGCGCGAGGTCGAACGGCGCCTCGCGAAACAGCGACGGTGGAAGCGCTGCCGGGCTCCAGCCGAGCGCGCGCACACCGTAGGGCTGCGTCGCGTACAGCGGTGCCACGGATTCGGCGACGGTCATCGCCACGTCGGCATGGGGATAGCGCTCCCGCAGCTTGGCGAGGAGCGCCGTCAGCATCAGCGTGTCGCCGAGCAGGAGGTGATGCGCGACGAGGACGCGGCGCGGATCGGCCGGCTCGCGGCGCGGGCGCACGCGGTCGGCGAGGCCGCGCGCGACGACGGCCACGCGGCCGGAGAATCGCCCGCGCAGGACCGGCGCCGCCGGCATCGCGTTGGCGAGCGATGTCATGCGCATGCTCATCGCCGCGCCCGCCGCGCAGTCCTGCAGGCTCATCGCGCCACCTCCGCCTGCTCGGCGAGATGGCGCTCGCGGAAGCGCCGGCCCTCGCTGCGTTGCGCGGTCACGGTGCGCACGAAGTGCACGAGCGAAGGCGCGCGTGGCACGGCGTGCGCGACCTCGTCGATGACGTCGAGCCAGCGCGCGGTGACCGCGTCGCGCGTGTACGGCACGCTGCGCGCACGGCCGTTGGCGACCATCGCCGCGTAGAGGGCCGGATCGCGCTTGAGCGTCGCGACGGCGGCGAGCGCGGCGGCCGCGCCGTCGACCGGGACGTAGTCGAGCGCGCTTTTGCGCAGCGCGCGAAACGCCGGCTCGTCGGCGAGGAGCGCCGGCACGCCGGCGAGCCACGCGTTGGTGAGCTTGGTCGCGGGCTTCCGCGCGAGCATCGACGGCGACTCCGCGCGCGCGGCGATCACGAGGTCGACGTCGTGGTAGTCGTGCCATTCCGATTCGTTGAGGCGGAGCTCGACGCCGAGCGCGGCAAGCCGCGCTCGGAAGTCGCTGCCGCGCAGCCAGCCCGGCAGCCGCGCGAGCCGGCCGAAGTAGCCGATCGTAGCGACCGTCGCGGCGCGCCCCGGATCGCGCGGCACGAGGCCGGGCTGCGGCCAATGCGGCACGTAGCGCTCGACCGCGGCGAGCGCCGCGCTGTCGTTCTGCACGACGACGCGCGCGCAGGAATACAGCGGCGAGCGGTCGGCGCGCACGCCGATCAGGCGCGCGCGGTGCGCGCCGTTGAAGTAGGCGTTGAGGTCGTCCCAATGCGCGATGCCGATCGCGTTGCGCGGGTAGCGCGCGCCGAACACCGCGCGATGGCCGCGTGCCGCGAGCGGGCCGCGCAGCAGCAGGTACGACTGCACGATCCACACGTCGAGGCCGCTGCGAAAGCGCGCCTGCTCGCGGTCGACGTCGCCGTCGCCGAACGCCTCGACGTCGCGCCAGCGCGCGACGTCCTTGGGATCGACGACGAACGCCACAATCGAGGCCTTTTCGCCGCGCCTGTCGTCGCGCGCGCCGCCGCGGGCGGCTGGACTCGCGTCCGGCGACGGCGTTGCGGCGCTCACGATGGCGATGCGCGGCTCATGACCCGCGCGCCGGCGCGCGGCGCCCAGCCGCCGCCTCGCGAAATACCGCGTCCATCCGATCGATCATCTGGGATTCCGTGTAGCGGCCGCTGACGAGCTCGCGCGCGTTGCCGGCGAGGGCGCGGCCGCGCGCGGGATCGTCGAGCAGCGTGTCGAGCGCCGCGGCGAGCGCATCGGCATCTTCGCGCGGCACGACGATCGCCGTCGATCCCGCGTGTGCAATTTCGGGAATCGCGCCGGCGTCGGTGGTGACCGCGGGCACCCCGGCGAACATCGCCTGCAGCAGCGCCTGCGGCACGCCCTCGTGCGCGGTGGACGGCAGCGCGAACGCGTCGAGCGCGGCGAGCCACGGCGCGACGTCGTCCTGCTGCCCGGCGAAGCGCACGCGCGCGCCGAGGCCGAGCGCCGCCACCTGGCGCTCGAGCGACGGACGCTGCGGCCCGTCGCCGACGATGACGAGCACCGCGTCGCGGCGGTTCATCCGCGCGAGCGCGTCGACGAGGTGGCGATGGCCTTTCCAGCTGCGCAGCGTGGCGACGATGCCGACCAGCGCCGCGTCCAACGGCAGGCCGAGCCGCGCCCGTGCGTCCGCCTTGCGCGTGGGCGGGTGGCGCGCGGGATCGATGCCGGTCGGCACCGAATGCACGCGCGCAGGGTCGAGGTCGAGGTCGCGAATCAGCGCCTCGCGCAGCGCGTCGCCGGTGGTGACGATGCGCGCGGTGGCGCTGCGGTAGAGCCAGCGCGTCGCGCGGCTCGCGTTGACCGGCACCGACACGTGGCGCGTGCGCACCAGCGCCGGCGCGCGGCGACGGCCGCCGAGCGCGCGGCAGGCGATCGCGGCGAGCCAGCTGTCGGTCGAGCTGTGCGTGTTGACCACGTCGAACGGGCGCGCCGCCAACGCGCGCCACATCGCGATCGCGCCGCGCACGCCCTTGTCGCCGATGGCGAGCGGAACCGCCGGCACGCCAAAGCGCGCCGCCTCGTCGACGATGCGCGCGCCGCTCGCAGCGTAGACGACGACGTCGTGCCCGCGCGCGATGAAGCCCGCGGCTTCGCGCAGGATGCGGATTTCCTGTCCGCCCCAGCCGGTCGACGATTCGGTGTGGGCGATGGCGAGCGGCGCGCCGTGACGGGCGCGGTGCGACGGCGCGATCAGGCGGCGACCTTCGCGAACTGGATCCGCGACAGGCGCGTGTACGCGCCGTTGCGCGTCAGGAGCTCGGCGTGGGAGCCCTGCTCGACGATGCGCCCGCCGTCGAGCACGACGATGCGGTCCGCGTGCTCGATCGTCGACAGCCGGTGCGCGATGACGATCGTCGTGCGGCCCTTCATCAGCGTGTCGAGCGCCAGCTGCACCATGCGCTCCGACTCGGAGTCGAGCGCCGAGGTCGCCTCGTCGAGGATCAGGATCGGCGCGTTCTTGAGCACGGCGCGCGCGATCGCGATCCGCTGGCGCTGGCCGCCGGACAGGCGCAGGCCCTGCTCGCCGACCGGGGTGTCGAAGCCCTGCGGCAGCGCGCGGATGAAGTCGAGCGCATGGGCGGCCGCGGCGGCGCGCTCGATGTCCTCGCGCGACGCGCCCGCCATCGCGCCGTAGGCGATGTTCGCGGCGATCGTGTCGTCGAACAGCAGCACGTCCTGCGATACCAGCGCGATCTGCGCGCGCAGGCTCCTGACCGTGAGCGTCGTCACGTCGTGGCCGTCGATGAAAAGCCGCCCCGCCGACGGCGCGTAGAAGCGCGGCACGAGGTTGACGAGCGACGTCTTGCCGCTGCCGGAGGCGCCGACCAGCGCGACGGTCTCGCCCGGCGAGATCGCCAGCGACACGTTGTCGAGCGCCTCGCGGCCGTCGCCGTAGCGTAGCGTCACGCGCTCGAACTCGATCTTCGCGCGGGCGCGCTCGAGGGTGATCGTGCCCGAGTCGGGCTCGTCCTCGAGGTCGAGGAGCCCGAAGATGCTTTCGGCGGCGGCGAGGCCGCGCTGGATCGACGCGTTGATGCCCGACAGCGACTTCAGCCGGTCGAGCAGCGTGATGAGCGCGAGCGTGTAGGCGAGGAAGCGGCCGAGGTCGATCGAGCCGTCCTGGCTTTGCAGCAGCGCGATCCAGACGATGAAGCCGATGCCGAGCGCGGCCAGGAACACCGCGAGCGGCGTGCTCGCCGCCCCCGCGGCCGCCTGCTTCGACATCGAGTGGCGCAGCGCGTTGGCGGCCTTCACCGCGCGGGCGCGCTCGTAGTCCTCGCCGCCGAACACGCGCACGATCCGGTGGCCGCCGATCATCTCCTCGAGCGTGTGCGTGAGCGCCCCGGTGCGCGTCTGGATGTCGCGGGACAGGCGCCGCAGCCGCCGGCTGAAGTAGCGCGTGATCGCGGCGATCAGGGGCGCGATGACGAACACCAGCAGCGTGAGCTGCCAGTTGAGATACATCAGGAAGGCGATGCTGCCGACGATCGCGAAGGCGCCGCGCAGCGCGGTGGCGACGGTGCCCGACGCCGCCGAGGCGAGCTGGTGGGCGTCGAACGTGAGCTTCGACTGCACGGTGCCCGACGCGTGCTCGTCGTAGTAGGACGTCGGCAGCTTGAGGAGCTTGTCGATCAGCTCGCGGCGCAGGTCGAACACCACCCGCAGCCCCGTGTAGCCCATGCCGTAGTCGGAGACGTACGCGCCGACCCCGCGCAGCAGGAACACGACCACCAGCGTGATGGGGATCCAGCGCAGCGCCGCCGAATCGGGGTTCGGATGCTGGAACGTGCTGACGATCGGCATGACGAGGTACGCCATGACGAGGTCGCCGGCGGTGACGACCAGCATGCCCACCACCGCGACGGCGAAGATCCCGAGGTAGGGCCGGACGTAGTTGAGGAGGCGTCGGTAGAGTTGGAGGCCGGACATCGGCGGTGTCGGGCGGCGAGCCGGGCCCTGCGGCGGCGGGTCGCGATCGGTGCGACCAGTATAGCCCAGCGGCGCGCGCCGCCTCCCGGCGTCCGGCCGGCGCCTGCCCGCGCTCAAGGCGGCGGCGCGGTGGTGGCGGCGTGCGGGCGGCGCCGGTGCGCGACGCTGGCGGCGAGCAGCGCCTTGTAGAGGAGCACGAGCTTCAGCGTCATCGCCGACGCCGACAGCGGCAGCACGGCGCGCCGCGCGGCCTGCCCCATCCGGTCGCGCAGCGCGGCATCGTCGAGCGCGCGCAGGTGCGCGGCGATCGCGTCGACGTCGAGCGCGTCGGCGACGAAGCCGGCGTCGTGCGCGCGGACGAGCTCCGCGGCACCGGATTTGGTGCTGGTGACGACCGGCAGCCCGCAGGCCATCGCCTCGAGCGCGGCGTTGGGGCACGGGTCGTAGAGCGACGGCAGCACGAACGCATCGGCGGCGGCGTAGTACGGCTTGACGTCGAGCTGCGCGCCGGCGATGTGCACGCGGCCGCGCAGGCCGAGGCTCCGCGCCAGCGCGGCGTAATGGCCGATCCGCTTCTCCGCGCCGACGACGACGAGGTGCGACGTCGCCGGCAGCGCCGCGAGCGCTTGGATCGACGAAGCCACGCCCTTGCGGACGTAGCCCGAGCCGACCGTCAGGTAGACGCGCGCGTCCTCGGGGAGCTTCAACGCGCGCCGCGCCGACGCGCGCGCGCCCTCGTCGGCCGGCGCGAACGCCTCGCTGTCGACGGCGTTGTAGATGACGTGCAGCTTGTCCTCCGCGACGCCGAAGCGCGCGCGGATCTCGTCGCGCACCATCTCCGAGTTGCAGATGACAGCCGAAAGCCACGGGCTCGCGAACAGCCGCCGTTCCATCCCCATCAGGTAATGGTGGTGCGGGTTGAGCCGCACGCCGAGGCGGCCGAGCGCCGACATCGCGCGCTGGCGCTCGTCGATCCACGCCGCATGCACGCCGTCGCCGGCGCGGAAGATGTCGCAGCAGAGGAGCCGCTCGTGCGATTGCACGAGGTCGAGCTTCGCCGCCGCCACCGCCTTGCAGACGCCGCGCTGGAAGCCCCAGTCGCGCCACAGGCCGCCCAAATAGAACGGGTCGACGATCGCGGGCTCGATCAGCGCGAGCTTGGTCTGCGGCCATTCGCGCGTGTAGAGCGTGATCGCGACATCGCGCTCGAGCAGCGCCTCGAGCGCGTTCTCGACGAAGCGCTCGGCACCGCCGAACGGCGAGTAGCGCTGGCGGATGATCGCGAGCCGCATCGTCAGGTTCCCGGAACGGCGGCCGCCAGCGCGCGCACCGCCTCGTGGACGCGCGCGACCGGCAGCGTCGTCAGGCATTCGGAGACCTTGCCGCCGCCGCAACCGTCCTGCCCGCAGGGCCGGCACGGATGGCGGTCGGACGCGACCACGCGCGCAGCGACGTTCCACGGTCCCCATTCGATCTCGCCGGACGGGCCGAACAGCGCGACCACGGGCGTCCGCATCGCCGCCGCCATGTGCATCGGCGCCGAGTCGACGCCGACGAAGACGCGCGCCTGTGCTGTCAGCGCGGCGAGCTCGGGCAACGTGAGACTGCCGCAGAGGTCGACGATGCGCGTGCGCGTCGCCGCGCCGACGCCGCCGAGGATGGCGTCGACCAGCGCGCGCTCGCGCGGGTCGGGCGCGCCGGTGACGACGAGCGCATGGCCGTCGGCCGCAAGGCGGTCGAGGAGCTCGGCCGATTGCGCGGCCGTCCAGCATTTGAACAGCCACCGCGAGCCCGGGTGCACGTGGACGAACCCGCGTGGCGCCAGCCCGTGCTCGCGCAGGAGCGCCTGCGCGCGTGCCTGCGCGGCCGCCGAGGGCACGAGCACCAGCGCCTTGTCGTCCGCCGTGGGCTCGACGCCGATGCGGCGGAGCGCGTCGAGGTTGGTCTCGACCGTGTGGCGCGGGGTCGCGCGCGGCAGCTTGTAGAAATGCGTGAAGTAGCGCTTCCACAGCCAGGCGCGCTCGCCGTCGCGGCGCTCGCGCGTGACCGCGTAGCGCGGCGCGAGCGTGCGCGCGAGCGTGAGGCCGCGCGGGTGATCGGTGAGGTGGACGAGGAGGTCGTAGCCGGGCGACTTGAGCGCGCGAAGGAGCGCGCGCTCGCCCGTCCACTGCGCGCGCAGGCCGGCCGACTTCCACGCGCGGTCGATCGTGTGGACGCGCGCGATCGCCGGGTGGTTTTCGAGCATCGGCGCCGTGTCGGCGTAGACCAGCGCATCGATCTCGATGGCCGGTGCCGCGTGCTTCAACGCGCTGAACACGGGCGAGGTGAGAAGAACGTCGCCGTGATGGCGCAGCTTCGTCACCAGCGCGTGGCGCACGTCGCGGAGCGCGACCGCGTCCGGCGGATAGGCGACGAAGCTCGACATGACGGCGAACGATAGCAAACTTCGCCGCCCGTCGAAGGCAGCGGCGGGCGCATCGCAGACGCATGCCGGTCAGCGCTCACTTGGCCGCGAGCGGGCGCCGACGAACGGCCGGCATCGTTCGGTTACAATGCGCTCCCGCCCTCGTGCCGCTTTTCCCTCGCACCGTCCCCGATGCCGATCGACGCCGTCTCCGCCGTGCAGAAGGCCCAGATCCTCGCCGAGGCGCTGCCGTACATCCAGCGATTCCACGACCGCACGATCGTCGTCAAGTACGGCGGCAACGCGATGACCGAGTCGGCGCTGAAGGCGGGCTTCGCGCGCGACGTGGTGATGCTGAAGCTCGTCGGCATGAACCCGGTGATCGTGCACGGCGGCGGGCCGCAGATCGGCGAGCTGCTGAAGAAGATGGAGATCCCGAGCGAGTTCAAGCAGGGGATGCGTGTCACCGACGAGAAGGTGATGAACGTCGTCGAGATGGTGCTGGGCGAGCTCAACCAGGAGATCGTCGGCCTCATCAACCAGCATGGCGGCAAGGCGGTGGGCCTGACGGGCCAGGACGGCAAGTTCATCCAGGCGCGCAAGATGATGCTGAAGGACGAGCACGGCGAGGAGACGGTCGACATCGGCTTCGTCGGCGAGATCGAGCGCATCGACGCCGAGCTCATCCAGCTCCTCGACTCGCGCGACTTCATCCCGGTCGTCGCGCCGATCGGCGTCGGCCGCGGCGGCGAGGCCTACAACATCAACGCCGACCTCGTCGCCGGCAAGCTCGCCGAGACGCTCGCGGCCGAGAAGCTCGTGCTGATGACCAACACCACCGGCGTGCTCGACAAGGACGGGCGCCTGCTGACCGGCCTCACCGCCAGCGAGATCGAGGCGCTGTTCGCCGACGGCACGATCCACGGCGGCATGCTGCCGAAGATCGGCTCGGCGCTCGAGGCGGTGAAGCGCGGCGTGGCGAGCTCGCACGTGATCGACGGCCGCGTCGCGCACGCGCTCCTGCTCGAAGTCCTGACCAACGAGGGCGTGGGCACGATGATCCGCGCCGACACGCAGCGTCTCGCCGCGTAGCGCGCATCCCGCCATGGCCGCCAAGCCCGGAGAGCGCCGCCTGCAGATACTGCAGACACTCGCGTCGATGCTCGAGAACCCGCGCGGCGACAAGGTGACGACCGCCGCGCTGGCCGCACGCCTCGACGTCTCCGAGGCCGCCTTGTACCGGCACTTCGCGAGCAAGGCGCAGATGTTCGAGGGGCTGATCGAGTTCATCGAGACGACGCTCTTCTCGCTCGTCAACAAGATCCAGTCCGAGACCGCCGACGGCGTCTCGCAGGCCGAGCAGATCGTCGCGATGCTGACCGGCTTCGCCGAGAAGAACCCGGGCATGACGCGCGTGCTGATCGGCGACGCGCTGGTGTCCGAGGACGAGCGCCTGCAGGTGCGGATGAACCAGGTCTACGACCGCATCGAGGCGGCGCTGCGCCAGTCGCTGCGCACCGCGCAGATGGGCAACGCGTGGCACGGCGACCCATCGGCCGACAGCGCGGCACTCCTCGCCTACGTGGTCGGCCGCTGGACGCTGTTCGCCAAGAGCGGCTTCAAGCGACTGCCGCTCGCCAATTGGGACGCCGAGCGCAAGTTCCTGTTCGACTAGCCAGCCGTTCGGCGCGCGGCTCGTCGCGTCAATGCGGTTACGTCATGCGAGGCGCGTCGGAACGGGTGCGTCCGCCTCCGCTTCGTACAGCAGGGG
>Ga0207707_10001973_pt1 | contig 18637 bp, 20 predicted proteins | sample KBSC83BmetaG_FD_184336 | JGI IMG/M metagenome (GOLD analysis project Ga0207707, IMG submission 184336) | Corn rhizosphere microbial communities from Kellogg Biological Station, Michigan, USA - KBS C8-3B metaG (SPAdes) (version 2) | ecosystem: Host-associated > Plants > Roots > Rhizosphere ...
GCATTATGGATCCGACGCTGTGCCGCCGTTGACGGCGCCGACGATGCGGGCGGTGCTGTCGCTCGCCACGGCGGCATTGCTCGTTCTCATGGCGTGGCTCGTCGCGCGGCGCGGCGACCGCCGGCCGTTGGTGGCGCTGGGGTGGATCGCGGTCGCGTTTCTGCCGGCGTCGAATCTGCTCGTGCCCACGGGGCAGCTGCTGGCGGAGCGCACGCTGTATCTGCCGAGTGTAGGGGTGGCGCTCCTGGCAGCGTGCGGGATCGACCGCATCTACGCATTTGTGCGCGCGCTGGGCGGCGCGTTGGCAGCGCAGCTGGCGACGGGAATTCCAGCCGCCGCGATCGCGGTGGGCGGGCTGCTCGTGGCGTATCCGGCGGTGATCCCGTGGCAGGACAACTACACTCTGTTCCTGTGGGGGATTCAGACGGCACCGCTGGCGTCTCGTCCGTGGCAGCTCATGGGCGATCTATACGCGAACAAGGGCGACCATCTCAAGGCGATCAAGTATCTGCAGTACGCCCATGCACTCGAGCCGCGCAACGACAACATCGTGTTTTTCTACTCGCGGGAGCTGCACGCCATCGGCGCGTACGAGGGGGAGCTCGCAATGTTGCGCGACGCGGCGAGAGCGAATCCGTCGTCGGAGCAGACTTGGGTGATGTATCTGGTGGCGCTGGGCACGCAGCGGGGCTCGGACTCCGTGCTAGCGGAGCTTGCGCGCGTGCCGGCGCACGATTCGACGAGCATCAACTGGCACGCGGTGATGAAGGGGGAGGCGTACTACCACAAGGACATGCTCGACTCATCGATCGCGACGTACCGCGCCGCGCTGGTGAAGCAGCCGCGCAGCGGCAACCTGCACTATCTGCTCGCGAACACGCTCAGGGAGTCGGGTGACATCGCCGGCGCGGCGAAGGAGCTCGCCGTCACCGATTCGCTCGAGGGTGCGCGACCGGAAGCACTTCTGCGCCTGCGCTCGGAGATCGCGCTCGCGCGCGGAGACAGCGCGGGCGCGAGAAAGGCGATCGGTCAGGCGATCAAGCTCGCGCCGCTGGACACGTCGCTGGTGGTGTTCCAGCGAACGTTGGGGCGCGCGAGCTGAGCTGGCCGCTGCTCACGGCGCGCCAGCGTGGCGAGCCGTGAGCACGTTCTCCACGCGCTCGGCGAGCACGTCGCGCGGCGACACATGGATGGCCACGAGGTTCCCCGACACGATGTAGCGCGGGCGATCCGCGTTCGGCACGGCGGGCGGCATCGTGTCGAGGGCCGCCGTCTCGCGCTTGCGATCAGCGGCGGTGGGAAAAAGGTAGATCTCGAGCGGGCTCCCGCTCACCTCGAGCAGGAATCCGGGCGCGCTGATCCCCGGGTGGTGCACGACCCGACTGCTGTCGACGACGACTAGCCCCGCTTCGTCCAGCCGCTTCACCACCTCGGCGCGCGTCCACTCGTCAGTCTCCGCGGCGCGCGCGACCTCGGCGCTGGCGGCTCGGGCGGAGTCCGGGGAAGCGGCGCGCTTCGCGGCTGGGGTTTCGTGGCTCCCGCAGGCGAGTGCGGCCAACAGACAACTGCAGACGACAGCGCGCCGCGTCCTCACACCGCCTTCACCTCCGTCACGAGCCGCGACAGCGACGTCTTCGCGTCGCCGAAGAGAAGTGTGGTCTTGTCGTCGTAGAACAGCTCGTTCTCGATCCCCGCGAAACCCGGATTCATGCTCCGCTTGAGGACGATGATGCTCTGCGCCTTGTCGGCGTTGAGGATCGGCATCCCGTAGATCGGGCTCGACTTGTCGTTGCGCGCAGCGGGATTCACGACGTCGTTCGCGCCGATCACCAGCGCCACGTCCGCACGCTCGAACTCGCCGTTGATCTCCTCCATGTCGTACAACCGGTCGTATGGCACGTTCGCCTCGGCGAGCAGCACGTTCATGTGCCCGGGCATGCGCCCCGCGACTGGATGGATGGCGTACTTCACCTCGCCGCCCTTCTTCTCGATGAGCTCCGCGAGCTCGCGCACCTGGTGCTGCGCCTGCGCCACCGCCATTCCGTAGCCCGGCACGACGATCACGAGCTTCGCGTACGCGAGCTGGATTGCCGCATCCTCGGCGCTGATCGACCGCACGGTGAGCCCGGTGGCCGTCTTGGCGGACACCGTTGGCGCGGCCCCGAACGCGCCGAAGATCACGTTGTTGAACGAGCGGTTCATCGCCTTGCTCATCACGATCGACAGGATGAACCCCGACGCGCCGTCGAGCGCGCCAGCGATGATCAGAACGTTGTTCCCGATCGCGAATCCCGTCGCCGCGCTCGCGAGCCCCGCGTAGGAGTTGAGCAGCGAGATCACCACCGGCATGTCCGCGCCACCGATGGGAAGCACCATGAAAATTCCGATCAGGAACGCGAGCGCGATCATCGCGTAGAACACCATCGCGTTTCCGGGATTCACGATCAGATAGATGAACATGATGAGCGTCACGCCGAACAGCGTGATGTTCACCGAGTTCTGTCCCTTGTACGTCACCGAGCGCCCGGTGATGATCCCCTGCAGCTTGCCGAACGCCATGAAGCTGCCGGTGACCGTGAGGGAGCCGAAGAGCACCTCGAATCCGATCGCGGATATCTTCGCCGTGCCGAGCGACGCGCCGTGCAGCCAGTATTCCGCCACGCCCACCAGCGTAGCAGCGAGCGCGCCGAACATGTGCGAGATCGCGATTCGCTGCGGCATCGCCGTCATCGGCACCTCGGTGCCCATCGGGATGCCGATGATCGTACCGAGAATGAGACCGCCCGCGATCCAGTCGTAGCGTACGATCTCGTGCTGCACGAGCGTGCCGATGATGGCGAGCAGCATTCCCACCGCCGCGTACTGCATGCCCCGTCGCGCGGTGTCCGGTTTGGTCAGGCTCCGGAGACCGAGAATGAAGAGGACGGATGCGACGAGGTAGGTGACCTGAGTGAAGGTCTCGCGCACTATTTCTTACCGCTCGCTGGTGGTGCGTCGCTCGCTGATGGACCATGCGAGGGTGGTGCCTTGTCGTCCTTCGCCGGCACGGGATCGCGCTTGAACATCTTGAGCATGCGATCGGTGATCACGAATCCGCCCACGACGTTTATCGTCGCCGCGGTCACGGCGGCGAAGCCGAGCACGGTGCTCACGTTGCCGCGGTTGGAGCCGGCGGCAACGAGCGAGCCCACGAGCGAGATGGCGGAGATCGCGTTCGTCGCCGACATGAGCGGCGTGTGGAGCAGCGGCGGCACACGCGTAATGATCTGATAGCCAACGAACGCCGCGAGCACGAACACGTAGAGCTGAATGAAAGACGTCGGGTTCATACCACCGCTCCATCGTGGGTGACGACCATGGCCTTCGTGATCTCGTCGGTGAGGTCGATCGTGAGCGTGTTGTCCTTGATGAGATGCTGCAGCAGGGTGAGCACGTTGCGACTCAGCATCTGCGATGCGTGGTAGGGCACGGTGCTGGGAAGATTCACCGCGCCGATGATCGTGACCCCGTTCACGACGATGCTCTCGCCGGGCTTCGTCAGCTCGCAGTTCCCACCCGCCTCGGCGGCGAGATCGACGACCACCGAACCGGGGCGCATCGACTCAACCATCGCGCGCGTGATCAGCACCGGAGCCGCGCGCCCGGGGATGAGCGCCGTGGTCACGACGAGATCCTGATCCACGATGTGGCGGGCGATGGCGGCGAGAGTGCGCTCGCGCTCTTCATCGCCCTGCGCGCGCGCGTAACCGCCCTTCGTCTCGGCGTCCGGCGACACGAGGTCCGATGCGACGAAGGTGGCGCCGAGGCTCATCACCTGCTCCCTGGCGGCGGCGCGCACGTCGAAGGCGGAGACGACGGCGCCGAGCCGGCGTGCGGTCGCGATCGCCTGGAGTCCCGCCACGCCGGCGCCGATTACGAATGCGCGCGCGGGCGGGATGCTTCCCGCTGCGGTTGTGAGCGATGGCAGGAATTTCGGGAGCGCCGCTGCGCCGATGAGCACGGCCTTGTAACCCGACACGGTGCTCTGCGACGAGAGCATGTCCATCGACTGCGCGCGCGTGATGCGCGGCACGCGCTCGAGCGCGAAGGCGGTGATGCGCCGCGCGGCGAGCGCCCTGAGCAGCTCGGCGCTGTTCGCCGCGGGCATCGACGAAATGAGGACGCTCCCCTCGGGAAGCAGCCGGCTCTCGTCGATCGAGGGCGGCTGGACGCGGAGCACGATGTTGGACTTCGCATAGAGCGACGTCGCATCGTCGATCATCGTCGCGCCCGCCTTCTCGAACAGCGCATCGGGGAAACCCGCGGCCACGCCCGCGCCCCGCTCCACGAGGATCGCGGCGCCGCCCTTCGCGAGCTTGGCCACGCTGTCGGGACCGAGCGCGACGCGATGCTCGCCGTCGACGCGCTCCTTTGCGACTCCGATGTTCATGTCGCGACCACGCGACTCGAACGGGGATTCCCTGCGCTGCGCATCTTTGACGCTCTCACCATAGCCTCATCCGCCGGAGCCGCGCTTACGCTACCGCGACTCGCGACCGCTGACAAGAAGGTCGACTGGACACAACCCGCCAGCCGGATGGGTGCGCGCCGGCGCCGCGCTCGCCATCATTGGTGAGCCTCGGCCACCGTCCATGACGCTACAACCGCTCGACACCAAGAGTCCGGACCCAACACCACCCTATTTTCCCGTCGCCCGCCACAAGCTCATCGTCATGTCGCTCGCGACGCTGTCTACGTATCAGCTCTACTGGTTCTACAGGAACTTCGAGGCGATGGCAGCGCGGAAGAAGGAGGGCGGCTCGGCGTTCTGGCGCGCGCTTTTCGCGCCGATCACGGCGCACGGACTCTTCGCGCAGCTGCGCCTGGACGCGCGCTCGCGATTCATCACGGTGGGGTGGAGCGCGGGCGGGCTCGCCGTGATCTACTTCATTCTGAACATCGCTTGCTTCCTGTCGTATCCGTGGTGGCTGCTCGCGCTCGCGAGCGTGTTCGCGGTGGTGCCGGCGCACGCGACGGCCCAGGCGGTGAACGCGATCGAGGCACCGAACGCCCCGCGCAACGACAGGTACTCGACGTGGAACATCGTCACCATCGTGGTGGGCATCGCCCTCACGATTGTCGGGATCATTGCGACGCGGCAGGTCGATCTGCTCTTTCAGCAACTGGAAAGTCAGCTGTGATGCGCCGCGCGCGAGCGCAGCTCAGACTCCTCGATGGGTGCAAAGTCCATCTCGATGCCAGCATCCACTGACGCGCCTGCGCACGACCCGCACGCAGCGCTCCGCTACACCGACTATCGCTACTTCCTCGCGGGACGACTTGCCGGCGTGGTAGGCTCGCAGATGATCGACGTCGCGATCGGCTGGGAACTGTACGAGCGCACGCACCGCGCGCTCGCGCTCGGACTCGTCGGGCTCGTCCAGGTGGTGCCGATCATCCTGCTCGCGCTTCCGGCCGGACACTTTGCGGACCGTTTCGATCGCAAACGCATCGCGATGGCCACGCTCGGCCTGCTCGTCATCTGCTCGCTCGCGCTCGCCGCGATCTCGTTCACGGTGGCACCGGTTCCTCTCGTCTACCTCACGCTCTTCGGCATAGGCGTGGGTCTCGCGTTCCACCGCCCCGCCATCGCGGCGCTGCTTCCGCAGTTGGTGCCGGCCGAGCATTTCGCGAACGCGGTGACGTGGAACAGCGTGGGGTGGCAGCTCGCGAGCGTCGCCGGGCCGGCGCTGGGCGGGATGGTCATCGCGTGGCGCCACCACGCCGGAATCGTGTACGTGCTCGATGCCGCGCTCATGCTCGTGTTCGTGTTCTGCCTGAGCAGAATTCGCGGGCAGCAGGTCGCGCGCGTACGAAAGGAAGTCACGCTTCGCTCGCTCCTGGGCGGCGTGCAATTCGTCTGGCAGACGAAGGTCATCCTCGCCGCGATCACGCTCGATCTGTTCGCGGTGCTCTTTGGCGGAGCGACGACGCTGCTTCCGGTGTACGCTAAGGATATTTTGCACGTTGGTGCGGAGGGCTTTGGATGGCTTCGGGCGGCGCCGTCCATCGGTGCGGTGCTCATGGCGTTGTCCCTCACGCGGCGCGCGCCAATGCAACGCGCCGGGCGTTCGCTCCTGTTCGCGGTGGCCGGCTTCGGACTGGCCATGATCGTTTTCGGACTGTCGAAGTCGTTCGCGCTGTCGATCGCGATGCTCGTCTTTGCGGGCGGCTTCGACATGGTGAGCGTGGTCGTGCGGCAGACGCTCGTTCAGCTTCGCACGCCCGATGAGATGCGCGGGCGCGTTTCCGCCGTGAACAGCGTGTTCATCGACACGTCGAACGAGATGGGTGGATTCGAATCCGGTGCGAGCGCTGCGCTCCTCGGACCCGTAGTATCCGTGGTGGGCGGAGGCATCATTACAGTTGCCGTGGTGGGAGTTGTCGCACTCGTCTGGCCGGAGCTGCGCCAAATGCGCCGGCTCGCGGAGCTGGTTCCCGAATCTTCACTGGCGGAGGAATGATGAAATTTCTCATGCGCACGTTGGTCACCGCGATTGCGCTCTGGGCGGCGACGCGGCTGGTCACCGGCATCACCTTCCATGGCAGCTTTCTCGCGCTCGCCGGCGTCGCGATCGTGTTTGGGATTCTGAACGCCTTCGTTCGACCCATCCTCACCTTTCTTTCGTTTCCGCTGCTCATCGTGACGCTGGGCTTCTTCATCTTCGTGCTGAACGCCGTGATGCTTCTTCTCACGAGCGGACTCGCGTCCCGGTTCGGGATCGACTTTCACGTGAGTGGATTCGGCGCAGCTTTCTGGGGCGCGATCGTGGTGAGCATGGTGAGCTTCCTGCTGTCGATCTTCATTCGCGACAACAGGAGCGAGGAAGAGCGCTGAGCGCCTCCGCATCGCGGCTGGCCTGGACCGTGCGTTTGCGCGACGCATGAAGTCCTTCATGCGTCGCCAGGATCGCCGGAGTGTGAGGCGTCCGCCCAGTATCACGAAAACGCCGCGTCCGCGTGGGGTCGCCGCCTTTCTTGGCGATCTCGGACCCGGGCTCGTCACCGGCGCGGCCGACGACGATCCGTCGGGGATCTCCACGTATTCGCAGGCGGGAGCCGCGTTCGGATACGGGCTGCTCTGGACGGCGATCCTGAGCTTCCCGCTCATGATTGCCGTGCAGCTCATGTGCGCGCGGCTCGGCCTCGTCACACGCCGCGGGCTCGCGTCCGTACTGCGGAAGTACTACTCGCCGTGGCTTCTCTGGCTTGCCTGTCTGCTGCTGCTCGTGGGCAACACGATCAACATCGCCGCCGATCTCTCCGGCATGGCGGCGGGCGCCGAGCTGCTGACCGGGATTCCGCACGTCTGGTTCATCCCCGTGTTTGCGATCGTGATTCTGCTGTTCCTGATGTTCGGCTCGTACTCGCTGCTGCTGCGCATCTTCAAGTGGCTCACGCTCGTGCTCTTCGCGTACGTTGCCGCGGCGTTTCTGGCGAAGCCGCAGTGGCGCGAAGTCGTTCGCGGCACGTTCCTCCCGCAGATCACCGCCACCAAGGATTATCTCTTCACCTTCGTCGCGATCTTCGGGACGACGATCAGTCCTTATCTCTTCTTCTGGCAGGCGGCGCAGGAGGTGGAGGCGGACGAGGCGCTCAATCACGACATCGGCGATCGTCCGAAGCGCGCGATCGAGCGCGAGCTGCGAAGCGCACGCACCGACGTGATTGCCGGCATGCTCGTGTCGAACGTCGTGATGTACTTCATCATCCTCACTGCGGGTGCGACGCTGCACGCGCACGGGCACACGAACGTACAGACCGCCGCCGACGCCGCCGCCGCGCTCAAGCCGCTCGCCGGTCACGCCGCCGCGCTGCTCTTCACGCTCGGCCTGGTGGGAACGGGACTGCTCGGCGTGCCGGTGCTGGCGGGGTCGGCGGCGTACGCTATCGCGGAGGCGGCGGCGTGGCGGCGCGGAATGGACGCGCAGCCGCACCAGGCGCGCCACTTTTATTTTCTGATCGCGGCGGCGATGCTCATCGGCACTGCTCTCACCTTCTCGCCCATCGAGCCGATCCGGCTCCTGCTCTGGTCCGCCGTGATCAACGGGCTGCTCGCGCCGCCGCTGATCATCATCGTGCTCGTGATCTCCAACAACCGGAACATCATGGGTGAGCATCGGAACGGCTGGTTCCTCAACGCCGGCGGTACTCTCGCCGCGGTGATCATGTCCGGCTCCGCGCTGGCGCTCATCGCGAGCTGGTTTGGATGGATCAGCTAACCGTGCGCACCGCGCGAACCGCGATGCCGCCGTTCTTCGTCTGCAGCAGCGTTTCCAACTTGCCACCAATCTGGCTGTCCAGCCGCGGATCCGCGGAGAGCGCGGTGACAGTCCACCCCGGGAATCGCTCGCGCGCCACGTTCCCGAGCTGCGCGTAGAGATTCCTGAGTGCGTCGCGGTCTCCCACTCGCACGCCGTACGGCGGATTCGTCACGATCGCGCCCGCCGTCTCGCCAGCGGGCGGCGTGATGCGCGAGATCACCTTCTCCTCGAGCTCGATATCCGCCTCCACGCCCGCGCGCTGCGCGTTCGCCCGCGCGGCCGCCACAGCGCCCGCATCGCGATCGGAGCCGAGTATCGGCGCGGGTGCGAAGGGGAGAATCTGCGCGCGCGCTTCGTCCACTACGCTATCCCACGTTGGCGGGTGAAAGCCCGGCCACTCCATGAACGCGAATCGCCTCGAAAGTCCCGGCGGAATGCGACGCGCGAGCAGAGCCCCCTCGATCGGGATCGTTCCGGCGCCGCACAGCGGGTCGAGCAGCGGCGAGCGCGCATCCCATCCGCTCGCGAGCACCAGCGCCGCGGCGAGCGTTTCGCGCAGCGGCGCCTTCGCCGTCGCGAGCCGGTAGCCGCGACGATGGAGCAGCGCGCCCGAGCTGTCGACACTCACCGTGCACTGATCGCGAAAGAGACGGACGATCACGAGCGGCGTCTCGCCCTCTTCCTCGTCGTCACCGGTGCCGCTCGCCACTGTCGGCGCGACGCCGGTCGACTTCTCCATCGCCGCGGCGATGCGCTGCGCGACGGCGCCGGTGTGGTAGAGCCGCGACTTGCTCGTCCAGACGCGCAGCCGCACCGGTTGGCCGCCGGCTAGAAAGCGCGTCCACTCGAGCCTCCGTGCGTGTCGCTCGAGCTCGTCGAACAATCGCGCGTGGAAGTCGCCGACGCGCGCGATGATGCGCGTGGCCGTGCGGAGCCAGAGATTGGCGCGAAAGAGCGCGCTCGATCCGCCGGCGAAGGCGATGCCGCCCACGTCGCGTTTCCCCACCGCGAGGCCGAGCGCGCGCATCTCCGCCTCGAGCAGCTCTTCGAGCCCGGGCGCGCAGATCGCGAACAGATCGTAGCGCTCCGCGCGCGGCGCGGGCTTGGACGGCGCGCCTCGCGGTACCCGCGCCTTAGCGGCCATTCGACTTGGCGCGCCCGAGCGGCGGAAGCTCGAGGCTCTGCCAGAGATACCACGACGCCACCGACCGGTAGGGCGCCCACGGCTTCGCGAGCGCGTGCATGCGCTTGGCCGTCGGCTCCTTGCGCATCCCGTACGCGCGCTTGATCGCGTTGCGAATGCCGAGGTCGAGCACGGGCAGAATGTCGGGGCGATTGAGCCGGAACATAAGGAACATCTGCGCCGTCCACACACCGATCCCCTTCACGGCCGTGAGGTCGCGGATCACCTCGTCGTCGTCGAGCTCGGCCAGATGCGACACCGGCAGCGATCCGTCGTGCACGTGCCGCGCGAGATCGCGGATGTACGCGATTTTCTGTCGCGACAGCCCGGCCGCGCGCATCGCCGGATCATCCAGCGCGAGCCAGTGCTCGGGGAGCGGCTGCTCAGCGTCGATGAGCGCGACCACGCGCGAGTGAATCGTGGACGCTGCCTTGGTGGAGAGCTGCTGACCAATGATCGCGCGCACGAGCGCGTCGAGATGCGAGCCTGTTGCGCGCGGAGTGTACCGGCACGGACCAACGCGCTCGATGACGGCGGCGAGCACCGGATCGCTGCGCTTCAGATGTCGAACTGCCGCACGCAGTGAGAAGGTGCGGGAAGATTTCGTGTTGTTCACCGCGGAAACTTACCGCAACAGGGCGCCGTTCCGCTGGCGCGCGCGCTCTCGCACGCCCATTCTACGGAATGCGCAAGCTGATCAACTATTTTCTGCGCGGGCTCGTCGTAACGGCGCCCGTGGTCATCACGCTCTGGATCTGCTGGGTGGTCTTCCAGCGCATCGACGGACTGCTGCACCTGTCGATCCCGGGCGCGGGGTTCGTCGTCACCGTGGTCGCGATCACGCTCGTCGGCATGATCGCGTCGTCGCTCGTGACGGCTGGAATCGTGTCGGTGATCGAGAGCTCGATCGAGAAACTCCCCTTCGTTCGCCTCGTGTACTCGTCCACGCGCGACCTGCTCAACGCGTTCGTGGGCGAGAAACGCCGGTTCGACATTCCGGTCACCGTCACACTCGTCGCCGGCGGAGCTGTGAAGGCGATCGGTTTCGTGACGCGCGAGTCGCTCGACTCGTTCGGGCTGCCCGGCTACGTGGCGGTCTACGTGCCGCAGGCGTACGCGTTCGCCGGACATTTGCTGCTGGTGCCGGAGGAGCAGGTGGAGCGGATGGCGGGGGAGAGCGCGGATCTGATGGCGTTCGTGGTGTCGGGGGGAGTGGCCGATGGGGCGCGGCGTGAGGGGCGGAAGGGGTAACAGCTGGGAGCTTGTAAGCTGAGAGCTTTGAGGCCTGAGCTTAACGGCGCGGGCATCGCGAGGCTGGTCGCGATCGAGAAGGGGAAGGCGGGCCCAAGCTCTAAGCTCGTGAGCTCATGGCTTTGAGCCTCGAGCTTGCTCCGATGGCGATTTCGGGCATCCCTTGGGCCTGAAGAAAAGGGATGCTCGAGAAGCGGCGGTAGCGGCTCTCCTCTCGCAGCTACCAGCTCTCGAGCTATCTGCTTGGGCTCGCTGTGAACATCGCGATGACAAACGTGCGCCGCGATTCTGAAGACAGGCTGCTTTGGCCGCTCAGGCGGCGGGAAGCGGCGAACTCGGGGACTGCTGCGCCTCCCCTCCAAGCTCCCGCGACATCACCTCGAGATCGAATCCCTCCTTCCGCACTCGCAGATCGTAGTACAGCAGCGTCGAGACGACCGCGACGAGCGGGTAGATCGCGACCATCACGATCCCCGCAATGATCTCGGCAATCGCTCGCGAGAGAAGCGATGCCGCGACGGCCGCCGCCACCCCGTACGTGATGAAGTACAGCAGCCACACGAGCCCGAGCGTGAAGAAAATGTGCGCGCTGCAGCTCCTCGACAGCCGCACCGAGCGATCCAGCGCCGCCAGCGGACCGGAGTCCTCCAGTAACACCGCCTGGCTCACCGCGAACGTTCGCAACATCGCGTAGAAAAACGCCCAGATCGCTGCTGGGATGATCACGATGAGCAGCAGCTGCAGATGGGCAAGACCGAGTACGGGAATCGCGATCGCCACCACGACGCCGACTACGACGACGAACATGTACCGGACGATCGTCGCGATGAACACGTACACAAGTTTACGGATACCCTTTCCCAGCGCCCGCGACAGATCGACGGCGCCATCGAGATATCCGTCGGACGCCGTGAGGATGAGAACCGCGTCCGCGATTGTGCTGCACACAACGGCAATCAGCGTGACGAGGATGGCAGGCGCCGGATGCGACACCATCACCGTGGGATCGCTCAACTCATCCCGCAACAGCACGCGCGCGATCACCGACGGAGCCATCGCGATCGCAGCCAGCGTGAACAGCTGCGGATAGTACCGGCGTAAGAGCTGGAATCCCGCATCTACGAGCTCGGTGGCGCGGCGCGGACGAATCTCGATGGCGGGCAATTGGCCTCTGCGGAGGGGAGCGGGCGTATCGCCTCCGCATCCCCGCCGGAGGCGACTCCACATTGGGCGCGCCGCGCGGCGGACGCAAGACGCCCGCGACGCGGCAGGCGCGCGCTACGCCAGCGCCGCGTCCAACTCGATCTTTACGTTGCCCTTGATCGCCTTCGACACCGGGCAGCCGTCCTTCGTCGCCAACGCGATCTTCTGAAATGCGTCGTTCGCGATCCCCGGCACCGTTGCCCTCACCACGAGCTTCATCGTCGTGATCTTGAATCCCTCCGGCACCTTGTCGATGGTACACGCGGCCTTCGTCTCCACCTTCGTGGGCGGATGCCCCGCCTGCTCCAGCCCCAGGCTCAACGCCATGCTGTAACAGGCAGCCTCGGCCGCCGCGAGAAGCTCCTCGGGGCTCGTTCCCGGCTCATCGCCAAAGCGCGTGCCGAACGAGTACGTCCCGCCGATCTTACCGCTCGCTCCGGAAAAACTCCCCTTCCCCTTCTGCAGGCCGCCTTCCCAGGTGGCCGTCGCGTTACGTGTCGGCATGCTCGACTCCAATTTGAAAGTTCCGCGCGAGTTATTCCGCGCGCACTGCGAAGGCTAGCCACGAATGCTCGAGCGGCCAACGCCCGCTCCCTGCCTCGTTGGGGCGCCGTTAGTCTTCACGGATGACCGATGAAACGACGCCGCTTCCCGTTCCTCCCACCATCGATCGCGTACTGCGACAGTTTCGCTCGCTCGGTCGCGAGGAGAAGATGCAGGCGCTCCTTTCATACGCGAAAAAACTCGAGCCGCTCCCCGATCGATACTCCGCGATCGACCGCACCAATTTCACGATTCCGGAGTGCCAGACGCGCGTCGACATTTTTCCCGAGTATCGCGACGGCAAGCTCCACTTCTACGCCGACGTGAACATCCGCCAGTCGCCGACGATCGCCGCGTTCCTCTCGATCCTGTTCTCCGCGATCAACGGACAGCCGCCGGAGACCACGCTCGCCATACCACCCGATTTCGTGCGCACGATGATGGAGAACATCGGCCTCGGCGCTCGCGAGACCGGACTCTCCGCAATGGTCACACGCGTGAAGCGATACGCGACAGAAGCCGAACGCTACGCGGCCTGACGACGGCCGCACTACTCGCTGAGGTGAACGACATGGCTGACCGTATGCAGGGCTTCGGGAACCACAAGCGCTTTTTCCCGCTCTACCACTTCATCGCTGCCCCGCTGCTGATTGCGTACCTGCTGTACGCGCTCTACGCGCTCGTACGCGCGCCATCGCTCGCGACAGCCGCCTCGGTAGTGCTGGGCGTCGGCGCGTTCTGCACGCTCTTCGCCTCGCGGCTCATGGCGCTCGCGGTGCAGAATCGCCTCATCCGACTGGAGATGCGGCTGCGCTTCGACCGGCTCTTCGGCGCCGCCGCGAGCGACAATTTCGATGCGCTTGCCCTCCGCCAGATCATCGCGCTGCGCTTCGCCTCCGACGCCGAGCTCCCCGGGCTCGTGCAACGGGTGCGCTCGAAGGAGCTGGCGACGCCCACTGCAGTGAAGCAGGCAATCCGCGATTGGCAACCCGACTTTCTGCGCGCGTGACGTTCACGAGCGAGGCCGCGCTCGAGGACGCGCTCTCCGCGCCCTCGCCGGGCACGCTCGACGCCCTGCGATCCACTCCCGGCGACATCGTCGTCCTCGGAGCCGCGGGCAAGATGGGCCCCACACTCGCGCGAATGGCGCGGCGCGCGCTCGATGCACTCGGCCGCCGCGATCGCGTCGTCGCCGTCTCGAGGTTCTCGCACGCGAGCGGCGAGCGCGCGCTGAACGAGCACGGGATCGAGACGATCAGGTGCGATCTGCTCGACCGGAACGCCGTCGCCGCACTGCCAGACGCCCCCAACGTGGTCTTCATGGCAGGGCAGAAGTTCGGCACGCGCGACGCGCCCTCCGCGACGTGGGCGATGAACGTCGTCGTCCCCGCGATGGCGGCCGAGCGCTACGCCGCGTCGCGCATCGTCGCCTTCTCCACCGGCAACGTCTACCCGCTCACTCCCGTGGCGACGGGCGGCGCGCGCGAGGGCGACCTCCCCTCTCCGGTGGGCGAGTACGCGATGTCGTGCCTCGGCCGCGAGCGCATCTTCGAGGACGCGTCGGCACGCCGCGGCACGCGCGTCGCAATCGTGCGCCTCAACTACGCGGTGGATCTGCGCTACGGCGTGCTCGTGGACATTGCCCAGCGCATCGTGCGCGGTGAAGCCATCGACCTTCGCATGGGATACGCGAACGTCATTTGGCAGGGCGACGCGAACGACTGGGCGCTCCGCTGCCTCGCGCACGCGAGCGCGCCCCCGTTCGTAGTTAACGTCACCGGACGCGAAACGCTTTCCGTGCGCACCATGGCCGCGCGACTCGGCGAGCTGCTCGGTCGCGCGCCGGTGCTCACGGGCATGGAAGCTCCGGACGCGCTGCTCAGCAACGCGGCACTCGCGCACTCGATGTTCGGCGAGCCGTCGATGTCAACGAGCACGCTCATCGAGTTGGTGGCCGCGTGGCAGCTCGCTGGCAAGCCCGTACTCGGCAAGCCAACCCACTTCGAGGAGCGCACGGGCGCATTCTGACCATGAGCGACCTTCGCGATCATCTCGCCGCGGGACAGGTGATCCCCGCGCATCCGCTCGCCCTCACTGCCGAGCGCACGCTCGACGAGCGGCACCAGCGCGCACTCACGCGCTACTATGTGGCGGCGGGGGCGGGCGGCATCGCGGTGGGCGTTCACACTACGCAGTTCCGCATCCGCGATCCGCAGCACGGGCTGCTCGCCCCCGTTCTGTCGCTCGCCGCCGCCACAGCCACCGAGGCGCTGGGCGCTAACCCGCGGCCATTCATTCGCATCGCCGGCGTTTACGGAGACACCAGGCAATCGGTGGCCGAGGCTACACTCGCGTCCGATCTCGGATACGACGCAGCGCTCGTGAGCCTCGGCGCGCTGCACGATGCGCCCGAGCGCTCGCTCGTCGAGCACTGCCGCGCGGTTGGCGAAGTGTTGCCGATCGTCGGATTCTACCTGCAGCCCGCCGTGGGCGGCCGCGTGCTCCGCTACGAGTTCTGGCGCGCGCTCGCCGAGCTGCCGGAAGTGATCGCGATCAAGATCGCGCCGTTCAACCGCTACCAGACGCTCGACGTGCTGCGCGCAGTGGCGGATTCCGGACGCACCGACATCGCGCTGTACACGGGCAACGACGATCAGATCGTACTCGACCTCCTCACGCAATTCCCCGCGCTGGGCGACAATCCGCTCGAGCTGCGCATCGTGGGCGGGCTGCTCGGGCAATGGTCCGTGTGGACGCACGCGGCGGTCGAGATGCTGGAGGAGATCCGGGCGGCGCGAGAGGAGCGCGAGATCGACGCGGGATGGCTGCGGCGCGCGGCGGCGCTCACGGATGCGAACGGCGCGCTATTCGACACGCGGCACGCGTTCGCGGGATGCATTGCGGGGCTGCACGAGATTCTGCGGCGGCAGCGGCTCATGGCCGGACTGTGGTGCCTCGATCCCGATGAGACGCTCTCGCGCGGCCAGCTCGAGGACATCGACCGCGTGCTGCGAGTGCACCCCGAGCTCACGGACGACGCTTTCGTCGCCGCGAACGTCGACGAGTGGCTAAGCTAGCGTCACGCCCGGTGCGTGAGCATCTCCTCTATCCGGCGCAGCCGCTCCGACGTTTCCTTGCGCCAGTACTCGTCGCTGGACGGATGCTTGAGGACGAAGGTGAGGGCGCCGCCCACCTCGAGTCGAGCGCACTCTATCTCGCTCAGATTGTCGATTCCCTGCCGTCGCGCGGCGGACGCGAGCTCCGCGCGCGTTATCAGCTCGCGTTTGAGCGCGCCCTCCACCACCTCGCCGCTCTGCACAAGAATCACCGCATCGCCCTCCGCCATGGTGTCGATTTTCGGATGCAGAAAGAGATAGCGCACCACCGCGTAGTTGATCACGAGCAGCAATGCCGCGCCGATCAAACCGCCGGTGATCGAGTTGTCATTGCCGATGATCGCGTTCTGGAGCGTGTTCGAGAGCACGAGCAGCACGACCAGATCGAACGGATTGAGTTGGCCGAGCTCGCGTTTACCGGCCAGTCGAAGACCGATGAGCAGGAAGACGTAGACGACGACGGTGCGTATGACCTTGGCGATGAGCGGCTCGCCCGGCGTGAGCAATTCCGTCAGGAGCGTATGCATGGCGATGCGGGTAGCAGGGTCGGAGGAAAACGACTAGCGTTGGGCGTCCAGTGATGTGGAAGCAAACGCGGGGCGTCGCCCCTGTCGAGGGAGCAGCCCAGCGCGTGAACGCGTCCCGCCTTCCGCCCGAGAGCGACTCGGCGGTTCTCGCGGCCATCCTGGAGCACGCGACGGTATCCGTCATCGCCTTCGATGACGAGGGGCGCATCCTGCTTTGGAACGCCGAGGCGGAGCGGCTGCTCGGGTGGAGCGCGGCCGAGGTGTTGGGACGCATTGCGCCGTTCCCGCTCGGAGAAGAGGCCGGCGAGACGCAGTGGCGCGACATCAAGCGCGCTACGAGATCGGGCGCCGTGGCACAGCTCTCCGTGACGCGCCGGAACATCGCAACGGGCGGCACCACCTCCGCGACGCTCGAGATCGGCCGCGATATCGGATACCGCGCGCGACTCGAGGAGCACGTGGTGCAGAGGGTGAAGCTCGAGGCGGTGGCGCGTCTCGCGGGCGGCATCGCGCACGACTTCAACAACGTACTCGCCGCGATCAAGTGCAGCGTGGAGCTCATTGCCGAGTCGCTCCCGCCTGGCGACGCGCGCACGAGCGACGTGCGCGCGATCGAGAGCTCGGCAGCGCGCGCCGCGGAGCTCACGCGCCTGCTGCTCGCATTCACGCGGCAGCAGGTACTCGTTCCGCAGGTGCTCGACCTGAACACGGTGGCGCGCGCGGCCCAGCGGATGCTGATCGGCATCACGGGCAGCGCGATCGAGCTGGAATTCGAGCTCGCGGCGTTTCCGGTACACGTGCGTGCGGACGAAACGCAGCTTCAGCAGGCGCTCATCCATCTCGTCGTGAACGCGCGCGAAGCGACGCCCGGAAAAGGGCGCGTGACCGTGAGCACCGGGCGCGGCCGGCTCGAGCACGATCCTACGGGCGGTGGCGTGCCAATCGTCCCCGGCACGTACGGGTGGCTCAGGGTGCGTGACACGGGGCGCGGAATTCCGAACGACGTCCAGGGGCGAATCTTCGAGCCGTTTTATACGACGAAGGAGCGCGGCACTGGAACCGGGCTCGGGCTCTCCGCTGTGTACGGGATCATGAAACAAAGCGGCGGCTACACGTTCGTGCAGAGCGAAGTGGGTGCAGGCGCGTCATTCACGATGTACCTGCCGGTCGTGGAGGCGCCACTCGAGGAATCGCCAGCGGTGCGGCCGCGGCACGCGCGAGCGGGAGGAGCAGCGACGATTCTTCTGGTCGAGGACGAGGTCGCGCTTCGCGGGCTGGTGAAGCGCATTCTGGAGCGCAGCGGCTACTTCGTGCTGGAGGCGGAGCACGGCGCGCAGGCGCTCGAGAGAAGCTCGTCGCACGATGGAGAGATCGATCTCGTCGTCACCGACGTCGTGATGCCAACGATGGGTGGACGCGAGATGGCCGTCCGAATGCGAGCGCTGCGGCCGGACAGCCGATTCCTATTCGTTTCGGGATTTACCGACGACGAGGTCATGCGAGAGGGGATCATCGCGCCCGGGTCGTCGTATCTGCAGAAGCCCTTCTCGCCGGCAGCCCTCGTGGCCAAGGTCGGCGAGATGCTGCGCGAGGGCGTGCCGGCGTCGAGCTAGAGCTCTCCGCGCTGCAGCAGCCGCCGCGCGATCGTGGCGGCGATCTGCGGGCTGTCGTACGCCCGTTCGAGAATGCGCAGGCGAATTTCGGCGGTGCGTTCGGGGGTCAACCGCTGGCGCCGGCTGGCGATGGGACGAACCGCGTCTTTCCGGTCGTCCTGACGCGAATCTTCGTGTTGCTCAGTCATGGTGTCCTCCACACAAGGGAATATCGGTTCGGGAGGGGAAATCTTTAGGCGGAAATTGTTGCCGGTGAGCCCCGGTTTCCGTCTGATGAATGACGCGTTTTGCCCCCAGCGACCCCTCCGGCGCAGCCCAATGTCCATTCTGTATGTCGATGATGAGCCAGCTGTCTCGATGATCGTCGAGCACACGCTGCGCGACGCCGGACACGAGACGGTCGGCGCGCGCAACGTGCCCGAGGCGTTGCAGGTACTGGCAAAGGGCGGCGTCGAGCTGATCATCTCCGACTACCGGATGCCGGGACTCTCGGGACTCGAATTCCTCGAGCTGCTCACGAGCGAAGGGTTCGACATTCCGCTCATCATGCTCACCGGCTACGCGAGCATCGAGCACGCGGTCGCGTCGATCAAGGCGGGCGCGGTTGACTACATCACGAAGCCTGTGCGCCCGGAGCAGCTCGTGCTCGCGGTGGAGCAGGCGCTCGAGCTGGTTCGCCTGCGCACCGAGAACGCCACGCTGCGCCGCGAGATGAGCGTCGTCCGCAACGAGCGGCAAATACTCGGCGAGAGCGCCGTGATGCGGCAGGCGCTCCAGTCCGTGTCCACCGCCGCGCCCACACGCGCGACGGTGCTGCTGCTCGGCGAATCGGGCACGGGGAAAGAGCTGTTCGCGCGCGCGATACACGACATGAGCGATCGGCGCGACAAACCGTTCA
>Ga0207707_10001981_pt1 | contig 18602 bp, 15 predicted proteins | sample KBSC83BmetaG_FD_184336 | JGI IMG/M metagenome (GOLD analysis project Ga0207707, IMG submission 184336) | Corn rhizosphere microbial communities from Kellogg Biological Station, Michigan, USA - KBS C8-3B metaG (SPAdes) (version 2) | ecosystem: Host-associated > Plants > Roots > Rhizosphere ...
GTGCGGACGAACCGTCACGCGCCTCGTGGTGCCGCCGGGATCCTCCGTGAGCGCCGATGCGCTCGCCGATGCGCTCGAGCACGGCGCGTACGACACGGTCACGGCGGTGCACGTCGAGACCTCCACCGGCGCGATGGCCGACGTCGCGCACTATGGACGGGTGGTCGCCGCGCACGACGACGTCATGCTGCTCGTGGACGCCGTCTCGTCGCTCGGCGGCATGGAGGTGGCCATGGACGCGAGCGGGATGGACGTGGTGCTCGCAGCATCGCAGAAGGCGCTCGCGCTCCCGCCCGGGCTGTCGTTCATCGCCTGCTCGGAGCGACTGATGGCTCGCGCCAGGGAGCTTCCCGACCGCGGGCTCTACCTCGACGTGGTGCGCATGGACGAGTTCTGGCGTGAGGGCGGGATCGCCGGGACGCCGGCCATTCCGCAGCTCTACGCGCTCGACGTGCAGCTCCAGGACATCGCGGCCGAGGGGCTCGCGCAGCGGTTCGGCCGCCACGCGGCCATGGCGCGCGCGGTGGCGCGATGGGTCGAGGGCCCGCCGCCGGGCCGGCTCCCGCTGCGGATGCTCGCGCACGAGGGGATGCGCGCCCCCACCGTTTCGTGCCTCGAGATCGACGGCGACGCGCCGCAGCTGCTCGAGCGCATGCGGGCGCTCGGATTCGAAGTGGGCGCCGGGTACGGGGCGCTCGCCGCGCACACGTTCCGCATCGGCCACATGGGCGATCACAGCGTGCGCCACCTCGGGCGGCTGCTCGACGCCCTCGACGAGGCGCTCCGCGGCTGAGCGCACGGCGGGCGCTTGAGCGCGCCGAGCCCGCGGTGATAGCTTCGGGCCTCTCCACTCAGCGGATGCCCGCATGCTCGTTCGACTCTGCTACGCCCTGTTCGCGCTCGCGCCCATCGTCGGCGCGCAGGCCGCGCCGCGCGCGCGCGATCTCGGCGTACCGTTCGATGGAACGCCCGGCCCGCTCAACGCCATCACCGACGTCGCGGGCGTGGAGGTGGGCGAGACGACGCTCATCAGCGGCAGCGGAAAGCGCGTGGTGGGGAAAGGGCCGGTGCGCACCGGCGTCACCGCGATCCTGCCGCGCGGCCACCTGCGCGGCGACACGGTGTTCGCCGGATGGTTCACGCTCAACGGCAACGGCGAGATGACCGGCACCACGTGGGTGGACGAATCCGGATTTCTCGAGGGGCCGGTGCTCATCACGAACACCTTCAGCGTGGGCATTGTGCGCGACGCGACGCTCGAGTGGTCGATCACCGGCGGGCGGCACTACGACTACGAGCTGCCCGTTGTGGGCGAGACGCTCGACAACTCGCTCAACGACGTCGCGGGCTTTCACGTGACCAAAGCGGATGTGTTCGCGGCGCTGAACGGTGCGCGCGGCGGCCCCGTGCCCGAAGGGAACGTGGGCGGTGGCACGGGGATGATCTGTGGAGAGTTCAAGGGCGGCACGGGCACGTCGTCGCGCCGGCTGGATGCGGCGGATGGCGGCTACACGGTCGGCGCGCTCGTGCAGTGCAACTACGGCCTGCGGCGGCAGCTCAGGATCGCCGGCGTGCCGGTGGGGCGGGAGATTCCCGATCTCCTGCCGTGCTACGACACGCGCGACTCGCTACCGGGCGCCGAACGGTGGGGGCGGTGCGATTCGCCGCGCGGCGCCACGCGCGACCAGGGCTCGATCATCATCGTGGTCGCGACCGACGCGCCGTTGCTCCCGCACCAGCTCAAGCGCATCGCGCGGCGCGCCGCGCTCGGCATCGGCCGCAATGGCGGCGTCGGGAGCAACAGCTCGGGCGACATCTTCATCGCCTTCTCCACCGCGAACAGGAACGCCGTGTCGGACTCGGTCTCCACGGTGCGCATGTTGTCGAATGACAAGATATCCCCGCTGTTCGAGGCCACCGCGCAAGTGGTGGAGGAGGCGATCGTGAACGCGCTCGTGGCCGCGCGAACGATGTCGGGAGCCGATGACCTGCGCGTCACCGCGCTGCCACACGACCGGCTGCGCGCCGTGCTCGCGAAGTACGGTCGACTGGTGAAGTAGCTACCGCACGTCGGCGCGGTCGCCCAGATATTCCGCCAGCAGCTCGCGCACGTCCTCCAGCCGCTCCGGCCACACAACCGCGCGCTTCGGCAGATAGAAGGCGGACTTCCGGGTGACGAACAGAAAGAACTCGTTCGTCTCCCGCACCACGATGAGCTTCGCCCACGGCATCTCGACGTGGAAGCTCTCGCCGTCGATCTTGAGGCCGGCGCCATCGAGCGTGTAGCGGCGCTCCTGTTGCGTGCTCGGATCGTCGCCGAGCTGCCGCTTCACCGCGCGCTTGAGCGCGATCGGGCGTGTGGCCGCATAGCCCGCCACGAGGAGCAGCGGCACGCCGAACATCCACAGGAAGGCGATGGGCGGCTGGTGCGTCGCGCGCCACTGCCGCGCGATCATCGCGAGCGCGATGAGGGCGAACACCGCCAGCGCGACGAACTGCAGCTCACGCCAGATGCGCCGCTTCTGCCGGCGGTGCTCGCGCTGCAGCGTGCGCACCGCGCGGTAGTGCTCGTCCGCCTGCACCTTCCACCGCAGCATCGCCGACGGCCGCGTCATGCGCCGTCCTGTTGCACGCGGAATGCGGCAACGCGCGCCTGCAGCCCCTGCGATGCGATGGCGAGCGCCGTGGATGCCGCCGCGATCTCCTCCGCGCCGGCGCTCTGCTGCTCCGACCCCGCCGCGACCTGCTGCATGGCGGCCGCGAAGGACTCGGTGCCGCGCGCGAGCTCGGTGAGCCGGGCGGAGTTGTGCGCGAGCAGCGAGTTCGACTCGGTCGCCGACTCGCCGATGGAGCGCAGCCACTCGGCGCTCTCCTCGAGCGCGCGCTCGATGCCCGTGAAGCTGCCGTGCGCCTCCGTCTGGGCGTGGCGCACGAGCCCGAGGGTGATCACTGTCTCGCGGCTCGTCTCGCGCGCGTGCTCCACGCGCTCGAGCACGAGCCCCACCGCCGCCTCCGTTCGCTCCGCCGCCTCGGCCGCCGTGGTCGCGAGCGCGCGCATCTCGGAGGCGACCACGCCGAACCCCTCGCCCTGCTCGCCCGCGCGAGCGGCTTCCATGGACGCGTTGAGCGACAGCAGCTTCGCCCGCCGCGCGATGCGGCGCACGAGGATGACGAACGCCCCGATCTCCCGCGCCGCGGCGCTCACCCCCTCGGCGGACGACGCGCTCGACTCCGCCACCTCCGCCAGCGTGCCGATCGCGCTCGCGCTCTCGTCCAGCCGCGCGCGGCTGCGCTGCGCGAGCTCCGCGAGCGCGTCGTTGCGCGCGATGCCATCGCGCGCGCCGGCGTCGAGGCGCGCCACGACGTGCATCAGGCCGTCCGCGTCAGCGGCCGACTGCGTGATGGCGCTCGACATGCGCGAGGCCTCCTGGCTGAGCTCTCCCGCCGTTCGCGCGAACTCGGCTGCGGTGGCCGAGAGCTGCTCCGTGCCCGCGGTGATCTGCGCCGACATGGTGGATGTCTCGTCGGCCGCCGAGCGCATCGCGTGCACCAGCCGGCGTAGCGCGGCGATCATTTCCGCGAGCGCGTGATGGAGCCGCCTGAGCTGCTCCTCGCCAGGTTGCGAGCCCAGCCCGATCGTGAGATCGCCCGCGGCCACGCGCTCGGCGGCGAATCCCAGCTGGGCGATGGGCGCGGTGGAGCGGCGCGCCACGACGCGCGCGACGAGCAGCATCGAGAGGATGATGACGATCGCGACCGCCACCGCCCCGAAGGGCAGATCGTGCTGGGCCTGCGCGCGGGCGATGGGAAGCTCGGCCATCGCGACGTCGATCCAGAAGCCCGCGGCCCATTCGAGCATGAGGATGGCCGCGAGCGCGGGCACGCTGCACACGAGCGCGATGCGCCAGGGAAGCCCGGACTCCGTGCCGTTCCGCTTGTGAGGGATGTCGCCCGCGATAGATTTCATCACTTGCCCCGCCACGTTCGTGGGGAACGCGCATCGCTGCCGATGCCGCGCGCGGCGCGCGCGACTCAATTCGACAACACCGTGTCTACTTCGCACCCGGTCCCCTCCCCAGACGCGGGGACAAGCTACGATCCAACCGCTCTCGAGCTCAAATGGCAGCGCCGCTGGCAGGAGCGGCGCACCAACGAGCCCGATCTGCGGTCGGCGCCGTCGCCGTTCTATCAGCTGATGATGTTTCCGTACCCGTCAGCCGAAGGGCTGCACGTCGGCAACGTGTTCGCGTTCACGGGTGCCGACATCCATGGACGATTCCAGCGGCTTCAGGGGAACAGCGTCTTCGAGCCGATCGGCTTCGACGCGTTCGGGATCCACTCCGAGAACTACGCGCTCAAGGTGGGCGGCCACCCGATGCGGCTCATCCCGCAGAACATCGAGAACTTCCGGCGCCAGCTGCGCCGCGTGGGGCTCATGGTCGACTGGTCGCACGAGCTGTCCACCACCGATGCGCGGTACTACAAGTGGACGCAGTGGATCTTCCTGCAGCTGTTCAAGCGCGGACTGGCGTACAAGAAGAAGGCCGCGGTGAACTGGTGCCCGAACGACAAGACGGTGCTCGCGAACGAGCAGGTGGAGAACGGCCGGTGCGAGCGCTGCGGCGCGGTCGTCGAGCAGCGGCTGCTCGAGCAATGGTTCTTCCGCATCACCGACTATGCCGAGCGGCTGCTGCACAATCTCGAGTGGATCGACTGGTCGGAGACCACGAAGAGCGCGCAGCGCAACTGGATCGGCCGATCGGAGGGCGCCGAGCTGTCGTTCACGATCGCGGGGAGCGACGCGCTCCCGATCTCGGTGTTCACGACGCGTCCCGACACGATCTTCGGCGCGACGTATCTCGTGCTCGCCCCCGAGCATCCGCAGGTCGCATCGCTCACCACCGACGCGCAGCGCGCGGAGGTGGAGGCGTATCGCGAGCGCACGTCGGCGCAGGACGTCGTGACGCGCCGGATGGGGGAGAGCGCGGAGAAGACGGGCGCCTTCACCGGCTCGTTCGCGCTCAATCCCGCCACCGGCGAACGGATTCCCGTGTGGATCGCCGATTACGTGCTCATGGAGTATGGCACCGGCGCGATCATGGCCGTGCCGGGCCACGACGAGCGCGACTTCGCCTTCGCGCAGGCGTACGGGCTGCCGATCGTGCGCGTAGTGGCGGCCGATGGCGCGGAGGCGAGCGAGCCGCTCGCCGAGGCGTACACGGGGCCCGGACGGCTTGTGCACTCGCGCCAGTTCGACGGCGTTCCGGTCGCAGACGCGAAGGCGCGCGTCACCGAGTGGCTCACGGGGCTCGCGTCGGCCAAGCCGGTGGTGAACTTCCGGCTACACGACTGGACGATCTCGCGGCAGCGCTACTGGGGTCCGCCCATCCCGATCATCTACTGCGACGCGTGCGGCCCGCAGCCGGTGCCCGAGGATCAGCTCCCCGTGTTGCTCCCTGACGTCGAGGACTTCCGTCCGGACGACACCGGCATCTCACCGCTCGCCCGCCACGAGGAGTGGTATCGCGTGCCGTGCCCCAAGTGCGGGGCGCGCGCGCGCCGCGAGACCGACGTGTCGGACACCTTCCTCGACAGCGCGTGGTACTTCCTGCGCTATCCGAGCGCGGACTTCGACGACGTGCCGTTCGACCCGGAGATCACCAAGAAGTGGCTGCCGGTGAGCTCGTACATCGGCGGCAACGAGCACGCGGTGCTGCATCTGCTGTACTCGCGATTCATCACGATGGTGCTGCACGACATGGGGTACCTGAGCTTCGAGGAGCCGTACACGCGCTTCCGCGCGCACGGGCTGATCATCCGCGACGGCGCGAAGATGTCGAAGACGAAGGGCAACGTGGTGAACCCCGACGAGTACATCGAGCGCTGGGGCGCCGACACCTTTCGCACCTACCTCATGTTCCTCGGTCCGTTCGAGGAAGGCGGCGATTTCCGCGACGCGGGCATCTCGGGCGTGCGGCGATTCCTCGACCGCCTCTGGAGCTCGGCCCACGCCGCGCGCACGGGCGGCGCGCCCGACGAGGCGGTGATGCGCAAGCTGCACCAGACCATTCGCAAGGTTGGGGAAGACATCGCGAAGCTGAGCTACAACACGGCGATCGCGGCGATGATGGAGTACATGAACGTGCTCCGCGCGTCGGAACGCACGGCCCATCGCGCGGAGGTCGAGCCGCTGGTGCAGCTCGTGGCGCCGTTCGCGCCGCACATCGCCGAGGAGCTATGGGAGCATTTCGGGCACGCGGGCGGCGTGTTCGAATCGCGCTGGCCGGCCTACGATCCCGCGCTCGCCACGGTGGACGAGATCGAGCTGGTGGTGCAGGTGAACGGGAAGGTGCGCGGGAAGCTCATCGTCGCGCGCGACATCGCGCAGGATGAGGCGCTGGCGCGCGCGCGCGCCGACGAGGGGATCGCACGATTCCTCAACGGCGCGCCGCGCAAGGTGATCTTCGTTCCGGGACGACTGCTCAACATCGTGGTGTAGCGCGCGCGGCGCACCGCGCGCACGCCCTCACTTCGCTGTCGTCACCACGCGCTTGATCACGCGCCCCGGCAGCGCGCCAGTCGCCTTCTCGCCATCGTACACCGCGGCGCCGTTCACCCACACGCGCCGGATCCCGACGCTGGTGACGTGCGGCTCCGTGGGCGTCGCGCGATCGATGATCGTCTCGGGATTGAACAGCACGAGATCGGCGTAGCTCCCCACGGTGATCTGCCCGCGATCGCGAATGCCGACGTTCGCCGCCGCGAGCGACGTCGCTTTCCGAATCGCCTCCTCGAGCGGCATGATCTGCTGCTCGCGCACGTAGCGGCCGAGCAGTCGCGGAAACGTGCCGAAGCCGCGCGGATGGCTCCCGTCCAGCTCACCGTCGGTGCAGAACGCGGCCCACGGCCACGTCATCAGCTTCGCGACGTCGTGCTCGTCCATGCTCGTCGCCATGATCGAGTTGTCTTCGTGCGCCGTGTCGCCCTTGGCGGCCGCCTCCTCCGACGCGTGCAGCAGGTCGATGAGCGCCGTCGTGTCATCGACGTTGCGCATCTTCGCGACCTCCTCGAGCGTCTTGCCGTCGTACTCCGGATTCGGCCCGTAGTTGGCGAGCAAGAGCCCCTCGGCAGGCACCACCTGGCTCAGGGCGAACGCCGCGCTCTTGCGATTGTCGAAGTCGCGATGCGGAAAGAGCACCGACATGCCGGAGTGCCAGTACGTATAGGGATAGATGTCCGCCGTCACCTGCACGCCGCTCTCGCGCGCGCGGTCGAGCACGTGAATCAGGCTGTCGGCGAGCCCCCAGCTCGCCTTCATCGCGAGCTTGATGTGCGACACCTGCACCGGCATGTGGTTCTCGCGCCCGATCGTGATCAGCTCGTCGAGCGCCTTCCAGAACGCGAAGTCCTCGCTCCGCATGTGGCTGATGTAGCGGCCGCCCTGCGCCGCCGCCGTCTTGGCGAGCGCGAGCACCTCGCTCGGATCGGAGTAGATGCCGGGATCGTATTCGAGTCCGCTCGACAGCCCGAGCGCTCCCGCGCGCATCTCCTGGTCCACGAGCGCCTGCATTTTCAGCACCTCGGCCGGCGTCGCCACGCGCTTGTAGTCCTTGCCGAGCACGAGGTCGCGCACCGTGCCGTGCCCCACGTACGACGCGACGTTCACCGCGGCGGGCTCGCGCTGCAGGTGCGCGAAGAAGTCGGCGAGCGGATACTCGGAGCTGCCATCCTGCCCGACGACGACCGTCGTGATCCCCTGGCTCACGTCGCCGAGGGCGTCGCGGTGCTCGAAGATCGCGCCATCGGAGTGACTGTGATCGTCGATGAATCCCGGCGCGAGCACGAGCCCCGTGCCCACGACCACCGTCTCCCCCTGCCGCTGGTGCAGGTCGCCGATGTCCGCGATCCGGTCGCCGATGATGCGTACGCTCGTGACCCGCGACGGCGCGCCCGTGCCGTCGATCACCCGTGCGTTCACGATCAGCGTGCCGCCGGACGGCGCGCTTTCGGGCGCCGGCGCCGCCGCGGGCTTCGCACATGCCGCGAGCATCGCGCCCGCGGCGAGGGAGACGAATCGCATCGTACGGATCATTGAACGCTCGGGTGCGGGAGAGGTGCGGACGACCGGCTCAGAAAACGCGCGATCGGCTCAGAGCACAGATGCTACCCACACGCCCACGTAGTAGCCAGCCACCGCCACGCCCAGGCCGACGATGAACATGTCGAGCCCCGAGCGGAACACGCCGCGGCCCGTGAACACCGACCGCGCCGCGCCGACGAAGAAGTGGGACGCCATCGCGAGCACGAACGACGTGACCATCGCCGTCACGCCCGTGAGAAAGAAGAAAGGAAACACCGGGATGAGCGCGCCGATCGCCGTGGCCAGCCCCGTGAGCCACGCCTCGCGGAGCGGCGAGGTGTGCGCATCGCCGATCTTGAGCTCCTCCTGTACCTGCTCCTCGAGCATCCGCTGCGGATCCGCCATCACCTGCGTCGCGAGCACGTGCGCCGCGTCGCGCTGCATCCCCTTCGCCTCGTAGATCAGCGCCAGCTCGTCGCGCTCCACCTCGGGCATCAGCTCGATCTCGGTGCGCTCCATCGCGATCTCGTTCTGATACACCTCCTGCTCGCTCTTCGCGGCCAGATAGCCGCTCGATCCCATCGAGAGCGCGTCCGCGATCAGCCCTGCCACGCCGGCGAGCACCACCGTCTGGTGCGCCGCCACAGCGCTCGCGCCGATCATCCCGGCCACGAGGCCGAAGTTCGCCGTCAGCCCATCGTTGAAGCCATACACCACGTTGCGCAGAAAGCCGCCGCTTTCCGTGCGATGCCACGGCTCGATCCCCCTGCCGGCGATCTCGCCGAGCGTGCTCGCGTGCTCCGCGGACTCGCGGGCGAGCAGCAGCGCCTCGCCGCGCCCTGCCACTCCCTCTGGCGTGGAGCGATGCATCGTGAGATAGCCGCGCACCTCCCGCCCCTCCTCCGCGAGCAGCATCGGCAGCAGCAGGCGGGGTCCGAACCACTTGCCCAGCAGTGCCAGCAACCGCGCGCGTCCGCTCGGCTTGAAGGGCTTGGGCGGCCGTCCACCGTCCGTGAGAAGCCGGCCCCAGATCTCGAGATGCCGGTCCTCCACCGCCGCCAGGCGCTCGTAGATGTCGCTCTTCGCCGCATCCGGCTCGGCGCCGGCGAGGATGCGGTACAGGAATGCGGCGTCGGCCTCGTCCTGCCAGTGATGCTCGAAGGTGTCGAGATCCGGCTGGTTCTGGCCGGTGTGCGTGGCGGTCATGTGCTTGGGGCGATGCGGAAGGAGACTCGGGTCGCCGGGCGGCGAGAATCGGATGCCGCCGGGCTCCGGAAACTTACCAAAGAATCGAGCCCGTTGCCGCGTCGCTACCGTGCGCTCACAGCCTCCCGAGGTTCCACGTCAGCCCGGCGTACAGCGCGTGCGGCTGCGCTCCCGCGAGCGGAAGCACGACGCCCGCGTCGAGCACGAGCCATCGCGCGATTTGCGCCGTCGGTCCGGTGAGGAACGCGGCCGTCGCGCGCGCGCCCGCCCTGCCGCTCGTGCCCGGGTAGCCGAAGAACTCACCCACCCACCCGAGCGCGCCGGCCACGGGCCCGCCGCCGGACACCGTCCACAGCGTCGCGTCGCGCGGCGCCTCGCTGCCGTCACCGCTGCGTCGCACGTAGCCGGCGTTGACGTCCAGCTCGTACGCGCCGAACTGGTGGCTCGAGATGAGCAGCAGCCCGACATCGGTGGTGCCGGTGCCCGTGCCGTGCCGGGCTGAGCCCACGGGGAGCTTGAGCGACGGCTGAATCGCGAAGTGGCCCACCACTGGTGCGCCGTCGAGGATGCGCCACTTGAGCGCCGCGCCGAGGTCGCCGAGTCCCGAGTAGCCTGGCGTCGTGCCGGAGAGATGCACGAACGACTCGAGGAGCTCGAGCTGCACGCGCGGGGCGAGCCCGAACTTGAGCACCGTTGGCGTGAGCAGAGTGTGCGCGCCGTGCAGCGCGTCGTGCTCGACGCCGGCCTCGAGCTCGACCCACCCTGGCGCCACCGTGAAGGCGTGCGTCGCGACGGTGGGACGTTCCGGCTGCGCCGCGTGCGGATCGGGTGCACGAGCGCTGTCCGCTCCCTGCGCGCGAAGCGCACCCGCCCACGTGAGGGCCACGATCGCCGCCCACGCCGCGCGCATCAGAACTCGATTTGCGCGCCCAGCTCCACCACGCGATTGGGCGGAAGGCCGAAGAACTGCGTGGCCGACTGCGAATTGCGCGACATGATCACGAACAGCTTCTTGCGCCAGCGCGACATCCGCGAGCGCCCGGTGGGGATGAGCTGCTCGCGGCCGAGGAAGTACGACGTGTCGTTGGGCCGGAGCTTCACGCCGAGCGGCGCGCACTGCGGAAAGATCGACGGCACGTTGGGCTGCTGCATGAATCCGTAGCGCGCGATCACCCGGTAGAAGCCCTCGCCAAGCGGGTCGACCTTCACGCGGTCGGGCGCCGGCACCTCCGGCACGTCGTCCGTCACCACCGAGAGCAGGATCACCTGGTCGTGCAGCATCTTGTTGTGCTTGAGATGGTGCAGGAGCACCACCGGCGCGCCGCTCTCGTCGGAGGTCATGAACACCGCCGTCCCCGGCACGCGCGGCGGCTGGCGGCGCTTCACGTCGTCGAGAAAGAGCCCGATGGGGAGCGAGCCTTCGCGCAGCAGCGTGTGCAGCGCGCGCCGGCCGCGATGCCACGTGGTCATCATGACGTAGACGACCAGCGCCGCGGCCAGCGGGAACCACCCGCCCGACTCGATCTTCACGACGTTCGCGACCAGGAACGCGCCATCGATCGTGAGGAACACCGCGAGGAAGATCGCGGCGGTGAGACGCGACCACCCCCAGTGCCGGCGCGCGATCTGGGTGAAGAGGATCGTCGTGATGACCATCGTGCCGGTGACGGCGATCCCGTACGCGGAGGCGAGCGCGCTCGACGACTTGAAGAACAGCACCAGCGCGATGCAGCCCACCATCAGCACCTGGTTGACCTCGGGGATGTAGATCTGCCCGGCCTCCTGCTTCGACGTGTGCGTGACAGTGAGCCGCGGCGAGTAGCCGAGCTGCATCGCCTGGTGCGTGAGCGAGAAGGCGCCGGAGATGAGCGCCTGCGAGGCGATCACCGCGGCCGCCGTCGCGAGCACGAGCATCGGATAGATCAGATTGCCGGGCACGAGGCGGTAGAACGGGTTGAGCGCAGCCGTGGGATCGCGGAGCAGCAGCGCGCCCTGCCCGAAGTAGTTGAGCAGCAGCGAGGGGAAGACGTACGCAGCCCACGCCAGCCGGATCGGCCGCCGTCCGAAGTGTCCCATGTCCGCGTACAGCGCCTCGGCGCCCGTCACGGCGAGCACCACGGAGCCGAGGATGAAGATGCCGTGCCAGCCGTGCGCGGCGAAGAACCGAACCGCGTACCACGGATTCACCGCCGCGAGAATCGACGGCTCCTTCATGATCTCGAGCAGCCCGAACACCGCGATCGCGGCGAACCAGAGCATCATGACCGGGCCGAACATGCGCCCGACCTTCGTGGATCCGCTGCGCTGCAGCAGGAAGAGCAGTACGAGCACGATCACGCTGATGGGCACCACGAGGTGCCGCAGCGCGGGCGTCGCCACGTCGATGCCCTCCACGGCGCCGAGCACCGAGATCGCAGGGGTGATCACGCCGTCGCCGTACAGGAGCGCCGCGCCGAACAGCCCGAGCGCGCCGAGAATCGCGAGGCGCAGGTAGTCGTGCTCGCGATTGAGACGCTGCTGGATGAGCGCGAGGAGCGCGAGGATGCCGCCCTCGCCATCGTTGTCCGCGCGCATGATGAAGAAGATGTACTTGACCGTCACCACCATCGTGAGCGCCCACACGATGAGCGAGAGCACGCCGAACACGTTCTCCGGCGTGGGCGTGACGCTCGATCCGGGCGGCCCGTTCGGCACGACGCGAAAGCATTCCTTCATCGCGTAGAGCGGGCTCGTACCGATGTCGCCGTAGACGACTCCGAGCGCGGTGAGCGCCAGTGCCGCGAGGCGGCGACCCGAGGGGTGCTGATCGACGACGGGCCGTTCGCTCGCGGTTGGAAAGCTGGCGGTCACGTAAGGCGGCCGTGCAAGAAGCGGGCGGGAGTGGGGAAAGGGACAGGGCGCGTTGTGCGCCTCCAGAGGGGAGCAACGTCGGGCATGTGCCTTGCCCTTCAACGCAGGAACGGCGCGCCTGCACAACGGCGCGCCGAACGTACACGATTCACCAGCAGAGGGATCACATGGATAAGAATAATGACATGGCGAAGCGCGGCATGGCCGACCAGGTCAAGGGAACCGTCAAGGAGGCCGCGGGCAAGGTCCGTGGCGACGTGGGCGATGCGCTGGACGACGGAAGCGAGCACCTCAAGGGGCGCATCCAGGAAGCCAAGGGCAACGTCCAGAAAAACTTCGGCAAGGCGGAACGGAAGCTCGACGAAAGCGCACGCGAGCGGGACGCCGAAGACGACGAGCGGTCGCGGAACAGCTGATCGAGCCGCACGGGAGATGACCGAGCGGGCCCGGGGCACGCGCTCCGGACCCGCACGCGGTCACTCGTAGCGCAGCGCGACGATCGGATCGAGGCTTGCCGCGCGCCGCGCGGGCCAGACGCCGAACACCACGCCCACCACCGCCGAGAACACGAAGGCCGCGATCACCGCGCCAATCGAGACGTCGGTGTTCCAGTGCAGCCCGTACCGCATCCCGATCGCGGTGCCCGCGCCCACCAGAATCCCGATGATTCCGCCCAGGAGGCAGAGCACCACCGCCTCGATGAGGAACTGCGCGAGGATGTTGAAGCGCGTCGCGCCCAGCGCCTTGCGAATCCCCACCTCGCGCGTGCGCTCGGTGACCGACACGAGCATGATGTTCATGATCCCGATGCCGCCCACGAGCAGGCTCACGGTCGCGATCCCCGCCAGCAGCATCCCGAACACCTGCGTCGTCTGCTGCGCCGCGTTCAGGAAGTCGGACATGTTGCGGATGTCGAAGTCATCGTCACGTCCCGAGGGCAGGCGGTGCTGCCGGCGGAGAATGCTCGAGATCTCGGTCATCGCCTGCGGAATCTGCGCCTCCGATGCCGCGAGCACGTTGATGGCGCGCAGCTCCTTGGTGTCGAACACGCGAAAGCGTCCGGTGTTGAGCGGAATGAGCACCTGGTCGTCCGGGTCGTTGAATCCACTCGCGCCGCCCTTCGAGGCGAGCACGCCGATGACCTCGAACTGGATGCCGCGCACGCGGATCGTTGCGCCCACCGCGGACTCGGGCGGGTTCGCGCCGAGGTTCTCGGCGGTGGTCGCGCCGAGCACCGCCACGCGCTGGCGGCCGTCGTTGTCCGCCTCGGTGAACATTCGGCCGGCCGAGATCGAATACTTGCGCACGTCGAGGTAGTTGGGCGTCGTGCCGATCACCTGCGTGCTGGTGTTCTGGTTGCGGTACTGCACCTGCAGCGTGCGCGACATCTCCGGCTCCACGCCGGCGAACTGGGTGCCGCGCTGCGCGAGCGCTGTCGCGTCCTCCACGTAGAGCTTCGCCCGGTCCGTGGACGACGCGACGCCGCCGGTGAACACCTGGCCTGGGATGACGGTGAGCATCGTGGTGCCGAGCGACGAGATGCGCTCGTTCACGGCCTGCTGCGCGCCGCGTCCGAGCGCCACCACCGCGATCACCGCGCCGACGCCGATCACGATGCCGAGCATCGTGAGCAGCGAGCGCAGCTTGTTGACGCGCAGTGCCTCGAGCGCGACGCCGACGATCTCCCCGAGCAGCATGCTACGGCGCTCCCTTTCTCGGGCGGCCGCCGCCCCCCGACCCCTTCGTGCTGGTCGAGCCGCCGGACGACCGCTGCGACCCCTGCGACTGGTTCACACCCGGGAGCCCCATGCGGCTCTGAATGCGCTGCTGCATTTTCGTGCGCGCCTGCTGCAGCATCGCGGCGTTGATGAGCGCAACGTTGTCGCCCTCGTTGAGCCCGGAGAGCACCTGCGTCACATCGTAGTTGCCCACGCCGAGCATGGCGAGCCGCGGCTCGAAGGTGCCGTTCGCGGCGACGAACACGAGCCCGGCGTGCGGCTTCGTGTTTCCAGGCGCCGGCGTCTCATCGCCGTTCCCCATCGCGAGCGCCGTGCCGCCCGCGCTCGCGCGCCGCATCTGCATGCACGCGCGCATCACCGCCGGATCGAGGTGGAGGCTGTCGGTGGTGGCCTTCATCGCGGCGCGTGCCCGCTTCGCGCTCGCGCTGTCGGCACGCATGTCCTGCCGGTACTTCACGAGCGCGGCGCGCGAGCCGGGATGCGCGGCGAGCGCGGTCTGCACCGAGTCGCACTGCGGCTGCGTCACCGTCACCGCGACCACGCTGGAGTCGCCGCCGCCCGCGCCGCCGCGGCCGCCACGCTGGGCGGCCAACGTTTCGCGCACCTTCTGCGGATCGAGTCCGAGCGCGGTCGCCGCCGTCGCCGCATCGCGCGGACTGCGCACGGCGTCGTTCGGGATCGCGAGCACGTTGTCCTGCTGCTCCACCAGGATCGACACGTCGGTGTTCATCCCCGGCATGAGCGCGCCGTCGTGGTTGTCGAGCCGGATGAGCACCGGGAACATCGTGACGCTCTGCTGCACCGTGGCCTGCGGCGCGATCTTCTCCACCGTGCCGCGGAAGGTGCGGTTGGGGTACGCGTCCACCTTCACGCTCGCCGTCTGGCCGGCCTTCACGTTGCCGATGTCGCTCTCGCTCACGAGCGTGCTGTCGTACACCTGTCCGAGATCCGCCATCACGAGCAGCGTGGTGCCGCCGCCCACCGTGTTCGTGGCGGAGCTGATCACCTGTCCCTCCGACACGTCCTTCTCGATCACCGTTCCCGCCATCGGCGCGCGGATCGTCACGTCCTCGAGCGCGATCTTCGACTGGTCGAGCGACGCCTGCGCCGCCACGAGATCGGACTGCGCCTTCGCGGACGCCAGCACCGCGGTCTCCACCTCGGGCGCCGTGATCACCCCTTCCTTCGCCAGCGCCTGCGAGCGCTCCAGCTGCGCCTTCGTCACCTGCACGCTCGCCTGCGCGGCCTGCAGCGCGGCCACCGCCTGGTCGTAGCGGCTCTTCGCATCGCGCGGGTCGATCTCCACCAGCAGGTCGCCCGGCTTCACCTGCGAGCCGGTGCTCACGTGCAGGTGCATCACCTGCCCCGAGGCCTTGGACTTCACCTGCACGGCGTTGATGGGCTGCACCACACCCGTGGCCTCGACGTCCACCACGATGTCCTGCCGGGTGATCGGCGCCGTCTGCAGCGCGGTGGTGGTGTCCGCGGCCTTTTTGCGGCAGGCCACGAGCCCGAGCACGAGCACACACAGCAGGGTGGAACGTCTCACGAGTCCTCTCCGAAATGGACGCGCATTGCGGGAGCGCACGCGGCTCACAGCGGCTGCCCGATGAGCGCCTCGAGCTGCGCCTTTGCAACGCGATAGTCGTACCGTGCCTGAATGAGCGCCAGCCGCGCCTGCGTGAGCTGGGTCTGCGACGTGAGCACGTCGAGCAGAATGGACGCGCCCAGCTGGTAGCGCTGCTGCTGGACCCGCAGATCCTCCTCCGCCGCCACCACCGACACCTGCTGGATCTCGATCTGCTGCTGCGCGGTGCGCAGCGCGCCGATGTACGCCACGAGATTCTGCTGGGCGAGCAGCACCGCATCGTGCGCCTCCGCCTCCGCGTTCTGCTCGGCCACCTGCGCCTGAACCACGTTCTGCTCGCGCTGCAGCTGGTTGAACAGCGGATAGCTCACGGTGAAGCGAAGCGTGCCGTTGTAGCGGTACCCGCCGTTGAAGAAGTTGAACACGCTGTCGCTGTGGACGCGCGAGCGGTCGTACGACACCGAGATGTTCGGGAAGTACGGGGCGTGTGCCGCGCGGTAGTCCGCCGCTGCCGCCTGCTGCGTCGCCTGCGCGAGCTGCACCGCCGGGCTCACCTCGGCGAGCTGCGCGAGGCGGGCGCTGTCGACGTCCACCGCCGGCCCGGTGAGCGTGTCCGCGGCGTCGGCGGTCACCTTGTACGGCTCGCCCACGAGCCGCGTGAGGGTGGCGTTCGCCGTCTGCAGATCGTTGCGCGCCTGCAGGAGCGCGAGCTGCGCGTCTCCCACCTGGATGATCGCGCGCAGCGAGTCGGACTTGGTGGACGTCTGCGCGAGCACCTTCGCGCGCGACACGGCGAGCTGCTGCTGCGCCTGATCGAGCTCCGCCTGCGCCGCCGCCTCGGACTCCTTTGCCGCGAGCACCGCGTAGTACTGCTGCGACACCTGGAGCGCGATCTGGTACGTCTGCGCCGTCTCGTTCGCGCGCGCGGCGTTCACGTCGGCGCGGCTCGCGCGGATGTGGTAGAGGCGCTCGAGGCCATCGAAGAGCTCGAGCCCCATGCTGAAGCCCTGCGAGTTCTGCCACTTGCCGTTGAACACGTGCCCGCTGCTGTCCACGATCACGCCGGACGGGCTGTTCTGCGACGCCGTTGCCTGCACGTTGATGTTGGGCAGAAACGCGGCGTACGCGGAACGCACGCCGGCCTGGCTGGACCGCACCTGCCCGCGCGCGCCCACCGCGGCCGGCGAGTTGCGCTGCGCGAGCCGCACGGCGTCGGTGAGCGTGAGCGTGTGAATCGAATCGGCGGCGCGCTGGGCGGCTGCGCCGCGCACGAGCCCCGCCACAGCCGCCACCACGATCAATTGTCGGGCGAGGCTCACTGGTGCTTGCTCTCTTCCTTCTTCGATTCGTCCACCCAATCCTGGAACCGCGCCTGCTGCGTGGGATCGAGCAGCAGCTTGATCTGGGCGCGGGTTCCCTCACGCACCGAATCGAGCTGCGGTTTCAGGGGCGCGACGATCCTGCTGATCTCGCGATGCCTGATGTCGAGCAGGCTGTCCACGGCGTTGCGCTGCGAGGCGCTGAGCTGCAGCCGCGACGCCATGTACGCGCGTACCGCCTCCCGGTCGCTTCCCGCATCACAGTTCTGGCGGGTGAGCACGCGGTCGAGGGAGAAGCCGAGCGCGCCGCCGCACACCAAGGTCCCGAGGAGGAAGCCCAGCGCCATCGATTTCGACCGCATCATCACCAGCTCCGAGTCATGGGCCTACCACGTAGCGGAGCGTGACGTCGCGCGACGTCTCCGCATTCGTTTCGTTCGTGACCTGCACGGCGGCGATGCGCGTGCCCTCGATCGCCCGATACGCCGCGAGCGAGCGCTGCTCGTCCGCGCGGCGAACGACGAACGCCGCCACCAGCACGGCCGCCACGGCGGCCAGTGCGATGCCGCGCCGCCACCGAGCGAGCTGGCGCCACCAGAGATCCTCCTCCGCCAGGGCGACGCGCGCCATGATGCTGCGCTCCAGCCCCCGCCAGAATGCCTCGCCGCCCTGCGGCGCGTACATCCGGCGCAGCTCCCGCGTCAGCTCGTCGTCTCTGCCTGCTGGGCCGATCCGCGGCTCCATTGTCATCGCTCACTCCAGAGATCGCGCAGCCGCTCCCGCAGCGACGCGCGCGCATGATGAAGGTCCGATCTCGCCGTCCCCTCGGGAATTCCCAGCATCGAGCCTATCTCGCCGTGCGTGTAGCCCTCGACGTCGTGCAGCACCAGCACCGACCGTTGGCGGTCCGGCAGCACGCCGAGCGCCGTTCCGAGCCGCTGGCGAAGCTCCGAGCGTTCGGACGGATCGAACACCGGCACCGACAGCGTCTCCGGCAGCGCATCCGCGTCCCGCACCTTGCGCCGGCGCCCGATGTCGAGCGCCGCATTCGCCACGATGCGATTCAGCCACGCCGCAAAGGCCTGCTCGGGACGAAAACGCTCGAGCGCCCGGTAGGCGTGGAGAAATCCATCCTGCACGGCATCTTCCGCGTCCTCGTGTGTCGCGCAGATGGCCCGCGCCACCGCGTACGCACGACGCATGTGCGACCGCACGAGCATCGCGAACGCCGGCTCGCTCCCGTTCTGCGCGTCCCGAACCAGGGCGCGCTCCGCGTCCTGCAACGACGGCTCAGCCGCCGACGCGGACATCGGTCGGTCCAGAATGTACAGTGGTGCAGCGGTCATGTCTGATGAGCGTGGTGTCACCTTGATACGCGCTGCCGAGGTTCAACGTTGGGGTGCCGGGACTACCCGGGACCAGCCGTGCCTCCGAGGCCCAGCGAGCTGGCGACGGGGCGCATGGCATCGATCACGAACTGAATGTGGTCGTCGAGCTCCACCTCCAGCTCCGCCGCGCCCTGCAGCACGTCCTCGCGGCTCACGCCGCGGGCGAACCCCTTGTCCTTCATTTTCTTACGAACCGATCTCGCGTCCAGGTCGAAGATGCTGCGCGAGGGGCGAACCAGCGCCGTGGCGGTGATGAGCCCCGTGAGCTCGTCCACGGCGAAGAGCGTCCTGGCCATCCGGGTCTCTCGCGCGACGCCGCAATACGTCGCGTGTCCAAGGATGGCCTGTAATACGTCTTCCGGATAGCCGCGAGCCCGCAGAATCCGCACGCCCTCCGCCGGGTGCTCCTCGGTGGGCGAGTGCGACGCGTTG
>Ga0207707_10001982_pt1 | contig 18598 bp, 18 predicted proteins | sample KBSC83BmetaG_FD_184336 | JGI IMG/M metagenome (GOLD analysis project Ga0207707, IMG submission 184336) | Corn rhizosphere microbial communities from Kellogg Biological Station, Michigan, USA - KBS C8-3B metaG (SPAdes) (version 2) | ecosystem: Host-associated > Plants > Roots > Rhizosphere ...
GCTGGCGAAGGTCACGCGTGCCACCGCCTGCGCCGGACCGGCCTGGGCGCTGCCACGTAGCGCAAACTGCACCGGCGGGTTGCCGAGCAGCGTGCCGAGCTTGGACAGCAGCCAATGGTCGAGCGAGCTGGCGCGTCTCTCCGGCACCGGCGTGACGGCCGCCGGTTCCGGCGCTGCAGCATGAGCCGACGCCGTGGACCGCTCGGTCGCGGAGTGGGTTGTCAGCCTGTCCTTGAGGGAAGCGTTCACGTCAGGGCATCCTACAGATCCCGGTGGGGTTAATTTACCACGCTGCCGCGGCGGCGGTTGCCAGCGCATTCTGACCCGGCGGCCGCCCTGCCGGCCGGGCGCAGCCGGCTCATTTCGGCGCGGGAGGCGGGTGGCGCAGGCGCGCGGACCAGAAGCGTTTTTCCCGCTCAAAGCCCTGGCGCGCCTCCTGGGGGCTCAGCGCGCGCTCCTGATCGACGTTGTGGTACGCCACCGCCTTGCGCAGCGTGCCGTCCGGTGCCACCAGGTACGCGACCGTGTCGTTGGTGTGCACGTCGACGTTGAAAATGACGATATCGCTGTGATTGGCCACGCTCACGTTGAACGTGCGCGACTGGCGCGAGCTGCGCGTGATGAGCTGCCGCACCTCGGTGCCCTCGTCGGGCTTGGTCAGGGCGAAGTTCTTCGACAGGTTCGGCGGCAGCCGTGACAGGAAACCGCTGTCGAGCGCCTGGGCGGCGAGCGCCTGCGCCCAGGGCGCCGCGCCCTGCACCTGTGGCGCCAGCGCGCCGAGCGCCAGCACGGCAAGCATGCGGATCAGCACTCTCATCACTGCCTCCTTCTCGGTTCTGAGGTCGCCAGCGCTTGTTCCAGCAGCGCCGCGAGACGCGCCCCGGCCAGCAGCAGACGCTCGCGCACGATAGCCGCCGCTTCGCTCTGGTAGGCACGGTCCAGGACTACGATACGCGCCGGTACGGCGTTACACACGAATCCCGGGTATTGATAGGCCACGTTGCGGGCGAGGCTGTTGGATTGTCGCGCCCAATCGTCCGGGGAGCCCTGGCCGCCGTCGCGCAGCAGCTGGCGCGCTTCCGCAGCCAGCGCCTCGAGCTCGCGCGGCGGCGGTTGGCGGGCGCCGGTGCGCAGCGCCAGCCGCACCAGCTCGGCGTCCCAGGCGCGGTGCAGGTTCTCGCGTCCGCGCGTCCTGCGCCCCTGCAGCGCGACCGCGACGCGCGTGCCCCCGAGGTCCGCATTATCCGCGGCATGCAGCGGCTGGTGCAGGTCACCGACCAGATGCACCAGCCACTTGAGCGCCTCGTTGCGGGTGCGCGGCGCGGCACGCGGATCGGCCAACAGCGCGGTCAGGCGCTTGATCTGCTCGCTGTTGCACTGCCCGCCCGGGCAGTAGCGCGCCTTCGGCTCGGTGCCGCACACCGGTACGTTGTCATAGTGCCAGCGCGGCTGGTCGGCCGGCGTGCCGCGCACCTCATCCGCCCATACCGACACCGACTCGAGCGTCGTGCGCCCGGACGGACTGCCGAACTTGTCGAGATCGCCCTGCAGCAGCTGGCCGACGGCCGCACGCCCCGCCGGGCTCAGCAGCCGGTCGGCGATCGCGCCCACGGTCCGGTGTCCCTGCGGCCCCCACGCCCAGGCGACCGGCGTGCACGACCAGGCGATCAACAGCCATCCGGCCAGCAGGCTAGGCTTGTGCATACGATGACGCAGTATTTGCCGAGCCCCGGCTCCGATTCAACACGGCCGGTTGCTGTAGACTGCCGGGCCCGCGGCGCCTAAGTGCAGGGGAACGCTCATGATTCGCAACATCCGCATTGCCCCCTGTTGTGTCTTGTCGGCCGCCGCCGTCGTAGCCGGCGCCGCCACGCCGCCGCCGCAGCGTCACGGGCTGGACGTCGCCGGCATCGACAAGCGCGTCGCGCCGGGAGATGACTTCTTCCGCTATGCCAACGGCGCGTGGCTCAACAGTACCGAGATCCCCGCCGATCGCAGCTCGTACGGCACCGGTGCGCAGCTGAGCGAGCTCACCGCCGAGCGCACCGCGGAGCTGATCCGCAACGCCGCGGCCAAGGCCGCCGCGGGTACCGAGGCCCGCAAGATCGGCGACTACTACAACAGCTTCATGGACGAGGCGGCCATCGAGAGCAAGGGAGCCGCCCCGCTGCAGCCCGCACTGCAGGGCATCGACGCCATCAAGAGCCGCGCCGCCCTGGCGCGCGCCCTCGGCGCCACGCTGCGTGCGGACGTGGACGTCCTCAACAACACCAACCTGCACACCGAGAACCTGTTCGGTCTGTGGGTCGCGCAGGATCTCGACGACCCCGCGCGCTACTCACCGTTCCTGCTGCAGGGCGGCCTGGGGATGCCCGACCGCGACTACTACCTCAATCCGTCGCAGAAGATGACCGACATCCGCACTCAGTATCAGGCGCACATCGCCGCGGTCCTCGAGCTGGTGCACTTGCCGGACGCGCGCGCGCGGGCCGAGCGTGTGCTCGCGCTCGAGCGCCGCATGGCCGAGGCGCACACCTCGCGCGCCGACTCCGAGGAGGTGCGCAAGGGCGATAACCACTGGGCACTCAAGGACTTCGCCACGCGGGCGCCGGGCCTCGACTGGACGGCGTTCTTCGCCGCGGCCGGACTCGGCGCGCAGCGCGAGTTCGTCGTCTGGCAGCCGGGCGCGGTCAGCGGCCTGTCGGCACTCACCGCCAGCCAGCCGCTCGAGGTGTGGCAGGACTACCTGCGCTTCCATCTGATCGAGCGCAACAGCGCCTACCTGCCCAAGGCCTTCGTCGAGGAGCACTTCGCGTTCCACAGCCGCGTGCTGCAGGGCACGCCGCAGCAGCGGCCGCGCTGGAAGCGCGCCGTCGACGAGACCAGCGACGCCCTCGGCGAGGCGGTCGGCAAGTTATATGTGGAGCGCTATTTTCCACCCAGCGAGAAAGCGCGCGCCGAGGCCATGGTCCACAACCTCATCGCGGTCTTCGCCACGCGCATCGACCGGCTCGAGTGGATGGCACCGGCGACCCGCGAGAAGGCCAAGGCGAAGCTCGCTGCCCTGCGGGTGGGCGTCGGCTACCCCGACAAGTGGCGCGACTATTCCGGGCTCAAGGTGCAGCCGGGCGATGCCTTCGGCAATGCCGAGCGCGCCAGCCGGTTCGAGTACCAGCGCAATCTCGCCAAGCTCGGCCGGCCGGTGGATCGCGGCGAATGGGTGATGAACCCGCAGCTGGTGAACGCCGTGAATCTGCCGGCGATGAACGCCCTCAATTTCCCCGCCGCCATTCTGCAACCGCCCTTCTTCGATCCGCAGCGCGATCCGGTCATGGACTACGGCGCGACCGGCGCCGTGATCGGCCACGAGATCAGCCACAGCTTCGACGACCAGGGTGCGCTGTTCGACTCCACCGGTCGCCTGCGCAACTGGTGGACCAAGGAAGACTTCGCGCATTTCGAGGCGGCCGGCGCGCGCCTCGTGGCCGAGTTCAACGCCTACCACCCCTTCCCCGACATCAGCGTGAATGGCAAGCAGACGCTCAGCGAAAACATCGCCGACGTCGCCGGGCTGTCGGTCGCACTTGATGCCTGGCGGCTGACGCTGCACGGCAAGCCCGGCCCGACCGAGGCGGGCTACGACGGTGAGCAGCTCTTCTTCCTGTCCTTCGCCCAGAGCTGGCGCCAGAAGTTTCGCGAGCCCGAGCTGCGGCGGCGCGTGGTGATCGACGGCCATGCCCCGGCCGAGTACCGCGCCGACACGGTGCGCAATCTGGATGCCTGGTACGACGCCTTCCAGGTTCGGCCCGGACAGAAGTTGTACCTGGCGCCGGCCGCGCGCGTGCGCGTGTGGTGAGCGCCGCGCCCGCGGCGAGGCGTGCTATGCCTCAGGGCCGCAGCGACCCGAAGTACACCAGCGTCTGGTAGGGAAACACGATGTGGCCCTGGTGCGCGTGCCGCTCGAACAGCGCACGCAGCCCGGCCAGCAGCGGCGCGTGTTGCGGGTGACCGGGCTCGGGCGCATATGAGGACGACATGAGCCGGCCCTCGAGGCCGGCGAAGTCGAGCCTCTGCTCGTTGGCGAAGGACGCACATTCCATCGTGCCGCCCAGGAACGCACGCATGCCGGCTTCGCTGGCGCGGCTGGCGCGGATGCGGGCGTAGTCTGCCGCATGGTGCAGCAGCAGTTGCTCGTAGTCCTCGAGAAACGCGTCGGCGCGGGCGGGGCGCTCGTTCCACAGCAGCGCCGCCGCCGCGCCGGGACGCGCCACGCGCAGCGCCTCGGCGCGCGCGCGCGGCACGTCAAACCAGTGGAAGGCCTGCGCGGCGACCAGCAGGTCGACGCTCGCCGCGGCCAGCGTGGTGGCCTCGGCCGTTGCCTTGATGCTCACAAAGCACGGCTCGCTGCCGAGGGCGCTCTCGGCCGCGGCGCGCATGGCATCGTTGGGCTCGATCGCCAGCACCCGCGCGCCGCGCGCCAGCAGCAACGCTGTCAGGATGCCGGTGCCGGAGCCGATGTCGGCTACCGCTGCGCCCGGCCGCAGGCCGCAGCGCGCCTCGAGCAGCGCGATGGCGGCGGGCGGGTAGCCCGGCCGGAAGCGGGCGTAGTTGTCGGCGCGGCTCGAGAAGCGCTCGGTCGGACGCATCAGTCGCCGGCTGCTCGGCGCGCGACGCGCTGTACTGGCCGGGCCGCCACACAGTGCCTGGCGAGGCGCCGGCCGCCGTCTCTCCATAAAGGCATACGGACACGGTAGCGTATCTAAGTGACAATCGCACCGCCGGAGCCACCCATGTCCGATCCGTACACGCGCATCGAAACCCAGCTGGTACACGCCGGTGAGCCGCTACCGCGCATCGCCGGCGCCGTGGAAATGCCCATCTTCCAGTCGGCGACCTACGAGTACGCCGGCGAGGGCAGCTACGACGACGTGCGCTACCTGCGCATCAACAACACCCCGAGCCAGCTGGCCCTGCACGCGAAGCTCGCGGTGCTGGAAGGCGCGGAGGCGGCGCTGGTCAGCGCGAGCGGCATGGCGGCGATATCCACCACGCTGCTCACGGTACTGAATCCCGGCGACCACCTGCTGGCACAGCGCTGCCTGTACGGCGGCACGCACGACCTGCTGACGCGTGAGTTCCCGCGCCTCGGCATTGAAGTCGGCTTCATCGACGCGGACCGCGCCGACAGCTGGGCCGCGCACCTCAAACCGAACACGCGCGCCATCTACGTCGAGGCCATGACCAACCCGCTGCTCGAAGTGGCGGACCTGCCCGCCGTGGCGCAGTTCGCGCGCGCCCACGAGCTGACCTCGCTCATCGACAACACCTTCGCCAGTCCGGTCAACTACCGCCCGATTCCCGCCGGCTTCGACCTGGTGCTGCACAGCGCCACCAAGTATCTCAACGGCCACTCGGACATCGTCGCCGGCGCGGTCGCCGGGCGCGCCGCCGTCATCGAGCGCATCCGCCACAAGGCCAACCACCTCGGCGGCTCGCTCGATGCCCATGCCGCCTTCCTGCTCAAGCGCGGCCTGAAGACGCTGGCGCTGCGCGTGCGCTACCAGAACGACAGCACGCTGAAGATCGCGCAGTTCCTCGCCGCCCACCCGGCCGTGGCACGGGTCAACTACGCCGGCCTCGCGAGCCACCCGCAGCATGCGCGCGCCCGGCGCCTGTTCGCCGGGTTCGGCGGCGTACTCAGCTTCGAGCTCAGGGGACCGGTCAGCCGCGCCGAGGAGCTCGCCGCGCGCCTCACGATTCCCATCGTCGCCCCGAGCCTGGGCGGTGTGCACACGCTGCTGACGCGACCGGCCACCACCTCCCATGCCGGCCTGTCGGCCGAGGAACGGGCGCGCCTTGGCATCAGCGATGCGCTGCTGCGCCTGTCGGTGGGCATCGAGGCGACCGAGGACCTGCTGGAAGACCTGCGGCAGGCGCTGGCGTGAGCGGCAGCGCCGTGGGCAAGGATCGGGTGGCCGGCGCGGCCGGCGCCGGTCATGGTAGGTCCGCAACGAACGCCGCCTGGATGAGGCTGCATGTCGACACCTGAAGTCCCCGCCACTGCCGGCCGCGCGGCCGAAGCCGCCTGGCGCACGCCCGCCGAGCTCACCCTGCTCGGCGCCATCTGGGGCGGCTCGTTCCTGTTCATGCGGGTCGCCGCTGCGGACTTCGGCGCCTTCCCGCTCGTCGAGGTGCGGCTCGCCCTCGGTGCCGTGGTGCTGCTACCGCTGTGGTGGCGCGCCCGCGCGCTGTTCACGCCCGGGCTGTGGCTGCGCATCGCCGGCATCGCCGCGGTCAACTCGGTGATCCCCTTCGCGCTCTTTGCCTGGGGCGCGGAGCGCGCGCCGGCCGGCATCGGCGCCATCACCAACGCCATGACCGTGATGTTCACCGCGCTGGTGGCATTCCTTTTCTATGGCGAGCGCATCGGCCAGTGGCGGGTGATCGGCCTGGTCGCAGGCTTCGTCGGCGTGATCGTCCTCGCCAGCGGCAAGACCGCCGGCGCCAGCGTCTGGCAGGCCGCGCTCGCCGGGACGACCGCCTCGCTCATGTACGGTTTCGGCATCAACCTCGTGCGTCACCACCTCTCGAGCTACCCCGCCGGCGCGGTGGCGGCCGCCAATCTGGCCGCCGGCGCGCTGCTGCTGGCGCCGCTGGCGGTATACACCTGGCCGCAGCACCCGATCGCCGCGGGTTCGTGGATCAGCGCCGTGCTGCTCGGGGTGCTGTGCACCGGGATCGCCTTCGTCTTCTACTACCGCCTCATCGCCCGGATCGGTGGCCCGCGAACCTCGACGGTGACCTACCTGATACCCCTGTTCGGCGTGGTCTGGGCCTGGCTGCTGCTGGGCGAGCCGCTGACCCTGACCATGGCGCTGGCGGGCGCCCTGATCCTCGGCGGAGTCGGACTCAGCCAGAAGCGCGAGGCCAAGAGGTAAGGTACCGTTACGGGAGATGCACCCACCGCCACAGCCCCTGCCCTTCCCCGAGCTGCTGAACGTCCGCGACCTTGGCGGCCTGCCGACGGTGGACGGCGGCCGGACGCGCTGCCGCTCGCTGCTGCGCGCCGACGACCTGGCGCAGCTGACTCCTGCGGGCCTGCAGGCGCTGGCGGACTACGGCATCGAGACCATCCTCGACCTGCGCTGGCCGGAGGAAGCGGCCCGCTACCCGAGCCTGGTGGCGACGGCACTGCCGCAGGTGCGCTACCAGCGCATCTCGCTGCTGACGGGCACCGAGGACGAGTGGCGGCTGCGCAGCCGCGATGCCGCCAAGGAGCTGTGGAAATGCGCGGTGCTCGAGCACGTACGCTGCGAACTGCGCGACGTGTTGCGCTTCATCGCCGCGGCAGGCCCGGGCCCGCTGCTGTTCCACTGCGTGGCGGGCAAGGACCGCACCGGACTCGTGGCAGCGCTGCTGCTGGCGCTGGCGGACGTCGAAGCCGACGCCATCGCGCGCGACTATGCGGCGAGCTCCGAGAACCTGCGCGCCGGCTACCTCAAGCGCTACGCGGATGCCGACCCGGCACGCATCCTCGAGGCACTGCGCTGCCCGGAGCAAGGCGCCCACAACATGCTCAGCTTCCTGGCACGGGCCGGCGGCGTGCAGGCCTATCTGGCGCAGATCGGCCTCACCGAGGCCGAGACCCTCAAGCTGCGCGCGCGGCTCCGCGACTGAGGGCGCGGCGCGCTGCCGATTCACGAATCGTTCAGGGCGCGCGCAGCATACTGGCCCCCGCACCGGTTGAACGGGCTCCCGAACGGCCCACAATTTTCAAGCGCGGGCACTATTTTCAAGCACGTTCGGATTTGAGCTCGTCTCAACCCGGTGCGTTCCCTTCCGCTATCATCAGCGCATGGAAATCACCGGCGGTTGCCTGTGCCGGGCGGTGCGCTACTCGATCGACGCCGCCCCCATCGTGACGCGCACTTGCTGGTGCCGCGTATGCCAGTACATCGGCGCCGGCAGCGCGACCGTCAATGCCTGCTTCCCGAGCCAGGCGGTGCACGTGAGCGGCGAGCTGCGTGACTACAGCCTGGTGGCCGACAGCGGCAACCTGGCGCACCGCCGTTTCTGCCCCACCTGCGGCACGCACCTCTTCAGTGCTTCCGAGGCGCGCCCGCACCTGGTGTTCGTGCGCGCCGGCACCCTCGATGACCCGGAACTGGTGCGCCCGGCCGTGACGATCTGGACCACGAGCGCGCCGAGCTGGGCGTGTTTCGACGAGCGCCTGCCGCGCACCGAGCGGCAGCCGCCGCCGGCGGCTTAGCGCGGACCGGCCGGCAGACCCAGGGCGCGCCGCAGCTGCGGCGCCGTCAACAGCCGCGTATACACCGCGGTGCCGACGTCGAATTCGCGCGCCCGCGACAGCGGGCCCACCACGACCGGGGCGAAGCCCGCATCGCTGACCAGGCGCTGTGCCACGGCCAGCGCCTCGGCATCATCGCCGGCGAGGGGGATGGCGTACAGCTCGCCGCGGCGGTGCGCCTCGTCGCGCAGATCCCCGGAGTTGATGGCGTTGAAGGCGCGTACCAACCGCACGCCCGGCAGGAACTCCGCCGAAGCGACGCCGGTACCCTTGCGGCGCGCCGCGACCGCCATCTCACCGTCGCGCTGCGGGTAGGGATTGCCGGTCTCGAGCACGATCTTGCCGGCCAGCTCGGCCTTCAGATCGCGTCCGACCTGCGGCAGCGCCGCGTACGGCACCGAAATCAGCACCACGTCGCCGAACACGGCCGCCTCGCGCGGCGTGCCGACACGCGCCGCCGGTCCCAGCGACTGCGCGAGGCCCTTGAGCTGCTCGGGATGGCGCGACGACAGCAGTACCTGGTGCCCGGCCTTCACCCACAGGGTGCCGAGCGTCCCGCCGATCTGCCCGGCGCCGATGATGCCGATCTTGAGCGGCGCACTGTTCTGCGGCGCGGCCGCCGGCGCCGCGGCCGGTGCCGGCGTCGTGACCGCGAGTGTCAGCAGCGCCAGCAGCGCGCGCAATGCCCGGGCGAGGACGTGATTCATCGGCAAGCGCGCTCCTTCGCTGCGTGGTCCCGACGGTATCGGAGCTTGAACACGACGGCCGATGGCGGTGCGCGGCGCATGCCCGGAGGCCTCCGGTACTGTCAGGATGTCGGCCCGCGTGTCATCGGCCGGCTCGGCCCGGGTGCGCAGTCGCACCCGCGCCAGCGTGATGCGCTACTTCTTGCGCCGCGCCCCGGAACGCTTCGCTGCTCTGAAGGAGATTCCGGCACGCATCGCCTTCTGCTGGACCGCGGCCGCAGTGCGCCCGAGCTTCTTGGCGACCTGACTGGTCGGAGTTCCCGCCTTCGCGAGCGCCTTGAGGGTCTTCATTTCACGGGCGCTCCAGGATGCGCCGTCGTTCGGTGGTCGTCTTGCCATCACACTGCTCCGCAATTCACCCAACGAGGGGCCGGACGGATGATCATACACCGATACACAGACAAGCGCGCCCCCGAGTACGTTCCGTAACATGTTGGAAATGACATTCCACTCGTCGCGCGCAGCGTGCGTTGGAACGAAGTGCAGCGCAGACCAACTTGTAACCGCCGCGCGTGACACGTGCGCCGATGTTGGCAACGTGCGCGTCGGCGTTAGACGACAGCCGCGCGGCTCGCGCCTGCGGCTCTTTCCGCGCAATGGCGCGATGCTGATGCCGACGATGCGCGGGTGGATCGGGCCGCAGGAGTGATACGCGCCGTGCCTGTCGAAGCGGAACGAGAAGCTCGCGTTCGTGTCTAGCGCGGCCGAGCGCAGCACGCCCGGTGTCGCTGATGACCGCGCGCGGCTCTCGTCGCGGTTTGTCCAGGTTACGGTCGAGCCTGCGCGCACCGTCAGCGACACCGGCGCAAACATGCAGTCCCTGGCCAGGCCGCGGTCGGCGCGGCGGCTGTCGCGGCTACCGCCGGGTCGCAGCCAACACCGGGGCAGCCACTACTGCCAACACGGCCACGCTCAAGGCAAGAGGGGTCATTCGCCGGCGGCCGGCGCCGCCCATGGCGAGGCCCTTGAGCGCGCCGCGGCAGGGTTCGACACCTGCGTCTCGCGCCGGGTTGGTCCCGGCACAAGTCACGGCACGTGCAGATTTAATCCCGCGCGTCGGCGCTGCTGAGCTCGCGCAGCAGCCGCCCGAGCTGCTGCAGCTCGTCCCAGCCGGCGTCCGACACCGCGCAGTACTGCAGGTCGGCAGCGGTCCAGCAGGCGATGTGGTAGCCGTCGCGGCTGCGCAGCGCCGGCAGCGCGCGGCCATCGGCGCGGAAGGTGAACACGTTGATAATGTGTGCACCGTGCTGGTAGACGGTTGCGGCCGCGCGCTGCCCGTTGAAATAGTCGGCGCGCCCGCCTACGAGCTTGTAGCCCTGCGGCGCAAAATCGGCGACCGCCGGCGAGACGTCGGCATGGCCGGCAAACCAGGGCTTCACGGTGTGGCGATCGGTCGAGATCACGTCGGTGAGATGCGCCGGCATGAGGGAGCGCACGTGCGCGCCCACCAGCTCCCCGAGCACCGGCTCGGTCGCCGCCGGCGCGAGCAGCAGCCAGGCCACCGCGGCGGCGCACGCCGCGCTCAGCGCCGCGCCCGCGCCCGCGCCCTGCCAGAACGGCGGCAGGCGCCAGGCGGCGGGCCGTGCGCGCCGCGGCGCGCGGGCGGCGGCCTCGGCATCCAGCAGCCGGCCGATGCGCCGGCGCAGCGCCGGCGCAGCGCGCTCCGGCGGCGCGGCGCGCAGCAGCGCCCGGGTGCGGGCGAGCTCCTCGGTGAGGACGCGGCACTCGGGGCAATGCTCCAGATGGCGCTCGACCTCCACCGCCGACAGCGCCTCCAGCTCGCCGTCGAACAGCGCCTGCACCCGCAAGGCCTCAGCGCATTGCATGCGGCTCTCCTGCACTCTCGCCCAACCACTGGGTCCGCAGCGCGGCGCGGGCGCGCGCCAGGCGCGACATCACCGTGCCGATCGGCAGCTGCGTCGCCGCGGCGATCTCGCGGTAACTCAGATCCTCCATCTCACGCAGCACCAGCACCTCGCGATGCTCGGGGGCGAGCGAGCCGATCAGGCGCTCGAGGCGACGCTGCTCGTCGCCAGCGATCGAGTCCTGCTCCGGGCCGGGTCCGGCGCCGACCAGAGCGGGCTCGCCGGCGGCCTCGTCGGGCAGCGGCACGAACGAGCGCCGCATCCCCTGGCGCAGGGTGCTGGCGTGGCAGTTGCGCACGATGGCGAACAGCCACGCCTTCACTTCAGTGCCCCGCAGGGTGTCGAACGCCCGGAAGGCGCGCAGGAACGCGTCCTGCACCAGGTCGTCGGCTTCCGCCGGCGACCCCGCCAGCCAGCGCGCAAAGCGGTAGGCGGCGTCCAGGTGCGGCATGACCTGCGCCTCGAAATGGCCGCGCTTCTCGTCGCTTGCTGAAACCGGAGTGCCCTCAGGCGGTACCGCCCGCTGCCCCTGCACGGGGAGAGGACGTACCGCGGGGTGATTCTATTCCCGGCGGCCGGGCGGCGGCGGCCAGACTCCGGCGCGCGTGTAGGCGGCGTCCACCGCATTGCTGAGCAGCATGGCGATGGTCATGGGACCCAGGCCCCCCGGCACCGGGGTGATCCAGCCGGCGCGCGCCGCGGCCGGCCCGAACTCCACGTCGCCGACCAGCTTGCCGTCGCCGCCGCGGTTGATGCCGACGTCGAATACCGCCGCGCCCGGGCGCACCCAGGCGCCGGGGATGAAGCCGGGCTTGCCGACGGCCGCGACCAGCACCTCGGCGCGCTCCACCTCGGCGCGCAGGTCGCGCGTGCCGGTGTGGCACACGGTAACCGTGGCGCGCGCCAGCAGCAGCTCGAGCGCCATCGGCCGGCCGACGATGTTCGACGCCCCCACCACGGTGGCACGCGCGCCGGTGAGCGCGATGCCGTATTCCTGCGCGAGGCGGATGACGCCGAACGGGGTGCACGGCCGCAACCGCGGGCGCTTCTGCGCCAGCAGGCCGGTGTTGACCGGGTGAAAGCCGTCGACATCCTTGGCCGGATCGACGGCGTCCATGATGCGGTTGGCGTCCACGCCCTTCGGCAGCGGCAGCTGTATCAGGATGCCGTCGACGCGCTCGTCGTGGTTGAGCGCCTGCACCAGCGCCAGGATGCGCGCCTCGGAGGTGTCGACCGGCAGATCGTGCGCGAGCGATTCGATGCCGGCCTCGAGCGAGGCGCGGCGCTTGTTGCGCACGTACACGCTCGAGGCCGGATCCTCGCCCACCTGCACCACCGCGAGCCCCGGCCGGCGGCCGTAGCGCGCCGCGAAGGCCGCGGCGCGCTCGGCCACCTCGGCGCGCACGCGCGCGGCCACGGCCTTGCCGTCGAGCAGCACGGCGCCGCCCGCGGCGCGGGGCCGCGCCGCTCCCTCATGATGTGCGGGAGCGGCGCCCGCTTCGCTGCCGGAGGCGTTCATCAGTAGCGGTAGTGGTCGGCCTTGTAGGGGCCGGCCTTGTCGACGCCGATGTAGCGCGCCTGCTCGTCGCTGAGCGTGGACAGCTCGACGTTCAGCTTCTTCAGCTGCAGCCGCGCCACCTTCTCGTCGAGGTGCTTCGGCAGCACGTACACCCCCACGGGGTACTTGCCGGTGTTGGTAAACAGCTCCACCTGCGCGATGGTCTGGTTGGCGAAGCTCGAGCTCATGACGTAGCTCGGGTGCCCGGTACCGCAGCCGAGGTTCACCAGGCGCCCCTCGGCCAGCAGGATCAGGCGCCGCCCGTCCGGCAGGATGACGTGGTCGACCTGCGGCTTGATGTTGTCCCACTTGTAGCGCTTCAGGCCCGCCACGTCGATCTCGTTGTCGAAGTGGCCGATGTTGCAGACGATGGCGTTGTGCTTCATGCGCGCCATGTGGGCGTGCGTGATCACGTGGTAGTTGCCGGTCGCGGTGACGAAGATGTCGCCCTGGTCGGCGGCATAGTCCATGGTCACGACGCGATAGCCTTCCATGGCGGCCTGCAGCGCGCAGATCGGGTCGATCTCGGTGACCCACACCTGCGCCGACAGCGCCCGCAGCGCGCTCGCCGAGCCCTTGCCGACATCGCCGTAGCCGCACACCACGGCCACCTTGCCGGCGATCATCACGTCGGTGGCGCGCTTGATCGCGTCCACCAGCGACTCACGGCAGCCGTACAGGTTGTCGAACTTGCTCTTGGTGACCGAGTCGTTGACGTTGATGGCCGGAAAGGCGAGCTTGCCCTCCTTGGCCATCTGGTACAGGCGCTTGACGCCGGTGGTGGTCTCCTCGGTCACGCCCTTGATGCGCGCGAGACGGGTCGAGTACCACTTCGGATCCGCCTTGAGCTTGGCTCGGATGGCGGCGAACAGCGCGGTTTCCTCCTCGCTGGTCGGCTTGGCGATCAGGCTGGCGTCGCTCTCGGCGCGCGCGCCGAGGTGCAGCAGCAGCGTCGCATCGCCGCCGTCGTCGAGGATCATGTTGCTGTGGCCGCCGTCGGCCCACTCGAAGATGCGGTGCGTGTACTCCCAGTAGTCGGTGAGCGACTCGCCCTTCCAGGCGAACACCGCGGTGCCGCGCGCCGCGATGGCGGCCGCGGCGTGGTCCTGGGTGGAGAAGATGTTGCACGATGCCCAGCGCACGTCCGCGCCGAGCGCCTGCAGCGTCTCGATGAGCACGGCGGTCTGGATGGTCATGTGCAGCGAGCCGGAAATGCGTGCGCCGCGCAGCGGCTGGGTGAGCGCGTACTCCTCGCGGATCGCCATGAGGCCGGGCATCTCGGTCTCGGCGATGGCGATCTCCTTGCGCCCCCAGTCGGCGAGCGCGAGATCGGCGACCTTGTAGTCGCTGTTGGAGCTGGGTTTCAGTGTGGCGTTCATACTCGATACTCCGCAGATACAGAGTGAGCGCCGTGTGGACACGTCCGCCTGCTGAGCCTGGCAGGTCCGCGGGACAACTCCCGCTCTCCTGTCGCAACGCTCCTCAGCAGGCGCGGCTGCCGCGAATGCGGCTGCATTCTTTGCTTCAGGCTGCGCGGATCCCCTTGGCCTCGGCGGCGAGCGCCTCGGCGCGATCGGTCCGCTCCCAGTGGAACTCCGGCTCGGTGCGGCCGAAGTGCCCGTAGGCGGCGGTCTTCTGGTAGATCGGGCGCACCAGGTCCAGCATTTCGCGCAGCCCGTACGGCGTCAGATCGAAGTGCTTGCGCACGATCTGCGTCAGGCGCTCGCGCGACAGGCGGCTGGTGCCGAAGGTCTCGACCATGATCGAGGTCGGCTCGGCCACGCCGATGGCGTAGCTCACCTGCACCTCGCAGCGCTCGGCCAGGCCCGCCGCGACGATGTTCTTGGCGACGTAGCGCGCGGCGTAGGCCGCGGAGCGGTCGACCTTGGACGGGTCCTTGCCGGAGAAGGCGCCGCCACCGTGGCGCGCGTAGCCGCCGTAGGTGTCGACGATGATCTTGCGGCCCGTGAGGCCGCAGTCGCCCACCGGTCCGCCGATGACGAAGCGGCCGGTCGGGTTGATGTGGTACTTGGTGCGCTTGTCGATCCACTTCGACGGCAGCACGGGCTTGAGGATCTCCTCCATCACCGCCTCGCGCAGCGCCTTGGTCGACACCTCGGGGCTGTGCTGCGTCGACAGCACTACCGCCTCCAGTCCGACCGGACGATCGTCCTCGTAGCGCAGCGTCACCTGACTCTTCGCATCCGGCCGCAGCCACGGCAGCTTGCCGGACTTGCGCACCTGCGCCTGGCGCTTGACCAGGCGGTGCGCGAGCGTGATCGGCGCCGGCATCAGCACGTCGGTCTCGTTGGAGGCGTAGCCGAACATCAGGCCCTGGTCCCCGGCGCCCTGCTTGCGCTCGTCCTTGCGGTCGACGCCCTGGGCGATGTCGGGCGACTGCTTGCCGATGATGTTCAGCACCCCGCAGCTGGCGCCGTCGAAGCCCATCTCCGAGGAGTTGTAGCCGATGTCGAGCACCGTCTTGCGCACCAGCGCCTCGACGTCGACCCAGGCCTTGGTGGTGACCTCGCCGGCCACGATGACGACGCCGGTCTTGACCAGCGTCTCGCAGGCGACGCGCCCGCGCTCGTCTTCCTTGAGAATCGCATCCAGCACCACGTCCGAGATCTGGTCGGCGACCTTGTCCGGGTGGCCCTCGGATACGGATTCGGACGTAAAGAGATAGTCGTTCGCCATGGGGTCGTTCCGCCGCGGTCCTCGGGGGTGAAAGCGGTTAGTTTAACCCATACCCCCGCCCGGCTGCTGGCAGCAGGACACAGATATTGATGTGCTTAGCTCATGCCCGGGCGGGCATTAGGGAAAGGCGGTGGCCAGGCGGGCGGCGAACTGCGCGTGCGTAAAGCGATGATTCTGCGTGCCGCGGGATTCGATCTTCATGGCCCCCATCAGGGAGGCAATATGTCCCGTGGTGCGCCAGTCGCGGCCGTGCAGCAGGCCGTGAATGAGACCGGCGCGGTAGGCATCCCCGCAGCCGGTCGGATCGACCACGGCGGTCACCGGCGCGGCCGGGATGTGGATCTCGCCCTGACGCGTATACAGGGTCGAGCCGGCCGCGCCGCGCGTGACGATCAGCGCTTCGGCGTGCCCCAGCACCTGCGCGGCCGACCAGCCGCTCTTCTGCTGCACCAGCTGCCACTCGTAGTCGTTCACGGTCACCCAGCGCGCCGCGGCGATGAAGCGCCGCAGCTCCTCGCCGCCGAACATCGGCAGCCCCTGCCCGGGATCGAAGATGTAGGGAATGCCGGCAGCGGCGAACTGCGCCGCGTGCGCGATCATGCCCTCGCGGCCGTCGGGCGCGACGAGGCCGAGGGTGACGTCGCGGGCGTCGCTGACGCGGTTCTCGTGCGCATGCTGCATCGCGCCCGGATGGAAGGCGGTGATCTGGTTGTCGTCGACGTCGGTGGTGATGAACGCCTGCGCCGTGAGCTCGTGCTCGACGACGCGCACGTGCTCGGTCGGCACGCCGTGCCGGATCATCCACTCGCGGTAGGGCGCGAAGTCGCTGCCCACCGTGGCCATGGGATAGCCGACGTCGCCGAGCAGGCGCAGGTTGTAGGCGATGTTGCCCGCGCAGCCGCCGTACTCGCGCCGCATCTGCGGCACCAGGAACGAGACGTTCAGCATGTGGATCTTGTCGGGCAGGATGTGGTTCGCAAAGCGGTCGCCGAACACCATGATGGTGTCGAACGCCACCGAGCCGCAGATCAGGGCCCGCCCCGGGCTGGCGCCGCTCATTTCAGCCGCTGCGGGTGTGCATACACGACGTGCCGGTCGGGGCGCGCGAACGCCACCAGCGTGAGCCCGGCGCTCTGCGCCAGCCGCACCGCGAACGCGGTCGGCGCCGAGAACGCCACCAGCAGCGAGATGCCCACGGTGGCGGCCTTCTGCACCATTTCATAACTGGCACGACTGGTGATCAGCATGTAGCCGGTGGCGAAGTCGGTGTTGGCGCGCGACAGCGCGCCGATGGTCTTGTCGAGCGCATTGTGCCGGCCCACGTCCTCGCGCACCACCTGGATACCCGCCCCCGGCACCACCCAGGCCGCCGCGTGCACGCTGCCGGTGCGCGCGTTGATGACCTGGCGCGCCGGCAGCTGCTCCATGGCGGCGTGCAGCTCCTCGGCACTGACGCGCACCCCCTCGGGGACCGGTCCCGGCGCGCGGATGGCATCGCTGGCGGTCTCCGCGCCGCACAGGCCGCAGCCGGTGCGCCCGGCCAGGTTGCGCCGCCGCTGCAACAGCTGCGTGAAGCGCTCCCAGGCCACCGAGATGTTCACATCCGCCGCGGCCGCGCCGCGCGTGACGCTGACGCCGCGGATCTCGTCGGCGCGCGCCACCAGCCCCTCGCTCAGGGTGAAGCCGACCGCGTAGTCCTCGAGGTCGGCGGGAGTGGCGAGCATCACCACGTGCGGCACCTCGTGGTAGACCAGCGCGACCGGCATCTCCTCGGCCACCTGGTCGGCGGCGACGGACAGCCCGGCGCGCGTCCAGCGCTCCACGGTGAACTGGGCGCTGACGTCCGCCGGCGCCGGCTCGGAGCTCATCCCCGCCCCGCCGCGGCGGCCCGCCCGGCGCCGCGACGGACCCGGCCGGTCGGGCGGTGCGCGACGGCGCGCGCGGGCGGCGGTAAGGTGCTCATAGGGAGTTGGAGTATACGTCGGTGTGGCGCAATGGGCCTGCAGCGGCCGCGGGATTGGCACTACACTCGGGCACCGCTGCAACGAAAACCACCGTGTCTCATCCGCACTCTCCCAACCTCGGCCGCGCGAGGTGCCTGCTGGCGTGGGCACTGCTCGGCGCCGCGCCGGCCGGCGCAGGTCCGCTGGGCGAGCAGCTGAGCTTCGGCGGCAATCTGTCCGTCACCACCGACTACATCTATCGCGGCGTCTCCGAGAGCAACGACCATGGCGCGCTGCAGGGTGACCTGCACCTGGCCACCCGCGACGGCACCTTCACCGGGGTGTGGGGCTCGACCCGCGACAGTCAGCTCGATCCGGGCGGCAGCTACGACGTCGAGCTCTATCTCGGACACCGTTTCGCCCTGGGCGATTCCTGGAGCACGACGCTGAGCGCGCGCGGCCACTACTTCGGCGGCGGGGTGTTCGAGCCCAGCGCCGACTACCAGGAGGTCGCGGCGACACTGATGTATCAGGATCGCTGGGCCCTGTCCCTCACCGCGGTCCCGAACGCGGTGCGCTACTGGTTCTATCTGCGCCTGCGGCGCAGCCCGGCGTGGGTCGCCGACACCACCGGGCAGTGGCTGATCGCGCCGGGCCTGTACGTGACCGGCGGCGCCGGCTACTACTATTCGATGGGCACCGGCCCGGGCATCGAGGCCACCGCGAGCTACGGCTACGGCAATGTCGGGCTGGCCTACGAATGGCGCCGCTGGCGTCTGGACGTCGGCTACTTCCTCACCCAGGCCGATGCGGCCAAGCTGTTCCCCTACCCGATCGCCGATCACCGCGTGGCCGGCACCATCACCTGGCGCTTTTGACCGGCCCCCGGGCCGAGGCGGATAGTTTCTTTTTTGAACCTGCAGCCTGGCAGGCGACACTTACCGCTATAAGGGCGTCTAAGTGATTATGTGAAGGCCAATCGCAACAGCAGCATGGCGGAGCCGACGTATCGCGGAGCGGTAGGAACGGCGCGCGAATCGGACCTGATCGCGCGCGTGGCGCAGGGCGACCGCCGGGCGTTCGAGGAACTCTACAACCTCTACCACCGCCGCATGGCGCGCTTTCTCACGCGCCTGACGCACCGTTACGACGTCGCCGAGGAAATCATCAACGACACCTTCTGGGTGGTCTGGCGCAAGGCGGGCGAATTCCGCGGCGAGTCGCAGCCCTCGACGTGGATCCTCGGCATCGCCTACCGCAAGGCGCGGAACGCGTTCCGGTCCGCCGCGCGGCTGCAGGAGAAGAACCTCGCGGCCGCGCCCGAGCCACTCACGAACGACGAGCCCGCGAGCGCCGAGGAATTGCGCGACTGGCTCGGCCAGGCACTGGCACAGCTGCCCGTGGAGCAGCGCCTGGCGGTCGAGCTGTGCTACGAGTTGGGTTATTCGTGCGAGGAGATCGCCGCGATCATGAACTGTCCG
>Ga0207707_10001991_pt1 | contig 18560 bp, 15 predicted proteins | sample KBSC83BmetaG_FD_184336 | JGI IMG/M metagenome (GOLD analysis project Ga0207707, IMG submission 184336) | Corn rhizosphere microbial communities from Kellogg Biological Station, Michigan, USA - KBS C8-3B metaG (SPAdes) (version 2) | ecosystem: Host-associated > Plants > Roots > Rhizosphere ...
TGTCAATTCGCGTACCGGCACCGTGGTGATCGGCTCGGACGTGCGCGTCACCGCCGCGGCGGTGGCGCACGGCGCGATCCAGGTCACCATTGCCGAGCAGCCCCAGGTCAGCCAGCCGGCACCGTTCAGCCGCGGCCAGACCGCGATCGTGCCGTCGAGCAGCGTCCAGGTCAGCGAGGAAGGCGCGCACATGTTCAAGTTCGGCCCGGGCGTGAGCCTGGATGCGATCGTGCGCGCGGTGAACCAGGTCGGCGCCACGCCCAGCGACCTGATCTCGATCCTGCAGGCGCTGAAACAGGCCGGCGCGCTGCATGCCGACCTGGTCGTGATCTAGGAGCCTGTTCATGACGCCGCTGAGCCCCGCTTCCCCCGCCCTGGACACCTGGACCGAACTGTCCGGGTTCCAGCAGCTGCGTGCGCAGGCGCGCAGCGACGGCGGCAAGAGCGCGCTGCCGGCGGTGGCGAAACAGTTCGAGGCGATCTTCACCCAGATGATGCTGAAGTCGATGCGCGAGGCGAACGCCGGCATGGGCAGCGACCTGGCCGGCAGCGAGCAGGTCGATTCCTACCGCCAGCTGTTCGACCAGCAGCTCTCGCTGAGCCTGGCCAACGGCCGCAACGGCCTGGGCATCGCGAAGATGCTGATCCGCCAGCTCGGCGGCAAGGACGCACCGACCGATGCCGCCGTCGACCCCAGCCAGGCACTGCGCATGCCGATCGCCGATGTGCGCAACGCCAATGTGCGGGCCTTGCTGCAACTGGGCGCCGACCAACCGGGTGGCGACGACGCGGCGGCAGGCGCGCTGGGCATGCCGTCGACTGCCGACAGCGGTTCGCCGTGGCAGCACGTGCTCGACCGCATGACGCGCGGCGCCATGGACGTGGCCGATGCGGCCGCCAGGGTTTTGCCCGGCGGCGATCCGGTGAATTTCGTGCGCGCGCTGGCGCCGCATGCGGCCGTCGCGGCGAAGAAGCTGGGCGTGTCGGTGCGCGCGCTGCTGGCGCAGGCCGCGCTGGAAACCGGCTGGGGCAAGCACCTGCCCAGCCACGGCGACGGCAGCAGCAGTTTCAACCTGTTCGGCATCAAGGCCGGCAGCAGCTGGGACGGCGACAAGGTCAGCGTGCCCACGCTGGAATACGAGAACGGCGTGGCCGTGCGCCGGCGCGATGCGTTCCGCGCCTACGATTCGCCGGCCGCTTCGTTCGCCGACTACGCCCGGCTGATCGCCGACAGCCCGCGCTACGAGCAGGCGCTGGGCCAGGGCGAGAACATCGCCGCGTTCGCCCGCGGCCTGGTGCACGGCGGCTACGCCACCGATCCCGCCTACGTGGCCAAGATCACCGCGATCGCCAACAGCGCGCAGATGCGCGAGGCGCTGGCGGGGCTGCCGGCTACGGAGGGTGGGGAGTGATGGTCATGGGTGCGCAGGAAAAGGGGATTGCGACGTTCCCCGGACGCGATCAAGGGCAACGGCTTTCGTGCGCCTTCGGCGCGCGAGTCACTTTTCTCTTGCGTGGCCAAGAGAAAAGTAACCAAAAGAGAAGGCCACCCCGCTTGGCGCTTGCCGGGCTTCCTGCCCGGCAAGTCCGTGAGCCGGCGCCGGGCTTTTCGACAGCACATCCATGTGCTGGCGAAAAGGAGTCGGCATCCTGCCGACTCCCGCTGCGCGGCCTTTCGACCCCGACTCACCGCCGCACAGGGGCCCCGGGTAGAGCAGCGGGCCATCCTGGCCCGCACTCGTGGCGTTCGCTGCGCGAACGCAGAGCGAGGAGCGGCCGCCTGTCTTCGTCATGGCGCTCTTCGCCGAGTGTCCGGGAGGAAGTCGATGGCGCAGCGTGCTGTCCGATGTTTCCTTCCCCTGCGCAGCGGGGGAAGGTGCCGAAGGCGGATGGAGGTGCTCTTGATCTTGCTTTCGCACGGAAAGGCGCCCCCATCAGCCCCCGGATCAAGTCCGGGGCAGGCTCTCCGGGCAGCTTCCCCCGCAGGGCGGGGGAAGCAAGGGGAGGTTCTGCATCGGCTCTCGTTTCTCACTCCTCTCCATTCGTTTCTCAAGCCACCGCCCAATCGGCCGTTACCGTCATCACGTTGTCGAGGATCTTCCACCATGGCTGACATGCTTTCGACCGGCGTGTCCGGGCTGCTTGCTTCGCAGATCGGGCTCAGCACGGTCAGCCACAACGTGGCCAATGTGAACACCGACGGTTACAGCCGCCAGGTGGTGTCGTTCGGTGCGCGATTGCCCGAGGGACAGGGCGGCTTCTACATCGGTACCGGGGTCAACACGGTGGCGGTGCAGCGCGCCTACAGCCAGTTCCTCAACAGCTCGCTGTGGTCGGCCAGTTCGGGCCAGGGCCGGGCCAGCGCGATGGCCAGCCTCACCGGCCAGCTCAACAACCAGTTGTCCGGCAGCACCAACCTGCAGACCTCGCTGGACAGTTTCTACGGTGCCGTGCAGGACATGGCCAACGCGCCTTCGGACACCGCCACGCGGCAGGTACTGCTGGCGCGTGCCGGCGGCCTGGCCACCACCTTCCGCGCGCTGTCGGGGCAGTTCAACCAGCTCTCCGGGCAGATCCAGCAGCAGATCGGCGACGCCGTCGACGCGATCAATACCGACACCCAGTCGATCGCCAAGCTCAACGAGAAGATCCGCTCGTTCTCGTCCACCGACGGCACGCCGCCGGCCGACCTGCTCGACCAGCGCGATGCCCTGGTCAAGAAACTGGCCGGCGAAGTGGGCATCAGCGTGGTGCCGCAGAACGACAACACCATCAGCGTCTTCGCCGGCAACGGCCAGGCCCTGGTCACCGGCACCGAGGCGCACGCGCTGGGCACGGTCGCCAACGTCTACGACGCCACCCGCGTGGAAGTGGTGGGCGCCGGCAGCGGCAGCGTCATCAGCGGTCGCATTGGCGGCGGTACGCTGGGGGCCTTGCTGGATTTCCGCAGCAACGTGCTCGACCCGGCGCAGATCCAGCTTGGCCGGACGGCGCAGGCGATGGCCAGCGCGTTCAATGCGCAGCATGCGCAGGGCGTGGATCTGTACGGGGCGATCGGCGGCAGCTTCTTCGACGTGGCCGGCCCGGCGGTGCAGGGCGCCTCCGGCAATACCGGCAGCGGCACCGTCACGGCCAGCATCGACGACATCGGCGCGCTGAGCGGCAAGGAGTACCTGCTGAGTTACGACGGCAGTGCCTGGAGCATGCGCGACACCAGCGGCAACGCGGTGGCGCTGAGCGGCAGCGGCACCAGTGCCGATCCGTTCAAGGCGGCGGGCCTGAGCCTGGTGGTCGGCGGCAGCGCCGGCGCCGGCGACAGCTTCCGGGTGCAGCCCAGCCGCGACGCCGCAGCCGGTTTCAAGCTGGCGATCGACGACCCCGACAAGATCGCCGCCGCCGCGCCGTTCGCGGTCAGCGCCGGCGCCGGCAATACCGGCAGCGCGTCGCCCAGCGTCAGCATCAGCGACGGCAGCGATCCGAACCTGCTCGCCCCCAGCGCGATCGTGTTCAGCTCGCCCACCAGCTACAGCATCGACGGCGGCCCGGCGCAGACCTTCACGCCCGGCCAGCCGATCGTGCACAACGGCTGGAGCATGCAGCTCAACGGCGCGCCGCAGGCGGGCGACAGTTTCAGCCTGCAGGCCAACAGCAATGCGCAGGGTGACAACAGCAACGCGCTGATGCTGGGCAAGGTCGCCAATCTCGGCCTGCTCGACGGCGGCGTCACCAGTGCCGGCCGTGCCTACAGCCAACTGGTCAGCCAAGTCGGCGGCGCCGGCGCACTGGCCAAGGACGAGCTGACCACGCAGACGGCGGTCTACAACCAGGCGATGAGTGCGCAGCAAAGCGTTTCCGGCGTGAACCTGGACGAGGAGGCGGCCAACCTGGTGCGCTACCAGCAGGCCTACCAGGCCTCGGCCCAGGTGATCAGCACGGCCAACAGCATTTTCAACGCGCTGCTCGGCGCGGTGCGGAGTTAAGCCATGCGAGTTTCCACCAGCTGGATCCAGCAGCAGTCCGTCGGCAGCATGATGAACCGGCAGAGCGACCTGTCCGACCTCAATACGCAGCTCAGCACCGGCAAGCGGATCAACCAGCCCTCCGACGATCCGGTGGGCGCCGCGCGCGCGCTGGACATGTCGCACCTGATCGCCGACGCCGCGCAGTACCAGCGCAACATCACCTCGGCCAACGCGCGGCTGGGCCTGGAAGAGCAGAGCCTGGCCAACACCGGCAACGTGCTCGGTCGCGTGCGCACCCTGCTACTGCAGGCGGCCAACGGCAGCCAGACCGACGACACCCGCGGCGACATCGCCGCCGAGATGGTGCAGTTGCGCCAGCAGTTGCTCGGCCAGGCGAACAGCAAGGACGGCCAGGGTGAGTACATCTTCGCCGGCAACCGCACCGGCACCCAGCCGTTCGCCTCGCAGGGCAGCGTGAGCTACATGGGCGACGCCGGGCAGCGCATGGTGGCCGCTGGCCCTGGCCTGCAGGTGGCCACCGGCGATCCGGGCAGCGCCGTGTTCATGGATATTCCCACCGGCAACGGCCGCTTCGCGGTGAGCGCGGCGGCGGCCAATGCCGGCAGCGCGGTCGCCGGCGCCAGCAGCGTCAGCGACCCGGCGGCCAATCCCCCGGCGTGGGACGGCGGCAGCTACAGCATCGTGTTCACCGCGGCCGACGCCTATGAAGTGCGCGACGGCGGCGGCGTCGTGCTCGACAGCGGCAGCTACGATCCGGACAAGGGCGGCAGCGTCACGTTCCGCGGCGCGCAGATCGCCTTCAGCGGCGCCCCCGCGGCCGGCGACAGCTTCGCGCTGGGCGCCTCGGCCAAGCAGGACGTGTTCACTACGCTGGACAACATCATCAAGACGCTGCGCACGCCGAACGGCGGCGGCGCGCAGATGCAGAACGACATCAACACTCAGTTCGCGAACCTCGACCAGGCGATCGATGCCATCACGCGCACGCGCGGCCTGGTGGGTGCGCGGATGAATGCGCTGGATCAGCAGAGCGGGCTCAACGACGACCTGACGCTGCAGTACAAGACGGCGCTGTCCGATGTGCAGGATCTGAACTACTACGACGCCATCAGCCAGCTCGGCGCGCAGACCACCGCACTGCAGGCCGCGCAGCAGACGTTCACCAAGATCCAGGGTTCGAAATTGTTCGATTATTTGCGTTGACAAGGCTCAAGTTTTGGTGTGAAGGGTCGAAACAGTACACAAGGCGGATGCATTCAATGGTGAATCCCCGCCGGATTGTCTGAGCCGGCCAGTGTCGGCATACCAACTCGATTCGGAGAATTCCCATGGTCATGAGCGTCAACACCAACATCAGCTCGCTGAATGCCCAGAAAAACCTGGCTGTCTCGCAGAGCAAACTCGCCACCGCGATCGAGCGCCTGTCCTCGGGCATGCGCATCAACAGCGCGAAGGACGATGCCGCCGGCCTCGCCATCTCGACCCGCTTCACCACCCAGATCAACGGCCTGAACCAGGCCGTCAGCAATGCCAACGACGGCATCTCGCTGGCGCAGACCACCGAGTCGGCACTGAACGAGGTGACCAACAACATGCAGCGCATCCGCACGCTGGCCGTGCAGTCCGCCAACGCCACCAACTCCGACTCCGACCGCGCCGCGCTCGACGCCGAAGTGCAGCAGCGCCTGGCCGAGATCACCCGTATCTCGCAGCAGACCACGTTCAATGGCCGCCATGTGCTGGACGGCAGCTTCGGTTCGGCCGCGTTCCAGATCGGTGCCAACGTCGGCGAGACCATTTCGGTCAACCTGAGCCAGGGCGCGAGTGCGGCGCAGGTGGGCCAGATCGCTTCGGCCACGAGCGCGTCGGGCGTGTTCACCGCCACTTCGGCCACGACGGCCGTCATTGGTACCGCCGCTGTGACCGTAGCCTCGGCCACGGCGGCCACGGACTTCACCTTTGCGGGCGTGTCCGTCAACGTAGCTGCTAACGCCAGCGGAACCTATGCGACCATGGCCGCCGATGTGGATGCCCAGTTGAATACCGGTGCCACGGCCGGCAAGTACGCGGTCACCGCTTCCGCCGGTGGTCTGGTGATCACCCAGAAGACGGCCACCACCGATGCGATGGCCGTCACCGCTGGCACCAATGCGGCCGTTGGCACTGTCACCGCTGGTGTCACCGGTGTTGCCGTCGGCGATCCGACTTCGCTGGTATTGGCTGCAGACGGCAGCGATTTCTCCCTGCAGGCGGGCTCGGGTAGCGCAGTGACATTCAGCGGCACGTACAAGGATGCGGCTGCACTGGCCACGGCCATCAACGCCAAGGGCATCAGCGGCGTGTCGGCCTTTGCCGACCAGGATGGCAAGCTGCACCTGGCTTCGCAGGAAGCACTGACCGTCGGTGGTACCAAGGGCATCGGCACGGGTGCCGGCGACCTCGGTTTCAACGCGACGAACGCGGTTGGCGGCGACCTGGCCAACGCCAACGTGAAGACGGTGGCGGGTGCCAACGACACCATCAGCCGCATCGACTCTGCGTTGGGCACCATCAGCTCCATGCGCAGCGACCTGGGCGCGGTGCAGAACCGTTTCACCTCCACCATCGCCAACCTGCAGACCATTTCGCAGAACCTGAGCGCGTCGCGCAGCCAGATCCAGGATGCCGACTTCGCCGCGGAGACCGCGAACATGTCCAGCGCCAACATCCTGCAACAGGCCGGTGTCTCGGTGCTGGCGCAGGCCAACGCCTCCACGCAGAGCGTGTTGAAGCTCTTGCAGTAATCGCTTGACCCGAAACGGCCGCGGACAGCCCGCGGCCGTTTCCCCCATTTCAGGAATCGACGCACATGGCTATCACGGTAGGCTCCACCACACCCACCACGGGTTTGCTGACCTCCATGGGCGTGGGTTCCGGCCTCGACGTTTCGACCCTGGTCGACAAGCTGGTGGCCGCCAAAAAGGCGCCGCAGCAGAACCAGATCACCAACCAGGCCGCCCTGGCCAATACCCAGTTGTCCGGCCTGGGCCAGATCGGCGCCGCGCTCTCCGCGCTGCAATCGGCCATGGCCTCGATCACCGACGGCAGCGCCTTCAACGCGCGCACGGTGACTTCTGCCGACACCGCCGTCCTCGGCGCCACCGCCTCCGGCACCCCGGTCAGCGGCAGCTACCAGATCGACGTCACCCAGCTGGCCACCGCGCTCAAGGCCTCCTCCGGCGCGTTCGCCGACAGCAGCGCCAAGGTCGGCACCGGTACGCTCACCCTCACGGTGGACGGCAAGTCGATGAGCCTGCAGCTCGACGACGGCAACAACTCGCTGGCCCAGGTTCGCGACGCCATCAACAAGGCCAGCGACAACCCCGGTGTCAGCGCCACCATCGTCACCGGCACCGACGGCGCGCATCTGGTGCTCAGCGGCACCCGCACCGGCGCCGCCAACGGTTTCGTGGTGAGCAGCAGCGGCGGCGACGGCGGCCTGGCTGCGCTCGACTACGACGCGGCCGCCGGCAGCGGCAACGCGCTCACCGTCGTCACCGCCGCGCAGGATGCCGAGTACAGCATCGACGGCCTGGCCGGCCACAGCGCCGGCAACAGCATCAGCAGCGCCATCGACGGCCTCACCCTCAACCTGGTCAAGGCGGGCGAAAGCACGCTGACCGTGGCCAACGACAGCAGCAAGGGCAGCAGCGCGCTGAGCAACCTGGTCAGTACCTACAACAGCTTCGTGGGGATCTACCAGAACCTCACCAAGTACGACGCCACCAGCGGAACCGCCGGCGCGATGATCGGCGACGCCACCGTCAACGGCATCAACAGCACACTGTCGCGGCTCGTCGGCGGCAGTGCCAATGGCACCTCGCTGTCCGCCCTGGGCATTTCGCTGCAGGTGGATGGCACGTTGAAACTGGACAGCGACAAGTTGTCCGCGGCGATGAGCGACGGCGGCAAGCTCGCCAGCCAGCTGTTCGGTGGCGACGACGGCCTCGCCGCCCAGCTCAACAGCCAACTCGACCAGTGGGTCGGCAGCAACGGCACGCTGGCCGGTCGCACCGACAGCATCAGCCAGCAGCTGCAGAGCCTGAAAGACCAGCAGGCCACGCTGGACAGCCGCATGGCCGACCTCACCGCGCGCTACCAGGCGCAATTCACCGCGCTGGACACGCTGATGAGCAAGCTCAACAGCACCAGCAGCTACCTGCAGCAGCAGTTCGACGCGCTGAACAACATCAACAAGAAGTAAGCCAGGAGACGATCATGGGATTCGGTTACGGCGCAGGCGCCTACCAGCAGGTTCGTTCGCATGGCGGCGTGGAGTCGGCCGATCCGCATGGCCTGATCACGTTGCTGATGGATGGCGCGCTGGAGCGCCTGGTGAAGGCCCGCGCGCACATCATGCGCGGCGAGATCGCGGCCAAGGGCGAAACCATTTCGCGGTGCATCGAAATCATCGGCGGGCTGCGCGACAGCCTGGATCCGAAAGTCGACGCCGCCTTCGTGGGCCGGCTGGATTCGCTCTACGAATACATGAGCCGACGCCTGCTGCAGGCCAACCTGCGAGACGACGCCGGGATCATCGACGAAGTCAGCCGCCTGCTGCAGCAAGTGCGCGACAGCTGGGTGCAGGTCGCGCCGACGCCGGCCCATCGGGTGGTAGGCGCGTGATTTCGCCGTCGTCCGCCGAGATGGCCACGTCGCCGTTGACGCAGGCGCTGGTGCTGACCCGCGCCATGCTCACGGCGGCGCAGCAGGGCGACTGGGATCAGCTGCTGCACCTGGAAGAGACGCGCGAACCGCTGCTGCGCCGTCAGCACGTCGCCGACGTGGTCACCCAGGCCCAGCTCGGCCAGATCCTGGCCTACGATCGCCAGCTGCAGGCGCTGCTGGGCAAGGCACGCGATGCGGTCGCCCGCCAGTGGCAGGAAGAGCGCGGCCGGGCCCAGGCCATCGCGGCCTACGCGCAACGCTGAAGGCTCTTTGATTGCTTCCCCCGTGCAGCGGGGACAAGACGGCAGGACTGCCGTCTTGAGCAGCTACGCTGCCCGTAGGGCTGGTGCCATGGAAGGCACCAGTTCAAGCTGCCCGGAGGGCTGATGGGGGCGCTTTCCCGGGCGCAACCAGGGTCAAGAGCTCCCCATCCGCCCTACGTGCCGCTCCTGCGGCACGCCCTTCGGGCCGGCTTCGCCGTTCGCTTCGGCATCCTGCCTTCGCAGTCGGCATCTTCCCCCGCTTCGCGGGGGGAAGGAAAACGGGGCGTAGCGCCAGTCTGTCGCATTTTTCGCAGACTCCAGGTTTTCGGCCCCGTCGCGATGCGGCGCGCTCCGATGGCATCATGCGGGTTGCGTGGAACTCGCGGGGGCGGGCTCCCGCACTTCAGTCGAGATCCCGGGAGCTGCACGATGAATACCGCCAGTTGGAATGAGTTCGAGCAGCGGGTCAGCGTCGAGGAACTGCTGCACGTGGCCGTCGAGCCGCTGGCGTGGCCGATGCCGCAGGCGTTGGCCCTGTCGCTGGCCGAGCGCAACGCCAACACGCTGGCGGCGATCGCGGCGCTGGAGGAGCGCCGCGTGGACGTGGCGGATGACGACAATCCGCTGATCCAGGAAATACGCCGGATGGACGCCAAGCTCACCGCCCTGGTGGACATCGTCAATCGCCTGCTGGTGCCAGCCGGCACGCTGCCGCCGCAGCGCCTGGTGCGCTTCAACGCACGCGGCGCGGTGCTGCCCGCCGATCTCGCGCCGGCTGGCGAGACGATCCTGCTCAGCCTGCGCTTCGACCATTGCCGCAGCCTGCCGCTGGAGCTTCCCGCGCGTCGCGAAAAGCAATTCGACGATGGTCGGGCGTTTGTGACTTTCGGCACGGTGAACGACGCGCTGAGTGACGCAATCGAACGGCTCGTTTTTCGCCATCACCGACGGAAAGTGGCAGAAGCGCGTCAAGTGCCGGGATGAGTTCGCCGTGAACGGGCACCGCATGCGCAGAGGGCGCATGCGCGTTCACGTGACACAGTTCTCATATTCGAGAGTTCGTGCGTCGGAAATCTTCCTTCGTGCACGCCGCGAATCGACGCGCGCGACGGCTCCGATTCGCGCCTGTTTGTGAAGACGTTTTCCACGTCGGCCTGTTGTATCAGTGAGTTACGACTCGCAGCTCGAACATGCCGAGGGGTTTTCATCGTGCGAATCTTCTGACGTGTGACATTTCGCCGTCGCCATGGCGCCAAAATTTGGCCTCTTTATTGCTCAAGGTTCATCAGTGCAGCGACGGATCGCCGGCACGGATGAACAAGCGGCTCCGCCGGACGCGGAGACACGCCTCAGACGCAGTACGGAGATAGTGATGCAGCAGTTCGATTTTCTGGTGATTGAATCCGACGAGGCACGTATCCACGCGGTGATGTCGGCACTCCATTTCCTTGGTTACAACCCGCAGCATGGCAAGGATTGCGTCAGTACCAGCGAGTCCACCCACGCCTGGCGAGCGGTCTACGTGGGCCAGGTCGACGATGCCGCCGAAGCCGAGCGGCAGTTCTCCCTGCTCGGCACCAGCGCCGCGCACGTTCCGGTGCTGCTGGCCGAGGACTCGCCCTGGGTCGAGCGGCTGGGCGGGGCGAAATCGCCGTTCGCCGGCCGCGTGGCCACGCTCGGTTTCCCGCTGAGCTACGAAAAGCTCACCGAAGCCATGCGCAACATCTATGCGCGCCTGCTCGGCGGCCAGGCCGGCGGCCTGCGCTTCGTCGGCAACTCGGCGCCGATGCTGCGGGTCAACGCGCTGATCCGCCAAGTGGCGCCGTTCGATTCCAACGTGCTGGTGCTGGGCGAATCCGGCACCGGCAAGGAAATGGTGGCCCGCGCCATCCACGAGCATTCGCCGCGCCGCGGCAAGCCCTTCGTGGCGATCAACTGCGGGGCGATCCCCGCCGAACTGCTGGAAAGCGAGCTGTTCGGCCACGAGAAGGGCGCCTTCACCGGCGCGATCAGCGCCCGCAAGGGCCGCTTCGAGATGGCCGAGGGCGGCACCCTGTTCCTCGACGAGATCGGCGACATGAGCCTGCCGATGCAGGTGAAGCTGCTGCGGGTACTGCAGGAGCGTGCCTACGAGCGGGTCGGCGGCAACAAGACCCAGCACTGCGACGTGCGCATCATCGCGGCGACCCATCGCAACCTGGAGCAGTCGATCGCCGAGGATCGCTTCCGCGAAGACCTGTACTACCGCCTCAGCGTATTCCCGCTGGAGCTGCCCTCGCTGCGCGAGCGACTGGACGACCTGCCGGCCCTGATCGCCGAGTTCAACCTGCGCCTGGCGCGTCGGGGGCTGGGCGCGGTGCGCTTCAGCGCCGGTGCGATGCAGTCGCTGCGGGCGCATGCCTGGCCGGGCAACGTGCGCGAGCTGTCCAACCTGGTCGAGCGCCTGGCGATCCTGTTCCCGCACGGCGAAGTGCGCAGCAGCGACCTGCCGCAGAAGTACCGCGGCCAGGCCGGCGCCGACGAGATGCATGGCGTGGCGCTGCTGGCGATGATGGGCGACGAGTCGCCGATCGCCGCGACCGCGCTGCATTCGAGCGATGCCGAGCGCCTGTTGCCGGAGGATGGCCTGGATCTCAAGGATCACCTCGCCGACATCGAGGTGGGCCTGATCCGTCAGGCGCTCGACGCCACCGGCGGCGTGGTGGCGCATGCGGCCCGCCTGCTGCACATGCAGCGCACCACCCTGGTCGAGAAGCTGCGCAAGTACGGCCTGCAGAACAGCATGGCCGCTTGAGGCCGGGATTCGGGATTTGGGATTCGGGATTCGCAAAAGCGGCGACACGGCAGCTCTTGCTGTTCCGAATCCCGAATCCCCGCAAGAACTGGCACGCCTCCTGCAATCACCCATTCGAAACCCCGTCACGCGTCGGGAATCCGTCATGAGGACGCACCGCGATGAGCACGATCGACGTCAACAACCTGCTTTCCCAGATGCGCCAGATGACCGCGCAGGTACGCGCGCCGGAAGCCGCATCCAAGGTGGCGGCGCCCGTCGCCGGCCAGGCTGACTTCTCGTCGGTGCTGCGGCAGTCGATCTCGTCGGTGGGCCGGCAGCAGATGGAAGCCGGCCGGATGGCGGCGAGTTTCGAGCGCGGCGATCCGGGCGCCGATCTCGGCCGCACGATGATCGCGGTGCAGAAGGCCGACCTGTCGCTGCGCGCGACGGTCGAGGTGCGCAACAAGCTGGTCGATGCGTACAAGGAAATCATGAACATGCCGGTCTGACGCCGGCGCCCCGTTCCCAACCCGCCTTTCCCACACGAGCGACACCATGGCAGACAACGCCATCGCGACCAGCGACAACGACGCGGCGCGACAGGATCCCTTCAAGCAGCTTGCCCGCAGCCCGGCCGCGCGCCAGGTCATGCTGCTGGTGGGCATCGCTGCCGCCGTGGCGCTGGGCGTGGCCGTGGTGCTGTGGTCGCGCGGCCCGAACTACGGCTTGCTGTACGCCGGGCTGGATCAGCAGGATGCGGCCGCGGTCACGCAGGAGTTGCAAGCTACCAACACGCCGTTCCAGTTGGGCGCCGACGGCTCCTCGATCATGGCGCCGGCGGCCGACCTCGCGGCGCTGCGCCTGAAGCTGGCCGGCAAGGGCCTGCCGCGCGGCAGCGCCACCAGCAGCGTGTTGCCGGCGGCGGATTCCCCGTTCGGCATGAGCGACCTGGCCGAACGCACCCGCTACCAGCAGCTGCTGGAGAGCGACCTGAGCTCCACCATCGGCGGCCTGCAGTCGGTGCGCGCGGCGCGCGTGCACCTCGCCTTGCCCAAGCCGTCGGCCTTCATCCGTGACAATCGCGAAGCCAGCGCCTCGGTGCTGGTGACGCTCTACCAGGGACGCCAGCTCGACGCCGGCCAGGTCGCCGCGATCGTGCACCTGGTGGCGTCCAGCGTGCCCGGGCTCGATGCCCGGCAGGTGTCGGTGATCGATCAGCAGGGCCAGTTGCTGACCTCCGACCCGAACAGTCCCGCCGCGGTCGGCGACGATCGCCTGCGCATGGCCACGCGCATCGAGAACACCTACGCGCAGCGCATCGAGGAGCTGCTGACCCCGCTGGTCGGCCCCGGGCGGGTGCGCGCGCAGGTATATGCCGATCTCGACTTCAGCAAATCCGAAAAGGCCACCGAGACCTACGGCCACGATCACCCGGCGCTGCGCAGCGAGCAGACCAGCACCGAGCGGCGTGGCGGTGGCGCGAGCGCCGGCGGCATTCCCGGCGCGCTGAGCAACCAGCCGCCCACCCTGGTGGCGCAGCCGACGGCCGCCAACCCGGACGCCGGCAAGGCGAAACCGGCGTCGGCCGCGTCGGCCGGCTCGACGGTCGCCGGCGACGTGTCGAGCAGCGCCACACGCAACTTCGAACTCGATCGCACGATCAGCCACGTCAGCGACCCGGCCGGCCGGCTGGCGCGCCTGACCGTGGCCGTGGTGCTGGATAACAAGTTGGCCGAGAAAGGCCCCGCGCCGGCCGGCAGCGCAGGTGCGGCGGCCAGTGCCAACGGCGTGCCGTTCACGGCAGAGGAACTGCAGCGGCTGACCGAGCTGACCAAGAACGCGGTCGGCTTCGACGCCGCGCGCGGCGACAGCGTCACCGTGGTGAACCAGCCGTTCCATCGTCCGGCCATGCCCGATGCGCTGCCCGAACAGCCGCTGTGGGAGCGGCCGGGCGCGATGGATCTGATCAAGCAGGGCATCGGCGTGCTGATCGCCTTGCTGGTGGCATTCGGCCTGCTGCGCCCGCTGCTCCGGGGCGTCGCCCGCGGTGCGGCCCCCGCACGCGCCCTGCCGGCACCGAAGTCGCAGATTTCCGTGCGGGTGGCCGACGAGCCGGAGGCCGACGAACCGGCCCGGCTCGCCGCCACGCCGGCGCTCGAGTACGAACAACGCATCGGCCAGGCTCGTCGCATGGTCGGCGAAAGCTCCAGACAGGTGGCGCAGGTCGTGAGGAACTGGGTAAGTGAAGATGGCAATTAATCATCCCGCCACACCGGTCACCGGCGCCCAGCGCGCGGCGATCCTGCTGCTCACCCTGGGCGAACAGGAAGCCGCCGAGGTGCTCAAGCATCTCAGCGCGCGCGACGTGCAGACCATCGGCACCGCGATGGCCGCGCTGACCGGCGTGAGCCGCGAACAGGTGCAGCAAGTGCTGGACAAGCTCGACGACGACATGGGCCGGCAGACCGCGCTTGGCGTCGGCACCGAGGAGTACATCCGCAAGATCCTGGTCAACGCGCTGGGCGAAACCAAGGCCGGCGGCCTGATCGACCGGATCCTGCTCGGCCGCAGCAGCAAGGGCCTGGAATCGCTGAAGTGGATGGAGAGCCGCGCCATCGCCGAGATGATCAACCAGGAGCATCCGCAGATCGTCGCCCTGGTGCTGGCGCACCTGGAGCCGGATCAGGCGGCCGAGGTGATCGGCTACCTGCCGCCGCGGGTGCGCTCCGATGCGCTGATGCGCATTGCCACGCTCGATGGCGTGCAGCCGCATGCCCTGAACGAACTGGACGAGGTGATGGAGCGCCAGTTCTCCGGCGGCGCCAAGAAGCTCAAGTCGGCCAGCGTGGGCGGCCTCAAGGCAGCGGCCGACATCCTCAACGCGATGGAAGGCAGCCGCGAGACCGAACTGATCTCGGCCATCCGCAGCCAGGACGCGGCACTGGGCGAAAAGATCGAAGACCTGATGTTCGTGTTCGACGACCTGGTCGATCTCGACGACCGCGGCATGCAGACGCTGTTGCGCGAAGTGCCGTCGGCCACCCTGATCGTCGCGCTGAAGGGCACCGAACCGGAGATCCGCGAAAAGATCTTCGCCAACATGTCCAAGCGCGCCGCCGACATGATGCGCGACGACCTGGAGGTGAAAGGCCCGGTGCGCCTCAGCGAGGTGGACGCGGCGCAGAAGGAGGTGCTGGGGATCGCCCGCAAACTGTCCGACGCCGGCCAGCTCAGCCTGGCCGCCGGCGGGGATGAGTTCGTCTGATGGCCAGCGTGCTCCACCACGCGGCGCAGGATTTCCAACGCTGGGAGCTGCCCGAGGTGGGCGTCGACCATCCGCGGCGCCGGGCTACCGATCCGCCGGTGCAGCAACCGACCGTCCGCGAACTCGAGGCGCTGGAGCAGCAGGCGCGTGCGGAAGGTTTTACCGCTGGCCATGCCGAGGGCCTGGCGTCGGGCCGGCAGCACGTGCGCGAGCAGGTGGCCCGGCTCGAGGCCTTGTGCGATGCCGCCGCCCGCCCGTTGCAGTCGCTCGACGAACAGGTCGAGAAGGAACTGGCGCGGCTGGCCACGGTGATCGCCCGCCGCGTGATCGCCCGCGAACTGCAACTGTCCCCCGACCTGATCGTGCAGGCCGTGCGCCAGGCCGCGACGGCGCTGCCTGCGGCTGCCCGCGAACTGCGCGTGCACGTGCACCCGGACGACCTGGCCTTGTTGCGCGACCTGGGCGCCGCCGAAAGCCATTGGCAGCTGCTCGCCGATCCCGCGCTGGCGCGCGGCGACTGCCAGCTGGAAAGCGAGCGCTCGCGGCTGGATGCACGGGTGGATACCCGCCTGGCGGCGGTGATCGATGCGGTGCTGGGCGACGATGCCGATGACGAAGAGGGCGAAACATGACCCCCTCATCCAACGCTGCGTACCACGCTTTTGATGAAGCCCCTCTTCCGCCGGGAGAGGGGTGGGGGAGAGGGTACGAGGCTTGCGCGATCCGCAATGAAGACCCCCCGTCCTGGCGTCATTCGACCATTCGCTCCGCCCGCACCCTCATCCGTCGCTGCGCGCCACCCCGGATCGAGTCCGGGGCAGGCTCTTCTTCCACGGGGAGAAGGGCTCGCCCAATTGCCTCGCACTTTGCCTCGAAACCCCTTTCTCGCCGGGGAAAGGGTTCAGCCGCCATCGCGCCACTGAAGCCCGCCCGCACGCAGTGCTCTTCTCTCAGTCCTCACTCCTCTCCCCTCACTCCTGCTCCATGCCATGACGCCTGATCCCGCCACCGCCGCCCGCCACACCCTGTGGCAGCAGCAGCTGGCGCGGCGGCGCGAGCGCGCCGAAACCGTGCGTACGCTGGCGGTGGAGGGCAGCCTGCGCCGGGTGGTCGGTCTCACCCTGGAGGCGGAGGGCTGCGAGGCGGCGCTGGGCGCGCGCTGCCTGGTCGACACCGCCGACGGCGCCACCCTGGATACCGAAGTGGTCGGCTTCGCCGACGAGCGCCTGTTGTTGATGCCGGTGGGCGACATGCACGGCGTGCTGCCGAATGCGCGGGTGCGGCCGTGCGTGCGCCGTGGCGGTCTGCCGGTGGGCGCGGGCCTGCTTGGCCGCGTGATCGGCGCCGACGGCGTGCCGCTGGACGGGCTCGGCGCGCTGGAATCGGACGAGCATGCGGCACTGAAGCGCGAGCCGATCAACCCGATGGCGCGCAAGCCGATCGATGCGCCGCTGGACGTCGGCGTGCGCGCGATCAACGCGCTGCTCACCGTCGGCCGCGGCCAGCGGCTGGGCCTGTTCGCCGGCTCCGGCGTCGGCAAGTCCACCCTGCTCGGCATGATGACCCGCTACACCAACGCCGACGTGGTGGTGGTCGGGCTAATCGGCGAACGCGGCCGCGAGGTGAAGGAATTCGTCGAGCAGACCTTGGGCGAGGAAGGTCGCCGCCGCGCGGTAATCGTGGCCGCGCCGGCCGATGCGCCGCCGCTGAAGCGCCTGCGCGGCGCGCAATACGCCACCGCGATTGCCGAATGGTTTCGCGACCGCGGCATGCGCGTGCTGCTGCTGATGGATTCGCTGACTCGCTATGCCCAGGCGCAGCGCGAGATCGCGCTGGCGATCGGCGAGCCGCCGGCTACAAAAGGCTACCCGCCGTCGGTGTTCGCGATGATGCCGGCGCTGGTGGAGCGCGCCGGCAACGATGCCGAGGGCGTCGGTTCGATCACCGCGTTCTACACCGTGCTGACCGAAGGCGACGACTACCGCCATGATCCGATCGCCGACGCGGCGCGCGCGATCCTGGACGGCCACATCGTGCTCTCGCGCGACCTGGCCGAGGCCGGTCACTACCCGGCCATCGACATCGAGGCGTCGATCAGCCGCGTGATGCCGGCGGTGGCCACCCGCGAGCATTTGCGCAGCGCGCAGCGCTTCCGCCAGGTCTATTCCGCCTATCGCCAGCAGCGCGACCTGATCGCCGTGGGCGCCTACCAGAAGGGCTCCGACCCGCAAGTCGACCAGGCGATCGAGATGTGGCCGCGGCTGCGCGCGTTCCTGCAACAGGAGGTCGACGAGCCGATGACGCTCGAACAGGCGATTGCCGCCCTGGCCGAGCTTGCCGACGAGGTGCATGAATGAGTTCGCGGGCCAGCCAGTTGCAACCCGCGGTGGATCAGGCGCGGCAGCGCAGCGAGGAGGCGTTGTCCAGGCTGGCGGCCCAGCAGCAGTTGCTGGCCCGCGCCGAGCACCAGCTGAGCGAGCTGCACCGCTATCGCGAGGAGTACGCCAACGGCGGCGACACGATGCTCAGCGTCAGTGCCATGCTCAACCGGCAAAGCTTCATCCAGCGCATCGACCAGGCGATCGCGCAGCAGGTGACCGAGGTGGCCCGGCAGACGCGCCAGCTGGAGCAGGTGCGCGAGCAGTGGAAGCACAGCCATGCGCGCGAGAGCGCGCTGGACAGCGTGGTCGCCCGCCATCTCGAACACGAGCGTCGCGCCGACGAACGCCGCGAGCAGGCGGAGACCGACGAACGCTTCCAGTACCGGCGGCCGTGATGCGGCCTGTCATCGACTCGCGGCCATGCCGCCACCTCCACTTCCCCGGGTGCGCCGGCTTGCGCGCCTGTCCGCCCCCAGCCGGAGCATCTCTGCCATGACTGCCCACGTTGTCGGCTCGCTTTCCTCCCATCCCGGTGCGTCGAAAGGCGCATCCGCCGGTGCCGCACCCGCGCGAACGGACGCGGCGCCGTTCGAGCAGCATCTCCATGACGCGCGCGTGCGCGGCGGCCCGGCGGCCGGCGCCCGCGACGCGCCGCCGCAGCGAGGCCCTGACCCCGCGCGCGATCGCCGCGGCGATCCCTCGCCCGCAGGCCCGCACACGCGCCGCCCGGACACCGCCGGCGCCCGATTGGACAAGCCGGGCGCCGAGGCGTCGACATCCGGCGATGCCGCCCCGGAGCCACCCGCCGCGCCGACCGTCAAGCCGCCCGCGGCGACCGAAGCGACACCGTTGGCGGACGTCATCGCCGGTGCCGCGTCGGATGAACCGGCAACGACAGAAGAGGGCGCCAAAGACGGCGAAACCGGTGCGGCCGCCCTGGTTGGGGCGATGCTGACCATGCTCGGCCCGGCAGCGGCCAAACCGTCGCTACCCGGCGCGGCCGTGGCCGCAGCGGCGGCGGGGTTGGCGGGCAAGCCGGTGACGGCTGATGCCAACGCGGCCACCTTGCTGCAGATCGGCAGCGGCGCCACCACGGCGGCTGCCGCCAGCGCGGCCGTCGCGACCGTGTCGACCCCGCTGCTGGTCACGGATGGGCTGGAGCCCGACCCGAAGAGCAGCCATGAT
>Ga0207707_10001992_pt1 | contig 18554 bp, 21 predicted proteins | sample KBSC83BmetaG_FD_184336 | JGI IMG/M metagenome (GOLD analysis project Ga0207707, IMG submission 184336) | Corn rhizosphere microbial communities from Kellogg Biological Station, Michigan, USA - KBS C8-3B metaG (SPAdes) (version 2) | ecosystem: Host-associated > Plants > Roots > Rhizosphere ...
CGCTCCAATTCCATAACAGGCCCTGTGAGCCACCAAAAGGAGTTGAATAATTGCTTGCATTTACATCGCCTCCGTAGAATTGCAGCGTCCTGAAGTCGGGCGAAATAGACGCAATAATAGAAGCCACAGGAGGAAAGGTATCTATTGGAATAACCACATTTTGAATCCGCGTTGCCGGGCAGCCTTCAGCCGGTGAAGCGGATACGGTATAAACCGGATAATCCCGCCAGGTTAATGAAGAGAATGTTCGTGCGTTTTGATATGTTACTGAATGTCAATATGGAACAAGACTGGATTATCACCTGATCTTGCTCTACAATTCAACATCCTATCAAAATCACCTTGATGAGACGAGAAGGTGCGGATACCTGACGATAGGAAATAATACTGTCCAGGCAAATTCGGTCTTTACCAATAATGATTGATGAGGAGAATTATCGGTCTCTTTGTATAGCCGGAGGTTCAAAATTTATAGCTGATATTCAGTTGCCAGTAGCCAAAAATATTCTTGTCGGTACCGCTGATTGGCAAAAATAAACTTCCTTCCGGCTCAACGGAAAAATTGCCAATGGAAAAAGTGAAATCAATATTTGCCTCCAGGTTACTGAGTTCCAGGCCTGGCAGGGAACTTGCACCGGTGCCCGAATTGCCATTTCTACCGCTGCTGCCTCTCCCATTACCATTGCCCTTCACCAGGTTTTTGAAATTCCTATTTTGTGTGATGAATTTTGTTGAACGCAAAAAACTAAAATACCGGTTAGTGCCCATATTCAACGTGAGCGATGGAGAAAAATTAACAGAGATCGTTCCTGCCGTATCCCAGTCAAAGGATTGGGTAAGTCCTGCAAAAAAATTGACATCGTGTACCGTAGTGTTGGAAAGATTGCTGGTGTCAGTGCCAAATCCATAATCCAGTCCGGCGCGGGGGGAGATGGTTTTGGTTTTATAGGTAAAGGAGGCATATATCTCATTACTGATCGGCGTATAGGGAAGGGCCGAATGCTGCTTAATAAAGAAATGCGCATAAGAAAGATCCAGTGCGATTTTCTTATTGTCAATACCATAAGATGGGGCCAGGGCGGTCATATAATATCCGGGATTCGGACTGCCTGTTGAAGAGCAGGCTTTTGCCGTAAGCGCGAGGCCCGACCGGATTGCTATTTTCAGGTAGGGGTTAACCGACAGACTGCTTCCGGCACTGTCAACTACTGCCGGATTTGCTACAGCTATTGAATTAATTTCAGCACCTGCAGTCAGCGACCAGCGGGATGCAGAATCCTGGGCGCATAACCATAACGGTGACGACCATGCAAGCAAAAGCACGATAATAGTTCTCATGGATTTCAGAGGTTAGCTGACACTATAACAAGTGTGGCCGTAATTTCGTATAGTGTTAATGTTACAGGGTGGTTAAAGACGATCTGCCCGCTTTAGACGGTTCAGGAAAAGCCATATTAAAAATATTCCGGACAGCAAAACGGCTTATTCATGAAATATTTAACCCGCACGATCTGGACACTGTCTTTTATCAGTTTGTTTACGGATATAGCCAGTGAGATGCCTTATCCCATTATGCCAATTTACCTGAGAAGCATCGGTTTTTCCGTGTTACTCATCGGAATACTCGAAGGGATTGCGGAAGCAACCGCCGGCTTAAGCAAGGGTTATTTTGGTAAACTATCCGACCATTCGGGCCGGCGCGCTCCGTTCATCCGGTTTGGCTACACCAATGCCTTTTTGGCTGACGGCCATTATATCAGGCACTGTGCTTCTCTGTTTTTTACTATTCATTACGGAAAGGATTTCAAAAATCAATAATAACTACTGAGATTCAGAAGCATTTAGTTATTCCGCGTTTGCGCACCCCTTACTTATCTGTAATTCGATTTTTTGATCAGCGCATTGATGTCCACGATCCGGATCTTTCTCCCCTGCGTTTCGAGAATGCCTTCCGCTTTAAAATTCTTTAAAAGCCGTATCACATTTTCATTTGCAATTCCTGCCATATTCGCCAGATCAGTTCTGGAAATATTCAGGATAATCTCCTTTTGCGCCGGGTCCGCATCCTTAAACTTTTCGCGAAGTACGATTAAAGCGATGGCGAGGCGTTCCGGGGCAGTTCTTTGTGCGAATACCGAAATACTGTTAGCCAATACGGTGAATTCATGACTCAGCACCTTTAACAGGCGCTGGGCAAAATCAGGAGCGCGGCGCAGCACGTCCAAAAAATCTTCCTTCGGTATAAAACTGATCAGGCTCGCTTCCAATGCAGCCGCCGAATCAGGATAACGTTCTTCGGATAAAACGGAGTGATAGCCAATCAGCTCTCCTTCGTTGGCCACATAGATGATCTGCTCTCTGCCATTCCTGTCTGTTTTATATTTTTTGACCTTGCCGTTTTTGATGATAAAGATCCCCGACGGCACGGCTCCTTCCCTGAAAATTACTTCCCCTTTATGAAATTGCTGGGTGCTCTGATGGCTGATCAGGCAATTAAGATCTTCTCCTGAAAGGCTGCTTAGGATCGCCTGCGTGGTGAAATTCCATCGGTCTATAGGAAAAAGCCCGGACAAACTCATGCACAAAGCTACACATTTACAAAAAACTGATATATATCATCTTTTGTACTGATCTCTTGCCATAACAGGACTGCTGTATTGACGGTAAGTTTGCAGGTGACCAACGGATGATTACATTCAGACCTAAAATAGTTGATACCCTTAAAAATTACAGTAAAGCGCAATTTTATAAGGACGCTATTGCCGGTGTGATCGTTGGCGTGGTAGCGCTGCCGCTGGCCATCGCATTCGCCATTGCCTCGGGCGTCTCCCCTGAAAAAGGCCTTTTTACAGCCATTATTGCCGGGTTCATCATATCCGCACTGGGAGGCAGCCGCGTTCAGATCGGCGGTCCGACTGGCGCTTTTATTGTCGTTGTTTATGGCATCGTCCAGCAATACGGGGTCAGCGGTTTAGTGATCGCCACTTTTATTGCCGGCATATTGCTCATCATCATGGGTATTGTGCGCCTCGGCAATTCCATTAAGTTTATCCCTTATCCCCTGATTATTGGCTTTACGACCGGAATCGCCGTGATCATCTTTTCTTCACAGGTCAAAGATTTCCTGGGATTAAAGATGGGGAATGTTCCGGCTGATTTTATCAGTAAATGGTTAGCGTATGGACATCAGGCATCTTCCATAAATCTGTATGCGGTGATCATTGCCGGCTTTACCCTGCTCGCCATATCCGTATGGCCGAGGGTAACGCACAAAGTGCCGGGATCATTAATTGCGATCATTCTGACCACACTGGCCGTTCAATTCTTTAAGCTTCCTGTTGAAACGATCGGCAGTCGTTTTGGAGCGATCCCTTCATCATTACCAGAGCCCGTTATTCCCGGAGTAAGTTTTGCCACGATACAGCATCTGATCAGGGCGGCATTTACCATCGCCATGCTCGGAAGCATAGAGTCTTTATTATCTGCCGTCGTGGCCGATGGGATGACCGGAGGGAACCATCGTTCCAACACAGAATTAATTGCCCAGGGCGTGGCCAATATCTGCTCTTCCTTATTCGGGGGCATCCCCGCAACCGGGGCTATTGCCCGTACCGCCACCAATATTAAAAACGGCGGACGAACACCCGTTGCCGGTATAATTCACGCTTTAACGCTGCTGATCATCATGATATTTGTCGGGAAGTGGGCGGCGCTGATCCCGATGGCCACACTGGCAGGCGTATTGGTGGTGGTTGCCTGGCATATGAGCGAAACAAAAAGTTTTCTTTCCATACTCAGGGGATCGAAAAGTGATGCGGCTGTTTTACTGACCACCTTCCTCCTCACTGTTTTTGTAGACCTGACGGTGGCAATCGAAATCGGGATGATCCTGGCTGCCTTTTTATTCATGCGGAAAATGATGCAGGTAAGTTCCGTGCAACAGGTTAATCCTTCAATCGATGGGGAAGCGGAAGAGAAGCTCATTCCTGACGGTTTACCGAAGGGAGTGGATGTTTTTGAAATCAACGGACCTTTGTTCTTTGGCGCTGCTTATAAATTTAAGGACACGATGAAAATGGTGGAAAACCCGGCTTCCATACTCATCATCCGCATGGGGAATGTCCCGATGGTTGATGCTACCGGTATCCGGATATTAAAGGAAGTGAATGCAGAAATAAAGAAAAGGGGGGGCAAACTGATTATTTCCGAAGTCATCAGTGAACAGGTACTGGAGGAATTAAAAAGAACGCGCCTGCTATTTCAAATAGGGAAGGCCAATGTTACCCCTACTTTTGAAAAGGCGCTGGAAAGAATGCATGAGATCTATCACAAATGAAATGCAACCCGAAATGAACCTGCCTGTTTATTCGAAGGAGAAAACGGGATCAGACACACGGTCATCCTGATCAGGGCCGGAGTCTTCTGATTTAACTTATTTCTTTAAAAAATTCGGCAATATCGTTTGCTAATAATACGGGTTGCTCAAGGGCTGCAAAATGCCCTCCTTTGGGCATTTCCGTCCAATGTTGAATATTAAAGCCCTTCTCAATTAATATTCTGGGCGGTGTTGGAATTTCTTTTGGAAACTTTGCATAGCCGACCGGCACTCTTACAAAATCATGTTTGCCGAAAACAAGCGGCATTTTACTATTTTCATTATATATCCTGATAGAGGAATGTATAGATTGTGTAACCCAGTACAAAGTAACATTGGAAAGCAGTTCTTGTTTTGAAAAGATACTTTCTATCTTACCTTCATTATCACTCCAGCCTCTAAACTTTTCGATTATCCATGCACAAAGACCGACAGGAGAATCATTTAATCCATAACTTAAAGTCATCGGTTTTGTTCTATGCATTGCCGAATAAGCAGCTTCCTTCGCAATCCATGCTGCCAGATATTTTTGAAATTCCATGACTTCATCTGGAAGCGTTTCGCTTTTATCTATAAAAGGCTTGTAAGAACAAGAAATATAATTGAGATGTAAGCCAATTATGTTATCCGGATATTTTAAGCTGAACGATATTTTTACCGTTCGTTTCGCGGAAACCTTTGTAACGATGAAAATAATTGAGTTCGTTCCGGAAAAAAAGGTCGTATGGAATGTTACCGACTGTTGGCTCCACTGGCTGGCTGACAAGAACGAATGGAAGAACACCCGGATTGTCTTTGAATTATCGGCCGAAGGAGATTCTACCCGGATCGATTTTACACATATCGGGTTGGAGCCCCAGGTGGAATGTTATGATGCTTGCGTAAAAGGCTGGGATCAATATTTTAAAGGCAGTCTGGTCAAACTGATAAACGAAGGTAAGGGGCTCCCGGAAAGAAAACAAAAGGCGACTGCCGGAGCAGTCAGATAAGTCGGAGCATCTGACCGGAAAGGTCGGGGCGCCTGATTCCACAAAAATAGCCGGATCGATTGATCAATGGTGGTTGGGAAGTTATAAGATCCCGACCGCCTGGGCGATCAGAAAAAATCCAGCTCCAATGCCAACGGCTCCGATAGTACCGGTAACCCATTTACTGGCAGGTGCAAGGCGTTCAAAGTTGATTGCTACGGTTATAATAGCCATTCCGAAAAGGTTCATCATCCCCATAACAATCAGAATAGACATCAGACCCGCAGAGCACCGGCTGCACCGGATTCCGAGGCGCAGCCCATGTTTCCAGGCCCCGCACGCATCGTCAGGGATCGTTTGATCCCGGAAGGGCAATTCCCGGCAGCAGGCGAGTTGATGCAACTTCCAGCCAGTGAACTGGAGTAAGCCTGCCGCCAATACGACTATTCCAATGGCGACCGGTACGATTAAGGACAGCTCCTTATGTTGCATTAAGATTGCATTCAGTCCAACACCCAGCGGGAAAACGGCCAATCCGACGATCGTCCAGATAAGAAAATAACCGAGTCCCACTAATGCCGTCAGCCAGCCTAAACGTCGTGCACCAGTCTTCTGAACAGCCTTACGATAGCGCAGCAGCGTGGGCGCCAGGCATGGTAGCATCATCGCCAGCATCATGACATCCCACATGGCAAGAAAGGATGCTGCGGCGCCGAACAGTGACTGTCCGCGCATGGGCATCCACGTCATCGACATACCCCAGCCGCCGGGCATCGGCATTTCTGCCATCGCCGACATGGATGTGCACCATACAACCGTTACAGCCGAACTGGCGATGAAGAGCAATGCGACGATTCCAAAAAACGCTCGGAGGGCATTTCTATCAGAGTCCATATTTCCGGTTAATACTCGTTATGCCGGCGCAACCAAAACCCTGTCTCGTTACGCCCCAGGGGTGCGCGGTCAAGCCATTGGTACATGCTCCAAAGACCGTCCAGTCCGCGCGAATAGGCAGAATAGGTATGATAAACCTCGCCGTCCTCCAGTATAAAACTGCTCATGCCCGGTCGCTCGCGGGTAAACGTTGCAATGTCGGTTCCAGCCATGCTTGCAATCTGTCCAACAGGATCTTTGTCAATTTCAGTTTTCCGTTCCTGCACTGTTTTTCCTCCAGGCGGTTCATCTGTTACGGTCTCGCGCCTATAATTATATTCAATATCTCCGCTCCGCTGCTGCTCTTCCGTGAACCGGACATTGAAGTCAAAGTTGAAATCGCTGCCGAACGAAGACGCCCAGGGAAACGCCCAGCCCATTCGCTGCTTATATTCCTGCAGTTTTGCAAACGGTGCGCGGGATACCGCGGCAAGCATCACGTCGTGATTCGCCAAATGAACCGCTATTCCATCGAAGCCGTCGGCGATTGATGAGCAGGCCGGACATCCTGCCTTGTAATCAGGCCCGAACATAAAGTGATATACCAGGAGTTGTGAGCGACCCTCAAAAAGGTCTGTCAGCGAAACGGTTCCCTTTTCGGTTTCAAATTGATAGGTTTTGTCTATTTTGACCCAGGGCATTTCCGTCCGGTGACGCGCCACCTCGTCGCTGCGCCTGGTTAATTCTTTCTCCTCCTTCAGCAGTTTCAGTCGCGCTTCCAGCCATTCCTTCCTTGTCCCGGTCCTGTGTGTTTTTTTGTTTTCCATATTATTTTTATTAAAGGGACTTTTGGTTCTCTTTCAATGCTACAAAAAATCCACAAACACAGTGCCACTGTTATATGTCGGTCCTTGTGGTAGGTACTGATGACATCTCTTCCTAGCCAAAGAAAGAATGCCGCGTCGAACAACCCCTTAAGGAATTAATGAATGTCGGCTCCCCGAGGTCCGGCTACAAGAATTAGAATTACCAATTGTATTTTGCTAATATTGAAGGGGCGATCTGCTTGCGTGCCGCATGCGAACGATACGAATGTCTTTGGCCGTTATACGGTATGAAATTCTGTAATGAAATTTTTCAAAAGCCCGCCAACTTCCATCATTATTCTTCTTAAAATTGTCGGGTGGAAACATTTCCAGGGTAGCCGGGGACTTTAATATTCCTTACTATTGTAATTTATATATAATTATACGAAAAAATAATAAAAAAGGGATAAAATAGAGAATAATATAGGATACTGCCTGTGTTTTGTCCGCGTTTGCTCTGTGTTTAATCTCTGTTTTATATGTTTTTATATGCTATTCCTATGATCTTCATATATTCACCGATAGCTAACATTTCCAAAGCATTTTACTCACCGGAAACCGGCATTATTTACGATCAACAGGGTACCCTCACTGTGCCCCGTTTATATTAGCTGAGGTCAGGTCAGCGACCTGATCATTTCCCGGCCATTCGTAATTAGAGCTTTCCGGTTTTGACTTTTTACCAGTTTTTAACTGTTTGAGATTTAAGTGTACTTACAGGTGGGCTTTTTATAATTCTCAATAACTTGTCGCAGCAAATCAAAGGCTTTGCCTTGTTATTTTAACCCGATAGGACACATATGGATACGAACAAAATCGCCCCATCAGTTCTGAAAACAAAACCGCATTATGAAATTCTCGACGGGTTAAGGGGAATTGCCGCGCTCTCCGTAGTAATGTTTCATTTTATAGAATGGGCTTACGCTGATTACAGGAAAAACTTTATCGGACATGGTTTTTTGGCCGTTGATTTCTTCTTCTGTCTTTCGGGATTTGTTATTGGATATGCCTATGATGATCGTATGGCAAAAATGGGCGTTATCGAGTTTTTTAAATCGAGGATCATCAGGCTGCACCCGCTGGTTATATTGGGATCGGTTTTGGGCTTGCTGGCATTTTTGTTTGACCCGTTTGGCGGCCATCCCGAATTTTACAGCGCCGGTAAGATCATCCTGGTATTTTCCTGCTCACTGCTGCTTATTCCCCTGCCCGTAATAGCCGACCGTGCATTTAACCTGTTCAGCTTCAATGCACCGTCGTGGTCGTTGTTTTGGGAATATATCGCCAATATCGTTTATGCATTTGTGCTTTACCGGATTCGCCGTGGCTACCTGCTGCAGTTAACCATTTTGTCGGCGGCAGCTATTTGCTTTGTATGTTACCGTTCCGGTAATTTATCGGGCGGCTGGAGTGGCCCGACTTTTTGGGACGGGAGCGCCCGGATATCGTATTCTTTTTTAGCAGGTCTCCTTATTTATCGTTCTGACTGGATGATCAAAAACAAGCTGGGATTTATCGGCGTTGCCTTTTTATTGTTCCTGGCCTTCGTAATGCCATTCTCAAAATGGAACTGGCTATCTGAACCTTTGGTGGTGCTGTTCTACTTCCCTTTGCTGATCGCTCTGGGGGCAGGGGCCGGTTTAACAACAGGCTTAAAAAAAGTCTGTATGTTTTTGGGAAAGATCTCCTACCCATTGTACATGACGCATTATTCCGTGTTATGGATGTTTGGTAATTATTGCAGCAGTCATAAGCCCGGCACGATGCAACTGACTTTAATCATCATCGCCGCGCTGATCCTGCTGGTTGGGGCAGCGTACGGAGTAATGATGATTTACGATATCCCTGTGAGGAAATATTTTAGCGATAAACGGAATGAAAAGCTTGCCAGACAAAAAACGCCGGGTTCGTGAAACTCCGGTTTTATTGATGATATTATCTGAACCAGTTTCGTGTCGGTTATCTCGCAATCTTTCTACCGGGGATCTCTTATGCCTCCCGGGTTATAAGACCTTAGCTGCTTTTCTCTGCCTGCATTCAAGTATTTTGTTGGAAATAAGTATTTTATCGGCCGTTGATTTTGCAAGTTCCAGGGCATTTTGCAAATGGGAAATTGCTTTTCTGTCGTCAAAGCCGGTATAAAGTTCTCCCAAAAGGGAGTGGTATAAATGATTGCCGGTAAGTTTTATCTTTTCCGCTTCAGTTATCGCTTCCGCTTTCCCGTTTACCTTGGCGAGCGCGTAAGTTCTGTTTAATGCTGCAATTGGTGAATATTCAATAAACAGCAGTTGATTATAAAGTTGTAAAATATTTTCCCATTTTTCTCTTGTATCGACTTTGATGGTGTGCCAATAGGCGATACCGGCTTCTAAATGATATTTTGAAATTTCATCGCCCCGGGAAGCCTGATTTAAAAAATATTCCCCTTTGGTAATCAATTCCTGATTCCATAGGTCTGTGTCCTGGTCCTGATACAAAATTGTTTCTCCATTTTGATTAAGTCTTGAGTCGAATCTTGACGATTGAAAACACATTAATGATAGCAGCGCATTGACTGAAGGGGTGTTGGTTTGTTCGTTTTCGATAAGCAGGCTGGTTAATCTCATTGCTTCAAAACAGAGATCTTCCCGTATGGCAATGTCCTGGCCTGAAGAATAATAGCCTTCATTGTAAAACAGGTATAAAGTCATTAAAACGGCAGGCAGCCGGTCGTTTATTTCAGACAGGGCGGGCTGTTCTATTTTGATATTTTCGGTTCTCAGCTTTTTCTTTGCCCGCTGTAATCGTTTGTAAATAACTTCTTTTCCTGTCAAAAAGGCACTGGCAATTTCATCAACGCCAAAGGCGCAAAGAAGATTTAACGCTAATCCGATTTGTGCTGCTGCCGGATTGCATGGATGGCAAACAACAAATATCATTGCCAATTGGCTGTCATTAATATTTTTAATGGACAGATCAATTTCTATTTCTTCCGAAGTCGTTGCATTATATTTTATTTCTTTGGAAATGTTCCGGGCAAAAAGCGAATTATGCTTCAAATAATCTTTGGTCTTGTTTTTTGCAACAGCATACAGCCAGGCAGTAGGGTTTTCGGGCAGTCCTTTTAAGCCCCACAATTCCGATGCCAGAAGAAAAGTATCGCTTACAATGTCCTCTGCAATTTCAATATGTTCAATGCCAAATAACCTGCAGAGTACAGAAACTATTTTTCTGTATTCTGTTCTGAATAAATGGGGTATTAATTCTGTCTGGTTCATAAGAAAAATGCCTTTGCAAAAGTACAAAGGCATTTAAGGGTTTACAAATCGGCTTATAATACACTGATCTCCCGGACTTCCACATTCCCGCCAACTTTCAATATCGGGCAGCCTTTTGCTAATTCAGCAGCTTCTTTAACGGTAGCTGCCTTTACAATACTGTAACCTACAATTGATTCTTTAATTTCCGTGTAGGGCCCGTCGGCAATTACATTATCAGCTCTTACAACTTTGCCCGACGGAACTAACCTGTTTCCGCGGTCGGTCAGTTTATTTTGGGCTGCAATACCGCCTATCCAGTCCATCCAGCGTTTTGTTGAAGCCTGCATTTCTTCAGGTGAAGCCTTGGGCATGGTATTGTAATCTGTTCGGAATACCAATAAGAAATCTTTCATTTTGTTTTAAATTTTATTCGTTAAAAACTAATGACGATTGAGATTCCGGAATTGGACAGATTTTTTATTTTTTTTGTTCAGTAAGGTTCTTTTCGTTTTCAGTTTGTGGTTTATCCCTGCCGTTCGGTTGCCCTTTACCCGTGGTTATCAAATTGCGTAAACTCTTTTGTATATATGTTGTCCATGCATCCTGGCAAATGTCGTAACACTCATATCCGGGAACCAAACCCGCTTGCGTGAATCGCAATTGTGTTTTATTGTCCTTTTCAGTTATCTCAAAAATAATTTTATTGCCCGTCCACTCGCTTTTTTCTTTGGTGAATTTGAAATAGTTTTCCATTACCAGCCAGACAACTTTTTTATTTGGGACAACTTCTATCAATTTCATTTTGCTACGATGCACATCTTCGTAATGATAGGTAAACTCATCGTTGAGTTTACTGGTGCCGCCTTCAATTTCTTCGCTCCACCAACCACGAACATTAAGGATGCCTTTGAATACTTCTCCGGGCTTTTGGTCAACCAGCAGGGTAGTGGTAAAATCTGGTATAGTCATTTTATTTTTTTTAATTTTTAGAATTTCAGGAGATCAAAGTCAGAATCGGCATAAAAATAAAGGTTTATTATTTCCATGCCGGATTGATTTTAAAAAACCTTTGCGCCTTTGCCTGTGGTAATCAAACTCAATAAACTTTGCTCAATAAGCTGACCCCATGCGCCTGAACATCCGCCATAACATTCAAATTCGGGAACCAAGCCAAAATGTGTGAAGCGCAATTCCGTTTTGCCGTCTTGTTCAGAGATTTCAAAACTAATTTTTGTGCCGGTCCATTCGCTTTTCTCCTTAACAAAATTGAGTTTGCTTTCCGTAACAAGCCACACTACTTTTTTGTCCGGAATAACTTCAACTAATCTTTGTTTTGAAAAATGGATGTCCTCCATACGATAGGTAAACTCGTCATTGAGTTTAGTTGTGCTGCCTTCAATTACTCCCTGCCACCATCCGCGAACATCATTAACGGCATTGAATACTTCTTTTGGAGATTGGTCTGCCAAAATGGTCGTGCTGAAACCTTTATTTTTCATTTTTATTCATTTTTTAGCGATTCATATTTTATGTCTTTCTGAAATACCATGTTGTAAAGGTGGGGTCTTAATATCACTTTAACAGGGTGTGAAATGGACATTATAGCGGGTTGTTTTGGACATGGCAAACCGCTACCTTTGGTAGAAACAGGCAAATGAAACATCTTACTATAATTATTCCTGCGGCGCAGATAAACCTGGGCACCATCGCCTGCATAGCGGGGGTCTATGAAATATTCACCACAGCCAATGAATATAATAAGCGAAACGGTAAAAAAGAATTATTTACAATAGAACTGGCCGGCATTTCAAATAAAGCCGGATCCTGTAAAAATTTGTTTACCGTTAAGCCCGGGGTGAATATTTCCACTATAACCAAAACCAATCTCATTATCATTCCATCCACCTCGATCCGCAGCTATACAGAGGCGGTGAAGGAAAACAGGTTGCTGATTGACTGGATCGGGAAGCAATATAAGGAAGGGGCCGAAGTGGCCAGTATGTGCAGCGGCGCCTTTTTGCTGGCTTCCACCGGATTGCTGGATGGAAAAAGCTGTTCTACGCACTGGGTTTTTGCCGATACTTTCAGAGCCGGGTTTCCGAAAGTGAATTTGCAGACAGACCGGTTGATTACCGATGAGAATGGAATTTATACCAACGGCGGCGCTTATTCTTTCCTGAACCTGGCCATTTATCTGGTGGAAAAATATTATGACCGGCAAACAGCCATTTATTGTTCTAAAATTCTTCAGATTGAAATGGACCGGAACAGCCAGTCGGCATTCGCCATCTTTACAGGGCAGAAAATGCATGGAGATGAAACAGTGAAAAAAGCCCAGTCGTATATTGAAAGTAAACTGCATGAAAAAATATCTGTCGAACATTTATCTTCCAGGTTTGCTGTGGGCAGGCGAAACTTTGATCGGCGATTTATCAAGGCAACAGGGAATACCCCGCTTGAATATATGCAGCGTGTAAAAATTGAGTCGGCAAAAAAAGCATTTGAAACCAATCGCAAAACAATTAATGAGGTAATGTATGAAGTCGGCTATTCGGATGTAAAGGCATTTCGTGAAGTGTTTAAAAAGATTACGGGAATGTCGCCAATAGAATATAAGGAAAAGTATAACAAAGAGGCGGTGTGACGTTTTGCCTCGACTTTGGTACCCCGGAATCCTGGGAGGCAAAGAAGTGGAACCGCGGTGCGAAAGTGGAGGCATCGGGGTTGCATCCCGGTATAATACTCCCGGCCATTAACAAACACAGTCGTTGCAGTTTTAGATTGTCTTATGGCTTTTGATTTGAACTATTGCAACTAAAGTCAGAATAGAGGCTAGTAATGTGTTACAGGCAGCAAATGGAAAGAAGAAAATAAATTCGTCAATGCTCCAGGCAAAAAGACAAATGGCGGTTGCGACGAGAAATTTAACAACAAGTTTAGCGGTTTCTTTTACAGCACTTGCAGCCAGCCAAAGTATAGCTGCAAAAAACATAAGTCCAATTGAAGTAGCCCAACTAAAACCGTCATAATAGTCCGCCAAACTGCGGATGCTACCCATGAATGGAAATTTGTGGCCGGTCATTTGGCTGATTACTCCTTGTTTGACTGGGTCGGTTGCCTTTTTCCAGGCGCTGTGCCCGTATGTGTGTCCAAGCAGATGAAAGATCATTGCTCCCGAAGCAATTCTTAAAAGCAGTTTTGGTTTCATGTGTTTAGTTAGTTGAGTGAAGCCCTACTGTATTGCCTTCGGTGTCTGTGAAGAAAGCCATATAACCGGAATTCTCGTCAATCAAAGTTTTGGGCATTGAAGTTTTGCCGCCTGCTTTTTCGATTCGGTTAAACACTAAATCCAGGTCAGGGTTAGCGTTCAGATAAATTATTGCACCCGATGCGCTTGCTGTGTGCATTCCGCTTTGCACTAACGCTCCGCCAACCTTTCCGTTTGCGCCTTTATATGGAAACATTGCCATTTTCATTCCCATCATTTCCATTGGTATCATTTCAATTTCAAGAATTATTTCGTAAAACTTTTTTGCTCTTGCAATGTCTGTTACGGCGATTTCAAACCAGTTTATGGCGTTGGTTTCCGCACTGATTTTTTTAGTCATGATTTTAAATTTCATGCAAAGAACCGAAAAGCATTTTGAATAACATTGTAAAAATCGGAAGTATCAATCTCTGTAAAATATCTTTCCGAAGTCATTGTTGGCGTTTTCGAATCGTACTGGCGATAAACCTGTGAACCGCTTGAACTCTTTGATAAAATGTGATTGATCGTAGTAGTAGCTGTAAAAATCTTTTTTCATAAAAACCATTCCATGGTTGGTTGCCAATGTCTGATAATATTGTTGAAAACGAATGATAGAAGATAAGTTCTTTGGACTAATGCCAACCCTGTCAATGAATTTCATATGCAGCCAACGGCTGCTATAACCCGTTTCTTTTTCTAAATCACTGATGGTGGTTTTCCCTTTTGTCGATTTTATTTTTTGCACACAGTAATCAAAAATGTTGTCTGCTTCATGCCGTAAAAAAAGTTTGTGTAAAAATTGTTGCAGCAATAAGACTTTGCCGTTAATGGATTCTGTGTTGGTAATTTCCGCTTCTAATTGTTTGGCGATGTTTCCTAAAATATCGGTAAGCGGATGAATTTGATTTTTTATTTCGCTTTGTCTAAAATGGAAAAACCTATAAGCACCCTGCGGACTAAACTCAACACCAATTGTTCCTGCTTTGCAATCTTTTTCTGATTCAACGATTGCAGGAATATCAGCAATACCAATTAAAGTAATGCTATGCTCTTTAGATAAATGAAACCAACCATCTTCCATTTTTCCCGATAGCCCATTGCGAAAGGGGATAACTAATTTTATCAATCCGTTAGGCACGACCAGCTTCATGTCGTCGGTTGGAACTCGTCCGCTACTTTCGAATACCCACATTTTTTCAATGTAGCCTTTCAGCAAAGGATGAGGATTGATATGTTGAAGTCGCATTGGCATGGGTCGTGTCTGTCAATCAATTTTAACAATGTCGGTTGATGGTTGCAGCGTCGCTATTGCGTTGCCGATAACGGTACTGCTGCTGATAAAGTTACAAAAGATGATGATAAGAACTATAACCCGGCGTTATTTGTCGGCTGGAACCGGCAGTCATTTGTGGTATTGTTTACTATCAGCGGGGGCTTCCTTTCGATCAAGCATCCCATAATCTCTTATTACGCCGGCTATCCGCAAATGATAATCGTTAAAAATATAGCTACGCCCCCTAGTCTGGGCATCCCTGTGCAATTCCAGGTTTCTCCAATGCTGTATGGCATCTTCATCACGCCAAAAAGATAGGGATAGTATCTTTTCAGGATGCGTTAGGCTTTGGAACCGTTCAATGGAAATAAACCCGTCAATTTTTTCCAGTTCCGGTTTCAGCTTTGCGGCTATATCCAGGTATTCCTGCTTTTCCCCTTTATTCGGAATCACTTCGAAGATCACGGCTATGGAATGGTTATTTGGCTGCATTGGTGAATTATTAAGAAAAAATAATGTTTCATTATATAGTTGCAATCGGCTTTTTTCCAGATGCATGACATGAGTGCCTTTTTCAATAACTACATATTTTTTTGAAGGCGCATTAGTTAACTGTTCAAATAAAACGCCGGCCGCTTCATTGGAAGGTGAACTATCCCATTCGCCTCTGACGATCATTGTCTCCGCCTTAATCCTGGAGGGATCATAATAAGTTCCACCATGTTCAAGATCATCTATATCTTTTGAGGGACCTGATGGAAAGCGAACCTCCTCTTTTCCGTCAGCTTCAGATAATGGATCTGATTTTAACCATTGACTTTGCCATTTATCAGATAACGCTGGTTCAAGACGGCTTATATTACCTTGCGGGGTCAGGTTTCGCATATTATTTACCCTGGCTCCCGGGGTCATTGATTCATAGCTGTAATCAACAGTTCCTGAAACTGCTGCGCTTTTTCCAGGCGTTAAAGGTGAGAATAAAACTAGTTTATTAATCTTCTCCGGAAATTTGGATGCGTATAAAGCGGCAACCGTGCCGCCCCATGAATGGGCAATAATATTGATCTTATGATTTCCTGTCTTTTTTAAAATATAATTTACAGCACTGTCAATATCCTGGTACACATCTTTTGCACGTCCGGGTGGCCCGGTTTGAAGATGTTTGGTCAACATTTCGGGATATCTGTCTGAATTTCCATATCCTAGGAAATCCAAAGCAAAAGATTCAAAATTATTTTCAGCCAGATAGTCCATCCATGACAGACCATTCATTCTAAAACCAAAAGCAAGCGCCGAGGGGAATGATGATCCATGTATAAATAATACAGGGATATTGCCTGTTATTGTTTTTGGCTGCATGTGCAGCAAAGCAACATGTAACCCTTTAATATGGCTTTCAATTTTTATAGTATCGAAGTCCATTTCTGTTGTGCTGTTTAAATTCTGAGCGTATGATTTTAAATTGAAACAAATGCTTAACAGCATTAATACGATATGATTTCCCGATGTTATTCTATTTATGACAGCAAAGATTGATTATATTTATAAGGAACACTTAAGTGCGGGTTTAAATATGAATGTAATATGGAACTTCAGATAGCCGACATAGCAACTTTAATTGGCGAACCGGTAAGGGCTAAAATATTATGGACGTTGCTGGATGGGAGAGCTTACACCGCCACGGAACTTGCTTTATTTGCTGATGCGTCTCCTCAAAACGCAAGCATCCATTTGAGTAAATTAGTGCAGGCTGATTTTTTAGAAGTAGCCAGGCAGGGCAGACACCGGTATTATCGTTTTTCAAATCAGGATGTAGCCTATGCTATCGAGGCCCTCGCTAACTTAATACCGGCCAATAAGACGGAAATTAAATCAGGCGATAAAAAAAGCGGTATAAAATATTGCCGGACATGTTATGATCATCTTGCAGGTAAAGTTGGCGTGCTTATTAATGAAGCGTTAATATGCAGGGAAATTATTGCACCATCGGGTAATAATTACGAGGTGAGCGGCGTTGGAGTAAAATGGTTTCTTAATTTAGGGATCAACGTTGATACGTTAAAAGAGGAAAGAAGGTTTTTTGCCAGACCATGCCTGGACTGGAGCGAGAGGAGGTACCATATTGCCGGAGCATTGGGTGCTGCTATATTAGAAAGAATGTTGTTATTACATTGGGTTCGTAAGATTAAGAGTTCAAGGGCCATAACAATAACCTCCGAAGGCAAAAAAGGAATGTACGAAAGCCTGAGAATTGAGGTCTAAACTACGAATTTATTCAACTGGTCAGCTCCGTAAATATCCCTACGATTGTAATCGACAGCACGAAAAGCCCTAAAAAAATAAGGGACGCGGTGAGCGCGGTTACGAGCCTGCTACCACAAGGACGACAAATCAGCCTGGACGGAAAAATTCATGATGTGCCGCCAAAAATACTAGCACTATAGAAACCGCTATCGACACCAGTTACTCTTAACTCAGGAATGGAAGTTTGGTTTTCATAATTTAAATGAAGTTCAGATAATTGTCTACCTGAATCGCTGAATTTCCGGAAATCTTTAACGTCTTCGATCAATGGCAAGCGAGGAAGCATTTTCTTTAGGTCATTGACAAAGCTTTTTAATCCTATATTGCCAAAAAATAAGATTCGCCTTCCCCAATAAAAATTTCATGGACAAAGGAATAATACAACAATTTATTGAATGGATTATCTATAATGGAGGACTATATGTTTTGCTAATAGTAGTTTTTACAGAAACCGGTTTATTCATTGGATTTTTCCTGCCGGGTGACGGTTTATTATTTGCCGCAGGATTATACACTAAAGAACTGGCAAAAGATTTTTTCAATGTTCATTACAGTGTTATTATCCTCATGGTCATTGTGGCATCAATACTGGGTAATATGGTAGGTTATTGGTTTGGGAAAAAGACCGGTCCGTTTCTATTTGAGAAAAAAGATACCTTTTTCTTCCGGAAAAAGCATTTGCTGCAAGCAAAAGAATTTTATGAAAAATATGGCAAAGGAACCATTTTTCTGGCTAAGTTTTTACCGGTGGTACGCACTTTCGCACCTATCATTGCAGGCATGGTAAGAATGAAACCGGCTACGTTCAACTTTTACAACATTATTGGAAGTATTGTCTGGGTGAGTTTAATGATGCTTGGGGGGCATTTTTTACAGGGATGGGTATTAAATAAATATGGTTTTAGTTTGAAAGATCATATAGAAACGATCGCTGTAATTATTATTTTGATCACTGTGCTGCCCGTTTTATATAAAATCATATTTGGGAAGAAAAAAGATATTACTGCTGCAGGTTCCGATCATAAAATTGATTAGGAGAATGCCCCGTTTTCATCTCTAAAGCTGAGAGTATTCTTTGATGAACAACTGTTCCGGAATTGGAATGTGATCGTAGGTCGAAATCCGATAAATTAATTTTGATTTCTCACTTTTCTTTTCCCTCAGGCACATTATGCAAATGAACAGGGGGTTCTGATTTCGATTTCACCTTTAAATTCAATATTTCTACAAACACGGAAAACGCCATAGCGAAATAAATGTATCCTTTGGGGATATGCTGCTCAAAACCTTCCATCAGCAATGAAAGGCCAATTAGTAATAAAAACGAAAGCGCCAGCATTTTTACAGTTGGGTGTTTGTTCACAAAATTACTGATTGACCCGGCAGAGGCCATCATTACCAAAACC
>Ga0207707_10001993_pt1 | contig 18554 bp, 6 predicted proteins | sample KBSC83BmetaG_FD_184336 | JGI IMG/M metagenome (GOLD analysis project Ga0207707, IMG submission 184336) | Corn rhizosphere microbial communities from Kellogg Biological Station, Michigan, USA - KBS C8-3B metaG (SPAdes) (version 2) | ecosystem: Host-associated > Plants > Roots > Rhizosphere ...
CCGGCAGCACGACGCCAATCGCCATCAGCACGTAGCTGATCGCCCAGAGCCTGCGGTTGTCCATCGCGTGCAACCAGCGCGACGCGGCCCACGTGGACAGCGCCGCCGCCGCGCCGAACACCGGCCAGGCCCAGCCGAACACGGCCGGATTCGAAATGTAGCGATGTGCCATCGCGGGCAGGAATGTCGCGGGAATGATGTAGCCGAACCCGAGCGCGGCGTAGCACAACGCAAGCCGTACGCGGTCGGCGTTCCAGTGCACGCGCTTTGAGCTCACGCGTGCCGGCGTGGACGCACTGCCGTCCCGGAATACCGTCCAGATCATCGCGGTCAACAAGGCCGACACCACGCCGAACGTTTCCCACGTGCGCATCGAATCGACGCGCGCGCCCATCAGCACCATGCACAGCATTCCCGCGCCCGCGATGCCGACACCGACGCCTGCGAACACCACGCCGTTCGCCTGCGGTTTCCGCAGTACCAGCAGCCGTTCCAGCGCCCACGCCGACACATGCACCAGCACCCACGCGCTCGCGACGCCGGCAAGCAACCGCAGCAGGAGTTGCAGCGCGAACACGTGGGCCACCCCCATCGCGAACGTCACCACCGCGATCAGCAGCAATCCGCCACGCACCGCCTGCGTGAGCGACAACCGCGCCGCGCACAATGCGCCGAGGAAGTAGCCGAGATAGTTGGCGGCGGCGAGCCATCCCGCCGCGCGCAACGTCAGCCCGGCGTCGGCCTCCATCATCGGCAGGATTGGCGTGAATGCGAAGCGGCCGATGCCCATGGCCACCGCCAGGGCGACCAGGCCGGCGATGGCAACGCCCACGGCGCTGCCGTTGCCACTCGATGATCGTTGCATCGCGCGATTATCGCGGCGCCCGCGCGCGCCGGCCACCCGCTGCTTGCGCCAATCAGAACAACAGCAGCAATGCCGGCACCACGACGCCCGCGATCAGTGTTGTGCCATAGCGGCGACGGTGGCGTGCATGGCGCCAGCCGATGTACACGCCGGTGAGGGTTGAAAGCATCAGGCTGAGCGACACCAGCACGAAGAAGGTCTTCATCGGCCACAGGCTACGCCTGGGCGGCTCGGGAGACGGTTTGCCGACGGTGGGCGCGATCGCTTGTGATCGCGACGAATCGGTCACGGCGACGGTGGGCGTTTTCGGTGGCGCATGCCTCACGGGCACGTCGAGGCTCTGCTTCTTGTGCAGGTGCGAGAGGCTGGCGAGCCACGCCGGCGGCTTGTAGTCACTGGTGCGCGACGCCTCGTGCAGATCCAGGCTTTGCAAGCCGCCGGTGAACGCGAAGAACAGCAATGCGGGCGCGGTGAACACACCGAAGTACAAGTGCAGCGTACGCAACGATTTCAACCAGCGATGGGTGGCGGCCATGCGGCGGGATCGGCAAAAAGGTTCCGCATCATCCCACGAATGCGAATCATTCGCAATAAATAGAGGCGGGTCGGCCAACCCTGCGTCTCAACCCGTGAGCACGCAGCAGGCATACTGATGTGATCATGTTCGCGGGCGGCGCATGTTTCGACTGCACACTTCCAACGATGCCGCCAGGCTGGCCGATGCGCTGGGCGAGCAACTGTGCGCCGCACGCGGCAACCCGCTGCTGCCGGCACGCGTGCTGGTGCCGCATGCGGGAATCCGGCGCTGGCTGCAGGTGCATCTGGCCGAGCGACTCGGCGTGATCGCGAATGTCGAATTCACGCCGCCCGCGCAGTTCACGTGGGAACTGTTGCGCGCGGCGCGCCCCGACCTGCCGCAACACTCGCCGTTCGACGTCGAGGTGCTGCGCTGGCACCTGTACGTCTTGCTGGGCGAACGGCTGGACGGCGCAGCGCTGGCGCCGCTGCGGGAATACCTGGAATCCGGCGGCGATCCGCTGCGTCGCCAGGCATTGAGCTTCGAACTCGCACGCGTGTACGAGCGCATGCAGGGTTACCGGCGCGACCGGCTGCTTGCGTGGGAACGTGGCGGTGGCAACGACGACTGGCAGGCCGAATTGTGGCGTCGGCTGTTGCCGCGTGTCGGTGGCGCATCGCGCGCGGCGCGGGTGGACGAATGGTTGCGCGCATTCGATCCGGAATATCCCTCCGGAAACCTCGGCGAAAAACCCGCACCGCCCGGCCTGCCCGACCGGCTTGCCTGTTTCGCCTGCGCCAACGTGTCGCCCGACGTGCTGCGGATGCTGGCGGTCGCGGGCTGCCATTGCGATGTGGATTTTTACTTGCCGTTGCCGTCGCTGGAATACCTCGGCGACCTGCCGCGCACGCGTGCGGCGGTGCGCAAGCGGCTTGGCGAACGCGGCGACGAAAACCCGCTGGTGCTGTCGCTCGGCGGCGCGCTTTCTGAATTCGTCGGCTTGCTGTTCGGCTACGAACACGTGCAACCGGACGTCGAGCATGACGACTACGACGACGCGATCCCGCGCACGACGCTGCTCGGCCGCGTCCGCGACGACATCCTGCATCACGCCGCGCCGCGCGCCAACGACCGCACGGAACGACCCGATGCATCGCTGCAATTCCACGCCTGCCACACCGCGTTGCGCGAGGTGCAGACCCTGCACGATGCGCTGCTGGCGATGTTCGCGGCCGACCCTTCGCTGAAGCCACGCGAGGTCGCGGTTATGATGCCCGACGTCGCCGCGTACCAACCCGCGATCGAGGCCGTATTCGGCGGCGTGCCCGAGCACGACCCGCGTTTCCTTCCCTATAACCTCGGCGATGTGTCGGCGGGCGCCGCGCATCCGGCGGCGCGCCTGTTCCTGACCCTGCTGGATGCGCCGACCTCGCGCTGGGCGTGCAGCGAAATCCTGGACGTGCTGGCCGTGCCCGGTGTGATGCGGCGCCTGGATCTGGACACCTCGCAACTGGAGCACCTGTCGCGGCAATTGCAGGCGAGCGGCGTGCGCTGGGGCGAGGACGAACGTGCGCGTGCGCAAACCGGCGGCTATCGCGAGTTCTCGTTCGCGTTCGGGCTGGATCGCATGCTGGCGGGTTTCGCGTGCGGCGATGACGAGCAGGCGTTGGTCGCGGGCGTGGCGCCGCTCGCGGGTGTGGAAGGCTCAGGCGTAGCGCGGGTCGAAGCGTTGCTGGCGGTGCTTGCCGCGTGGCGGAAGCTGCGCGAGTTGTCTTCGCGCGAAATGGGTGCGGCGGAGTGGCAGCGCCGATTGAATGCATTGTTCGATGGCCTGTACGCAAGCGATTCGAACGACATCGCGGAATCGCGTGCGCTGGAGCGTGTGCGCGGCGCGCTGGCGGAGCTTGCCGGGCACGCCGAAGCCGCATCGCTGCAGGCGCTGCCTTGGCACGACCTGCGCGCCTTCCTGCGCGAGCGCCTGGAGCAATCCGATCCGCAGCAACGTTTGTTCGCCGGTGGCATCACTTTCTGCGGCATGGTCCCGCTGCGCGTGGTGCCGTTCCGCGTGATCTGCCTGCTCGGCATGGGCGAGGCCGCGTTCCCGCGCCGCGATCCGGGCGGCATGGATCCGCTCACCGCTGATCGCCGTGCCGGTCGCGCGCATCGCGGCGATCGCAGCGTACGCGAGGACGATCGCCTGTTGTTCCTGCAATTGATCGCGTCCGCGCGCGACGCGTTTTATGCAAGCTGGATCGGTCGCGATGCGCACAGCAACGAAACGCTGGCGCCATCTGTGGTCGTGGCGGAGTTGATGGATGTGCTGCGCGAAGGCTATCTCGCAGCCGATGCGGTAGACGCGTTGCTGCCGCACGCGGAACCGCTGCATCCGTTCGATGCTTCCCTGTTCGATGCGCATGCGCCGCGCTCCTATGGAAAGGAATGGCTGGCTGCGGCGGGCGCACCCGAAGCGGAGTCGGCGAACACGCCATTCGTGCCCGAGTCGTCTTTGCCGCAGCTCGAATTCGCGCAAGCGAGCACGCTGGCGCTCGACGAATTGCGCCGGTTCCTGCTCGACCCCGCGCGGGGTTTCCTCGAGCAGGGACTGGGAATGATGCTGCCGCGCGAAGAACGCGACGACGCGGACGACGAACCTTTGTCTCCGACCGACGGGCTGACGCGCTGGCGCCTCACCCGCGCCCTGCTGGATTTCGGCGAGGGCAACGCTTCCGGCGATCGCGACCTGCTGCGCGCGCGCGGCCAGTTGCCGCCCGGCGCATTTGGCGACGAAGCCCTGCGCGACGCGCACGTGCGTGCCGATGCCCTGCGCGACGCGGTGCAGGCGTTCACCGCGGGTGCCGCGCGGCTGCCGGCTGAAGCATTGCGCGTGGAATGGGAAGACGGCGTGTCGCTCGAAGGCGCGCCGGCCGATGCTTATCCACACGGCGTACTGCATCTGCGCCCCGGCACGATCGACGGGCGCCACGTGCTGCGTGCGTGGCTGGATGCGCTGCTGTGCACGGCGGCCGGCGTCGACAAACCGGTGATGCTGGTTGGACTTGATGGCAACGATGCCTGCTCGTTCGCGCTGCCAAAACTTGCGCAAGCAGAAGCGCGTGGGCAGTTGCACGCGTTGATCGAACTCCATCGCGAAGGGCGGCGTGCGCCACTGCCGTTTTTCGTGCGCACGTCGTGGTTGCACGCGCGGGACCACGCAAAGGCCGAAAAGAAAGCCGGGGCCGCCATAACGATCGTTGATGCCGGCCATTTTGAAACGGCTGCGAAGAACGCGGAGAGTGACAACGGCTTCGGCGGCCACAATGAATTCGAAAGCGATGCGGTGTGCATCGCATGGCGTGGTCGCGACCTGCCCGGCGCAGCGGATGGTGAACACGCGCAGGCACTGCACCGCACCGCGCTTGCGGTGTTCGCGCATCCCGCACATGCATGGGCGGAGCAGTTCAAATGACCGCACGCATGGGCCCGCTGGAACTGCCGCTGTCGGGCGTGCGCCTGGTCGAGGCCAGCGCCGGCACCGGCAAGACCTTTACCATCGCCACGCTTTATCTGCGGCTGATCCTCGAGCGCGGATTGCTGCCGGAGCGCATCGTGGTGGCGACGTTCACCCGCGCCGCCACCGCCGAGTTGGCGATGCGGCTGCGCCAGCGGCTGCGGATGGCGTCAGAAATGCTGCGTGACGAAGATCCGGCCCGCGCACGCGATAACGACGGCGAAATGCGGGCCACGCGCGCGGTGATCGAGCAGGCGCTCACCGATGTCGACGTCGAAACACTGGCGGCGCGCGCCCGCGACGCCGAACTGGCAATGGACACCGCGGTGATCGGCACCCTGCACGCGTTCTGCAACCGGGTGCTGGCCGAATTCGGTTTCGAGACCGGCCGCGCGTTGAGCGAACCGGAATTGCTGGAGGACACGCGCGCCCTGCAGCAGGAGATCGTCGATGATTTCTGGCGCATCTGCTCCACCGACGCGGACGCCGCGCGCCAGCTCGCGGAAACCTGGGGCAAGCCGGATGCACTCGCCAGGCAGGCGTGCGATCCGCGCTGGCGCGGGCGCGCTGTGGGCAACGCCGGTGAACGGGTTACGGCCACGCAAGCTGCAAGCACGCAGCGCAACGAAACACTGGCGCAACTGGACGCGATCCGCAACGCGGTCGCGGGCTGGGATGACCACATGTTGCAGGTGGCCATGCAGGAACTTGCCGACTGCATCAGCCATGCCGGCGCGCGCAAGAGTCGCGCGCAAGGCTTGCAGGCGTTGCGCGACTGGGCTCGCACCGGGACCACGCCCGACCTGCTTTCGACCGCCGCACGCAAGGCGGTGGATGATCTCGCCGAAGGCACGCTTTCCACGATGAAAAGCTGCAAGCGCCTGCCGCGAGGCCCGGTGTTCGCAGCGGTCGCCGATCTCGACGCCAACATCAAGGCGCTCGAACAACTCGATGATGCCGTGCGCGCGAAACTGTTGCTGGATGCGCGTGCGTACCTCGACCGCGAGTTGCCCGCACGCATGCAGGCACTGGGTGTGCTCGGCCACGACCAGGCGGTGGACGCGCTCGCCACCGCGCTGGACGATCCGCACCGCGGCGCGCGCGCGATCCGCGCGATCCGCCAGCGCTGGCCGGCCGCGCTGGTGGACGAATTCCAGGACACCGATCCGCAGCAGTGGAAGATCCTGAAGAAGCTGTTCGCGCACGACGATGGCACGCTGGTCCTGGTCGGGGATCCCAAGCAGGCGATCTACGGCTTTCGCGGCGGCGACGTGCACGCCTGGTTGATGGCGAAGAACGATGCGCAGGGTGAGCCGCTGCGGCTGGACGAAAGTCAGCGCGCGGGCGTGGGCGTCAACGCGGCGGTCAACGCGTTGTTCTCGCGCGAGGATGCTTTCATCGAGCCAGGCATCGCGCACGAGGACGTGCATCCGGCGCCACGCGTGGCCAAACGCGCGCTGCTGGTGGACGGCGAACCCGCGCCGGGATTGCAGGTCTGGCAATTGCCGCCGACTGGCCTCACTACAAAGGGCAAGCCGAAGCTCCACAACAAGGGCGACGCACAGTCACAAATCGAAGCCGCGTGCGTGGCGCAGATCGTCGATTGGCTGGAAGGCGCGCGGCACGGCCGCGTGCTGCTGCGCGAGGGCGATGGCAGCACGCGCGCGCTGTATCCATGCGACATCGCGGTACTCGTCAACAGCAATCGCGAGGCCGCGTCCATGCAGCGCGCACTGGCGCGTGCGGGCGTGCCGGCGGCGTCGTGCCTGCGCGCCAGCGTCTATGCCAGCGGGGAAGCCGCCGACCTGCGCCTGTTGCTGGAAGCCCTGCGCGATCCGGCCGATGCGCCGCGCGCACGCGCCGCGCGCGCCTCGCGGTTGGTCGGCGACGACGCGGGCGCGATCGCGCGAACCTCGGCGGACAGCGCGGCACTCGACGCGCTGCTGATCGAAACCGCGGAATGGGCCGCGTCGGCGGGACGGCGCGGTCCGTTGCCGCTGCTGCACCGGCTGATCGCGCGCGCCGCACCGCGCCTGCTCGCGATGCCCGGCGGCGATCGCTGCGTTGCCAACTACCTGCAATTGGCCGAGCTGCTGCAGCAAGACTCCGCCACGTGCTTCGGCATCGACGACTTGTGCGAACGATACGCGCAAGCGCTGCGCGAGCGAGCCGGTGATACCGACGCGGACGCGGTGCGCTTGCGCCTCGATACCGATGCGCAGGCGGTGCAGATCGCCACGGTGCACGCGGCCAAGGGACTGGAATACGGCGTGGTGCTGCTGCCGTGCGCGGCGTCAGGTCACACGACACATGGCCACGGCAGGAAGCCCGCGCTCACCTGGTACCACGCAGGTGATTCCGCTCGCGTCGCGATCGGCAACGACGTCGCCGCGGAGGTCGAGGCCGGCGCACAACGGGAGGCGCTCGCCGAAGAAGTACGCAAGTTTTATGTCGGCGTCACCCGCGCGCGTGCCGCCTGCGTGCTGCCGTGGGGCTATATCAAACAGGCCGATGCCACCGCGCTGCACTGGCTGCTGCATGCGGCCGGGCGCGAAGCGCCACTGGCTTTCGATGAAGCCGCCTGCGAACAGGCGCTTGCCGAACTGGTCGCACGCGGCGACGGCCGCGTCGCCGTGTCGCCGTTGCCTGCCGCGAGCGCGAAACGCCTGTCGAAGCCGGAAGCGAGCCCGGCGCGCATCGCCGCAGCGGAGTTCCAGGGCAGCATCGAGCGCGACTGGAAAATCTGGTCTTTCTCGCGGCTGGTTCGCGGGGAAGCGCGCGGCGATGCCGCTGACCCCGCGCCCGGCCACGGGGACGCCGCGCCGACTGGCGATGCGCAAGGCGCACCCATTTTGGCCGGCGCGCGTTTCGGCAGCGCGGTGCACGCGGCACTGGAGGACACGGATTTCGCGGCCTGGCGTGGTGCCGATGAAGTTCCCGAAGTGCAACGGGACCTGATCGTACGCAGCCTGCGCGCGCAAGGTCTCCCGGAACCCGGCAGGATTTCGATCGAACGCGCGGTGGCGCAAGTCGGCGAATGCATGCGCGGCGCGCTGAATGTGCAACTCGACTGCGGCGCGCGTTTGTGCGATGTCGAGGCGTCACGGCGGCGCGCGGAGATGGAATTCCATCTGCGCCTTGCGCCATCGCGCGTCGACGCACTGTTCGCGCTGCTGCATGCGCACGGTTACCAGCAGGGACGCACGGGTTTCGGCACCACGCGCCTGCACGGCATGCTGACGGGCCTGATGGACCTGGTGTTCGAGCACGATGGCCGTTACCACCTGGTCGATTACAAGACCAACCTGCTGCCGGCGTACGACGCCGACGCACTGCGGGAAGCGATCGCCGTGCACGATTACGACCTGCAATACCTGTTGTACGTGCTGGCGCTGCACCGGTGGCTGGGGCGGGTGCGGCCGGACTACGCCTATGACACGCATATGGGCGACGTGTACTACCTGTTCGTGCGCGACCTGGCCGATGGGCATGGCGTGCATCGCGATCGCCCGCCGCGCGAGCTGATCGAGGCCATGGACGCGCTGTTCGATGCGCGCGAGGAACAGAGTCTGCCAGCGCCTGGCCAAGTGGCCGCGCCGGCGGCCCTTTGACCGCAGGGCAAGGAAGAGCGAGGAAGACGTATGCCGATACTTCGACGAGTGATGACGCAGCCATACGGGCAAAGGGCCCCGGCCCGAGGGGTTGCTCCGCAGCGGCCGCCATACGTCGGTGCACGCCTTGACCATAGAACCACTATGGCCCTGCGGCGCGCGCCTCGTCTGGCAACCGCTGCAAAAGCAACGCGGGTCATTTGGCCAGGCGTTGGCAGACTCCCTGCATGAACGCCGACCTGCAATCGCTCGCGCGCGCCGGCTGGCTGCGACGTGTGGATGCCGCGCTGGGCGAATGGATCGCGCGCGCATTTCCGGATTCGCCACCGGACGTGGCACTGGCCGCGGCGCTGGCCGCGCGTGCGGTGGACGAAGGACACAGCGCGTTGCGGCTGGACGCGGCGCAAGCGTGGCTGGCGAATCTCGACGGACGCGGCGAAGCGCCCGCCCTGCCCGATCCGGTCGCGTGGCGGGAAGCATTGGCTGCCGACACCGCGGTGCGTGACGCGTCGAATCCCGAAGCAGACGAATCTGAACCGCCCAAGCCATTGGCGCTGGACGCGCAGGGACGCGTCTACCTCGCGCGCTACTTCGGTTACGAGCAACGGCTGGCACGGAACCTCGTCGCGCGGGCACGCACGGGTCATCTGAAGCTCGTCACCGGCGGCCCCGGCACCGGCAAGACCCACAGCGTAGTGCGCACACTGGCTTCGCTTGCGACACAGGGGCATGCGAAATCGCATACGCTGCGCATCGCGCTGGCGACGCCCACCGGCAAGGCTGCGGCGCGGCTGGCCGAAAGTGTGCGCGCGCAACTGCCGGAGCTCGGCTTGCCCGACGCGGTGGCCGCGATGATTCCGCGCGAGGCCTCGACCCTGCATCGGTTGCTCGGATTGTCGCCGGCCCGCGCGCGCGCGCGGTTCCATCACGATGCACCGCTGTCGTTCGATGTGGTGGTGGTCGATGAAGTCTCGATGGTGGACTTGCCGCTGATGGCGAAGCTCGCCGAAGCTGTGCGTGACGACGCGATGCTGGTCCTGCTCGGCGACCCCGGGCAATTGTCGGCGGTGGAAGCCGGCGACGTGCTGGGTGCGCTGGTGGACGCCGCGCGCGAATCTCCGCTGTCTTTTTGCCACACGCACCTGACGCGAAGCCGCCGCTTCGACGAACACGGCGCGTTGGGTCGGCTCGCGAACGCCATCGCCGCGGGTGATGCGGACACAGCGCTTGCCGCGCTGGCCGGCAACGGCGAGGTGCAGTTGCTCGCGAACGATGGACGCCTGGTCGAACACACGCTGGCGGCGTACCTCGAAATCCTGGACGCGCCGGACGCGGGCGCGGCCTTGCTCGGTGCCAAACGGTTCCGTGTGTTGACCGCGTTGCGGCATGGGCCGTCCGGCAACCTTGCGCTGGATCGCGCGATCGAACAGCGCCTGAAGCGTCACGCCGGCGTGCGCGCGGATGTGCCGTGGTGGCGGGGGCGCCTGGTGCTCGTCACCGCCAATCGCGCGGAACTTGGATTGTTCAACGGCGACGTCGGCGTGGCCTGGCCTGACGCCGACGACGGCATGAAGGTCTGGTTCGAAGGCGTCGATGCCACGCCGCGCGCGATTTCGACCGCGGCCCTGCCGCCGCACGAGGGCGCATTCGCGCTGACCGTGCACAAAGCGCAGGGTTCCGAATTCGAACACGTGGCGCTGGTGACCGGGCCGGACTCCGCGGTGCTGACGCGCGAACTGCTGTACACCGGTGTGACGCGCGCGCGTTCAGCGATTGCGTTGTATTCGACACCCGACGTCCTGCACGCCGGCATCGCGCGGCGCACGTTGCGCTGGAATGGCCTGGCCGACCGCTTGCGCGAAGCGGCCGCGGTCCCCATTTCAATTGCAGAATCTTTACCCGATGGCGAATAAGCTGACTGACCTTCGGTCAGCAATTTTTCATCATTCCGGACGCCGCGCCGCAGCGATCCGACTGCGCAGGCAGGATGCCGAAGCGAACAACGGCGAAGCCGTTGGCCCTTGGGCGAGCCGCAGGAGCGGCGAGTAAACCCCTTTTGATCCTCGGCAGGAACGCAAAAATCAAAATGGATTCCGGGCTCCATCGCCGACAATGCCGGCGATGGCCCCGGAATGACGACAAGCTTTACAGTCTCCTCTCCCGTCTCCCGCCCGCCATGTACAGTTTCCATCCCGCCGTCTCCACCTGGTTCGAATCCGCCTTCGCGCAACCGACCGAAGCGCAGCGCGACGCATGGCCGGCGATCCGGCGTGGCGAGAACGTGCTGATCGCAGCGCCGACCGGGTCGGGCAAGACGCTGGCGGCATTCCTGGCCGCGATCGACGAGCTGGTGCAGCAAGGCGTGGCGGGAACGCTAGCGGATGAAACCTCCGTCGTGTACGTGTCGCCGTTGAAGGCGCTGTCCAACGACGTCCGGATCAACCTCGAAGTGCCGATCGAAGGCATCCGCGCGCAACTGGAGCGCATGGAGTTGCCGGAATTTGAAATCCGCACCGCGGTGCGCACCGGCGACACGCCGCAGGCCGAACGCAACGCGATGCGCAAACGGCCGCCGCACATCGTGGTGACCACGCCGGAGTCGCTGTACATCCTGCTGGGTTCGGAATCCGGCCGCCGCATGCTGCAGACGACGCGCACGGTGATCGTGGATGAGATCCATGCGCTGGTTTCCAGCAAACGCGGCAGTCATCTCGCGCTGACGCTGGAGCGGCTGGATGCGTTGTGCGGCCAACGCTGCACGCGCATAGGGTTGTCGGCGACGCAGAAACCCATCGAAGAAGTGGCGCGGTTCCTGGTTGGCACTTCAAACGCGCCTTGTTCTTCTCCCTCTCCCCTGCGGGGAGAGGGGATGGCATCGCGGCTGCAAACGAGTGGGAGTCCCCCCTCATCCATCGCGACGCGACACCTTCTCCCCAATGAGGAGAAGGACAAATCCTGCACCATCATCGATGCCGGCCACCAGCGCGCGCGCGACCTTGCGATCGAACTCACCGCGGTGCCGCTGCAGCCGGTGATGAGCAATGACGCGTGGGGTTTGGTGTACGACCGCCTCGCCGAATTGATTGAACGGCATCGCACCACCCTGATCTTCGCCAACACCCGCCGCACGGTCGAACGCGCGACGCGGCATCTCGCCGAACGACTGGGCAAGGATGCAGTGGCCGCGCACCATGGCAGTCTGTCGAAGGAAAAACGTTTCGACGCGGAACGGCGTTTGAAATCGGGACAACTGCGCGCGCTGGTCGCCACCGCCTCGCTGGAGCTCGGCATCGACATCGGCGAGGTCGACCTGGTCTGCCAGCTTTCCTCGCCGCGTTCGATCGCCGCGTTCCTTCAGCGCGCGGGTCGTGCCGGCCATGCCTTGGATGGCATTTCCAAGGCGCGGCTGTTCCCGACCTCGCGCGATGACCTGGTCGAATGTGCGGCGTTGCTGGACGCGGTGCGCCGTGGCGAACTCGACACGTTGCACATCCCGCCTGCGCCGCTGGACGTGCTGGCGCAACAGATCGTGGCGGAAGTCGCCTGCGGCGAATGCGACGAGACGGAACTGTTCGACATGTTCCAACGCGCGTATCCGTACCGCACGCTCACGCGCAAAGCCTTCACCGACGTCATGCGGATGCTGGCGGAAGGCTACAGCACGCGGCGCGGCACCCGTGCGGCCTACCTGCACCGCGATGGGGTCAATGGCAAGTTGCGCGCGCGGCGCGGCGCGCGCATGACCTCGCTCACCTCGGGCGGCGCGATTCCCGACACCGCCGACTACGACGTGGTGCTCGAGCCGCAAAGCCTGCGCGTCGGCAGCGTGAACGAAGATTTCGCGGTCGAATCGATCGCGGGTGACATCTTCCAGCTCGGCAACCAGTCCTATCGCATCCTGCGCGTGGAACGCGGCAAAGTGCGCGTGGAAGATGCGCAAGGCGCACCGCCGTCGATTCCATTCTGGCTGGGCGAGGCGCCCGGACGCAGCGATGAGCTGTCGGCGTCGGTGGCGCGGTTGCGCGAAGAAATTGCCGCGCGCCTTGATACCGAAGGCAATGCGACGGCGGCAATGGCATGGCTCCGCGACGAAGTCGGCCTCGGTGATGCCGCCGCGCGACAACTGGTCGATTACCTCGCCGCCGCGCGCACCGAATTGGGACTGCTGCCGACGCAATCGACATTGGCGATGGAACGTTTCTTCGACGAATCCGGCGGCATGCAATTGATCATCCACTCGCCGTTCGGCAGCCGCCTGAATCGCGCGTGGGGGCTGGCGCTGCGCAAGCGTTTCTGCCGCAGCTTCAATTTCGAACTGCAGGCCGCCGCCACCGAAGACGCGATCGTGTTGTCGCTGTCGACCAGCCACAGCTTTCCGCTGGACGAAGTCGCGCGCTATCTGCACTCCAATTCGGTGCACGACGTGCTGACCCAGGCGCTGCTGGACGCGCCGATGTTCGCGCTGCGCTTTCGCTGGAATGCCGGTGCCGCGCTGGCACTGCCGCGCTTCGCGGGCGGGACGAAGGTACCACCGCAGATCCAGCGCATGAAGTCGGAAGACCTGCTGGCCACGGTGTTTCCCGACCAGGTCGCCTGCCTCGAAAACATCGTGGGGGAACGCAAGATCCCCGACCACCCGCTGGTCGCACAGACCTTGCAGGATTGCCTCTACGACGCGATGGATCTGGAAGGCCTCACGGCGCTGCTGAAGAAATTGGAAGGCAGCGAGGTGCACATCGTGGCACGCGATCTGACCGCACCGTCGCAGTTGGCCGCCGAAATCCTGGGTGCGCGGCCGTATGCGTTCCTCGACGGTGCACCGCTGGAAGAGCGCCGCACCCAGGCGGTGTCGTCGCGCGGGTTCGTCGATGCGCAGAACGCGGAAGATCTGGGCAAGCTGGACGCGGATGCGATTGCCGCGGTGCGCGAGGAAGCATGGCCCACGCCGCGCGACGCCGATGAGATGCACGAGGCGTTGCTGGCGCTGGGTGCGATCGGCGACGCGGACCTCACACGCGATCCGATGTGGCAAGGCTGGCTCGACGAGTTGGCTGACGCGAAGCGCGCAACCGAATTTGCTCCCTCCCCCGTTTACGGGAGAGGGCTGGGGTGGGGGAAATTCGGCGGGAATAGCCCCCATCCGCCTTCGGCGCCTTCCCCCATAAATAGGGAAAGGGAACAGTCGAGTTTGCCGTCTTTATGGGTCGCCGCCGAAACGCTGCCGACGTGGCGCGCGGTCCATCCGGATGCTGCGTTGCAACCTTCCATCGAAGCGCCTGCGGAATTTGCATCGAAGACATGGACGCGCGAAGACGCGCTGGTCGAAATCCTGCGCGCGCGCCTGGGCTGCGTCGGACCGATCCGTGCAAACGAATTGGCGCGCACGTTTGACGTTTCGGACAGCGACGTCGCGATCGCACTGGCCGCACTGGAACGCGAAGGCTGCGCGATGCGCGGTCGCTTCACGCCCGGCGCGAACGAGGAAGAATGGTGCGACCGACATCTGCTCGCGCGCATCCACCGTCGCACCCTGCAACGCCTGCGTCGTGAAATCGAACCGGTCGCGCCGCGCGATTTCGTGCGCTTCCTGATGGACTGGCAGCATGTCTCACCGGAAACGCGTTTGCGCGGTCCCGACGCATTGGCCGCGGTGCTGGCGCAACTGGAAGGCTTCGAAGCCCCGGCAGGCGCGTGGGAATCGCAACTGTTGCCCATGCGCGTGAGCGGTTACGACATCGCCTGGCTGGACGTCTTGTGCGGCGCGGGCCGGATCGCGTGGACCCGGCTGCGTGCATCCGCGGGCGGCACACATGCATCGCCGGTGCGTGCGTCGCCGATCGTGCTGCTGCCGCGCAAGCAATTGCCGGCGTGGAACGCCGTCGGCGCACAGGCGGGCGCCGAACCGCCGGCGCTGTCGTCGCGCGCACAGGCCGTCGTCGAATTCCTCATGCAACGTGGCGCTTCGTTCTTCGGCGAAATCGCCGACGGCACGCGCCTGCTGAAAGTGGAACTGGAAGACGCACTTGGCGAACTGGTCGGCGCCGGAATGGTCGGCGCGGACAGCTTCGCCGGGCTGCGCGCGTTGTTGCTGCCGGCGGCCAAGCGCAATGGTGCGCGGCATCGACGGCTGGCGCGGCACCTGTTGAACGGCATCGAAGATGCCGGGCGTTGGAGCCTGATTCGACGTTCCGCACAGGATTCCCCCCACCCCAGCCCTTCCCCGCATGCGGGGGAAGGAGAAAATCTTGAACACGTCGCGCGCGTGCTGCTGCGCCGCTGGGGCGTGGTGTTCTGGAAGCTGCTGGAGCGTGAAGCGTCGTGGTTGCCGCCGTGGCGCGAATTGCGGCGCGTGTACCAGCGGCTGGAAGCGCGCGGCGAGATTCGTGGCGGCCGTTTCGTCGAAGGCGTGGTGGGGGAACAGTTCGCGTTGCCCGAAGCCGTCGAGTCACTGCGTCGCGTGCGCAAGCGCGACCACGATGGCGCGCTCATCGCGATCAGCGGCGCCGACCCCTTGAATCTTGCCGGCGGCGTGTTGCCGGGTGCGAAGGTGCCGGCGCTCGCGACATCGCGCATCGTGTTTCGCGACGGCGTGCCGGTCGCGACGCGCGCAGGCGGCGAGGTCACACTGCTGCAGTCGCTATCACCGAACGACGAACGCTCAGTGCGTGCGACGTTGCGCCACAGCAACGCCGCATTCGTGATGGCGGATTTCCCCCCGACAATCTCGTAGGAGCGCATGCGCGCGACCCGCCCCCTTCGGTACGAAGGTGGTCGAAGCCTCATGCCCCCGGCAAGCGACTTCGGGGGGATGTCGCCAAGCGCAGGGAAGCCATCCCCTCGGTCCTCTTTCCCGATGGAAGGGGGAAGGCGGTTGCCGGCCTGTTCCCCTCTTACTTTGCCTTGATGATCTGCGACAGGTAATCCGGCGCGCCCTTGATCCGCTCCAGGTGCGGGTATTGCAGGCCGCCGTGGTAATCGACCGGCACCGTGCGGTATTTGTCTTGGTACTTCAGCAGCAACTGGATCGGCGCGTTGCCGCCCTTGGCGGCTTTCACCGCATCCTGCAGCACGTCGGTGCCGTAAGCCTGTCCGTTCACCGCAACCAGCGTTTCGCCGGAACCGATGCCGGCCTTGAATGCCGGTCCGTTCCAGCGCACGTCCCTGATTTCGCCGTCCTTGCCGATCGAAAGGCCGATCCCGAACGCCGCACCGATGTCGCCGTGATAGCGCTTCGAAATCAGCTTCTCGTATTCGTTCGGCTTGTCGGTGTAGACCAGCTTCCAGCCGGTGGCCTCGATCCCGCTGGCCAGCGGTGGATTGGGCTCGTCGAGGTAGCGGTGCAGGAACCCGGCCCAGTCGTATTTCGCGACGGTGCTGAGCGCATTCACGACGTCTTCGAAGGTGTAGGTCTTGGTGACGAAGCTGCCGTCGTCCACGCCGAAGAAGTTTTTCGCGAACGTGTCCAGCGACTGCTTGCCGTGGGTGAGCGCACGGATCTTCGCATCCGCCGCAAGCCACATCATCTGGCCGGCACTGTAGTACTCCTCGCTCATCTGCCAGTTGCGGTACGGCAGCGGCGCGCGTTGCGCGATGGTCGGATCGTTGGTGGTGTCCTCCAGCGTGCGCCATTCGAAACCGGGTCGGTTGCGGTCATAGTTGGCTGCGACCATCGCAATCGCCTGCCGGAACTGTTCGGGCGTCCACAACCCGGAGCGCGCGGCGAGCACGAAACCCCAGTACTGGGTGCCGCCTTCATAGACCCACAGCAGCGAATCGCCCATCGGCACGTTGAAATTCGGCGTCCACAGGTCGGCCGGGCGGCGGAACTTGCCGTTCCACGAATGCGTGTACTCGTGCGCGAGCAGGCCGCCCACGGTCGGCCAGTTGTCCTTCCACTTGCTGAAGAAGTCGGGACGCGCGCCGTCCTCGCTCGACTGGTGGTGCTCCAGCCCCTTGCCACTCAGCTGATCCGACAGCGAGAACAGGAAATCGTAGTGATCGTAGTGGTGCGACTCGAACAGCTTGTGTGCCTGGGTGATGACGTTGCGCAGGCCCTGCAACTGCTCGGGCGTGACCTCGAAATCCTTGGGCGCGTCGGCCACGATGTCCATGTGCACCGGCGCCTTGGCGCCCGGCGCGAGGTCGAGGCGCTTGAAATAACGCCCCGCATACATCGGCGAATCGACCAGCGTGTTGTAGGTGGTCGGCTTGAACGTGGTGGTGTCGCCGGACTGCGAGGCTTTCTCCAGCGCCGTGCCGAACTGCCAACCGGCGGGCAGCGTGACGCTGGGCGCGAAGGTGATGTCGCGTGAGTAGTGGCCGGCCGGATACAACGACACCTTGCTCCACACCAGGTCCAGCATGTCGCCGGTCATTTCGACCGAGCCTTCGTCGTGGTCGCGCGCAGACAGGTACTGGAATTTCACGTCGATGCTGGACACGCCCTGCGGCACGTCAACCTTGAACGCATAGACGTCGTACTTGTCGCGCGTCCACTTGAGCGGTTTGCCGTCGGCGGTGATCACGAGTCCCGCCAGCTTGTCGATGGGGCCGCTGGGCGAATGGTTGCCCGGAATCCATTTCGGATACAGCAGGGTCAGCTCGCCCGCCGCGACCGGAATGGTTTCGTGCACGCGGAAGATGCCTTGGTTGGTATCGCTGGCATCGACGGCGATCTTGATGGTGCCGGCATACGGCGTGTCCTGCGGCGGCGGCACGTGCGCATCGGCCGCATCGGCCAGCGCGGTGCCGGCGAATGGCGCGGTCAGCAACAGCGCGGTGAGCGCGGCCGCCAAACGCGAGGGACGTGGATGGAATGCATTGGGTTTCGGCATTGGAGTGCTCCTGGTCACTTCTTCGCGGCAATGATTTGCGACAGGTAATCCGGCGTGCCCTTGATCCGTTCCAGATGCGGGTACTGCAAGCCGCCGTGGTAATCCACCGGCACGGTCGTGTAGTCGCCCTGGTACTTGATCAAGAGCTCGATCGGCTGCTTCGAATCCTTGGCCGCGGTGATCGCGCGTTTCAGCACGTCGGCCTTGTAACTCTGGCCGTTCACCGCCACCACCGTGCCGCCAGAACCGACGCCGGCCTTGAACGCGGGTCCGTTCCAGCGCACGTCGTTGATGCCGCCGTCTTTCGTCAACGTCAAGCCGATCGAATACGTGAAGTTGAAGATGTGGCGCGGCGATTCGTCCTGGCTTTCGTACTGCTTTTCGTACGGGCTTTCCTTGTCGGTGTACACCAGCTTCCAGCCCGTGGACTCCAATCCCTTGGTGAACGGCGGCTCGAGCTCATCGACATAGCGATCGAGGAAACCGACCCAGTCGTACTTCACCACGCCATCCAGTGCGTTCACCACGTCATCGAAGGTGTAGGTCCTGGTGACGAAGCTGCCGTTGTCGACGCCGAAGAAGTCCTTGGCGAAGGTGTCCAGCGACTTCCGGTCGTGCGTCAACGAACGAATCTTCGCGTCCACCGCCAGCCACATCATCTGTCCGCCGGAGTAATACTCCTCGCTCATCTGCCAACTGCGGTACGGCAGGCCGGCGCGATGCGCAGCGGTCGGATCGTTGGTGGTGTCTTCCAGCGTGCGCCACTGGAAGCCGACGCGATTGCGGTCGTAGTTGGCCGCGACCATCGCGAGCGCGTCGCGGAACTGTTCCGGCGTCCACATGCCGGCGCGTGCGGTCAGCACGTAACCCCAGTATTGCGTCTGGCCCTCGTAAACCCACAGCAGCGAATCGCCCATCGGAACGTTGAAGTTGGGCGTCCACAAATCCGCAGGACGGCGGAACTTGCCGTTCCACGAGTGCGTGTATTCGTGTGCCAGCAGGTCGCGGTTGGGCGCGCCATCGTCCCAGTTGGTGAAGTAATCGGGATCGGCGCCGTCCTCGCTGGACTGGTGGTGCTCCAACCCGTTGCCACTCAACTGGCCGGACAGCGAGAACAGGAAGTTGTAATGATCGTAATGGTGGGAGTCGAACAGCTTGACGGCTTGGGTGACGAGGTTGCGATGCACCTGCATCTGCTCCGGCGTCATCTCGAGATCCT
>Ga0207707_10001994_pt1 | contig 18553 bp, 20 predicted proteins | sample KBSC83BmetaG_FD_184336 | JGI IMG/M metagenome (GOLD analysis project Ga0207707, IMG submission 184336) | Corn rhizosphere microbial communities from Kellogg Biological Station, Michigan, USA - KBS C8-3B metaG (SPAdes) (version 2) | ecosystem: Host-associated > Plants > Roots > Rhizosphere ...
CCCCGCTATTCTTGTGCCGTGCCATTCCCGTCTCTCGTGGTCATGCCTGTGTCGTCGTTCAATCCCGTTGTCCCCGAGCTGAGTGTCATCGTGGTTGCCGCGGACAGCGGCGCCAGCTTGCGTGATTGCGTGCGCGCCGTGCTTGCGTGGTCGGTGCCACTGGAGTTGCTGCTGATCGACAACGGCTCCAGTGATGGCGTGCCGCAGGCGCTGGATCGGGCCTTGAGCGCTGACCCGCGGCTGCGGCTGATCTACAACTACGCCAATCTCGGCTTCGGGCCAGCGGTGAATCGTGCGGCCGCGCAAGCGCGCAGCGACCGGTTGCTGATCCTCAACCCGGATTGCGTGCTGGAGCAAGCTGGTGTGCAGCGCCTGCTCGACATCCTTGCCGCCGAGCCGCATGCCGGGCTGCTCGGCGCGGTGGTCTGCGGCGCCGATGGGGTGCCTGATCCGGCATCGCTGCGGCGTGATCCGCTGCTGCGCCGCACGCTGAACAGTCTGCGTGGCAAGCGGGCGGACGGAATCAATGTAGCCGGGCCGCTGCCCGATCATGTCGTCGCCGCCGAGGCGGTGTCCGGCGCGGTCATGTTGCTGCCGCGCGTCGTGTTCGAGCGCATGAACGGATTTGATGAAGCGTACTTTCTGCACTTCGAGGATCTGGACTTGTGCCGACGCGTGCGCGATGCCGGCTACCAGGTACTGTTGGCCGGTGACGTGCGTGCGCTGCACGGCAAGGGCGGCTCCAGTGCACATCGCCCGGTGTTCGTCAGCCAGCACAAACACCGCGGCATGTGGCGCTGGTTTCGCAAGTTTGATCCGGCTGCGCGCCAGCCACTGCTCGCCGGCCTGGTCTGGGTCGGCATCTGGGCGCATTTCCTGTGGCAGATCCCCGGGCAAATATGGCGGCTGTACCTGCGCGAGGGCGTGCGGAGCGGTGGGGGGCGCCACGATGCGTGAGGTGCTGTCGCCATGGCCGCCACCGCACATTGAGTAGCGTTGTGCCTGGTGTGCGTGCGAAGTTGTGTCGCTGCACCGGGTTGTTCTTGCACGCGCGTCACCAGTTTGTGCGCTGTACATACCGCTTCCCTTTTCTCGGTCACCCATGACCACGCCACGTCGCCTCACCACCCTTGCCACCTTCGGTCTGATCGTCATGACGGCGGTGTGGGGCTCGACGTTTGTGTTGATCAAGGACGTGCTCGGGCGCATGCCCGTCGCCGACTTCCTCGCCGTACGCTTCACGATTGCTGCGGTGGTGATGCTGGTGCTGTTTGCACAGCCGGTGTTGCGGTTGGGCCGCGTGCAAGTCGTCCAGGGTCTGGCGCTGGGCGGGATCTACGGGATCGGCCAGCTGCTGCAGACGTGGGGGCTGGCGTTGATCGCGCCCAGTGTCAGCGGTTTTGTCACCGGCATGTATGTGGTGTTCACGCCGATTCTGGCGACCGTGCTGCTGCACCAGCGCGTGCGCGCGGCGGTGTGGCTGGCGGTGGCACTGGCCACCAGCGGCCTGGGACTGCTGTCGCTCCGGGGTGTGTCGGTTGACCTGGGCGTGTGGCTGACGCTCGCCTCGGCAGCGGTGTACGCCTTGCATGTCGTCGGTCTCGGGCAGTGGTCGCGCCCCGGAGAGGCGCTTGGCCTGTCGGCGCTGCAAATGGTGGCCATCGCCGCCGTGTGCCTGTTGGCCACAGCGCCGCATGGGCCGACGTTGCCGCCGGATCGCAACGCCTGGCTGGCGGTGTTGTACATGGCCTTGATTGCCGGCGCCGGGGCGATGCTGATGCAGACCTGGGCGCAATCCCATCTGTCGGCGACCCGCGCCGCCATCGTGATGACCACCGAGCCGGTATTTGCGGCTGCATTTGCCGTCGCGTTTGGCAGTGATGTGCTGACCTGGCGGATGCTCGCGGGCGGCGCGCTGGTGCTCGCGGCCATGTATCTGGTGGAGCTGGCGCCACGCCGCGATGAGGCGACGAGCGAAGTGCTCGGCACGGCCTCGACCGAGGCGGCGCACCACGAGGTGTAGGCGGGTGGTGGCGTGCTATGGCCGGCTGCAATAACCCGGGTCGGTACCCCGACCGGATGCGCCGCTGCGCCGTCGCCCGGACGCAGGCGCACGACCATCCTGGTGCGGGTCGTGAATGAATTACCGTGCGCCGGCCCGCCGGCCGACCGGCTTGTGGCCGATTCCGCGCCTGGTGCCGTTGGCATGGCCCGCGCCCCGCGTACACTGTCGGCGTCCTTCCCGTGCAGGATTTCGCCATGCGCATCCCATCCCGCTCCGGCCTGCTTGGTTTGACCCTCATCGCCGCCACGCTCCCGGTGCTGGCTGCCGGCAGTGGCCAGTTCAAGGATCTGTTGAACAAGGCGAAACAGGCCACCCAGACGTCGACCAGTTCGTCGCCACTCGGCGCCAACGCCACGGATGGCGACATCGCCGCCGGGCTCAAGGAGGCGTTGGCCAAAGGCACCACGAATGCCATCAACAGCCTGGGTCGCGAGGGTGGTTTCTTCAATAACCGCAAAGTGCGCATTCCGTTGCCAGGCAAACTGGCGCAGGTCGCCAAGCTGGCGCGTCAGTTGGGGCAGGGGGCGAAGGTCGATGCCTTCGAGTTGAGCATGAACCGCGCTGCAGAGCAGGCCGTGCCGCAAGTGGCGGACATCTTTGGCGATGCGATTCGCCAGATGACCTTGAACGATGCGCGCGGCATTCTCGCCGGTGGCGATCATGCGGCCACGGATTTTTTCCGCCGCGTCGCCGGTGATGCCTTGACCGCACGCATCCGCCCGATTGTGGCCAGGGCCACGGACAGCGTCGGGGCGACGCAAAAGTACAAGGCACTCACCGCCGGCAATGGCGGGCTTGGTGGTGCATTGGGCTCGCTCGGTGCGCTGGGCGGCAGTCATGACGCGGCCAAAGGTGGCAGCGCGCTGGATCTGGATGACTACGTCACGCGCAAGACACTCGACGGCCTGTTCACGGTGATTGGCGAACAGGAGCGATCCATCCGCACCAATCCGGCTGCGCGCGGCACCGATTTGTTGCGGAAAGTGTTTGGCGGCCATTGAAGCCGTGGCGTCGACGACCCACCGGGTGCGCGGGCTGTGCGGTCGTCGTGCGAAGTTGCCACCGGTGGTTGTCCGCCTTCGCTCACGTTATTTGCTTCGGCGCGGGCCAGCGGGGCTGGCGGTTTCTGCACCTGTGCTGAAATGGTGGGAGGACGCGATGCGGGTTCCGCTCTGGCCGGTGCTCGCCGTTGCGGCGCAGGGAACCGTCCGCACGACCTTGCGTTAACGTTGCGTTGACCACAATGAAAGCTCGGTTGTACAGATTGATGAGGCGGCCATGATCCGTGAAATTCTGAAGATGGGCGATCCGCGTCTGCTGCGCATTGCGCCGCCGGTGGACAAGGCCATGCTGGGCAGCGCCGAACTGGATGTGCTCATTGCCGACATGTTCGAGACCATGGAGGCCGCGGACGGGGTTGGTCTTGCGGCGCCACAAATTGGCGTGGATCTGCAACTGGTGGTATTCGGCTTCGACAGCAGCGAGCGTTATCCGGATGCCGATGCCGTCCCGCGCACGGTGTTGCTCAACCCCGTGATCACCCCGTTGTCCCGGGACATGGAGGAAGGCTGGGAGGGCTGCCTTTCCGTGCCCGGCCTGCGTGGTGCCGTCAGCCGTTACAGCTTGATCCGCTACGAAGGCATGGACCCACAGGGTGCACCGATCAAACGCACGGCGGAAGGCTTCCATGCACGCGTCGTGCAACACGAGTGCGACCATCTGATTGGCCGCCTGTACCCGTCACGAATCACCGACTTCAGCCAGTTCGGCTACACCGATGTGTTGTTTCCCGGCGAACAGCCGGTCGAGGAGTGACCGTGCGCGCGCTGTGGCATGACACTCTGCTGGCTGAAAGTGATGACACGCTAGTGGTAGAGGGCAACCATTACTTCCCGGAAAACTCGCTGCGTTATCAGTATTTCTTTCCCAGCACCCATCACAGCACATGCCCATGGAAAGGCGAAGCCAACTACATGCACATCAAGGTGGCTGGCGAGGTGAATGCCGATGCCGCGTGGTATTACCCGACGCCATTGCCGGCCGCCGAACAGATCGCCGGCCGGGTCGCGTTTTGGCGTGGGGTCGTGGTAACGGATTGACTGGCGCAAGTTGGGTGGCCTTGGATGGCCTTGAGAGCAAGAGCTTTCGTGCGCCTGCGGCGCCCGAGGTACTTCTCTTTTGCTTGTCCAAAAGAGCAGTACCCAAGAGAAAACGACACCCCGCTTGGCGCTTCCCGGGCATCCTGCCCGGCAAGTTTGTGAGCCGGGGCCGGGCTTTTCGACCGGACGTCGGGCAACCGCTCCTGCGTTGCCTCAACTCCGGCATCCATGCCGTCGCCTGTCCGGGCGAAAAGGGACCGACATCCCTGTCGGCTCCCGCTGAGCGGCCTGTCGCCTCCCTCCGCCTCACCGCCGCACAGGGGCCCCGGGGTAGAGCAGCGGGCCATCCTGGTCCGCACTATTCAGAAGAGCCAGAGCAGGGCCAATGGCAACGTGCCTTAATTGCCTCCGTCCCCTTTGTTCACCTTTGTTCAACCGCCTGATCGTTTCACGTCGCCGCGTAGGGACTGTGTAGGAATTTTTCGGTGAGTGGCCGCGAATGAAAGGGCCTGCATCGCTGCAAGCCCTTGATAAACATGGTGGCCGGGGACGGAATCGAACCGCCGACACGGGGATTTTCAAGATTCGTTGTCAACGGTCCCAAGCGCTGAAAACCCTTGTTTTATGGGCTTTCGCACAGGGCTCTTCCCGGTCTTACCCGGTCTTACCCCCCTTTTTCCGGCCTAGCCCGCGGGTTGTTTGCGGGTTGGAGTTGCGCGGGTTGCAGGGTAGGGGGCTATCCGTGGGGGGGCGCAAGGCCAGCGTGACCTACTACGTGGGCGCCCGAAACGGCGGGGGGAAAGAGCTGGAACTGGCGTTGGGCAAGCATCCGACCATGACGTTCGATACGGCGCGCCAGCGCGCTCGTTCTTGGGCCCGGAACGACCTGCCCCACCACGCGGCACCCCCAGCCCGGCCAATCTCGCCCCTTCCCAGGCGCAAACAGCCTCCAGCCCCATGCGATATCCAAGTAGGGGATAAATCGGCGTAGATTGGCGGCGTGAAGAACCCACGCCCTCAGTGTCCCAACACGGCCTGCGCGGCCCACCATCACCCGCTGCCGAACTCCTATCGGAAGAAAGGCTACCGATACCCTAAGCACAACCACCAGCCTGTCCCGCGGTACCAATGTAAAACGTGCGGCACGTATTTCAGCGCCACGCAGTTCAAGCCCATTCGCAACCAGAAACGCCCCGACCTCAACAAACAGATCTTCGCCCTGGCGGTGTCCGGCATGACGATGCGGCGCATGGCGCTCCTTCTGACATGCAGCCCGCTCACCATCGAGCGGAAGATTCAGCACCTCGCCCAGCAGGCGCAACTCCACCACCAGAAGCATCTCGCGACGCTGCGCACGTCGTACGTCATCATGGACGAGCTGGAAACCTTCATCCACGCCCGTTTTCGGCAGGTGAGCGTGGGCATGGCGGTGCGGGTCAAAACCGGTGAGGTGCTCTCATTCGGCGTGGCCAGAAAGCCCTCCAACTACGCCGACACCGATTGGACCCAGGACGATCGCCCAACCATGATGGTCGGCATGCTGAGGCGCCTGAGGCCGATCTTGAAGCCGAATGCCACGCTCGTCTCGGACAAGAAAACGGGGTATGTCCCCTGGGTGAGGAAGGCTCTTCCCAACGTCCAACACGTTGCGCACAAAGCCATCAAGGGGCCGGTGTACAACCCGCTCTTTGCCATCGATCACGCGTTCGCGAAGATGCGCAACGACCTGGCCCGGTTGAGCCGGGAGACCTGGACGACGACCAAGACGATCGAGGCGTTGGAGCGCCACCTGTGGCTGTGGGTGGCGTGGACGAGTGGGTATCGGTTGGGGTGAGGGTGAACTTCAGGAGGATGGTTTAAAGCCTAACCTCAAGCGGCGCACTCCATTCCAAATAGCAGCGCAACCTTCGCGAACCTTACTGCCAACCAAGCCGCCAAAAGGGGATGTGCGAATCTCGTTCACTCGAGTCCAGTAGAGTTCCAGAATGTGAACCGCCAACACCAAGATGACGACCGTACATCCAATGATGCTGAAAATCTTTTCATCAAGAATGGAAAAGAGGTTGGGTAGGTAGATGTGATTTATATGGTGGTTGCTGTCAAAAGTAGCCGACCTAACCGTATCGACCTTGCTGCTGATCAAACTATTTGCCTGGACAGCAAGCACATACCAACATGCTTGTACGCCATACAGTTCAAACAGAATGAATACTATGTCTTTAAGATGCGAAAGCGCAGGATGCTTGTCGCCTCTCGTATATTTCGAAATCAGAACAAGCCCGATGTATGACAAGGTGAGACAAAGGCACATGAGCACATAAAAACCACCATCAAAAACGTGGTCGGTGATCAAAGGGAGGTGGTGTGTAATGGTGTCGATTTGCATGACGACTCACCAAGAGGGCAAGAGGCCATCATTTGATCAACAACCGTGTTGTCAATACGGTTCAGCAACACTCGAAACGAGGCCCGCTGCGCTCACCACCGCCACAAAACAAATAGCCGCGAGCGTACCAAAGAGAATCCAGCCAACCACACCTCCAACAAGCACACTAAAAAGTAGGAAAAGCGCACTGAAAGGTGGTGTGTTGGCGGTTGCCGTCGGGTTATTTTGATCTGCGTTGCCCTCTGTCGACGGGGTGATGATCACCTTCGCGTCTGGACGGCTTTCAGTCGTCTTCGCGGGTTCATCCCGGAAGCGGACGGCACAGTTAAATGCTTCGGAGTGAGTGCTTTCTCGAGCATCGAGGGCCACCTGGGCGTCGACATAGCGACCGGAGGCGGCAAAACTCTGGGCGGTTTCGGGCGCTAGGGAGGAGGGGCTTGGGGTGCTGCGTTGTGGGGCAGCTTGGGTGGTGCTCATGGTCTGTTCCTGGTGTGGTGGTGTCTCCAGTTTATGGACGGATACGGGTCTGTCTTCTCGCCGCGTGACACCGGCCACCAATCTGCACAACGCATCACATTCTTCGATGCCGGACTTCCTCCTCCCGCCCAAGATCGGTGCAAAAGGTGATGGTGGTTTTCTTACCCCATCGATCGGCAGAGATCACATCGCCTGGGGCGACTAGGTCTCGTCCGGAAGCACGATCTGCAGGTAATCGATGTCCAAACGAAAGTCCGCGCGCAAGCGATCGAGGAAGCGGCGGGTTGTGTCATCCAGGGCGGTTTCGCCCACCGCGAACAGCTTCACCGGCTCCAGACCGCCTTCTCGGAAACCGTATTCGAGCAGCTGGCCCATGGCTTGTCGGACTACCTGGGCGGCCGCGTCGGCGATCTTGATCTCGTAGAGATTGCAGCGCGTGTCGGCGCGCCGGACGTAGGCATCGGCAAACCCGCCCGTGCCGGTGGGGTACTCCGTCCATACGGTGCCGCGGCCGAACTCGGCTTCCAACTGTTCGAAGAGGGCGGTCTGCACCTGGTTGTGCCGCAGCTGGATGATGCGGTCGGATTCAGGCAGGTGGGCGTAGGCCTCGGGAGGCCGCGGGTTGTGGCGGTCTTTTCGGTCAGGCGCCGTATTGCGGGCCCGCAACTGGTCCAGGACAAACCAGGGGAAAATGTTGCGGGCGAGGTTGTCCTCGAACAGGCCGGTCCGATCAAGGTGGCGGACCAGCGCCTGGGCCTGGTGCGCCCAGCCGGTCGAACGGGGGAGAACGAACCCGGTGTGCTCGGCAAACCAGGTCAGGACCTGGTCCTGGCTCTCGGCGTTCACCGTGGTGTGGTAGCGATCTGGATGGATCCCCGCAAAGGATCGGGCGAGGAGGAGGCGAGGGACCTTATTGATGCGGCCTTGTGCTTTCCAGTCTTCGAGGCGCTTAACCAGGTGCTCGAAGTTGGCTGGACTTCCGTCGGCCAGGATGTCGCGCAGGACCTGGATAAACTCCGGACGCATGTCCTCAGCGGCTTCGTACTTGAGCACGCCCTGGCCCGCGTTGCTGATGTCGTTGTGGGAGCTCTTCCAAAGGATTTCGAATGGCTCGTCGAACTGTTGGGCGATGAGGTCTGCCGCAATCGCCTGAGTTTGGGTCCGATACCGCGGGAGCCAGTTCGCGCGGTACCAGGTGTCGGGGTCGCGGAAGCCATCGAGGAAGACCAGAGCGTCGTCGTCGAATACCGCCGGCGACGTGGGCTCGATCTCTTCAACATCATCATCGCCCGGGGGCGATCCAGGAGGTGAGGGAAGGCCATCCAACCGCGCCTGGGCGGCCCGGACCGCCTGAGACGAGAACTCGTTGGGAAAGCGAACAATGATCGCTTCGAAGCTCAGCTCCTGCAGGCCAGCCTCTTCAAGTACCTCGTACCCTTGTGAGGGGCGGCGATTGAGCACCATGCGTTCGGCCGCTGCCAAGGCGCCCCGGTTGGCGATCATCTGACGCGTGCGGTTGGCGCGGAAGGTGCGCCCCTTGAGCTGGCTCTGCGCCTCTTCGTATGCATAGAGGGCGGTGGCGATCGCTTGTTGTGCCGGACTGGTGTGGCCCTCCTGGAGCGCCTGGAGCGTTCGGGCGTGGTCCAGGGCTTCAGTTTCCAGGTCCGGGCGTCCGCGCTCCGCGGCGTTCTTCGCAAACGTGCGGGCGTCCTTCGGTGTGGTTAGCCGTGCAATGCGTTCGTCCATGACGATCCCCTGTTGGTTCCCTTGATGAGGTCGTCGATGGTCCGCATCAGCGGTTCTCGATAGCTATATGGAGGTCGTAGGGCTCGTTATCACCCCGATCCAGCCATTCGCCGTTCAGGACATGCAGTTTGCCTTGCATCTGGAGTTGGAGCTGGGCGCGAATGGTGCCGGAATAGACCTCGTCCTCATCATTCTCCTGCCAGCGGCCCTTGCCGGTGTACGTCCACCCTCGTTCGACCCGTTCCAGGATGCACGAACCCCGGAACGGTCCATCGACTCCGACGCCACTGAAATGAATCTCATAGGCCGCCCCGTTGTCGGGGTTATCCCAGGTATCGATTTGCGCCTCGTAGAGCTCCGGTTCGTCGCCGTCATAGGACAGGCGGACAATTCCCTGGCTCATCTCAATAGACGCGCGTTCGCGTGGTGTTGCCCGAACGGGTGGTTACCGTAGTGCGCAACTTGCCCTTGGACGTCCTGGTTTTGGTGACAGTGGTGTTGCCGGTTTTGGTGCGCGTGGAAATGCTGCTCTTGCCGTTCTTGCCGGTGCGGATCGTGGTGCGCGTTGCCATGGTTGGTGCCCCCTATTCATGGCCCGGATGGGCCAACTGATGCTACGTCGCGGGGGATGCGCGGACAAGGAGGATTTACATCATCCGCTTGCGGGTTTGCCGTTCCGTTGATGGTTCACGCTGGGCGGTGTGGTCGCCCTGGGTGATCTGGATGTGGCTGTCGTTGAGCTAGGCGTACAGCGCCAGGGAGTTGATGCGAGCCAACGCCTGCGGGTCGTCGGTGAGTTTCAGGGCCTTGGCCCGCGATTCGGAGAGGTAAGAGTGTGCCCCGATCCCGCCATGATTTCATCGCCGTTTAGCCATCCCTGGAGGCGAATCTAGGAGCGCGGAATAACCCGCATGCAAACAGGGAAGAAATCATGAGCAATCGACCTGCACCACACAATGGCCCCAGCAAGACCGGCGCGCCTTCGGGAGGGGGACGAGGCAACAACGCACCCCGGCCGGGCCGTACACCGCCGCCGGCGCCCAAGGGTGGTGGCAAGAAGTGAGGTTGGGGGCGGCGTGAGCCGCCCCTTTTCACCTTGTTGGAGTTCTTTCGTTGATTCGTTCATGGCTCCACCGGTTCCACGAATGACTCGCAAATGGCTGGGGCTAGTTGCCGAGAACCGGAGGAAAGAGAACGGAATCGCGTCCAGGTGAATAGCGGGCGCCTTGGCGGGCGGCAACTTCGAGTTGCGTTCGTTGCCATCCAGATTTCACGAGCTGGTCCATGACGTCAGGCGTCATCGGAACGGTATCCTCCTGGCCGAAGACCTCGTCCATTTTCCGTTCCACGGGGCGCAATTTGTCCAAGAGAGGACGGAGCTGTTCCAGGGGGTAGCCCGCGATTGCACGCGCCCCGATATCCGGATGCTCCGTCTCGGCTATAAAGAAATCGCCGCGTAGCTCAAAGCTGCCATCCCACAGGATCTCGACGCGCTCGGGCGTGTCCTGCACGTGGAAAGCCTGGCGCACTCCATGCCACACAAGGCAGAGGGCACGATCTTCCATCGGCTCAAGCAACCACGCATCACCGACGCCGGTGGAAAACAGAACAAAGGGTTGCTTCTTGGCAGCCTCAGGGCCCGTGCGAATCAATCGGACATCACCAGCCAGTTCCGCGGCAACGACGGACTCGATTTCAGCGGTGAGGTTGCGGGCCGAACTGGCGCGCTCAGTTTCTTCGGCGCACGTGAGGACGTGTTTCCAATGATCGTAGCCTGCGCTTTGTGCGACGCGATCGAGTAAGACCACATGCTGGCCAGCACCTTCCCGTCCGAGGCGCTTGGCTTGTTTCTTGAGGATGTTGACCTTGGACGGCGTGGTCATGATGAACTTGGACATGGCTGAACTCCTTCTGAGAGGCGAATGTCAGGTGCTCACTGCCCGGATTCGCCACAGAAAGGGGATCAGACAAGGTCCGCGTGTATGTCGTCCCGCGAGGGTTTGCCAAGGTGAGCAGCAGGCGTCGACCACGCCCGTGGCCCAATATAAGGCAAGGATCGGGTTGGTGTCGACGGAGAGAGGCGAGACGGCATGGTTCAGGTGATCAAGTTCAGTGGTGTGCATCGATGCTGAGCTATCGTCTCGATACCTGAGATTCGGTGCCGTTATCTTCAATCAGAACCATTGAACTAGGGGCTTGCCGTGTCCGACTTAGCTGCGATCGAAAGAAAGCATCCGTTCGTTTTGGATACCGAAACAGGTGACGATGTCACCTTGGAACAGTTCTTGAGTAACGCGGACTACGGCACGGTCGTTGGCGAACTTCGAATGAAGCTTGAGATTGACGGTTTGGATGGCCGCCCCCGCTACGTTTGTCCCTTGCCGGAATGCCGTGATGGCATGTCACTCAAAAAGGTCAAGGTGCTGGACAAGTCGCCGCACCGGTTCTACTTCAAGCACAGGCACAATGAAAACAAATGCACAGGTACCCAGCACTTGGCTTCGTCGACGATCTCCGCCATCAAGTTCAATGGCGCGAAGGAGAGTCGCCAGCACATTGAGTTCAAGAAGCGCGTTGTTGAAAGTATCGAGGCGGATCCTTCGTTTGAGGATTGCGCGACCGAGAGGCGCTGGGTTCAGGCCGATGGTGGACGATGGCGGCAGCCAGATGTTCAAGCTCGGCGCGGGGCACAGCGGGTGGCCTTTGAGGTTCAACTCTCAACAACCTTCCTTCATGTCATCGCTCAGCGCATGAAGTTCTACCGAGACAATCATGGTGTGTTGGTTTGGTTGTTTCGTGACCTAAATTTCTCGAAATATTTGCAAGCCGAAGATGACATCTTCTATGCGAACAATCGCAATGCCTTCCGAGTAACCGACGAAACCGTGGCCCGTTCGAAGGCGACGGGCCGCTTTGCCATGGAGTGCGCATGGATGGAGCCGGTTATCAAGGCCGAGGGGATCAAGGAAGAGCAGCGCACCGTTATCGTATTCTTTGATCAGTTGCACTTCGACGTTGGGAAGAACGGTGCTCCTCGTGCCTACTATTTCGATTGTGAGGCGGCCCGAGCAAGGGCGAGCCAGGTAAGCGCAACGCTTCCCGCAATCCAGCGTTTTGAACGGTACTGGTTGGCACGACGTTTTGATGCGACGGAATGGGCAGCAGTCCGTGAGGGGCTGTTGAAGCTCGGCGCCTCAGTTCCTGAGTATCAGCACAGCGACCCTTTTGAGCAGCTGCTCAACGTCCTTTATAGCGTCAAGCATGGCCGCATGATCGGCTACAACTACACCAAGCAACCGTTCGCAGATCTAGGGCACCATCTGTTTGATCGCCGAAAAGGGTTCCTCAGAGTATTCCACTTGGCGATAGCGGCTTTCGACCGGATCGAGCAGGTGAAGAGGGACGATCTGAATGGCAATCTGGAAGGGAAAGCCAGAAAGGAAGAGACCGGCTATTTTGCGTGCATCAAGCGATGTGATCCGGACTACGACCTGCCGGTAGAGTTGCGATCGACGGTGGCGTTGCTGTTCCCGGAACTGCCTGCAGCCAAGATAAGGTAACCGCTTCGATTGCACGAGCAGCACTGGGGCGGGGGACGATCGGCATCAGCAGCAGAGTGTGTGCTATCTCGTTGGCGGGGTTAAGGCCCTGGCTGTGGAGGCAGGCGCGTATCCTTGGCACCCGAAAACAGGCATAGGGGCCCCGCACATGGAAGCAAATACTCGCGACATCGAGACGCGGGCGCTCGTTAAGCGCCTGCAGGTGCGCTTCCAACAGGTGCCGGCGGCGGAGACGCCGTGAATCCTGAAGAGCTGAGCCAGCGGATTCACCAAGTCGAAGGCTTCATCCGGGCGCTGACGCAGGAATGTCATATCCTGGACGAGCGCAGGCACATCCTTGCGCCTCTTCTTCAGAATGTCGAGGTCCAGGCGGCCTTGAAGAAGAAGCTGGACAAGACTCCAGGCGCAGGCGCTTGGAACCACCTTGTTCCGCTGCTCGGACAGGATCTCTTGCGGGACCAGGCACGTTTGATCCTGGATGACGACAAGCGGTCGGGCAGCTTGTCCAACCTCTGGCGCAAAATCCATGCGGACCCGGCCATCAAGCACCACTTCCGGGACGTCTACGGCCACATGTTCGACGACATGAACACCGGCCAGATCGAGGGCCTATCTCCGGAGAGTTCGGCGGCCATCATGGAGCAGTTCAAGGAGCAAGATCGCGCCACTAACTACGCGCAATTTGACGAACGCTGGGAAAGGTTGGAAGCCGACATGGCGGCCCTCAAAGCTGACCCCGTGGCGGGGAAGATCAAGACGTTCCGCGACAAGCACCACGCTCACTTCGAGATGCAGAAGCTGGACGAAGAGCCCAGGGCGTTCGACGTGAACTCGATTGGGCTCACCTTCAATGAGGTGCTGGCGTTCGGGGACCGGTGCCAAGCCATCGTGGCTGAACTGGGCTTGCTTCTGACAGGCACGAACTGGGATCCGAAGCAGTTTGCCGAGGGGCACGCCAAGCAGGGTACGGCCATGTGGATGATGCTTGCTAACTAAGGCTTGCACATGACTCCGGGCCTAGTTCCTCCTGCTGGGGCTTGACTGGGACGCATCAGCCAGCCGGAATTTTCATGATTCGGTGGTTGAGTAATGGCCGAATGAAGTTCGCGGGAGTGGATCTGTCTAGTGGGCAGGCGCGGACCTGGTATTGGCCGCTTTCGCAGTAGCGGAGCAGCTCAGTCTCGTCGGTCACTTCCAGTGAATCCTTCTTGTGGTTCCCCAGCTTGACGACTCGAAACGCCACGCGACCCGTGTCTTGATTCTTCATCTTGACGGGCACGATCTTGCGGCCGTCGTAGCGCACCAAGTGAAAGGTCTGGGCGAATAAGTCATCGGTGGGGGCGGAGTGGCTCATGGCCGGCGACTTGACCGGGTAAACAGGAATGGAGGCGCTGGAGATCGCGGGGCGAGGCTCCGCGGTGGTGATTGAGAGTGAAGGTCGAGGCGCCACCGACAACGCACGTTGCGCCAAAATTCGCTTGAGCCCGGATGTATCGGTGGCGTCGCCGTTCAGCCACTTCTTGAATTCCCCATTGGCCGGACTTGGGTGCGCCGCGAACACCCAGGTCCGCCCCTGCGCTTGGAAGGCCACCTCGTTGATATCACGATAGTCTGGGAATTGCTCACGCATGAGCGCCTTGACGCCCTGAATGTAAGCGTTCGTCGTTCCCAAGAGGAGAACCCGCGTAACGCTGGCCGGAAGGGGATTCAAATGTTGAGCAATGCAGGTGAGCATCACATGGCGGGGAAACGGGGCGCGAGCAGCCTTGGGCATGATCGTGCCACTAGTGACGAGCTTGCCATTTTCCATTACCGACAGGCCGCAACGGATCAACGAGGCCGCACCTAGTTGTTGGCCGTTAGCCGATAGCGCCTCGTCGATCGTCTGGCCCTTCAAGTCCACGCCCAGCGCATCCAGAACCTGCCGCAGGCGCGGGCGCATTTTCGCAAAAGCTACGCCATCGAAATCTCCGGCTTTGGCTGCCGCGATCTGGGTCGCGCCCTTCGAAAAACCCAATACGAGCACTTCTGGAGCAGAAGCTCCCCAGTAGCCTGGGTTGGCTCGCAGGTGCCAGTCTCCTTCCACTCGAATGTCTTGCCCACGTTGATGGCAAGCCCGGCAAGTTTGCCATCCGTGTTGAATCGTCATTGAAGCCTCCATGTGCGTCGAGAGGCTGCAATAGTTGAAGCACCTGCCTGCCTTTGCAATCAGTTTCTTTAGGCAGTTTTTAGGCGGTGAGAATGACTCTCATTGGTTTGGCCGTAACAGCCTACTTCTTAACGATTTTGGTCTTGTCAGCTTTGGCTGGAATCGAGTAGCGCAAATAGCCAACGCAGTCTTCCTCTGGAAGATGGCGGCCGCCGAGGTAATGTCAGTGCGTATTGCTCTTCGAGCTTTTTTGATCGACTGGTCCTTTGCTCCAGGTGAAGTTCAAGTAGCGCTGTCATCCACCTTTGATGATCTCAGGCAGGCAAGCAAGATGAGCCAGTTGAACTTCCAACACGCGATGAGCCAACTCCACATCTCCTGACCCAACACCTGTAAGCATTGCAATCATGCCTGCTAGGCCATTGGATTGGCGAAGTACCAAGACCTTTTGGGTCTCAGGGACAGCCAGCTCTCCAAGGAGTGCCGTTACTGCTGCGTAGTGCCCGCCGTGCACGTAGGAGTTCAGTGGTTTGAGTGATGAGTTGTTGAATTCTTGGAGTTGCCTGCAGACTTGCGCAGGTGCCTTTCCAGCCATGGCTTTGATCATCTCGGCGATGGTCTTAGCGGACGGTTCTTTCAACACGCCAGCTTCCGCTTGAATAGTGCCGTAGCGCTGCACCTTTTCATCGGATGCAGCAAAGTAAAACCAAAAGGCTCTGACGGTCGCCTCAAACTGACAGCGCAACAACACGAACGCCGACAACGGTTGGCCGTGGGTGAACAGGGTTCTTATTGCAAGCCAGTGCTCAAGGGACAGAGCCATGCAAAGGTCCGTCACCGTGGAGCGGGCAGATCCATCACTTTGATTGTCGGCTAGGACAGCTTGCATGTCCCGATCGAAGGCATCAGTCAGCCGGAGGATTTCGGGGAGTGTGTTTGGCATGCATGCTGGAACTGGTTGATGATGCAACCAGCTTAAACGATTCCGCGCCTGCTCCAGGGAAAGGCTCGATGGCACTGACACCCAATGACACCGGGGCCCAGCATGGCCGATCTTCTCTTTCTCGACACCGAGTGGAACAACGATGCCGTGCGCGAGCTGGTCAGCTTGGCCTTGGTCAGCGCGGATGCCACCCAATGCTTCTACGCCGAGAGGGCTCCACGACCCGGAGCGCCGTCATCCTTCGTCAGCAAGGTGGTCTATCCGCTCCTGGACGGTGGCGATGCAGCGCTCTCGGATGAGAACTTCGGTGAACAACTACGGGTGTTCGTGGCGTCCTTCGAGCACCCACGCATCCACTTCGACGGGGCGATCGATAAGAGACAGTTGGCGAGGGCGCTGACGGGGTTTGGAATGTGGAGCGGTGAGTTACCAGCGTGGGAGCCGGTGCTCGTTACACGCCAAGATGTCCTGGGTGAACTGGAGATCTATTTCGACTGCAGGCCCGAGAGGGCGGCGCGCCGACATCACGCAGCAGTGGACGCCGAGGCATTGCGCGCCGCTTACATCACGATATTGGGTTTGTGAGGCTTTTCCTTTCACGACCAGCGTGAAACCTGGATCTGCACGACGGGGATTCTTCGACGTCAGTCGGTATTGCCCAAGGGCTAGGCGCGGGTTGGAACAAACTAGGCCATTCCGAAGAATGGTCTAAGTCGTGGATATACATGGTGGCCGGGGCGGAATCGAACCGCCGACACGGGGATGTTTACGTTTCCTGCCCCGGCCCCGGTTTTTCTCGAAGGTTATGCGCGGGTTGGAACAAAATAGGCCACCCCGGAGGATGACCTAAGTCGTTGAAATCATTGGTGGCCGGGGACGGAATCGAACCGCCGACACGGGGATTTTCAATCCCCTGCTCTACCAACTGAGCTACCCGGCCAAGGCTGCGCAACCACTTGGGCTGCAGACGCGACGTGAGCCGGGCATTAAAGCGAATGCATGGGTCTGCGTCAAGCGCCGGATTCGGGTGTGGAGTGCGCCATGAGGTAGCCGGGCGGGTGGGTGACCTCGCCGAGGAACAGAAATCTTTCCATCTGATCGGCCAGGTAGGCGCGGTCTTTGTCCTCCAGCGGATTGAGTCGGTATTCGTTGATCAGGGTGGTCTGGTGCGCAAGCCAGCGCTGCCATGCCTGCTTGGAAACCTGGTAGTAGATGCGCTGCCCAAGCTCACCTGGCCACGGTGCAAAATCCAGCCCGTCGGCGTCGGCCTTGAGCAGGACACAGTGGACGGTGCGACTCATGCTGGACTCCGGTTGCGCGCGGCGCAGGCGCGCCGCCGCCGATCATTGTGCCGTGGACGGCGATGCTTTGTCATTGATCTGCAGCAGCAGACGGCGCACCGGTGCAGGCATGCCGATGGTGCGCAGTTCGTCGGCGGCGTACCAGTGCAGGTGCGGGTTGTCGGCCACGCCCGGGTGCGAGCTGGCGTGATCAAACAGCAACGGCTCGATGTGCAGGCGGTAGTGCGTGAAGACGTGGGTGAATGCGTCAAGCGCTTGCGCGTCATCTATCTGCGCATGGTGCTGCGCAAGGCGCCAGGCACTGTCGACGTCGCTGGCCTCGGGCAGGCTCCACAAGCCGGACCACACGCCTTGCGTGCCCCGGCGTTCGAGCAGCACGCGCTGCTGGCGGTCGCGCAACACCAGCATGAAAATGGCGCGCGTGGGGTTGACCCTGGCCGGCTTGCGCGTGGGAAGTTGCGCAGTGAGGTGGTCACGACGGGCAACGCAGTCGCTGGTCAGCGGACACTCAGCGCAACGCGGCTGGGCGCGCACGCACACGGTGGCGCCCAGATCCATGATGGCCTGTGTGTAATCGGTGATGCGGATGGCCGGGGTGTGCGCTTGCGCGTATTGCCACAGTTGCCGTTCGACCGCCGACTGACCGGGGTAACCGGGCACGCCGTGGTAGCGCGCAAGCACGCGTTTCACGTTGCCGTCGAGAATCGGCCAGCGCTGTCCCCAGGCTTGCGCGAGGATGGCGCCGGCGGTGGAGCGGCCGATACCGGGCAAGGCGCTGAGGGCGACGAAATCGGTGGGCAGCTCGCCGTCGTGCCGTGCCACGCAGATTTGTGCGGCCTGATGCAAAAAACGCGCGCGGCGGTAATAGCCGAGCCCGGACCACAGCGCGAAGACCCGGTCTTCGCTGGCTGCGGCAAGATCGCGCAAGGTCGGCAGCGCGGTGACGAAGCGCTCGAAGTAGCCGGTGACCGTGCCGACCTGGGTTTGTTGCAGCATTACCTCGGACAGCCACACGCGGTAGGCGTCAGCGTTGGCCGATCCAGTGCGGCGCTGCCATGGGAGGTCCTTGCGGCCATGCTGGTCGAACCAGCGCAGCAAACGTGCGGCGACGGTGGCGCTCACGGTTTGGGCTTGGTCGCGGGGCTTTGCGGCGCAGCTGGCTTTGCCGCCGGCCCGGTCGGGGTCGACGCCGGTGCGCTTACGGTGGTTGAGGTAGCCGGTACTTCGTCGCCGGCCAGGACGCTGAGTCCCTTGATGCTCACACTGCCGGCTTGCAGCTTGGCGATTTCCAGCCGACCACTGCCCGGCGGCACGCTCAATTGCGGGTTCTGTTCGCTGGTCAACGTGTTCCACCAAGCCAGCAACGCTCGCGGTGGCAGGCGCAGGTCGGCGTGGTTGTCCGGGCCGTCGAGCTTCAATGCCAGCTGCGGGGGCTGGTCCGCCACGGCCGGATTGAGCAGCAGCGAAATGGTGTACTCGCCGGCGTCGGCAGTATCGAGTTTGCCGGCCAGACTGACCCTGGTGTCGGTGGCTTCGTGCCAGTGCACGCTGCCGTTCAGCGTCAACGCCAGCGTGCTGGCCTGCGCCAGGTGCAGCGCGACGTTGTCCAGTTGCAGCGTGCTGCCGTCGATGCGCGGAGTGGCAGACAGGCGTAGCTGCAGCGGCGTGCCGGCGGTGGTGAGCGCCGACAGGGTGACGGGAAACGGTCGCCCGGAGATCAGGCTGCCGGTTTGCAGGGCGACCTGGCTGAGCAGCAACTCGTTGCCGCGCACGATGCTGCCGCGGCTGATGCTGACCCCGGCATCGATGCGTGGAATGTCCGGCGGG
>Ga0207707_10001996_pt1 | contig 18546 bp, 13 predicted proteins | sample KBSC83BmetaG_FD_184336 | JGI IMG/M metagenome (GOLD analysis project Ga0207707, IMG submission 184336) | Corn rhizosphere microbial communities from Kellogg Biological Station, Michigan, USA - KBS C8-3B metaG (SPAdes) (version 2) | ecosystem: Host-associated > Plants > Roots > Rhizosphere ...
CTGGCGACGCGATCCGCCGTGGAAGAACACGACGGCAGGGTGCTTCTCACCCTTCGCGCCCCCCGGCGGCAGGAAGAGCTGGCCGTGCAGCAACATCCCGTCGCCGGACGCGAAGATCACCTGCTGCGGCGTGACGAGCGCGCTCGACGGGAAAGTCGCGGGGATTACCTCGGGTGCGAGGTCGCGCGGCGCCGCCGATCCCACCACGATCGCGGGGCGCGGCGGCACCTTCGCGTCCGACCGCAGCATCGCTACCGCCTTGCCGTCGCTCGTTGGCACAGGCGACCACTCGATGCCGGTGCCGCTCGTGATCGCGGCCGGCTTGCCGCCGGACAGCGCCACGCGCCAGATGTGGCGTCGGTCGATGTCGCCCTGATTCGACGAGTAGATCACGCTCGCGCGATCGGGCGCGAACGACACGTGCTCCACCTCGAAGTCACCAGGCGTGAGGAGCGTTGCGGCGCCGCCGTTCGCGCTCACCGCGTACAGATGCGTCCAACCGTCGGCCTCCCACGGGAATACGATGCGATCACCCTGCCCCCACATGAGCTGCGCGCTCGAGACGATGCCGCGGAATGCGCTGCCCGGGCCTTCCTTCGCGCGCCAGATCTCGTGTCCCACACCCGTGGTTGCGTCCGCGATGAGGATCGACCACGGCGTGGCCGTGCGCTGCGGGCCGAACTCGGGCACGCGCGACGACGTTGCCTGGCGGATGAACGCGACGCGCTTGCCGTCCGGCGACCAGATGGGCCACGAGTCCCAGTCCACTGACGGCGAGAGGTAGCGGAGCGACTTCGTGGCAACGTCGTACACACCGATGAAGTTGTGATCTCCGCGTCTGCTCGTGAACGCGAGCTTGCTCCCGTCCGGCGACCAGCGCAGCTGCGACGCGCGGCCCCTCGTGTGCATGAGCTGCGTGGCCGCCGCGGTATCGCGCAGCGACGCGGACCAGATCTCGCCGCCCTTCACGTACGCGATGCGATCGCCGGCTGGCGCGATCGCCTCCCCGCGACCGTCGCCGATGTGACGCGGTGTGCCACCGTCGAGCGACACGAGCCAGACGCCCTGCGTCTCGCCCTCGACTTCGAGCGTGGGATTCGGGATCTCTCCCTTTCCGTTCTGATCCCCGCCGCGCACGTACGCGATGGAGTTGCCATCCGGAGTGAACTCGAGCTCGGTGATCTCCTGCCCGTTGTCGCCCGTGTACGCGGTGACGGCGCGCGCTTTGTAATCCGGCGGTCGCGCGACCCACACGTTGCGTGATCCCTTGTCGTCGAACGTCCACCCGACCGCGCCACCCGCGGGCGCCGCAGTCATTCCGTCAGGGAACGGAGCGCTGAGCAGCTCCTCGATGGTGAGTTGTTTGCCCTGCGCCGCGCAGGGAAGAGCGATCGCGACGAGCGCCGCGATGAGCCATGTACGCATGATCTCGAATTTTCGGGGGACGCGCGGCGCCCGATTCAATCGAGCGTGCGCAAATGTTCACCATGTCGTTCATCGTGACCAATCTGCATGCGGGTTACGGGGGGGGACAACAGCCTTGATACCCTCCGCATCGCGAGTATACCCTCCGCATCGCGATGCGCGCCGGCATTGAGCGGGCGGGAAGACGAGCCCAAGCAGGTAGCTCGAGAGCTGAGAGCTGCGAGAGGTGAGCCGTTACCGGCCCTTCGCGAGCATCCCTTTTCTTCAGGCGAAAGGGATGCGCGGTATCCACATCGGAGCAATCTGGAAGCTCAAAGCCATGAGCTCACGAGCTTATAGCTTGGGCCCGCCTTCCCCTTCTCGATCCAGACCGGGCCTCGCGATGCCCGCGCAGGTAAGCTCGGGACTCAAAGCTCTCGAGCTCACAAGCTCACAGCTCCCGCCTCCAGATGCCGGAATTCCCCCCAAGTGAGCCTCACCTCAGCAGCCGGAACGCCGAGCGCGCACTTCCCCCGTACTTCACCGCCATCGTGATCCAGAGAAACGCCATCGGCTCGAGCGCGCGTGCCTGCGACAGCGGCCCCGCGTCGACCATGTCGAAGCCGAGCTGCTCCCCAATCTCGGCGACCGTGGCCTTCGCACTCGCGTCGTCGCCACAGAAAAACATCGAAGCCTTCTCGCCGCCGAAGTCGGGGTGTGCAAAGTTCGCCGCACCGAGCGTATTGAAGCACTTCACCACGCGCGCCCCGGGGATGAGCTTCGCGATCTCCTCCGCCGCAGAAGTCGTGAGCCCCACGGCGAGCCCCGACAGATCGGGGAGAACCGGGTTCGTGCAGTCGATTACCGTCTTGCCCGTGAGATTTCCGGCCGCGCCCACCGCGTTCGGCGTTCCGCTCCACGGAGTGGCGAGCACGATCACATCGCCGAACGCGCCCGCCTCCGCGACGCTCACCGTTCGCTCGCTGGGCAGTCCGCCGCCCGCTTCCTTGTTCTTGTCGCGAACGCCGAAGCGAACGTCGTGACCCTGCGACTCGAGAAGCCTCCCCAGTGTGCCGCCGACCTTACCCGCTCCGATGATTCCGATTCGCATGTTCGTTACCCCTGCTGCGCGATGGCGCGGGCTATGCTCAGCCAACGAAACCATGTGGCGAGCCGTTCAATGATGTGCCGACGAAGGCCGCGTGACCCTCTCGATCGCATAATAGTCACAAAAATGATAGGTAGTTCGATTGGTTGTGCCGCGATTCGCGCGCTCAACTCTCTGTCCGACTCGACAGCACTCCGTCTCAACGGTAACGTTCAGCCGTCATGACGTCAGCTTCCCGCTCGTCCACGAAACGTTCACGATGGTTCTGGCTCGCGTTCGCGCTGTCCGCGATCGCGCAGCTGAACGTGGTCGCCATCGTGCCGTTCGTCGACGCGAACGTGGGACGAAGCGCACCGGCGCACGTCGAGCCGTACGGAACGACCATGCACTACACGCACGACGACGCGAACTGTGCGGCGTGCGTCGTTCGGCAGCTCGCCGGTCGCACCGAGCTTCCGGTGCGCGTGTCGCTGCCACCGGTTCTGCCGTCGGAAGTGGTCGCGAGCGTCGTACTCCCCGTTCTTGCGCTCGACCGCTTCTCCGTCACCTCGCCTCGCGCCCCTCCTCAGCTGCGCGAGCTCTGATCGGCTGCCGCATTCGCGGCCCGCACTCACATCTCCATCGCCACTCGGCTTGCGCATCTCGCGCGAGTGTGCGCACGGGGCTGATCCCGATCCAGAGCTGATTCGTCGCCGACGCCCGCAGTCATCCGCGGCGCCGGATGCGCGGTCGTCATCGCGCATCGCGTGCGCTCGCCGTCGTACGAGCCTGGAGAGGAATGAACGTTCGCCAATCATTGCAGTACTGCTCGGTCGTCGCATTGCTCGCCTGCGGCGCCGCTTCGCTCGCCGCGCAGGCGGCGGACACGGCGACGGGGCCGCTTCGGATCGATCGCGCCGGCGCGATCGAGGAGGCGCTCGCGCACAACCCCACGCTCGCCGTCGCGCGCGAGCAGATCGCGCAGGCGCGGGCGCGTGTGACGCAGGGCTACGCGCTCCCCGAGCCCTCCATCTCCGCCACCTTTCTCGGCGCGAACGGCGCGTTTCGCCCTCACACCGGGAACGAGACCGACCTGGGAGTGGGCATTACGATTCCCTTCCCGAACAAGATCATTCTGCGCGGACAGGCCGCGAAGGGCGACCTCGGCAACTTCGACGCGCAGTACGTGTTGCAGCGCCAGCTCGTGGCGGCGCAAACCGCGCAGGCGTACGACTCGCTGCTCGTGGCGCTGCGGCACCGCGACGACCTGCTCGTCGCGAAGCAGCTCGCGCAGGACTTCGTGCAGAAAACGCAGGCGCGCTTCAACGCCGGCACGGCGGCGAAGCTCGACATCGTGAAGGGGCAGGTGGATGTCGCGCAGGCGGAGAACGACCTGATCGCGAACGAGCGCGGGATCGCGAATGCGCGCGCAGGACTGAACCGCCTCCTCGGCCGCGTGCTCGGAGCGTCGATCGAGCCGGCGGACACGCTCGGTGTTCCGGTGATTCCGACGGACTTCGCGCGGCTCGAACAGCTCGCCATGAGCGCGCGGCCGGAGTTGCGCGGGCTCGAGCGTCAGCGCGAGAGCGCACGCGCACAGGAGCATCTCGCGCAACAGTACTTCCTCCCCGACGTCACGCTCGGGCTGTCGCGCGACAACATCTACGGCACCGATCCCACGTACACGACGTCGATTGGCATCGACCTGCCGATTTTCTTCTGGCAACACCAGAACGGAGAGGTGGCCGAGGCGAAACACCGCCAGGCCGAGCTCTCGGCGACTTTCCGCGATCTCTCGGCGCAGGTCGGACAGGATTTGCGGAACGCCTACTCTACCGCGACGGTGGCGGCGCGTCAGGTGCAGTTCCTCGCCAACGAGCTGGTGCCGAGTGCAGCGGAGCAATACAGGATCGCCTCGTCGACGTACGCGCTGGGCGGATCGTCTGCGCTCGAGGTGATCGACGCGCAGCGCACGCTGCTCGATGCAAAAAGCCAATACACCACCGCGCTGGGCGCACTCAATGATGCCGTCGCCGATCTGGAACGCGCGACTGGCGCCCCGCTCGATTCCACGCCTGCCGGGAAATCGCATGACTGAACACCATTTGCTCTCCCGCAACGCTGCGCGGAGCGCGGCGCTCGTGACGTTGTGCGCGCTCGCGGCGTGCGGCGGGAATGGCGAGGCCCACTCCGCCACCGACACGACGAAGTCGAAGACCACGACACCCGCGGTCGCGAACACGTCGCTCACGCCGGATCAGCTCGAACATCTCAAGATCGCGCCGGTGTCGGTGGTCGCGTTTCGGCCGCTGGTACAGACCACCGGAACCGTGGCGTTCGACGGCGATCTGTCAACGCAGGTGCTCGCTCCGATCTCGGGGCCGGTGCTGCGGATTCTCGTGCAACCTGGCGCGTGGGTGAAGCGCGGCGCGGCGCTGGCGACGGTGTCGTCGCCGGACTTCGCGAGCGCCGTCTCGGATTACCGGAAGGCGCAGGCAACGGCGGTGCAGGCACGCCGCGTCGCGACGCTCGACTCGGCGCTGTTCGCCGCGGAGGGAATCGCGCGGCGCGATCTGGAGCAGGCGCAGACGGACGCCGTGTCGGCGGAGGCCGATCGCGACGCGGCGTTGCAGGCGCTGCAGGCGCTGGGCGTCGACTCGGCGACGCTGGAGTCGCTGCGCGCGAACAAGCCGGTGTCCGCGGTGCAGGGAATGATACGCGCGCCGATCGAGGGCACGGTGGTGGAGAAGCTGATCAATCCCGGGCAGCTGCTGGAGGCGGGAACGACGCCGACATTCACGATCGCCGACCTCTCTACGGTGTGGGTGATGGCGAGTGTGTTCGAGAGCGATCTCGCGAGCGTGGCGCGCGGCGACAAGGTGGATATAGTGACGGGCGCGACGCCGCGTCCGCTGTCGGGCACCGTGGACTACGTGGAGGCGCTCGTCGATCCCGCCACCAAGGCGACGCGGGTGCGTGTAGTCGTGCCGAACACGGGGCATCTGCTCAAGCGCGACATGTACGTGACGGCGACAATCCATTCGTCGAAGGAGAAGCACGGGATTCTGCTTCCGGTGAGTGCGGTGCTGCGCGACGAGAACAATCTGCCGTTCGTGTTCGTGCAGCAGCCGACCAACGGCTTCGAGCGACGGCAGGTGACGCTGGGATCCCGCGTCGCCGATAAGTACGAGATCAGCGCCGGGCTAAAGGAGGGTGAGCGCGTGATCTCGGTGGGCGGACTGTTCCTCCAGTTCGCGCAGAGCCAATGACCGAGCCAGCGAAGACTTCCACGCCAGCACCAGAGGGACAGCTCTTCAAGCGGTCGTTCGTCAATCGAATCGTCGGAGCATCGATCGATCAGAAGCTCATCGTCGTCTTTCTGGCGCTGCTGCTGATCGGCGTCGGGATCTGGAGCTTGAAGCGGCTGCCGGTAGATGCTTATCCCGATCTCTCGCCGCCGATGGTCGAGATCGTGACACAGTGGCCCGGGCACGCGGCGGAGGAGGTCGAGCGGCTGATCACTGCGCCCACGGAGCTCGTGATGAACGGGCTGCCCGGTCTCAAGGTGATGCGCTCGATCTCGCTGTACGGACTCTCCGACGTGACGCTCACCTTCGGCGACGCGACGGACAACTACTTCGCGCGGCAGCAGGTGTTCGAGCGCGTCCCCGACATCGGACTTCCCGACGGAGTCACGCCATCCGTCGCGCCACTGTTCTCGCCGTCGGGGCTCGTGTATCGCTACGTGGTCGAGAGCAAGGATCGCTCGGCGATGGAGCTCAAGGTAATTCAGGACTGGCTGCTCGAGCGCCAGTACAAGTCCGTGCCGGGCGTGGCGGACATGTCGTCGCTTGGCGGCGAGACGATGCAGTATCAGGTGCTGATCGATCCGATTCGACTCGCGGGCGCGGGGCTGTCGGTGCAGGCGGTGGCTACCGCGCTCGGGGCGAACAACGGCAACGCGGGCGGCGGATTTTACTCCGAAGGCGGACAGTTCTACTACGTGCGAGGGCTGGGGCGCGTGGAGACGCTGGAGGACATCGGCAACGTCGTCGTCGCCGTGCACAACGGGACGCCGGTGCTGGTGAAGGACATCGGCGAGGTGGTGATCGGTGCGGCGCCGCGGCTGGGGCAGTTCGGCATCGATGCGGTTAACGACGCAGTTGAGGGGGTGATCCTGCTCCGGAAGGGCGAGCAGGCGCAGACGGTTCTCAAGGGCGTCGAGGCCAAGACGCAGGAGCTGAACGACTCGATTCTTCCAAAGGACGTGAAGGTGCGGCCGTTCTACGACCGCAGCGATCTCGTGGCGCTCACGACGCACACGGTAGAGGACAATCTGCTGCGCGGCATCGTGATCGTGATCGTGATTCTGATTTTCTTCCTCTACGACATTCGCTCGGGGTTGATCGTCGCGGTGACGATTCCGTTGTCGCTGATGTTCGCGTTCATCTGCCTGGATCTAAAGCACATTCCGGCCAATCTGCTGTCGATAGGCGCGATCGACTTCGGCATTATCGTCGACTGCGCCGTGGTGATGGTGGAGAACGTGTATCGACAGCTCGCGCTGCATCATGGAACGGAGTACAACATCCGCGACGTGGTGGTGAATGCCGCCGCGGAGGTGGACCGGCCGATTCTATTCGCGGTGGCGGTGATCATCGCGGGCTTCCTTCCCATCTACGCGCTATCGGGACCGTCCGGCCACCTTTTTCAGCCGATGGCGGACACTACGATCTTCGCGGTCGCCGGATCGTTTCTGCTCACGGTGACGCTGCTGCCGGTGTTGTGCGTGTGGTTTCTGCGAGGCGGAGTGAAGGAGCGCCGCAATCCGGTGTTCGAGTGGATGCGCGACCGCTACGAGAGCGCGCTCGCTTGGTCGCTCGAGTTCCCGTGGCGGGTGATAGGCGCGTCGACGGTGCTGTTCATCATCTCGCTTGCCATCATCCCCACAATCGGCGGCGAGTTCATGCCGAAGCTCGACGAGGGGGCGCTGTGGGTGCGGTCGACGATGCCGTACACGATCTCATTCGAGGAGTCGTCGCGCATCGTCCCGCAGATTCGGGCGATTCTGCGGTCATTCCCCGAGGTGACGGTGGTGGCGGACGAGCATGGTCGTCCGGACGATGGCACCGATCCCACCGGATTCTTCAACGCCGAGTTCTATGTCGGTCTCAAGCCGTACAGCGAGTGGAACGGCTCGATTCAGAGCAAGCCCGAGTTGATCGCTGCGATCGACAAGAAGCTCTCGGCGTTTCCGGGTATCACGTTCAACTACACGCAGCCCGCGGAAGATGCGGTGAACGAGGCCGAGACGGGGCTCAAGAGCTCACTCGACGTGAAGCTGTTCGGCGACGACCTGCCGACGCTCGAGGCGAAGGGAAAGCAGGTGAAGGCGGTGCTCGACTCGGTGCGCGGCATCACGCAGGTGACGCTGGTGCAGGAGCTCGGGCAGCCGAGTCTGACGGTGAAGATCGACCGGGCGAAGATCGCACGTTACGGGGTGAACGTGGCGGACATCAACGCGCTGATCGAGGCCGCGGTGGGTGGCAACGCGGCGACGACTGTCGCGCAGGGCGAGCGGCAGTTCGACCTCGTCGTGCGGCTCGAGCCGCAGTATCGCGAGACGCCCGATGCGATCGGCAACATTCGCGTGCTGACGCCGGACGGGCAGCAGGTTCCGCTACGCGAGCTGGCGGACATTCAGCTCGCGAACGGCGCGTCGTTCATCTACCGGCAGGACAACTCGCGCTTCATCGGCGTGCAGTACTCGGTGACGGGGCGCGATCTCGCGAGCGCGGTGAAGGAGGCGCAGGAGAAGGTCGTGAAGCAGGTAAAGATGCCGCCCGGTTACAGCTTGAAGTGGGGTGGCGAGTACGCCGACTACGCGGCATCGCGCGGGCAGCTGCAGGTGGTGCTGCCGATCACGCTCGTGCTGATCTTTCTCATCCTCTTCGCGCTCTACAACAACTTCAAATTTCCCGGGATCACGGTGCTCGGCGTCGTGTTGTCAGCACCGATCGGAGGAATTCTCGCGCTGAAGTTGACGGGAACGCCGTTCTCGGTGTCGTCGGGGATCGGATTTCTCGCGCTGTTCGGCGTGAGCGTGCAGACCGCGGTGGTCTACATCTCGTACGTGAACGAGCTGAGGCTGGAGGGGAAGTCGCGCGCGGAGGCGACGCGTGTGGCCGCGATGCTCCGGCTGCGGCCGATCATGATGACCGCGCTGGTGGCGGCGTTCGGGCTGCTTCCCGCGGCGCTATCTACTGGAGTGGGATCGGATTCGCAGCGGCCGTTCGCGATCGTGATCGTGGGCGGACTGTTCTCGCGACTGCTGATCAGCATATTCCTGATGCCTGCGCTGTACGAGGTGGTCGCGAAGGAGGGAGACCGGCTCGAGGTGTAGAGGAGAGCCGTTTAGGGGTTGGGAGAACTGCTTGCCGCAGAGTTACACTGGCGATCCGCTGTCGTCAACGGCCGCTCGGGCTGGCGCATACATCTCTGATACGGACACTAACGGACCAGGCGGAAAAAAACGGAGAAGACTTTTGACAGGGATGAGGCGGTAGCAATGGAGTGCCCGGCAAGCAATCGCCGTTTCCGTCAGTGTCCGTTCCGTCAGTCCTTATCCGTATCCAATTGTATGGGCCAGCATGAGGCAGTGGCGATCCGCCGTCGTCAACTGCCGCTCGGGTGAGCGACAACCTCTGAGGTATGGCCAACCAGAGCCGCGCGACATAAGGATCGTCGCGTCGGGCTGTTGATCAACTTCAACGTCGCTAGCGCAGTTAGGACAGTGAAATTCAACTGTGCCTAGAAGGTGCGCTTCTTCATCTCCTGAAAGATCTCCGTTGCGTCGGCGGATGCTTCGGGGCGTTCGCCGCGGGTGGCGTCGAGCGCTTTGTCGTAGGTGGGGCGATTGGGCATTTTCTTGGCGGCGGCCTTGGCGGCGGTCTTTCTGAGCAGCGCCTGCATCTGCTTCTCGTTCATGAGACCTCCAGCGTGGGGGAACCGGGCGCACGGTTGGGCGTGCAATGTGCTCCCTAAAAGTACATGAAAGACGACCGATGGGCGCTGCGCGCCACCACAAGGGGAGGCCGCGGGCTCGCGGTCGGCCTGGTACTGCTATTCGCGGTCGCTGCCTGCGCGCATCAGGCGCGGCCGTCGTCCGGAGCTGGCGAGGGCGATGCCACCGTGACCGGGACCGTCTCGTACCGGGAACGCGTGGCGCTCCCAGCGGACGCGGTGGTGGAGATCTCGATCGTCGACGCGTCGGTCTCCGACTCCGCCACCAAGGTGATCGCGAGCGCCACGGTTGCCTCCGAGGGACGGCAGGTGCCGCTGCCATTCGTTGTTCGCTACGATTCGCACCGCATCGAGCAGCGCCACCTGTACGTGATTCGCGCCAATATTCACAGCGGCGAGCAGCTGCTCTTCGCCTCCGATGTCATACGCGGCGTGATCACTCAGGGGAATCCGACGCACGTGGATCTCGCGCTCAGCCGCGTGGACCCCACGGCATCTACGGGCTCGCATGGTCTGGCCGGAACATCGTGGGTGCTCACGGATCTCGGCGGTGCGGGAGTCGTCGGCGACACGCGCGTAACGCTGGATATCGCCGGAAACGGTCGTGCGACCGGCAACGGCTCCTGCAATCGCTACTTCGCGACGGTGGAAATGTCCGGCTCGTCCATCCGATTCGGCGCGGTCGGATCCACGCGCATGGCCTGCGCGACTGCCGTCTCGCTGCAGGAAATTAAGTATTTCCAGGCGCTCGAGGCGGCGAACCGATTCAGGCTCGAGGGCGGCACGCTCTCGATCTACGGCGGCGACTCGCGGGAGCCGCTCCGCTTCACACGCGCGACGCCGTAGGTGCGCGGGCGCATTCGAGTCGGGACCGCCGGGTGGGCGTACGCCGACTGGAACGGCGTGGTCTATCCCAAGCCGATGCTCCGCGGCATCGACCGCCTCACGTACATCGCGCGCTACTTCGACGTGGTCGAGATCAACTCCACCTTCTACGCGCCGGCGCCGCTCGAGCGCGTGGAAGGGTGGCTGGCGCATACTTCAAACGCGCCCAACTTTCGATTCACCGTGAAGCTCTGGCAGCGCTTCACGCACGAGCGTACCAGCGCGTGGACACCCGCCGACGAGCATGATGTGCGCATCGCGCTCGGGCCGCTCCACGCCGCTGGCAAGCTCGGCGCCGTGCTCATTCAGTTTCCCTGGTCCTTCAAACGATCCGACGAAAATCGCGAATGGCTGGGCGACATCGTGAGCGCGTTCGCCGACTTCCCGCTCGTCGTGGAGATTCGACACGAATCGTGGAACGTGCTCCACTTCTATGAATCGCTGGCGGAGCGCGGCGTGGGGTTCGTGAACATCGACCAGCCGCTGTTCAAGAAGAGCATCAAGCCGAGCGCGGTCGTGACGTCACCAACCGGTTACATCCGCGTGCACGGGCGCAACTACAAGGAGTGGTTCCGCGAGAGCGCCAACGTGCGCGAACGCTACGACTATCTGTATTCGCCGGACGAGCTCGCGCCGTGGGCCGCGCGCACGGAGGAGATCGCCGAGGAGGCCGAAGATGTCTACGTGGTGACGAACAATCACAATCTTGGGAAGGCCGCGGTGAACGCCTTGCAGCTGGAGTCGATGCTCACGCACGAGAAGGTCGACGCACCGCCAGAGCTGATGGAGACGTACCGGGACGCGCTCGCACCGTACGCCAAAGCCTGAGCCCACCCTATCTTTCGCTAGTGTCCGCTCCTCGCCGCATTCTCCTCGCCGACGCAGACGCGTTCTACGTCGCCGTCGCGCGCCTCATCGATCCCGACGGTGCGGGGAAGGCATCGTTGCTCATCGTCGGCGGATCGCGCGAGAGCCGCGGCGTCGTTTGCTCGGCGTCGTACGAGACGAGGAAGTTCGGCGTGCGCTCGGCGATGCCCACGGCGCAGGCGCTCAAGCTCTGTCCGCAGGCGATGTGCGTGCCCGTGCCGCGCGGCGCGTGCTCGCGCAAGAGCGCCGAGATCCGGCGCGTGCTGCAGCGCTTCACGCCCATCGTGGAGGGGGCGAGCATCGACGAGTGGTACCTCGACATGGGCGGCACCGAGGCACTCTACGAGGGCGAGCCGCTCGAGCGAACCGCGCATCGCATTCGCACTGCGGCGCGAGAGGCTACCGGACTCTCCGTCTCGATTGGCGGCGGGACGAACAAGCTCGTCGCGAAGATGGCGGTCGAAGTTGCGAAGCCAAAGCCCGACAACAATGCGACGGGCGTGCACGTGGTCGCGCCCGGCGAGGAATCTTCCTTTCTCAAGCGATTCCTGCTCGCCGAGATTCCGCTCATCGGTCCGAAGTTCCAGACGCGGCTCGAGCGCGCCGGACTTCGCACGGTAAGCGACGTGCTCGACCACCCACTTCCGGAGCTCATTCGCTGGTTCGGCGACCGCGAGGGCCAGTGGCTGTGGGACCGGGTGCGCGGCATCGACGACTCGGCGGTGGAGGGGCACGGCGAGCAGAAGAGCATGAGCCGCGAGGAGACCTTTGCGACGGACGTGAGCGACGACGCGTCGCTCGAGCGCGAGCTGTTCGCGCTCGTCGCGCGCGCGGCGTCGGATCTGCGCGCCGAGCTGATGTCCGCGAGGACGATTCGAGTGAAGATCAAGGACGCGGACTTCACGATCCGGCAGGCGAATCGCACGCTTCCGGAGGCGGTGGTGTCGGATCGCGTCATCTACGGCGTCGCGCGCGAGCTGCTCCACACCCTGCGCAAGCGCCGCCGCACACCGGCGCGCCTAATCGGCGTCGCGCTCTCATCGCTAGTGTCCAATCCGGCGCCGCCACAGCTCGCGCTGTTCGAGGAGCGCGGCACGGCGCTCGAGACGGAGCGCGACCGCGCGGTGTCGCGCACAGTGGACGTGGTGCGAAGGAAGTTCGGACAGGATGCGATCGGCGCGGCTCAGCTTTCCAGGCACGAGGACGAAGAGTAGCGAGCTGCGCCTTACCCCACCGCGACGTTGGGCACGATGGGCGGCCCGCCCTCCACGTGCGATTCCCGCTGCTGCAGTCGCGCCGCGAACATGAGGAGCAGCGGCCGCTCGACGACGAGATGCAGCACGATGCCGGGTGCGAGTCCGAGCGCGAGGAGAAGCAGCAGCAACAGCGGAGCGGGGATGGCCGCCAGGGCTGGCCAATGTCGCGCGACGACCAGCGCGAGGGCCACCACCAGATAGTGCGTCAGGTAAATGGCGTAAGATGCGGCGCCCAACAGCGTGAGCCATCGCGGCATGCGCGCGGGATATCTGAGCTCCGTCTGCACCACCGCGTACACGATCATTCCCGCGAGCACGCCGTACGCGGCGGTAACGGATCTCAACGTTTGATCTTCCGGGAGGAAATTCGCCTCATACGCGGCGAAGACAGCCGCCGAGATGAGTGCTGCCGCGAGCGCCGCGCGCGGGGCGCGCAAACGAACACCGCGCTGAATGAGCCACGCCGCGACCATGCCGAGCATGAACTCACCCACGTGCAAATTGAGCACAAAACCGAGGATGAACGGTGCGATCTGCGGCACGCCGATGCTGTTCAGCGTTGCCGGACCCCAGATCGCGGCGCCCGCGATCGCCACGAACCACGCGCCAAAGCACGCGAGTCCGAACCGCGCGGACACGAAGAACGCCGCGAACGCGAGGTAGAACATCATCTCGTATTCCAGCGACCAGGTGATCCCGATCAGGCGCATGCCGTCGTGCGGCACCAGAAATACCGACATCAGGAGCGTGGGGAGCGTCGTCTTCCCCTGATTCTGCATCACCGACGGGGCGACCAGCACCAGCGGAATCAGCACCGCGCAGAGAACCCAGTACACGGGGTAGATTCGCGTGAGGCGCTTGTACGCGTACACCCCCAGTCGCTGCGGCGCGCCGAAATCCCTGCGGTGGACGTACACCATCAGGAATCCGCTGAGCACGAAAAAGAAGTCGACCCCGGTGCGCCCGAAGCCGAACATGCGCGCGAACGCCGAGTCGGGATGCACGACGCGCATGAACACCTGCGAATGAAAGAGGAGCACCATGAAAGCCGCGACACCGCGGCCCACCTGGAGAGATTCGAGCTTCTGCTTCATTGGCTGCGCCGTTCCGGTCCGCATCTGACGCAATTGGGTTAGACTCCCACGGGCATGAGCGACGTGACGAACGAGACGACGGGCGAACGATGGGACGCTGGAGGTCGTCGTCCCCCACGCCAGGACTTGACGAAGGTAAGGAAAGCCACGGGACTTTGCCTGCGTGGATCGGCGCCATGGCTCCGTCGGGCGCTCGCGCTTCTCCCGCTGCTTTCTGCCATCTGCGCGCCGCGGGCCCGCGCGCAGAGCTGCGCGCGCGACGAGATGACGCTCGTGCTCTCGGGCGGCGGTGCCAAGGGGCTGGCGCACATCGGTGTCCTCGAGGTGATGGACAGCCTGGGAATCCGGCCGCAATTCGTGGTCGGGACGAGCATGGGTGCGATCGTCGGTGCGCTCTACGCGAGCGGCTACAGCGGCAAGCAGATCGACTCGCTCGCGCACACGCTCCCGCTCTCCGACATCTTTCGCTCGTTCGCGCCCGTCGCGCCGCGGTCGCTCGAGTTCCTTCAGCCTCTGCTCTACTGGGAGCAGGGCGAGCGCGGATTCAATCTGCAGCGCTCCGCCGCGAGCACTGCCGAGGCGAACGCGATCACGAACAACATCGCGCTGCGCGGAAATCTGCTCGCCCGCGGCAACTTCGACTCGCTCCCCATCCCCTTTCGCGCCGTCGCGACGAATCTCGCGGACCGGAGTCTCGTCGTGCTGGGCACCGGCGATCTCGCGCACGCGCTGCGCGCCAGCTACGCGATTCCGCTCATCTTCCCGCCCGAGAAGATCGGCGGCAAGACGCTCGGCGACGGCGGGCTGGTCGCCAACATCCCGGTGGGTGTGGCACGCACGCTCGGCGCGACGCGGGTAATTGTGTCCGATGCGACGTCCGGCGTCGCGGATACCGTGGGGCTCGACGCGCCACTCACGCTCGCATCGCACCTCGTCGACTTTCTCTTCCAGCAGCCCCTCGATTCGCTCGGCCCGCGCGACGTGCTCGTACGAGGAAACGTAACCGGATTCTCCGATTTCGAGCTTTCCGCGCACGGTCTCGATCAACTCGTGGAGGTGGGTCGCGTTGCCGCGCGGAAGGCGCTCGTTGCGCCCGAATGCAGAGCAGCGGCCATGGCTGCCCGGCCGCTGCCGCATCGCCTCGATGGTTTTCGCGTGCGGGGACGCGGTGCCGACGAGCGATCCGAACTGCGCAGCCTGCTCGGCTTCGGGCAATCCGACTCGATCAACACCGTGGTGCTCGCGGAGCGACTGCGACGGCTCGCGAGCTCCGAGCGGTTCGCCGCGGTGTGGCTCAACCCACGAGGCGCCGGCGACACGGTGTCGTTCGACCTCACCGTGCAGCGACAGCCATCGCGCAGCGGCGGCATCGGGCTCGCGTACGACCAGGAGCTCGGCGGACGCGCGTGGCTCGGCTACAGCGATCACCGCATGTTCGGCACGGCCGTCGAGGGAACGGCGATCGCGCGAATCGGCTCACTGCGCGATGAGCTGCTGCTCGCGCTGCGCGGCAACCAGCTGCTCGACCGGCACCTCTTCAATCCGCTCGTAACGATAAACCTGAGTCACGAGGACGTCCGGCGATTCAACTCGGACGGCAATTCGCTTCCCACTTCGTCGACACGCGAGGTGGGAGCGTTCGTTGGCTACGAGCACGAATACACGAATCGATGGTGGATGCAGGGCGGCGGGACGATCGACCGATGGCACGACAGTTCGCGAGTGAATGGGAGTGCGGTGGGAGTATCCGGTGCGGCGTACAAGGTGAGTCGCGAAGGCGATCGCATAGTCGACGTCAAGGCGCAGTGGACGTCGGTGTTCAGTCGCGCCTCGGGCGCGATCACGCTGCCGTTGACGGTTGGCGCACTGACTGTCACTCCGAGTGCGCGATACGGTTGGGGCCAGAAGCTTCCGGTACAGCTGTCTTACCCACTTGGCGGTGACGATGGATTTCCCGGCTTGCACATCGGGGAGCGGCGCGGCGACAGAGAGGCGTATGCGTCCGCGCAGTTGACGTATCCACTACTCGGCCCGGTGAACGTACGACTCGAGCTCGCCGCGGGTGCCACCGCGCAAGGCGGCGATCTGATCCCGAATCGCGGCTGGCTCAGGGGCGCGCGTGGCGGGGTGGGGCTCCGCACGCCGGTGGGTCCGATCATCGCCGAGTACGGCTACAACAACCTTCATCGCGGAACGGTGTTCATCCGCGTTGGGCGCTGGTTCTAGCGGGTGATGTTCGACGACGCGCTGAGGCGCTCGGCGGAAAGTTCGATGATCGTCGCCCGCGCGCTGTCGGCGATCGTTCCGCCCTGGAGCTCGATCATTCGTCGCGCGAGAAGACCATCGGCGGTGAGCGCGTTCGCGCCGGCGCCATGGGACACGGAAATCGTGACGCGCGAGCCGTCGGCGACTTCGCGCGCCTCCACGAGCAGCGTTTCGCCGGGAGTGCTGCGGGCGATCGCGATACCGAGCTGGCTGGTGAGCGCTTCGGGCATGTGCGTCGGGTCTACGATCACTCGCGGCAATTCGATCGGCACGTTCCAGCGGTAGCTCACGCCGGCCTTTTCCGCGCGCGCGGCAGCGATTGCGAGCGGCGCGCGAAGCAGCTCGGCCACACCCATCGGTTGCTGCGCCATGCTCACCGCTCCGCGCTCGAGGTCGAGGAGTTTGCGCAGCCGGCGCACTTCGATGTCGGCGGCCTCGATCGCGTTGCGAGCGGCGCCGAGCAGCTCTTCCTGATTTTCATTGAGCTCGCCGAAGGGGCTCTCGAGCAGAATGTGAATCGGAAGCTGCGATTCCTCGAGCCTGGCGGAGAGAATGCAGAGCAGATCTTCGAGCAATCGAAGGTATGTCTCGGATCGAACGGTGTTCATTTGCCCTCCCTGCCACGAAAGGCGACCACCAGCACATCGAGCCCGATGTCGTTGCGGAGCAGCGCGTCCACCACCGACCCGTGCAGCAGCTGGTGCCACCGCGAGCGCGTGCTCTGCCCGACGATCACGAGCGACACGCCGTGCTCGCGCGCGAAGCGGCAGATCGCGGGCGCGACTGCCGCCTCCTCGAGTTTCACGACATCGGCGCCCATCGATTGCGCGAGCTGGATGTTGTCGACCAGATGACGCTGGACGGTGGCGTCGATGCGATCCGCGCGCTCGTCGGGAGTCTGCACGTACACGCAGTACCAGTCGGTGTTGAGTCGGCCGGCGATGCGGCTCGCCTTGCGGAGGAGCATCGCCGTCTGTGGCGGGTCGCTCGCCATCGCGACGACGATGCGGTCCGCCGTGCGCACCGGCGCCGGCGCACCCTCGGCGCGCCGTACGATATCCTCGCGCGCTCGATCGACGGAGCTGGCGACTTCACGGAGCGCGAGCTCGCGCAGCGTGGTGAGATTCTCCTCGGTGAAGAAGTTGGCGAGCGCCGAGGGGATCTTGTCGCGGCCGTAGATTTTCCCTTCCACGAGCCGCTGGCGCAAATCCTCGGCGGCGAGATCGATGTTGACCACCTGGTCCGCGCGCGCGACCACCCAATCCGGCACCGTCTCGCGCACCGTGACGCCGAGCGCGCGCGCCACGATGTCGTTGAGCGATTCGAGATGCTGCACGTTCACTGCGGTGACGACGTCGATCCCGGTCTCGAGCAGCTCGAGCACATCCTCCCAGCGCTTCAGGTGCTTCGATCCCGGAACGTTCGTGTGGGCAAGCTCATCGACGAGCGCCACCTGCGGATGACGCGCGACGATGGCATCGACGTCCATCTCCTCGAGCACGACGCCGCGATACGACACGCTCCGGCGGGGGATGACCTCGAGTCCGCGCACGAGCGCCGCCGTGTCGGCGCGCCCGTGCGCCTCGATGAAGCCGATCACCACATCGACTCCGCGCGCTACCATCGCGTGCGCCTCGGTGAGCATTCGGAACGTTTTTCCCACGCCGGCCGCCGATCCGATGTACACGCTGAGCCTGCCGCGCGAGCGCGGTCCGGGGAGCCCAAGGACATCGGACTCCCGCAGCGCTGTGTGCGCGAGTGAGCGATCGGAGCGGGCAGGGTCTGTCAGGAGGAGTCCTCAGAAAGTGAGAGCGAGGGAGGAGACCACCGCGACGTCGTGGCTCGACAGATAGTTGGTCGCGGACCGGTTCGGGAAGAGCGGGTCGTGCGCGCCGAGCCACTTCACTTCGCTGCGCCAGAGCAGCTTTGGCATGGGCGCGACGTCCACTCCCAACGACGCGCCGGTAGCGCGCAGGCCGTACGGCTCACCGGTGTTCACGATGAACTGATCGGGATCAGAGTAGCCTTCCACGCGGCCCGCCAGCGCGATTCCAGCCGAGATCTGATATCGCGCGAGCAGTGCGTAGCCATTCCAGCTGCCGGTGCCATCGCCGTCCGCGTGGCGCTGCGTGCCCACGTCGAGGGTGCCGCGCAGCTGCAGCCTGCTCGTGATGCTCGCACCGACGATGATCTCGTTGAACGTTCGCAGGAGCGACGGCAACGAGTCCGGCTGCTCGTTGCCCACGAACACATCGTACGCGAAGGAGAGGCCGTCGCGCGGTGCGAAGTCGATGCGCGCGCCAACGGCCTTGCTGCTGTTCGTCTCCGAAATGTTCTGCCAGCCATTGATCACGTGAAGCTGCGCGGCCCACCTGGAGGAAATCGTCCACGTCGCCTTCACGCCCGCCTCGTAATACGGCGAGTTGTCGGCGATGAGCGAGCGCGTATACGTCCAGTTGTCGCGCGAGACCCAGTTCTCGCTGCCGAACGGCGAGAAGAACACGCCGGCGTCCACCCACACGGAGCTCGATACTTTGTAACCAGCCGTCGCCTCCTGGATGTAACGGCTCACATCCGGCCCGCTGAAATTTCCAACTCGCGGCTCAGCCGCGTAGTTCGCCTGCACCGCCGTCCCGAACTGCGCGACGAATCGGCCGCGCACCCG
>Ga0207707_10001997_pt1 | contig 18535 bp, 11 predicted proteins | sample KBSC83BmetaG_FD_184336 | JGI IMG/M metagenome (GOLD analysis project Ga0207707, IMG submission 184336) | Corn rhizosphere microbial communities from Kellogg Biological Station, Michigan, USA - KBS C8-3B metaG (SPAdes) (version 2) | ecosystem: Host-associated > Plants > Roots > Rhizosphere ...
CCATCGCACCTTTCCGGTGTACGGGGTGCAGTTTCATCCGGAGTCGGTGCTGACGGTGGGAGGGCATGAGATTGTGGGGACGTTCCTGGAGCCAGGGATTAGGGGCTAGGGCTTAGGGGCTAGGGCTTAGGGGCTAGGGATTAGGGGCTAGGGATTAGGGATTAGAGGGATTGCGAATCGCCCCTGGTCCCCAACCCCTGACCCCTCAATCCCCCAGGCTGATCCCCAGCTCTCTTGCCGTCTGAATCGTATCGCTATCGAGCGGGACCAGCCTCTGGCGGCCGACGACGTCGCCGAGGGGGACGGTGGTGATGGTCGAATCGTTGAGTCCGACCATGATATCGAACTCGCCGTTGGCAATGGCCCGGACGGCTGCCGCGCCGAATCGCAAACCCAGCAGCCGGTCGTAGGTCGTGGGCGTGCCTCCACGCTGCAGATGGCCCAGGACCAGGGTTCGCACTTCCTTGCCGGTCAGCCGCGCTACCGCGTGCGCCACCTGACCGGCGATGCCGCCCAGCCGGTCCACCGTGCCCATCCCCCGCCGCTCCACCAGCACCGGCGAGCCTCCGCGGGCACAGGCCCCTTCGGCCACCACCACAATGCTGAAATGCCGGCCGGCCGCTTCCCGCTGGCGGATCTTGTCGCAGACCCGCGCGATGTCGAACGGTATCTCCGGAATCAGGATGACGTCGGCGCTGCCGGAGATGCCGCTGTTGAGCGCGATCCACCCCGCATCCCGCCCCATCAGCTCCACCACCATCACGCGCTCGTGGCTTTCCGCCGTGCTGTGCAGGCGGTCCAGCGCCTCGGTGGCGGTGCTGACCGCCGTGTCGAAGCCGAAGGTGCGCTGGGTTCCGAAGACATCGTTGTCTATGGTCTTCGGTACACAGACCACCGGAAGCCCTTTCCGGGCCAGCTGATGGGCGATCTGCATGCTGCCATCGCCGCCGATGCTGACCAGCGCATCGAAGCCGGAGGCATTGAATGCAGCGCAGAGATCATCGGAGCGATCCTGCTCGGACTCGCCGCCGGCATCATCGCGCGCAACCCACCGAAAGGGATTGCCCCGGTTGGTGGTGCCAAGGATGGTGCCACCGAGATGGGTGATGCCACGGACTTCCGCAGGCCCGAGGGCCACAACGCCCTCGGCGCCCAGCAGTCCATCGAATCCGCGCAGGATGCCGTACGACTGCCAGCCGCGCTGGTGCGCGCTGAGCACAACGGCGCGGATCACGGCGTTCAGGCCCGGGGCGTCGCCGCCGCCGGTGGAAATGGCTATGCGCATCGAGTAGTGCGATTCACGAATGTGGTGCGTCCCGTATCAGTCGGACAACTTCACCCGGCGCGGCGTGCCGGCCGAGCGCCTTCTTGGAGAACACAGGCCGGCCATCGGCGGTGACTTCAAAGATGCCGCCCGATGCCCTGACCAGCTCGATCTCGACTCCCGGAAACTCCTGCTGCAGCTCAGCCGCCAGACCGGAGGCTCGTGGCAGGTAGTTTCAAACCGTGCAGTATTCGATGCGAACGTGCATGACGGGCTCCTTTCCGGGCCAAGGCGGGCTACCCGACGAATCGTAGCGGGCGCCGGGAGAGAGGCAAGGGCGGCTCGGCTTGTCCCGGTGCGCCGGCCGTCGTATCTATTGGCGCATGCCTTTCTCACGCTGCGCTCGCCTGGCTCTGCTGTCTGCGGTGCTGGCCACGACTCCGCTCGCGGCTCAGCAGCGACGCTATCTCATCGAGGTTGGCGCCGCGGGCAGTTACCTGAGCTTCGACAGCAAGACCAACCTGACCGGCGGAATGGGTGGAGTCGGACGGCTGGGCTTCTGGCTGCTGCGGAACATCTCGGTCGAAGGCGAATTCGGCACATACGCCCCCAAAGCCAAGGTCTCTGACCATGGCTGGAAGGCCCAGGTTTACGGCGGATCGGTGCTGGGCAACCTGCCGGTGGGGTCGTCCATCTCGATCTTTGTCCGCGCCGGCTACGGGGTCACCAATTTCGATTCTGACATCTGCCTTGGAACACCGCCCCGCAGCATCTTTGGTGCCTGCGGCTCCAGCGGAGCGCTTCTGGGCGGTGTGGGCGCCCGCATCGCCATCTCGCCCACGATCATGCTGCGACTCGATGGCCTCGCATCCCACGCCTCGTCCGGTGGCACCAACTCGTCCAGTGTTACCAACGCAGGAGCCAGCGCCGGGCTCAGCCTCATGCTCGGCAGCAAGCCGCTCACCGATGGCGACAAGGACGGCGTCTTCGACATTGACGATCAGTGTCCCGACACTCCCCTGGGCGCCCTGACCGATCATCACGGCTGCCCCACCGACACCGATGGCGATGACGTGTTCGATGGACTGGACCGCTGCCCCACCACACCGGCCGGTGCCACCGTGAACGAGGCTGGATGCCCCATTGATACCGATGGCGACAACGTCCCCGATGGGCTGGACGTCTGTCCCAATACGCCGGCCGGTGCCGCGGTAAACGCCAAGGGCTGCCCGGAAGACGGCGATGGCGATGGCGTCGCCGATGGATTGGACCGCTGCCCTGCCACGCCCGCAGGTGCCAGCGTGGATCAGCTCGGTTGCCCGGGCGACGAGGACGGCGACCGGGTCCTGGACGGCCTGGATCGCTGCCCGCGAACGCCGGCGGGCAGCACCGTGAATGCCTTCGGATGCCCGCCCGGGGTACCGCCCGGAACCGAGGGCGCCGGCCTCCTGGCACCGGGGTCGAAGCGGAACCTGACCAGCGTGCAGTTCCAGCCGAGAAGTGCCCGGATCCCGGCCGCTGGCCGGCCCGCGCTCGACTCGCTGGCTTCAGCGCTCAAGGCCCACCCCGAGGTCTCGGTGGAGGTGGCCGCATATGGCGACGGCACGGCAGGCGAGACACAGACCCTGACACAGCTTCGTGCCGAAGCGGTGCGCCGCTACCTGATCACCCAGGGTGTGCCGCTGCAGCAGCTGGTGGCCAGGGGCTACGGCAATGCCGAGCTGCTGAACACGGCGGCAGACACCGTGGCCCGAAATCAGAACCGGCGCATCGAGATTCATGTGCTGCCTCCCGACTGATCCCATTCAATGAACTCCTCCATATTGGGCCGCGCCATCCTGGCGGCGCTCCTCATCCCGCTGGCTGCCTGCAACACCGAGCAGCGGGCCGCCCAGCGCCGCGCTGATTCGCTCCGCGTAGCCGATTCGATCCGGGTGGACAGCCTCAGGCAGGACAGTGTTGCCAAGGCCATCCAGCGGGCCGACAGCATCCGGACTGACAGCATTCGCGCCGACTCGGTGCATCGGGCGGATTCGCTCGCACGCGGCAAGCGGAGGCACAGCACTGCGGTGGCGAGCCTTGGCTCCACCGACACGGTGCCATGGCCCAAATTGCCCGATCCGCTGCCGGGCTCGCTCCTGCCTTCGCACCGGATCGTGGCGTTCTACGGAAATCCACTCTCGCGCCGCATGGGCATCCTGGGCGAGCTGCCGCCCGATCAGATGCTCGCCAAGCTGGCGGCCACCGCCGAGACGTGGACCGCGGCGGACAGTACCACCACGGTGATCCCTGCCCTGCACCTGATTGTCACGGTGGCGCAGGGTCTGGAGGGCCGTGACGGCATGCACCGGCTCCGGATGACCGACAGCCTGGTGGAGCGCGTGGCGCGCTGGGCCGAGGCCCGCAAGTGGCTCTTGTTCCTGGATATTCAGGTGGGCCGGAGCACGGTGGAAGCCGAGCTCCCCCGGCTGCTGCCGTACCTCGAGCGGCCGTACGTGCACCTGGCCCTGGATCCCGAATTTGCGATGAAGGACGGTGCCAGGCCGGGTCGGAAGATCGGCACCATGGATGCCAGCGAGGTGAACTACGCCATTCGCACGCTGGCCGACCTCGTCAAGCGGAAGCAGCTTCCACCCAAGATCCTGGTGGTGCATCGTTTCACCGAAGGGATGCTGACCAACGCGAGCAAGATCGCCCGCGATCCGCACGTCCAGGTGGTGATTGACATGGATGGCTTTGGCCCACCGCCGCTCAAGCGGAGCACCTGGCGCCACGTCATTCAGCGGGACCCCGTCCAGTACACCGGTTTCAAGCTCTTCTACAAGAATGACAAACCGATGCTGACGCCGGCGCAGGTGATCGCTCTCTATCCGTCGCCGCTGTACATCCAATACCAGTAATCGCTGCCGTGCATACCTTTGGGGATGCACGGCTCACGGTGGTACCTGCGTAGCGTGGCGGCGGCCCTCTCGGGGCTGCTGGTGCTGGTGGTCCCGCCCTTGTGGGCGCAGGCCACGACCTGGCATCTGACGCGCGCCACCGAAGCGCGCCGCCTGGCCGCCTTTGCCGACACCACGCTCGACGAGTCCTCCGGAATCGCTGCCAGCCGCCAGCATCCGGGCATCCTCTGGACCATCGAAGACTCGGGGGCTGAGCCACTGCTCCATGCCACCGACACCACGGGCGCCGACCTGGGTGCGTGGACCGTCACCGGTGCCGCCAATCTCGATTGGGAAGCGGTAACCCTCGGCCCCTGCCCCGGCGGACGGTGTCTCTACATCGGCGACATCGGGGACAACAACGCGACTCGGCGACAGGTCGAAGTCTATCGCGTGCCCGAACCAGATCCGTCAGGCAGGCGCCGAACGACCACTCGCGCCGTCCAGCTCACAGTGACCTATCCCGGCGGGCCGCGGGATGCGGAGTCGCTGGTCATGCTGCCCGACACCTCCCTCCTTATCATCTCGAAGAGCGCCTCCGGCTCTCGCGTCTACCGGGTGCCAGCCAGCGCGTGGCACGGCACCCGTCCGGTCCGCGCGGCGGAGATGGGCACGCTGTCCATCCCCACCGGCGGCCTGACAAGCCTGGTGACGGACGCCGCGGTTTCTCCTGACGGCACTCGGCTCGCCGTGCGCACCTATACCGCCATCTATTTTTACCGGATCATCCCCGGTCCGGCGCTCGCCGAGGACGGGGCCTGCGGTATCTTCGGCGTTGAGCCACAGGGAGAGGGCGTGACCTGGCTCGACCCGGAACGACTTGTCACCTCATGGGAGAGCAATTTCGGGATCCCTGGAGGGCTGGCGCTCGTCCGATGTTCACCTCGCGACTCTCTCGCTGGAGATTGACCGATGTTCCGTCCGCGACTTCCGCTCCTGACCCTGGCGCTTCTCCTCGCTGCAACGACGCTGCCGGCCCAGCAGCCGGTCAGCGAAGCCACCCGGGCTGCCCGCGCCGTCAGCGGGCAGGTGATGCAAGCGCACCTCGAATTCCTGGCCAACGACCTGCTGGAAGGGCGGAAGCCAGGCACCCGTGGCGGTGAACTCGCGGCGCTCTACCTCAAGGCCCAGTTCGAGCGACTCGGATTGGAGCCGGCCGGCGACTCGGGCACCTATTTCCACCGCGTGCCCATCATCTCCCTTACACCGGCTCCCACCCTGACTGTCGGCGGCGCCGGCGCGAGCCAGGCGCTCGGCTACATGAAGGACTACATGCTCTGGTCCATGCACGATGAGCCTGACGTGCGCGCCCAGGGCGACCTGGTGTATGTGGGCTATGGTATCGTCGCACCGGAGTACAACTGGAACGACTATGCCGGGCTGGATGTGAAGGGCAAGATCGTGGTGACGCTGGTCAACGATCCGGGGCTGCAGGACTCGACCATCTTCCGTGGCAGCACGCTCACCTATTACGGACGCTGGACCTACAAGATCGAGGAAGCCGAGCGGCAGGGAGCGGCGGGTATTCTCATGATTCACACCGACGAGAGTGCCACCTATCCGTGGAGCACGGTCTCGTCATCGTGGTCCGGCCCGCAGATCCGGGTGGCACGGCAGAGTGGTCCGCTCATGGTGGCGGGTTGGCTCACGCACGAAGCCGCAGCTCGCCTCATGGGCGGATCCGCCCGGCTCGATTCGCTGACGGCGGCGGCGGCTCACCAGGGATTCCACGGCGCGTCTCTCGGCATCGCGGCGGATGCGCATGTAAAGAGTGCAATTGAGAACACCGAGACCTTCAACGTGGTAGCCCGGCTCCCTGGGCATGGTCCGCACAAGGCCCAGGCGGTGCTGATCGGGGGGCACTACGATCACTTCGGCATCAGCACCCCGGTCAACGGTGATTCCATCTACAACGGGGCCGAGGACAACGCCTCCGGCACGGCAGCGGTGCTGGCTGTGGCCGAGGCCATGGTGCGCTCCGGGGTCCGGCCAGACCGGTCGGTCGTATTCGTCGGATTCGCGGCGGAGGAGGCCGGATTGCTCGGCTCGACCGCCTTCGCAGCGAGGCCCACCATCCCGATCAAGGACATCGCGGCGGTGCTCAACATGGACGTCATGAACGTGCATGGCGCTTCACGTGATGTCGGCGCATTGGGACTCGATCAATCCTCGCTCGGCGCGACCTTCCGGCGGGCCGCACAGGCGGAAGGACTGAGCGTTGCCGTCAATCCGGAGGCCCTGAGAACGGGGGCCTTCTTCCGGTCGGACCACTTCCCCTTTGCCCGGGCCGGTGTGCCGTCCCTCTCGATCGAAGGACCGACCCGTTTTGTGGGGAAACCGGCCGCCTACGCCAAGTCGGTGGCCGAGGACTACACCGCCCACCGCTACCACCAGCCCAGCGACGAAGTCCTCCCCAGCTTCGACTATGCCGGTGCGGTTCAGCAGATGCGGGTGATCACCCGGGCGGCACTCTCAGTGGCCAACTCGGCTGCGATGCCGAGCTGGTCAGCGACATCGGAATTCAAGGAGGCCGGCGAGGCCAGGTTGAAAAGCACCAACTGACTGGGCGGTCAGTCAGTGAGTTGAGCGTTAAGAGCTTAGAGTTGAGCAAGCCGATGCTTAAACACTAAACTCTTAACTCTCAACTACTTTCTCCACCGCCACCAGCTTTCCGCGCCTCCCGAGTGGCGCATCCCCCCGGCGAATGGTATCTTGCGCCCGATTCGAACCCACCCATGACGCCGGGGGGCACCGCTGGAACTCCCGACCACGCATCGGATTCCGATCTCCTGGCTCTGTCAGTCTGCCGGCGAGTCCATCCGTTATCGCACCATGACCGAATTGGCGCCGGCCGGCATGTTCGAGCCCGGTGCCGAACAAGTGGCCCACGAGGCCGTGGCCCAGAGCAAGCCCGCGCTCGCTGTCGTCAAGAAGCAGAAGGCCACGGGCGTGTGGGGCCAGAACATGCTGGGCCTCGCCGTCTCGGCCCGCGACGGCATCAAGGACATCGGGACCATTCCGCAGTACCGGCGACTGGTGGAGCTGGGCTGGCCACGCGGCAGCCGTCCTTTCAAGCTGGCTGACCGAGTGCTCTTTCGCCTGCTGACCCGCGACGAAGATCCCGCCCTGTTGTTCGAGTACCAGAAGATGGCCAAGGCAGAGCCCGCCATCGTGCCATGGGCACGCGAGATCGAGCGGGAAGCCGCGACCTGCGCGCTGGCCGAAGCTGGCTATTCCGACGACCCGCGGCTCCGCGGCGCTGGGCACCGTGTGGCGAACGCCGTCTCCGCCTTTCTCCGGAGCCCACTGGCCGAGAAGCCTTTTATCAAGGCAGGCAGCGCCACCCTGCTCCACCCCGAAGCGTATCCGCCCACCTGGTATTCGGTCGCAATGATTGCGTTCATGCCCGCGCTGCAGCGGGAGCGTGCCGGGTTCACAGAGCGGCTGGGGCACTACCTGGCACAGCCCGCGCCCAAGAAAACCTTCTCAGTCAAGCTGGGAAGGAAGACGGTGAAGCCGGTGCAGCTGCTGCTGGGCGACCCGATCTCGGCCGATGCCCGGGGCAACGCCAAGGATATCCCGCTGGCGCTTCATTACATCGAGCTGCTTGCGCGGATGGGCGCCCTCGCCTGGGCACCGGTTGCCTCGCGGGTCCTGGGCCGGTTGCTGGCGGACTGCGACGCCCACGGCGTCTGGCGCCCCAAGAATCTTCGGTCCCTGCCCAAGGCCAGCCACAAGATTACATATCACATGTTTCCCCTGGCGTCGGACACCCGGGATGTCGAAGGGCGCCAGGCAGACGTGACGTTTCGTCTTGCCCTCATCGCCAAGATTCTGGGTTGGGAACTGGCGTACTCCTGATCACTGGTCTTCAGCAAGCGTGGTACGGTGGCAACGCTCGATCTCACGCCCTTCGGCTTCACGGCAACTGAAAGTCTCGTCTACCGGGTGCTGCTGACCGGCGGCCCGGGTACCGGGTACGCCGTGGCGCGAAGCGCAGGGCTGGCTCGCGCCAACGCCTACGCGGCGCTGGAGGGATTGGTGCAGAAGGGTGCGGCGCGCTCGGAAGGCACCCGGCCCCGGAAGTTCCGCGCCGAGCCTGCGGCCACGCTGCTGGCCCAGATTGCCAGCCAGCATGGATCGGCATTTGACCAGCTCTCGCGCGATCTTGCCGGCGCCGCAGTTCCTGCCACCCCCACGATGGTCGAAGTCAGTTCTCCCCGCAGCGCATTGCAACTGGTCTCCCACGACATCGCACGTTCCGAGTCCTCGGTGCTCCTGCTGGCCCCGGCTGATGCGTATCCTCTGCTTGCTCCTGTCCTGCGCCGCGCCGCCTCCCAGGGGGTGCGAATCTCGCTGGCATCCATCGGTGCCGTCTCGCTCGATTTTGCCCGCATCCAGGCGCTCGAGATGGGCAGCGACGGTTGGCCCGGCGAGCCGTTTCTCGCGGTGGTGGATGATCGCACGGCGCTGGTGGCGTCGCGGGTGGGCACGGAAGTGAGTGGCCACTGGAGCGCGGCTCCCACGCTGGTGGCCGCCGCCACGCTGGCGTTCCGGCATCTCAGCGGTCTTGACTGATGGAGCCCTTCGCAAAGGCGTTTGACCAGCTTCGCCGCGAGTACCTTGCCGAGGGCGCCACTCGACTGACGGAGATCCGCGCGGATGCTGACCGCTATCGCGCAGGCGATCCGGCTGCGCTCAGCGCACTCCGGACCCGGTTCCACCGCCTGGTGGGTTCTGGTGGGTCGTATGGCTTTCCCGAAATCAGCTCCGCCGCGCGCGAAGCGGAGCGGTGGCTCTCACGGAACCCTCCACCGGCGCCGCTCGAGACCGACTGGCTGGACGATGCCGTGGACCGGCTGGCGGTGCTGTTCACGGAAGCGGAACGATTGCTGCGCGCCGCAGCCGGCGAATCCGGCACTCGCCTGGCCGTCGTAGCAGGCCCGGACGGCGAGCTGGCGGACGATCTTCGCGAGATCCTATCGAGCGCGGGCTTCACGGTCCGGTTTCTCCCGGTTGACGCCCGCCCGGACGACGTGGCACGGCCCGAGACCGCGCAGATCGTGGTGCTGATTGGCCGCGGATCCGGCAGCTACGCCGCAGCCGCTGCCTGGAGCTCGGCGGCCGCGCCGGTGCCGCGCACCGTGGTGCTGATCGAAGAGGCGATCCCGGTGGACCGGCTCCGCGCGGCCGTGGCCGGCGTGGAGCTGGTCCTGCCCGTGGAACGGGCCGCCACCGAGCTCGCCCGGCTGGCGCAACGCCATGTGCTGACCAGTGCACCGCGTTTCGTGGCCGTGCTGGCCGACGATGACGAGACCCGCGGCTCTGCCCTGGCCGAGGGACTGCTGTCGCAGGGCATGGAAGTCCGGCGTGCCGCCACCACAGACGCCGCACGGCAGCATCTTGACTTGTCGGTGCCCGACCTGGTCGTCGCGTCGGCCAATTTGCCGGACGGCGGGGGGCGGGCGCTGGCCCGGCTGGTGCGCCAGGACCCCCGCTGTGTCGCGGTACCGGTGGTGCTGCTGGGGGCGGTCTCGGAAGAAGATCGCCTGGCGGCGCTGCGGGAAGGCGTGGACGAAGTGATGACCGGTGCCCGCACCACCTCAACCACCGCGCAGGAGCTCCGGGCCCGCGCCGAGCGTGGGCGCCGGGTGCGAGAGCTGATCCGCCGCGATCCCCTGACCGGTGCACTGGACGACCCGGCCTTCCGGGCCGAGCTGGATCAGGCGGTGCTCCTTGCCCGCCGCGACGGCCGGCCACTTACGCTGCTGATCATTGTGGTCGAAGAGCTGGACGATGTGAATGCCAGGCACGGTCACGCCATCGGCGACCGGCTCCTGGCGCACGTCGCGGCGGTGCTCCGGGCCACGGTGCGGCAGAGCGACATCGTGGGACGGCGCGGCGGTCGGACCTTCGCGGTGATTCTGCGGGGCAGCGCGCCTGAAGGCGCCGGTGTCATCGCGACCAAGCTGCGCAGCATGCTGGCAGATCATCCCTACGAAACGCGCGATGGCGGCACCCTGCCGGTGCGGGTGACGCTCAGCAGTGCATCGCTGGGGGATGATGTGATGACGGCGGAGGAGTTGGAGGAGAGGCTGAGAGCTGAGGGCTGAGAGCCAACGCCTGGTCCAAGCTCTCAGCCTTCAGCTCTCAGCCCCTAATGCGTGTACCCCATGGTCAGCGGGGCCACGTCCTGCGGGTTCTCGTTGCCGAACAGCAGGCGGCCCTCGCGGAATGATGCCCCGCGGAGGGTGAGCGCCAGGACTTCACCCAGGCTCGAGACCAGGGAGATATCGAGGTGCTCCCGCACTTCATCCGGGAGGTCCTCGAGGTCCGCTTCGTTCTCCTTGGGCAGGATCACGCGATTGATGCCCGCGCGCACCGCCCCCAGTACCTTCTCCTTCACGCCACCGATCGGCAGGACCCGGCCCCGCAGGGTGATTTCCCCGGTCATGGCGATATCGTGCCGCACCGGCCGGTTGGACAGCGTCGAGACGATGGCGGTGGCCATGGTCACGCCCGCCGACGGCCCATCCTTCGGTATGGCCCCAGCCGGCACATGAATGTGCAGGTCTCGGTCGAACATCTCGTCCGGAATCCGGAGCGCCGCCGCGTGTGAGCGGGCGTAGGTCCACGCCGCGCGGGCGGACTCCTTCATCACGTCGCCCAACTGGCCGGTGAGCACCAGTTCGCCCTTGCCTCGCATGGTGCTGGCTTCGACGAACATGATGTCGCCGCCGGCAGGGGTGTAGTACATGCCGGTGCTGACTCCCACCTGGTCGGTGCCGGCCATCTTCTCGGGATGGACCTTGGGCCGCCCCAGGAGGTCGTCCACGATGTCCTTGTCCACGGTGAGCCGCTCCACCTGCTTCGACGCGATCTGGCGGGCCACCTTCCGGGCCAGCCGCCCGATCTCGCGCTCCAGCTGGCGCACACCGCTCTCGCGGGTGTAGCCGGTGATCACTTCTGACAGCGCGTCGTCGCTGATCTCCAGCTGCTCCGGCGTGACACCGTTCTCCTGCAGCTGGCGCGGAATCAGGTACTGCCGCGCGATCGCGTTCTTCTCCCGTTCGGTGTAGCCGGCAAAGTCCACCACTTCCATCCGGTCGAGCAGCGGACCGGGGATGTTCTGGATGAAGTTGGCCGTGGCGATGAAGAGCACTTCGCTCAGATCGAACGGTACCCCCAGATAGTGGTCCACGAACGTGTCGTTCTGGGCCGGATCCAGCACCTCCAGCAGCGCGCTTGCCGGGTCCCCCTGGAAGGAAACACCCAGCTTGTCCACCTCGTCCAGCAGGAAGACGGGGTTCTTGGTGCCGGCCTGCTTCATTCCCTGCAGGATGCGGCCCGGCATCGCGCCGACGTAGGTGCGGCGGTGACCGCGAATGTCCGCCTCGTCACGCGCGCCACCCAGTGAAATACGCACGTAACGGCGTCCCATGGCCCGCGCGATGCTCTTGGCAATGGAAGTCTTGCCTACGCCAGGCGGGCCGGCAAAGAGCAGGATCGGCCCCTTCACGCCCTTGTCGTCTTCGTTGCCGAGGACGGGCCGGTTGGGCTCCGGTACCGTGGCCGTGGCCACCGGCGGCTTTTCACCGCCGATGACAGTCTCCACCGGTGCCTTCTCCGCTTCCGCGTCGGCCGCTTCCTGCTTCCGCACGGTTTCGCGCAGCTGGCGCACCGCGAGGAACTCCAGCACCCGGTCCTTCACGTCGCGCAGCGCGTAGTGGTCTTCGTCCAGCACCGTCTGCGCCTGGGTGAGGTCGAGGTGCTCCGCGCTCCGGAGGTTCCATGGCAGTTCGGCCACGTTCTCGAGGTAGGTCCGGATCACCTGTGCTTCCATGCTCTCCCGCCCGGCGCGCGCCAGCCGGGATATTTCGCGGTCCACTTCCTTCCGGGCTTCTTCGGGCAGCTCGAGTGCCTCGAGCTTGGCCTTGAGCTCCTCGAGCTCATCACCTTCTTCGTCCTCGCCCAGTTCGGACCGGATGCGCTTGAGCTGCTCACGGAGGAACATCTCCCGCTGGCGCTCGCCCAGCTCTTCCTGCACCGCGGACTTGATGTCTTCCTGCGCGTCGAGCACGCCGATCTGGCGCTGGACGTGCACCAGCACGCGCCGGAGGCGCTCCTCGGCGGAGAGCGTTTCCAGCAGGCTCTGGCGCTGCGAGGGTGTGATGTCTATGTACCCGGCGACCAGGTCGGCAAAGCGGCCGGCCTCGTTCACGCCGGCCAGCACCTGGTTCACCACTTCTTCCGGCAGGCCGGACTTCTGGCCCAGTTCGGCGGCACGCGCGCGGGCCTCGCGATGCAGTGCCACAAAGGCCGGATCGTCGGGATTCAGCGGCTGCATCTCTTCGGCCTCGCGCACGACAGCCTGGAGATAGCCCTCGGTCTCGCTATAGTGGATGGCGATGCCCCGGCGCTCGCCGTGCAGCAGGAGTTGCATGCCGGCCAAGCCGCGTTGCAACTGGCCGATCCGGGCAATGGTGCCGATGGTATAAAGGGACTCGGCTTCCACGGTCTCGGTGTTCTGGCGCTGAGAGACCGCAAAGACCAGCTTTTCAGGAGTCGCGAGTGCCGCCTCGATGGCGCGCAGCGTTCCCGGGCGTCCGGCACCGATCGGCGCCGTGACGCCGGGGAACAGCACAACCTCGCGCAACGGCAGCACGGGAAGAGTCAGTCGTTCGGACATCAAGTTCTCCTTGGTCGGCTCGAGCGGTGGATGGTCCCATCACGGCCGTCGCCTGTAACATGTGCGCGCATGGCGCGATCTGACAGTCTCTACGGTGAAACTGATGGTGTAGGTGCACCGGACGTGCCATGCGTTGTCGTGAGCCGTAAGTCGTGAGTCGTGAGCAGGTTCCGACGAAAGGCCCGGGACGGCACACGAGGCAGGAATTCTCGTGAGTCCGTCTCATGCCATCTTGGCACGACATTCCGGCATGCGAATCTCATGGGGCGACTCTGCCGTACAGAAACCGCCAGTCTGTTGCTCCAGACGGTGCTCGTAACCAAATTGGGTGGTTGCCTTTCGGACGGACCCGACCCTCACTCGCCCTTCGAGGCCAGATCATCGGATGAGCTCACCCTTGGACAAGCCGCTGGCCGCACGACTCGCGGATGCGCTGGGTGACGCGTATACGATCGAGGGTGAGGTGGGCCGGGGCGGCATGGGGGTAGTGTATCGGGCCACCGATAACCGGCTCCAGCGCCGGGTGGCCATCAAGGTCCTCCCCCCGGAGCTGGCGTTCCAGCAGGACATCCGGGAGCGCTTTACCCGAGAGGCCCAGACAGCAGCCCGGCTGTCGCACCCGCACATCGTCCCCATCCACACGGTCGGTGAGGGGCAGGGGCTGGTCTACTTCGTCATGGGGTACGTGGACGGCGAATCGGTCGGCGCCAGGCTCAAGCGGCGGGGCAAGCTCCCGGCCGACGAGGCGCGCCGCATCATGAAAGAGACAGCGGACGCGCTCTCGGCCGCACATGCCGTCTCGGTCATCCATCGCGATATCAAGCCGGACAACATCCTGCTTGAGGGCACCCGCGGCCGAGTGATGGTGACGGACTTCGGCATCGCGAAGGCCCTATCGGCCTCATCAGGAGCGACGCTCACCGGTGCTGGCGTCGCCATCGGCACACCGGCGTTCATGAGCCCGGAGCAGGCCGCCGGTGAACGGGAGATAGACGGGCGCTCCGATCTCTACAGCCTGGGTATCGTTTCGTATCAGATGCTCACGGGAGAGCTGCCCTTCCAGGCTCCCACGGTCGCCGGCATCCTGATGAAGCAGATCACCGAGCCGGCACCGGACCTCCGCCTGCAGCGGCGGGACGTGCCGGAGGACCTGGCACTGGCGGTCTCGCGCTGCCTGGAAAAGGACCCGGAAAATCGCTGGCCCACGGCGGACGCCCTTCGCCGAGCACTCGAGGCGCGCAGCGTGACCGGATATGAGCCAACCGGTCTCGGCTGGCGGGCGGCGCGGCCGTCGGCGGCCCAGCGCCCTGATGCGGGACGCGGGACGCGGGACACGAGCCGCGGGACGAGAGACACGGGACGCGGGACTCGTCCTGGCTTTCGGGAGCGGTCGGAAGGAATCGCCGGCCTCCCGCGTCCCGTGTCCCGAGTCCCACGCCCACCCCGGCAGTACGACGACTGGGACTACCAGCGCCGCCCGCGGAAGCGCAACGACAACACCCCGGTGCCCGACACCGGCGAGCCCCGGATCATTCAGCGAGTGCGGGGCCAGTTTGCGCGCTGGGCGGCCATTTCACTGGGGTGCTTCGGGATCAACATCGCCACCGGGCTCGACACGCCGTGGTTTTTGTTTCCCACCTTCGGCATGGGCATCGGTCTGCTGCGGGACTATGCCCGGCTCTGGCAGGCGGGCTACAGCTGGCGGGATGTCCTGGCCCGGCCACCGGCACATGACGCGATCGGCGCCGGAAACGTACGCGCGCCGGGGCGGTTGCCCAGGCAGCTGCCCAATCCGTCGCCGGGTGAATTCGGGGACCATTACCTGGTCATCAAGCAGATGCGGGATGACCGGAACGGGATCCTGCGGCTGGTGGACGGCCTGCCGGCCGAAACGCGGAAGGATCTTGCCGAAGTTTCGGAAACGGTGGACGGGCTGTACAGCAGAGCCGCCGACCTGGCACGGTCGCTCACGCTGATGCAGCGGGACGTCGCGGATGATGGATCTGTGGGGCGGGTCGAGGACCGGATCGCGGAGCTGGAAGCAGCGGCACCCGGCGACGAGCGGACCCGCCAGATCGAACTGCTGGAGCGGCAGCGCAAGTCATTGGGCGACCTGCAGACCCGGCGGCACCAGATGCTGGCCAACCTGGAGTCGTGCCGGCTGGCCATGCAGAACCTGCGTTATGACATGCTGAAGCTCAAGACATCGGACATCGCGTCCGTGATGGGCGATCTCAGCCAGGCGACGCAGCAGGCGCGGGCGGTGAGCCGGAACGTGGACAACGCCATCGCGGCGGCGGCGGAAGTGAAGGAAGCGTTGAAGTAAGCGGTCAGAACTCCGCCATCTCCTCCATCGCCTTTCGCAGGGTGCCAACCTGCGGCAGGATCACTTCTTCCAGTTCCGGCGCGTAGGCCACGAAGGTATCGGTGGACGCCACCCGCTTGACCGGCGCATCGAGCCAGACGAAGGTCTCGTCGGCAATGCGGGCGGCGAGTTCCGCCCCGTAGCCCCAGCTCAGAGAATCTTCGTACGCCACGATCACGCGGCTGGTTTTTCTGACCGACGTGTAGATCGTTTCCCAATCCACCGGACTGAGCGAGCGGAGGTCAATCACCTCCACGCTCACACCATGGTGTTCTTCCATCTCCTTGGCGGCGACCAGCGTCCGCTGCACCACCGCACCGTAGGTCACCACCGTCATGTCGGATCCTTCGCGCACCACCCGTGCCTTGCCGAAGGGGATCATGAAGTTGGGCCCGGGATTGGGCGCCTTGTTGTAGGTCTGGCGATAGAGATGCTTGTGCTCGAGGAACAGCACCGGATCATCCGAGCGGATGGCGGTGCGCAGGAGTCCGTTGGCATCGAGCGCGGTGCTGGGGCAGATCACGCGGATGCCGGGCACGGCGGTGAAAATCGAGGCCCCGGTCTGCGAGTGGTAAATGGAGCCACCCTTGAGGTAGCCACCATAGGTGGTCCGCACCACCAGCGGCGAGCTGAACGCGTTGTTGGATCTCCAGCGCATGGTGGCCAGCTCGTTCCGGAGCTGCATGTACGCCGGCCAGATGTAGTCGAAGAACTGGATCTCCACCACCGGCTTCAGGCCGCGTGTGGCCAGCCCGATGGCGCGGCCGATGATGTTGGCCTCGGCCAGCGGCGAGTTGTACACCCGGTTGCTGCCATAGAGGCGCTGCAGCCCCCATGTCACCTTGAAGACGCCACCCTTGCCCTTGACCTCTTCCAGCGCGTCCTCTCTGCTGCAATCGGCCACGTCCTCGCCGAACATGACGATGCGCGGGTCCCGCGCCATCTCTTCCTTCATGCAGGTATTGAGCAGGTCCACCATGGTGGTGGGGTCGCCGCTGAACTGGGGATCGTCCTCGGTGTCGAACTGCTCGCTGGTGGGATCCACGTCCGGTGAATACACGTACTGATACACGGTGTCGGTCGCGGGCTGCGGAGCAGCCAGCGCCACGTCGGCCGCGACATTCACTTCATCCTCGACCTGCGCCCGGATCGCCTCGATCTCCGCTTCGCTGGCGATTCCTTCCTTGACCAGCCACTTCGGGAAGGTGAGAATCGGATCCCGCTGGGCTTCCTTCTCGCGCTCGGCCGGTGTGCGGTAGAAGACCTCGTCGTCCGATAGCGAATGGCTGTAGGGCCGGATCACGTGCGCGTGCACCAACGCCGGGCCTTTCCGCTGGCGGCAATACTCCACCGCACGGACCAGCGTGTCGTAACTCTCCATTACGTCGCAGCCGTCACACTCCTGGATGAACAGGCCCGGCATGCCGGTGAGGAGCTTCGAAATGGATCCGCCGGCGGTGCCGACTTCCACCGGGACGGAAATGGCGTACCCGTTGTCTTCCACCAGGAACACCACCGGCAACTTGAGATTGCACGCGCTGTTCATCGCCTCCCAGAACTCGCCCTCACTGGTGGTCCCTTCGCCGGTGGAGCAGAAGATCACTTCATCGTCGTGGAAGAGGCGTTCGCGGTCTTCGATGGCTTCGTTCCTGGAGTACCGGAGCCACGCCTCGGCGCAGCCCACCGACTGCAGGAACTGGGTGCCGGTGGGGCTCGACGCGCTGACGATATTGAGCGCCTTGTGGCCCCAGTGCGACGGCATCTGGCGTCCGCCCGAATTGGGGTCGTCGGCCGCGGCCACCGCCGAGAGGAGCTGCTCGGTGGCGGTCATGCCGAGGCCGAGACAGAGCGCACGGTCGCGATAGTAGGTGTAGAACCAGTCGTAGGCGGGACGGAATGCCTTGGCGGCGGCGGCAAGCACCGCCTCGTGCCCGGCGCCGGAGATCTGGAAGAAGATCTTGTTCTGCCGCTTGAGCTGGATCTCCTTGTCGTCGAGCCGGCGCGAGAGGAGCATGATGCGGAACAGGTCGAGCAGTTCCGCCTTCTCCAGCCGCTGAGAGGCGGCGTTGCTCTTCCGGGTGGTGGTGCGCGTTGCCATACTGCTCCCATCTACTGAGTGGTCCGTGACGTTTGCGGACGGATCGGTCCGGGCCCGATGCGACTGCTGTTCAACGCAGAGACGCAGAGGGCGCGGAGCGCGCAGAGGATATGTTGGGCATAAAGATGGCCCCGTTTCAGGTGGTACGGAAGGCACAACGGACGGGAGGTCCGGATGGGGTTATTGTGGCCTTGTGGCGGTGCTTGGTGCGCTGCCGGGCGCGACCATCGGCGGGGTGATCGGCGCGTTCGTGGGCAAGACAATCCACAAGGGTGGCGACGGAACGCCGCCGTAGGGATCGGGATGTCAAGGGCGGCCGCAGGCCGCCCCTACCTGCTTGGCAGCGTGCACTCCGGCGGGACTCTCGCCCCAGCCACCCCGCTCCCGGTGCGAGCCCGCCGTTGCGCACGCTACCTTCGCTCGACCCACGACCCACGACCCACGACCCACGACCCTCGACCATCAACCATCGACTGACGACCGTCGACCGTCGACCTGCCTACGGCCCTCCCAGCGCCCTCGCCTTGCCAAACGCACCCATCGCCGCCCGCACATCCGCATCGCTCCGGGCCAGCAATTCATCCCGCGCGTCCGCGCCCCAGCGCACCTCAGCGGCGCGGCTCGCCAGCCGGCGGGTGATCTGAAACTCAAGCGCCGGCGACAGCCGTGCGGTGACATGCAACCGGTTGCGCACACGGTCCATGAATGGCGCGAGCAGGCGCGCTCGCCAAGCAGCCGTGTCCGCCATCCATGCCGCACGCGCCGCGGCAGGGGCGGCCAGCCGAGGCGCCACGCTGTCCGCCACGGCGACATCGAAGCTGCTGTCCGCAGCGATGCTCCACCAGACGGGTGCAAGTGCCGGTTCCGGAAGCACCACGTCCGGCTCGATCCCGCCGCCGCCACGCACGACGCGTCCCGCGTCGGTGTGATACACCTTGGTCGTATCGCCAGGGTCACCGGATCGAAGCGAGTAGTACTGCCCCACATTCAGCCCCTTGTAGCGGCGCTGGATCACCCGGCCGCTGGGCGTCACCACATAACCGATCGTGAGCCAGACGCCGTCACCGTTGGGCGGCACCGGCATCAGCTGCTGAATGAGCGCCTTGCCGAAACTCCGGCGCCCCATGAGCAGAGCCCGGTCATGATCCTGCAACGACGCCGCCAGCGCCTCGGCGGCGCT
>Ga0207707_10001998_pt1 | contig 18520 bp, 18 predicted proteins | sample KBSC83BmetaG_FD_184336 | JGI IMG/M metagenome (GOLD analysis project Ga0207707, IMG submission 184336) | Corn rhizosphere microbial communities from Kellogg Biological Station, Michigan, USA - KBS C8-3B metaG (SPAdes) (version 2) | ecosystem: Host-associated > Plants > Roots > Rhizosphere ...
AGCAGAAGGATATCGGGCTTCATGATGTCGAGCTTGTCGCTGTTCTCCGTGCGCGACAGAATCGAGTACGAGATCAGATGAAGCGGCGTCGTGCCCGGCACAGTCGACGCCGTGACATCGATCTCTCCTGCAATCGACGTGACCTTGAAATGCTCGCGCAGCCGCAGGTACTCCGACTTATAGTGCTGACGCTGTTTCGGCTCGATGAGCAGCACTGCAAGACGACCATCAGGGAACACGAGCGGCGCCAAAAGCAACGCAATGCTCTTGCCCGAGCCAACACCCATGAACCCGACCGCGCCGCCCTCTTGCGCCGCCTCACGCAAGAACCACGCTTGTGCTGGCGAAAGCTCAGTGATGCAGTCGTGGCCGTTTCCGTCGACGGGCGGAACATCGAGCGAACCACCGGGCCGGAGATCGTAGACCTTGCGAATCAACTCTTGATCGATGCGTTGGTCGCAGTCGCGGATGAATTCCGTCTTGGTCGCACGAATCGGAGGCTCAGGCGGACGCCCCGGAGGTAGCTCACGAAAGATCGTAAGCATGTCGTCTGCGCCCAACATGATCTTGCGCGGCCGGCATCCGCAACTGACGCGCCGGCCGCGCGAGAATTTCTCCGTCTCCACTTCGATGAGCGCCTGCGTCGCAGGCGGATAGTTGCCGTTGGCGTCGCGCTCACACACGAAAGGCGGCCGACGCGGCAGCGCGAGAATGCGCTGAAGGTCGGGGATCGTGTTCTGAACCGAGCCAAGCTTGACGAGGCTTGGCGCGGTCACGAACGCGAGCTTGTCTGTGAGCGAGCGCTTCATTTACCGACCGACCGCAGACCTTTGATGAGTTTGTTCATCCACGCCACGACTTCTTCCAACTGATCCGCCACGGCAGCCGGCGTCAGATTGAAGGTGCCGTTGGGCGCGCTCGTACCGGCCGCGTGACCGTTGGTTCCGTTGGCGTGCGCGTGCGCCGCCTGCACCATGGCCGGCTTGCCCTTGCAGCCGATGTGCTTGAGTACACCACCCGGCCGCGACGCGTTGGCGCCGGTCAAGGTCTCGGCACAGTCGCCGCAGACGCCATAGACCTCGGGAGCAGGCGGCGCAGGCGGCGCCGGAGGCGTCTGAGCGACCTGGGGAGGCGCCGGAGGAGCCGGCGGGGCCGGCGGAGGCGGTGGCGGGGCTGCCATGACGCCTGGAAGGGCTCCCTGAGCCGGGGGCGGAGGCGGCGCCGGGGGCGGAGGCGGCGCAGCCGTGGTAGCCAACGGCTCGCTCCCCTCGTCATCGTCATCCGTGGTCACGGTCTCGACCGCCACCGGCTTGTTCTTCGGCTTGTGACGCGGCACCGTGAAGTCGTAGCTCCCATCCGCCGCCTTGACCGCCGTCTTGGTCGAATGCACCTTGGCACACGAGCACTCATACTTCTTTTTGATCGCCATCTCCATCGACAGCTTGATCGTCTGACCCGATTCCGGGCACCAAACCGATCCCGCAGCCGCCGACTGTACTTCAAGCTGAGCGTGCTGCGCGGCGTGGTCTTCGATGGTCTGACGCAAGGCAGGGTCCGTGATCTGCATACGCTCTTCCAACGGCACCGGGTCCGCACCTTTGAGCAAGCCCGGTGCGGGCGGCGCATCAGGCGGCTTGATAGCGTTCGGCTGCGTTGCGACCGGTGCCGGAGGCGGCGGAGGCGGCGCCGGATGAGAATCGCTGTCATCAACAGTGATCGTGATCCCTCCTCGACCCTTGCAATCAGGGCACACAATGACGCCGCCTTGAACGATGACTTGCCCCGGAGTGCAGCCGACACCGCAACCGGGAGCGCCACAGCCGTACTTGGTCTTGTTCCCGTTCGTCTGCGCATTCGCCGCACGATCTGCGTCCTGTTGACGAAGACGCGCTTTCTCCGCTTCGATGGCTGCACGAGCGTCCGTGACCGGCGGAGGCGGAGCGGCCGGCGTCGGCGCGGGAGCGGGCGCAACCGGCGCGGACGCGGACGTGGGCATGGTGGGCATCGCGCCCGGAGGCAACTGATTGAAGAGGCTCATGGACGACTCCTTGAAAGGGCTGCTGATCATGTTCTGAACGATCGCGCTGTTCGACAGCGGGCAATAGTATCGATGGCCGCAACCCTTGGCCGTCACACCCTTGCCTTTGCACACGAAGCACGGTTCGTATTCACCGCTCGCAGGGTTCTTCGTGAAACCCGGATACGCTCCATCCATCCCGCAACGAGGCGCACCACAGGGAGCGACGTGCGTGTACGCGTCACACGATGCCGGTGTCGGCTCGATGTCTTCGATGCGATCTGCCGTCGCGACCTGAATCATCTTCGCGCCTACGTCTTCAACTCGACGCCATCGCCGAATGACTTCGTCACGCGAAATGATCCCCGAACGCTTGGCCGCCTTCTTTGACTTCTTCTCAGCGTAGATGTGCCCGAGCCGAAAATGCGTCGCCTCGGGGAACACATCGCAGTCACGACGTGCGTAGCCGAGCATTTGCACGTCGTCACACACTTGGGCCGAAGTCTTGGCGTAGCCTGGGTAGATCGTACCGGCGTTTGGACCACTATGAACACGCTGCGGCCAGATTCGCGAAATGACCTTCAAGTCTTCGATCTTGATCACGACCGTACCAGGGACTTCGCGCGCCGGCATGCCGTCATCCGTGATGAAGATGTCGCGGAAGTACCGTACGTCAGGAGCGCCGTCAAGCGGAATGTCGTGGATCGTCAAGCCAGCGAAATCGCGGATCGCGCGCTTGATGTCTTCCCTGTGCGCGTACTCCGGCTTGAGCAGCGCTTCCCGCAGGAAGACCGCCATCGGGAAGTCTGGGCCAAGCGGGCGTTCGACTTGGAGATCGGAACCGGGGCGTGGAAAGAGCAGCTTGGCCTTCTGAAGCACCGGGGGCAACAGATCTTCGTTCGTCTTGAGATAGTGCTCCATCTTCTCCGCGTAGTCGGCGCCTTCAGTCAGCGCTCCCGTCTTCAAGAGCCTCCGCTTGAAGAGATATTGGAACGCCCACTTCCGATTGCAGCCTTCGGAGATCGGATCGAAGAGTTTGATTTGCGAGACCGACAGGAAGCGAAACTTTTTGTTCGCCACCGCAGGCCCTACGTAAATGCGTTCGTCTTGGCGCCCCACCTAGGCGGCCCTCCCGTGGCTACGCAGTACCTCGGCACCCAATACTAGGAGGGTGTAGATGTAGATAGATGTAGATCTTACCCATCGTCCACAGAACTGAGATCTAATAGGTCTATAGAGCTTCCCTACGGACGATAGGGAAGATCTACACCTATCTACACATCTACACCCGGTTTGGACCATCGAAACATCTACACTCATCTACACCCTCAAGCTTTGGGCAGTGGGAGCATCTACACCCATCTACACCAGCGGACCTAACTAGTGGATTACAGTCAGGTTTGGAATTCCGATATTTTCGTCGCGTTTTTCGTCGCGTTTTTCGTCGTATTTTCCGACGCGGACGCGGAACCACGGCATTCCGCTTTTTTGACGTTCTCCGTTCTCAATTTTGTAGTCGCCGATGATGGCGCCCTTGAGTCCGCGCAGTTTCTTCCCTAGCTCTGCACCGGTTGGAAGGTCGCCCTTGTTCGCCGGCAGCCATTCGAGGAGCGCGTTACGCCACATCTCTCGGATCTGTCGGCTGCGCTCGAATTGCTCACGCTTGGAGCCGTCCATGCTCAACGGAGGCGATAGAGCAGCCCATTCGAGCAGGGTGGCGGTCGTGACGCGTACGCCGTCGTCGACCGGCCAGCACTCGACCATGGTGCGCAACGACTGGTCGTCAAGGTCTGCCTCGCGCACGTCCTGAGTGGTCTCGACCGGGTCTACGCCGCCGGCCCAGACGATGGCGCTTCTAATGATGTCGCTCCATCCTTCGAAGCTCCCCATAGGCGTCAGATTCAACTCCGGCCGCCCGGCGCGGATGTACGCACCTACCAACGTCAGTACGTGGCCGAGCAATTCCGCTCGACGACGCTTGGCGTATCCGAGCAGGTTGGGATACTTCCACGACGTGCCGGGACGTGGTCCCTTGCGATCTTCCGGCCGGTCAACCGTCGGCTCAAGACGTGCGAGCAGAGCGCGACGGGCCATGTCACCGCCGACGATCATACCGTTGCCGGTTCCGAACCATACGATCTTCATCGTCAGAGCCGGTGTCATCTCGCTCTTGCCGAGCACGCGGCCTCGATACGAAGTCGACGTAAGAGCCGCGTCTAGAGGCGCGCTCGCGAACGTGCCGGTGATGTTGTCGATGAGGACCATCTGATCCCCGGCAAAGCCGAGAGCCGAGATTCGTTTGTCCATCTCGACTTCATCATTGACGAAGAACATGCGTGGGGCGGCACTACCGGTGGCAATGACGCTGGCGAGATCGGCCAACATCGTTTTGCCTGAACCCTTCTTAGTCGCATCGATGATGATCATCGGTGATGGACCGTCGAACGTGTGTCGACAGACGACCGCGAGCAGCCCCGCGAGCCACGCTGTGCGGCCGGCAGGGTTGGCGAAATCAAAATCCGTGATGAGATCAAGAAGGTTGTTCAAGGCCACCCGTGCATCTTCTTGGGTGGGATTGTCAGGCATGCGGACGTTGATGTCGGTCAGGAGATAGATGCCTGTCGACGTGTCGTAGCCCGATTCCCAGATCAACGCACCGTCGGCGCGCAACGTTGGAGCCTGCGCGAGACCGGCGAAGATGGGTACTGACGGGATGCGTGAGCGTGAGGTAATCGAGCGACCGATCCACTCCGGCGGCATGACCTCGACCAAGGATTCCGTCCCGCCTTTGTCGGTCTTCTTGTTGCCGAATGCGCAATGCTCGCCTGCGAGTGACCACGCCCGCGTTGAGTTGATGGGGATCATACGCGGGCTCATGATTTCGCGAACGAGGAACGGGATGTCCTTGCCGGGGTCCGTGGCTAATTCGACGAGCTTGCCGCCGTTCTGGAAGACAGCGAGACGAGCACCTAAGATCTGAAGCACCTGTTGTTGGATCTTCTCTACGTCGTTTTCAAGCTCGATGAGCACCCGGCCAGGACGAAGGGGTGTCGCGGCGCGCGGCGGCGGACTCGATGCTGAAGGCGGCGGAGGGGGAACGGTCGACGGAGGAGGCGGAGAGACAATCGGCGGCGGCGGAATCCACTGCGGATTCTGTGCGCGGAGTTGGTTGATCTCTTGAAGCCAAGCCGGATTAGGTTCCCGTCCCTGTTGGTAGCATTCAGCTACGATCTCGACAAGAGCATCGTAACGTGTCCGCATATCGGTCATTTCCGATTCCCCTGAGCAGCCTCGACGAGAAAACTCCGTCCTTCGTCAAGTTTCTCTTGCACCTTATTGTGCTTCTTACGATTCCACTTCCGGCGATCTTGCTGCCCCCGCAAGAACGCCTGTTCGGCTACTGCGACTCGATCCGCTGATTGCGTGAAGTCCATCGCAAGCAACGTCAAATGCGCGAAGTCTAGAATCTGTACCCATGTCGTCGACGGAAAGTTGAACCCGAGAGCAAGCATGGCCGCGTTCACACACTGGTCGATCTGCTCTTGTGTCTCGGCGACGAACGGTTCACCGTCGACCATGCGGCGCAAGAGCATCGCAGCGATCTTGTGCTCCGTCTTCGGTGACTTTGACATCTTCGTCACCAGAGGAGCAACCTCACGCCCGAGCGCGCTCAACCGACGCCGACGCTTCTTCGGTGCTGCCGCAGCCGGCACGCCGTCGGTCTGCTCTACCGTCGGCTGCGCAAGCTCGTTGAGCATCGCGTTCGTCGAAGCAACAAGCGCTGCCTGCGCGGGATCAGGAACGACTTTGTCGAGCACTTGAGCAATCTCAGGCCAGCGCTCTTGTACGGTGCCGATGCGCGTAACGTTGTGCCCACTCTGCCAACGGCTGATCGTCGTCTTCGCGTTGTGGATGTTGTCCCTGTGCTTGTCGAGATGCTTGCGCGGATACGATGCCGAGACACCGTCGATGATTGCGAGCACGTCGTCGGGTGAGATGCCCCGGTCCAGCATGACGCCAGGAATCGCGAGGTACAAGTCGTGACGACCGCTGGGCACGTTGTTCGTCACAGCCGCGAGAGCAACAATGATCTCGTCAAGACGCTCGTCTGATAGACCGCCTTGCGCTTCCGCACGTGAACCCCTGTTCTCGACCGTTGATTCCTCTTCAGGCGCAGGCAAGGCCATAATCAACGCCATGAGATCAAGCGTGTGCCCGAATCGGTGGATAATCTGGCGTGCGGGATCAGCCGGCTCGCGACGCTCAGTCAGGAACCACGGGCAGGCTGGCGTGTCTGTCGCCGGATCGAAGCCTTGACCCGTGAGATATGCGACGGAACCGAACACGACGCGGGCGTGATGGTACGCAGCCTTCCATGCCTCGCGCAAATTTTCGGTCGTGGTCGCGAACGGTGTCGACAGCGGGAGCACCACACGCCACTTCGGCGTCGTCGGCGACCACCCGCCCGATTGGTACGCCACGAAGCAGAATTCAAGCCGCGTCAGCGCCTCGATGAGCGTTGTCCATTCGCCGGCACCGTCGCAGTCGAGGAAGAGCGCGTGCATCGCCGTCGTCGACGCGTTCGTGCGGTGTCCGTCGAGGTTGGTGGTCGGTTCGATGACCCATCCCTGACGCTTGGGCGCCGTGACCGCGCCGCGCTCGTGGAGAAGCTTGATGAAGTCGTTGAGCGACCGGCGGAATGCGATCCCACCCATCGTTGCCTGCGCGCCTTTGAGCAACGCCTGCTTTTGTTTGTCGTAGTATTCGATCCAGATGGTGGCGGTAAAGAGCGCATCGCCAAAGATCTGTCGACCGCGCGCCTGCTGAAGCGCTGTCCACGACAAGAGACGGAGATCAGGCGCGAGGAGCAGCGGCAACGCGTGGAACGCTTCCGCCGGCAGCGTCGGGTTCTCCTTGCGGAAGCGCTCGATACAGCCGCGTTTGACGGCTTCACGCGCCGCTAGGAAAGCTGCTTCAGCCGGTGAGTTATCCGTCATCGGCCGTACGCTTGCCGCAGCGCGTAATTAGCGTCAGACAACAGTCGCCCGTTCGTCGCTCGCGCGACGTTTTTGCGAGGTAGCACGATTGCGCTACAGGGTGGGGCTGTCGCTGTAGAAGGGAGGGGTGAAGCTGGTCGTGGCCGGACTGCGATAGCGCTGCTGTGTCATCGTCGTAATCCCCTCCGAGGCACCGCAGGGAGCGCGCTGGGCGGCGTCTCGGGGCCGGGTTGGAATCCCCGACTCCCAGACGCGCCCCCTACGCTACCTCGGAGGTGCCAACCCGTTTTTGGTACTGCAACCTACGCTCTGGTCGCCGTCAGAACGTCGGTCGGAAAATCTTCTACACCCGTCAAATTACGATGACAACTTTTACGTACAGTAACCTCTGTAAGCAAGCGTGAACATTCAAAAGAAAGTTCAATATCCACAAGCTCTCCACAAGGTGTGTAGACAACTTGTCTTGACACTGCGACCTTTTGTCCTTCAGGTTGATCTCTCAGGAGGGCCGGGCCAATGAGTGAGACCGCTACAGCAGCCGAGCAACCGATCGAGACGACGCCGATCGATGACATCGCCAACATCATGCAACAGATCGTGGGTCACGGAACACTGGCCTTCGACGAAGTGCCGAAGGTGAAGTATCTGACCCGGCCGGCACCGACGCCCGAGGGGAAGATCGCGGTGATGTTGCGATCGTTCCGCAACGGTTACTTTCTCGTCGACAAAAACCCCGACTGCAAAGGCTGCGGCGGTGACGGTCTCGACAAGCGCAAGGACGCACCGACGAAGATCAGCGAGATTCCGTACTGCCCGGCGTGCGTGATCATCGAGATTCAGCACTTCGGTAAGGTGTGGGAGGGAAAGCTTGCCGAGAAGGAAGAAGCTCAGGCGCAAGAGGAACGCGCGGAGCGATCGGACAAGAAGTTGGAGAAACGCCTCACCGACGCTCGCGCGAAGGTCGCCGAGTTGGAGAAGGCCAAGGCGGATGCCCTCGGGCAGAACGTGCTCGACGTGCAGACGACTAAGGAAGAGATCGAAGGATACGTCGAAGCAGCGGCGAAGCTTCACGAGCAGGGCGCCGAAGTCGAGCGGCTGCACAAGGACATGATCGCGAGTTTTGACCGGAGCGTTGTCATCGCTCGCGGCGTCTGCGAGCAGAAGATTCGTGCGGCCAACGAAGAGTTGGAGGCGTCGCTTCAGGCGATCAAAAAGCAGCGCGACGCCGATACGGCCGAGAATGCAAAGGCGCAGAGCGAGATCAAGGAAGAGCTTACGACGCTGGAACGCGCTCGACGCGTCGCGGAGGAGTCGTTGGTGCGCTACGAGGCAGGGCCGGCGAAGATTGCCAAGCGGTGGGATGAGAAGATCGAGCCGGCGAAGAAGACGTTGGAGCGGTTGGAACGGCAGTGGAAGTCGGCCTAGCCTTCGTCGTCGCGTAGATCTTCCGCAGTACCTCCCAACTTCACGAATTCCTTCCAGGCGATGTGTCGAGCGATCGACAACATCTTCACTGCATCACGCACAGCTTCCTTCGCGGCGGCCGGCTCTACCGGACGCTCGATGAAGTCACCGGTCACTTTGATGCTGCCGGTGCCGTCGAACGCAGCGGTGATGATGACGTGATGACCCTTGTAGTTGAATCGAAGCTCTCGGACCCCTGTCGGATCGTCGGACATGATACCTCTCACGTTGGTAAGGAAGAGCCTACGGGTGCAGCGACCGCAGGCGACGATATCCGTGCCACCGTCGCGAAACAATACATCCTCACGCTTACAGACGGGACATGAGCCCGCTTCAAGCTGCTCGTACACGACCATGATCACTCTCCCACCTTCACGCCACCGATGCGTACTTGTCGACGAGCGCAGCTACGTCGTCTTGTGTACGGTTGAAGTCCCAGGCCGGGATGTCGGCCGAACCGAGGAAGATACGAACGATGATCCCCTTGCCGGCGCCACCAGTGCGCGGCGACGAATCCACGAACCCCATGCACTGCGCAGCCATGACACTGACTTCCCCAAGGCGCTTCTTCGGGCCGATGTCGGCGACGATGCATTGGACGCTTTGGGCGGTGTCTCGATCGGCGACGAGAGCGCCGTCTCCTAGCACGACGCCGAGTTGGCGAAGCTGCGGTGGTATCGAGATGTACGCGATGCGCGTGGCGTCGACGAAGCGTCGATAGTCGGTCTCGGGATAGCTGTGGTCGACCAAGGCCGTCGACGAGAGGCAGTAGCCGTCCCACGGGCCACCCTTCTGAATGATCGGCTTGCCGTCGGGGCCGACGATGACGCCAGCCCACGGGCCGACAGGATCACCGTATTTGTCGACGCCCGTGTTGCGTGGGTCTTCAAGCGCGTTGAAGATGTTGTCGAGACCGCGATGACCGCTCGACGGCAACGCGTAGGCGTTGGGAGCACCGTCGCAGTCGATCGCAGCGCCAGCTTCATACTGCACTTCGGTATCCGTGACCGTGACGAGCACGCCGTCGATATCGATGGTCTTGGTCATGGACACTCCTTGGAGTAGTCGGCCGACGCGACGCCGGCTGTGTAGCTCAAGACGGTGCCTACGACGCCCAGTGCGCTCGCCATGCCTAGTATGATGTCTTGAGCCGTGGTGTTCGTGATGGTTGGTGAGATGCCGGCGGCGCTCGTACCGAGTCCGCTGAAGACGAGCGCGAGGATGTGCTCCGTGACTGCTCGTGACGCGAGCGCGGCACAGCGTTCGGGCGACGAGGCGGTGCGGAATGTTGTGATGGGTGAACGTGCAGGACGAAGAGGAACACAACCGGCGAGTAGGAGGATCAAGAGGCAACGCATTGGTCCCCCGTAGGTGCTGGCCCGCCCCCGTCGATCTACTCGTTTAACAAGCTTTCAATCGACGGGGCGGCCAGCATAAGAGATCAACCGTCGTTGACCTCGTTCGCGTAGTCGACGAGCGCTTCGAAGTCGACGCCAGCCACAGCAGCGGAGTCTGCGTCGACGATCACATGAAACTCGTCGCCGTATCTCGGCAGCCAGAGCGGTGAGGCTTCCTTGACCATGCCCCACGTCACCAACTCGTCGTTGTCGTTGCCTTCCTTGTCAGGGTCGTTCCAGCCTGACCACAGGAGGCAGTGACCGCCCCATCCGCCCGGAGCGCCGTTACGGCCTTTCGTCGGCGTCCACACGGCCTGATCCTGTGCCGCGAGCGGAAGCTCGACGCCCAGGTAGAGCGCGCCGAAGATGGCGATGAGCGACTTGCATGTGCTGCGGTCGTAGCGGACCGACGCCCAGACGGCATCCATCCACTTGGGACCGCCAAGCTCCATGCCGTTTTTCTGAGCCTGCACGAGAACGTCGATCTCGTTGAGACCGGTGTCCTGCCCACCTGTCAAACGCATGTACTGCGCGACGACGGCATCCGTGGTCGAGGCCGGCGGTGGGCAGCCGTTGAGCTTGGCGCGGATCGCGCGGTAGTTCGCGAGGCCGGCGATGGTGCAGTCGCCGAATTGATCGTTGCCGAACATCCCGATCGTGGCGCCGGCCGCACCGTGGTATTCTGCCGGCGGAGCGGGGAGCGGCGCCTTCAAGAAGTCCTTCAGGCGTGGCGCGAGCGCCAGTTGCTTCGACGTGGAGCGAAGGCGCCCGAGTTTCATCGCGGCGTGCATCAACGCACCTTCGCTGTCGGAGAAGTCGTGTGTCGTGCGATGAACACGCGTCGCGCAGCTTGACCGGTGGTGGGTTGTCGACCGGGAGCCATCGGGTTGACTTGATCCCAGGCGTAGAGGGAGCAGCTTGCGAGATCGGTCAAGGCGCCGGCCGCCGTGACGATACCGAGTGATTCCAACGCCTGCACCTTCTCCGCTTGCGACGTGTTGGGATTGTCGAGGATGTTCCAGATGGCGACACCGTCGTTGACGGCAACAGCGATGCCTCGTTGCTGCATGCAGGACGAGAACGCGGCGTCGTACGCTTGCGTCGGCGTCGGTCCGGTCGGCGGACCGTTCGGAGGCGGCACGGGTTTGGGGCATCCGGCGAGCACGAAGACGCTGGCGAACGTCAACGGCAACAACACGGCGATGCCACCGGGGCGAGCTTTGGGACTCTTGGCCGGCGGATCGTCGGCGGTCGTACCGGGATTGAGGCGCGCGCAAAAGGCGACGAATCCGTTGGTGGCTGCCCATGCGAGCGCGACCCAAGTGACGGTCCCGGCTTGGAAGACGGGGATCACTGCGCCGACGACGGCACCGATGAGACCGATGACAACGGCGCCGAGATCGGTGTGGAAGAAGGTGTACTTGGCGGAGAGTCGCGGCAGACCGTAGCCAAGGCCGGCTGCGAGGGCTGAGCCGATGAGCGGCCACAGCATGGCGAGATTCTGCGCTTGCGTCGGTGGCGGCGTTCCGTCAGCGGCGAAGACGCTGTGTGCGAACACGAAGAGCGACAGAAGCATGACGGTTGGCCACAGTAGTTTGCGCATGGGTACATAGGGTATCAGAATGGGTTAGAAACGTAAAGCATCCTCACGTTTGCAAACGTGCGTATGGCGATTTTGCACAGTAAGGCCAGAATCGTATGCGACATTTTGCCACGTGGGCGTAGCCGCGTTTTCTGCTACAGTTGAAACAGATGGCGCTTGCGTCGACCCCATGTGTGCGTAGATACTCCATATTGGAGGTCGCGCATGACTCCCGTTCCAGTGACACGGCATCGAGATCGAGTGCAGGCCAAGTTGGAAGAGACCGTGGCGCACTGCGAAGAAGCAACACGGGAGAACGAACGCGTCGTCGACACAATCGAGGAGTTACTCCGTGCCGATGACACTGGAAGAGTTGATCGACAGCGTACGCCGTCTCGCTGACAGCAACTTCGCGACGGCGGCTGCGCTCAACAAACTGCTCTCACCCTTCGAACAACTTCGTCGCGACATCTACGACATCAAGACTTCGCGTGAGATCGATACGGTCGCGGACCGTACGTTCATCCAGAATCTTAGCGACAAGGATCGTTCACTGATTCAGGAGTTGAACACATCGCTTGCGGTCGTTCTAGAGAACGTCAAGATCGCGCAGAGTGACGTGAAGGCTCTGTCGAAGGAAGTGACCGGCGCTTTCCCGTTGCCTCTGGTGGACAATCGCAGCGCAGCGGAGCGGATGATCGACCGCTTCGAACGCATGTCGACGGCGACGAAGCTGTGGGTGTTCGCGTTTGTGTTAGTGGTCGTCGCAGCATTCGGCGCCCATCTGATCATCGGCGCCTTCACAGGCGGCTAGTCGCCGTAGCGCTCTCGGCGGTCTCGGCCGCCTCGTCGGTCACGGTCACGTCCCCCACCACCACCGCCCCCACCTTCGCGACGCCCTTCGCGCGGCTTGGAGATGTTGACCTTGAGGGTGCGGTTTCCGAATTCCGTGCCATCGAGATCTTGCACGGCAGAAGCGGCGTCTTCGTCGCTGGCGAATTCGACGAATGCGAAGCCTCTGGGACGATCCGTCTCCCTGTCCGTGGGGATGGTCACTCGCTCGACCTTGCGCGGGTGAACTAGCCTGATCAACTCCTCCTTGGTCGTGGTGTACGGCATGTTTCCGATGTAGATGGTGCGGTTGCTCATTGGGGATCTCCGTGGCTAGACAGCGCATCCTACCACGATTAGAATCCGTCGCATGGCTGTTTACACGTGCAGACGGTGCGAATTCGAGTCGGATGAGCCTTGGGAGGAGACGTGTCCCGGTTGCGGAGGGTTCTATCGCCCACGCAAGTTCGGCGTCGATTCCATGGAGCAGAAGGGCGAGCACCAGACGATGGGTGGGAAGGCGAGCCTGAGCAAGATCCATCACATCTCGACGGGTGATGAAGGGTTCGATCATGTTTTGAGTGGTGGGCTCGTCGCCGGCAAGGTGTTGTTGCTCGGCGGATTCGCTGGCGTGGGCAAGACGCGCAAGTTGTTGGCCATCGCTGATTATATTGCCAAGACGCAAGGCAAGGTGATCTACGCGTCCGGCGAAGAGAGCGCTGACGATGTCAACATGGCGGCGGCGAGCCTCGGGCTGAAGAACGATCAGGTCATCATCCTCGGGAATCAATACTGGATCGAGCCGGTGTTGGAGCTTGCGAAGAAGGTCAACGCGTTCTTGGTGATCTGGGACTCCGGTCAGAAATTTGCGAGTAAGTCGGCTTCAGGCATGCCCGGCTCGCAGTCGCAATGCAAAGCGATTGGAAAAGAGATCAAAGAGTATTGCGGCGGCAAGACCAAGACGTGCGGCATCGTCGTCAATCAGATGTCGTCGACGGGCGATTTGAAGGGCGGCACGGAGCTAGAGCATCACTGCGATACGGTGGCCGTGCTGGCTTTTGCCAAGCCGGATGATGCGGATGCTCCGCTCGGGATTGATGATCTTCGCCTGCTCGTTGGTAGCAAGAACCGCGTCGGCAAGGAGAACTTGAAGAGCTACTTCAAGATGAATGACGAGGGCCGGCTTGAGCTTGTGCCGCCTAGGTCAAAGATTGAAGTGCGTGGTGGGAAGTATCGAAGGGACGACGAAGACGACGCGGCCTAGAGGCTCGCGCGACGCGCTTCTTCCGCGCCGATCTTGCGGAACAGGTCGGCGAACTGCTGAGCCTTCTTGCGCTCGGCGTCGGCCTTCTGCTTCGCCTCGTGGGCGGCGAGACCGTTGCGGATCTGGAGCCGACGCAGGCGCTCCAAGCGGGCCACGACCTTGCGGGCGTGCTCCTCGGTGCCGCCACGGTCGATCACGCGCCGGTAGGCGTCCTGTACCTTCGACGCCGGCATGACACGGACGCCGGCCGCTGCCGCCTTGCGGACGTACTTGCGGCTCTTCTTGGAACCGCGACGGCGGCGGCTGTACTTCTTGCCGCGCTTGCCACCCTTGCGGCGCTTCTTGCCGCGCGACTTCTTGCGCCGCATGTTGTACTTGTACAGGCCGGACTTCTTGTAGGCCCGCTTGCCCGCGCTCACGCGCTTGCGGTTCTTGTACTTCCGGCTCTTCTTGCCACGACGCTTCGCCATTGGACTCCTCCGTTTCGGAATGCCTGCTTTGCGAAGGGACGCCGCGACGGCTTGATCTACCGGATGTCCTGCACGCACCATCTCACGGATGTTCGCGCTGATAACGTTCCGGCTGTGTCCGCTTCGTAGTGGCACCGTTAGATGACACTGTACACACTTCGCCGTACGTTTGCAAGTGTGCCGTTTGGCGAACGGCGCAGTAAGAAGCGTTGCCGTCGAGGGGAGGAGAGGTTACTGAGCGCGGCGTTTGCGGTGGGTGGCGTACGACTCGTCGTTCGGAGCAGCGTTCAAGCCGAACCCGACGAGGCTTTGGCCCTTGGTGAACTTGTTCTGCTCGACGAGCATTTGCCACTGAGCATTCCAGCCGGCAGCTTTGAGGCGTTGGTTGACGATCGCGATCACCTTCGCGTCCGTCACGTCCGTCTTGAAGTCGATGCCGTTGAAGGCCATCGTCTTACGGACTTCTGCCTCGATCTCCGCTTCCAGCATGTTCGCCGCAGCAAGCTCAGCGGCGGTCGGTTCCGCCGTGGGCAAGTCGAGCGCGTCGGCGGCCAGAATCACGACGCGTTATCCGGCGTAGGGCGGATCGGTGTGACCGGCGCAGCGGGAGCCGGAGCGACCGGAGCTTTGCCGCCGTTCTTGCGCGCCGCTTCGACTTCCGCCAGCGTCTCGGCGTGAACACGGTTGGCCATCTCGGCAGCTTCTTCTTCTTCGGACAGCGGCTCGCCCGTATTTCCACCTTCGGCCGGCGGAGCGGTAGGAGCACCGCCAGTGATCGCGGTCAATTGCTCGTTGATCGCGGCGAGGCTTTCGTCGACCTTCTTTTCAAGGGCCGTGCCGACGCCGACGACTTTGATGATCATCGCCTCGATGCGTTGCAGATGCGCCACGGTGATGGTCATCTGTGCGGCAAGACGCCGCGACGGCATGTCGAGGTTCGTGTCTTGCGCGGACTGCACGAAGAGTCCGACCAGTTGCTTCAGCGGTACTTTGATCTGCGGCATTTCTTTTCTCCTTATTCGTTCGGCTCTTCAGCTTCCGTGAAATCTCCATCGTCGTCGCCGTTCTTGGCTTGACGTAGACCCATCAATTCCACCATGGCTGTGCCGATGCCTTGGGTGACACCAGCGTCCATGGCCTTCTGAACTTGATCTTGTGTGATGGCGTCTTCGCTGCCGGAGTTTGGCATCAACGGATCGACAGCCTCCGGTGGCAAACGCCCGTCGCGGACGCCTACGAGTGTCGCGTATTGTTTGACGGTGAAGATGCCGGGCTTGACGAGTACAATCTTCCCGTCCTTGTCTTCGTAGTCGCCGAAGAGCTTGATCAGAAGCTCCTCGCCCTCTTCTTCACAGCCGTGGAGGAAGTTGTCGATGAGCGTGCGCTCGGGCGAAGGGCCGTAGGCGGTCTTGGCGGCCTCTTCTGCGGTCGTTGTCGTTGCAGCCAGTGCCACGCCGTTGGCGTGACCATTGCCTGCGGCTTCCTTCTTGTGCGACTCGACGCCCGCGAACAGCCTCGGGAGCATGTTCTGCGCGGTACGGATACCGTCGCGATACATGCTGAGTTTGAATTTCTCCTTTTCGAGCATGATGTCGCGTTGTGCGCGACGATCTTCGGCCTCTTGGACCTTGTCGAAGAAGATCATCACACGGTCCATCAAGGAGTTGTTGTTCTGTTGCAGTCGCTCGACAGTGTTGTGATAGAGCATGAGCATTTCGCCCATGACGCCGTCGTAGCGGCGCTTGTCCCAACGGATCTGCTCCAACCCGTCCTGCATATACTTCAACTCGATCGATTTTGGGTCGCGGAGATCGTCGTCAAGCTCGTCGTCGCCTTCGTCGCCACGTGCGAGCGCGTATTGCCGCTTCTGTTGCAACGGGCCGATGCGCCGCACGAGTGGTTCGGCTCGACGATTACGGTCGACGACGGCGATTTGGTACGTGGCGCCGTTGCGAACTTGAGAGAACGGCAACGAGTCGCAGTCGTGTTGACACTCCGCCAAGATCTCGTTGGCGAGCTTGTTGGCTTGCTCGTTGGTGAGCTTTTCGTTGGCCTTGAAGGTCTCGTGGTAGATGCGTTCGCCTCGATTGTTCCGGTTACGACCGAAGGTCTGGTAGACCTCGATCATCTCGGGAACTTCACCGCGCGACCACAGACGGATCATCCACCGTGTTAGCTCTTCGTTCTCGGGAGTGACGCTGCCCGTGGTATTCGCACGCGCGCTCTCGCTCTTGTCGTCGTCCTTCTTGCTCATCATCGCTCCCGATCTATTTGTTGAGAAGCGCTGTCAGCTTGTCGAAGGCGACGCGTGCCGTGCGTACGACCGTGTTTCCGTCGTTCGTGGGCGTGGTCGTCTTCGTCTTCACGGCGATTACTTCGTCCAGGCGAGCGGCGAGTACCCGGCGCTCTTCTTCGCTGGACGTGGTGTCTTTGAGGATGTCGACAGCGGTGCGAAGACGTGTAGATCGTTCGAAATCGCTGCCGGCGAGAACGAAAGTCGCGAGTTTTTCGATGATATCGCCACCGCCGGAACCTGTTTGTTGACCAACGTTTACGACCACAGGTGACGGTGTAGGTGATTCGGAGACGGCGGCTTGCTGATCTTGTTGCTTGAGACGATTGGCGATGCCCAAAGTGCTTGGGGTCGTGTCACCTTTTCGGCCGATTGCCTCTTCGCGCTCGGCCTTCACACGAAGGCTACTCTCTTCGTGCTCGTTCAATTCTTTGATGACCGCAGCCTCGATAAACTGCTGTTTCGAGATACCACGCTTGCGTGCTACTCGATCCAGCCGCTTCATCTGATCCGGCATCAAGCGAAACGGTATTTGAGCTTTGTCTACAGCCACGTGAAACAAGGTAGGGTACCGCACGTCTAGAATCAACCTTCGATTCTGAATCGGTTACATTCCCGTCGGTGAGTAGGGGTACGGATGGCTACGTGAAAGTCGATCTTGTACTCGCGAAGCGGCCCGATAACATGGTTCGTCGAAGGGTTCACACCCACAACAACGTCGAGGTTCGAAATGGCGAGCGCATCGCATCTGATGAAGAGGATGAATCTGAGCACCGGCAAGCACGGCGTGACGGGCGTGCTCCTCGACGGCGCAGTTGGCTTCGCGGCCAGCTACGGCATCGGGCAGGTCTACCACCGCAAGAATGACAAGTGGTACGGCAAGAACGCCGCCCGCATCGCCGCCGTGGCCGGCAAGCTCGGCGCGGTCGCGCTGGCCGCCTATTCGGGCAGCCCCGGTCTCGCCGTCGGCGTGGCCAATTCGGTCGGTCAGGCGGGTCTCAACGCCATCGGCTTGGAGATGGGCCTGCGCCACGCTCGCAAGTCGACCGGCAAGAAGGCCGTGCTCGTGCCGGCGGACGCCGACGTGAAGAAGATCGCGGGCGCCTCGGAGATGACCTCCATCGGTGCGCTCGGCAAGGCGCCCGCCGGCCGCAGCCTGACGTGGGATCAGATCGAAGAGTTGGCGACCGGCCGCTAGTCGTTGACACCGTAGCAAGAGACCGTCTCAGCGGCACCGCAATGCGGTGGGGAGGAGACGGGAAGATAGGCTTAGTCGGGTGACGCGCGAGGCGGCATCCGGTGTAGCGAAAGGCCCTGCCGCGCGAGGCGTTGGGGAAAACCGAAGGGCTTGAGGCCCAGAGGATCGGACAACTCAAGCATCGGTAGTACCGTCTCGGAATCGAAGGCGCGAGTGCGTCGGCGAGGAACAGGCGGGTAGCTCAACCTCTCGCAAAGGACAAAACCACCATGGCGTGGGAAGACGACATCCACATGGGCAGCTTCTCGGAGATCGGCGAGTCGCTGCGCGGCATGCAGGACACGCACGTCGGCGCGGTTGCTCGCGCGCAGGCGCAGCTTCGCGGGGCACTGGGCCAGTTGGCCCAGGCGCGTTTCGGCGCGCACGCCCCCGTGTCGAAGCAGATGCGCAGCCCGTACAAGGACTCGACGCAGATCGGCATCTCGGCGACCGGCACGTTCACGCTGGCGTCGTGGAGCGGTTCGTCGCTGCCGCAGATCTCGGGCCTGACGCGCGTCTACAAGAGCTTCAAGCCGACGAAGGCGATCTTGACCGAGACGATCACGACCACCTTCAGCAACTCGACGCTCGGCGCGACGACGGTCGTGCAGTACGTGCCGGACGCGAGCGATCTGGTGCTCGTGCAGGCGTTCTCGGGCGCGGACAACTGCTTCCCGAACGCCCCGACCGAGGCGAACGGCATCGCGGGTCCGACCTTCGCGAACAACTCGCTCGGCAACGGCATCTCGTGGCCGACGATCAACGGCGGCATCGACATGACCGTCGGGTTCGCGGTGGAACAGTCGGCGGCGTTCGTCATCGCCCCGCCGGCCGGCTACTCGCAGGCCGACATCACGTCGGTCGTCGTGAAGCTGCGCTTCAACCTGCTCGGCCCGTCGCTCCGCTAGTACCACGAGCGGCGCGTAAGTAACACCGGAGGGCGCCGCGTCGACGAGAAATCGACGCGG
>Ga0207707_10002003_pt1 | contig 18490 bp, 16 predicted proteins | sample KBSC83BmetaG_FD_184336 | JGI IMG/M metagenome (GOLD analysis project Ga0207707, IMG submission 184336) | Corn rhizosphere microbial communities from Kellogg Biological Station, Michigan, USA - KBS C8-3B metaG (SPAdes) (version 2) | ecosystem: Host-associated > Plants > Roots > Rhizosphere ...
TAACCGCGTTCCAACAGAGCGTCGGCGACATGGGAGCCGATGAATCCGGCGCCGCCGGTGATGAGAATCCGACTACCGGCGGACATGAACGGCCTCCAGCGGGCCCGGCATGGGGCCCGAGCTGTCTTGGTGGATGGGCGCCGCGGACTGCGCCGCCCTGCGCAGGCGCCGCCGAGGCTGGCGCAGTACGTTCTCCAGATAATGAATCGTTCGGCGCAGCCCCTCGCGCAGCGGCACCTTCGGCTGCCAGCGCAGGTGCTCCCGGGCGCGCTCTATGTCCGGACAGCGCTGGGTCGGGTCGTCACTCGGCAGCGGCATGAAGATGACGCGCGAACGCGAGCCCGTCATCTCGATAACGAGCTCTGCGAGCTCCAGGATCGTAGATTCATGGGGATTGCCAAGATTCATCGGACTGGGCACCCCGGCGGGGGCGTTCATGAAGGCGAGCAACGCCTCGATCAGATCATCCACGTAACAGAACGAGCGCGTCTGACTGCCCGTCCCGTAGACCGTGATCGGCTGGTTCTGCAGAGCCTGGACGATGAAGTTCGAGATGACGCGTCCGTCGTTGGTCTGCATGCGCGGACCGTAGGTGTTGAATATCCGCGCGACCCGCACATCGAGGCCGTATTTGCGGACGTAATCGAAGCACAGGCTCTCGGCGCAACGCTTGCCCTCGTCATAGCAGGCCCGTGTACCGGTCGGGTTGACGTGGCCCCAGTAGCTTTCCTTTTGCGGGTGGACCGCCGGGTCCCCGTACACCTCGCTGGTCGAGGCATGCAGGATCCGGACCCCGCAGTGCCTGGCGAGCTCCAGCAACTGGTGCGTGCCGCGTACGCTCGTCAGCGTCGTGCGCACGGGATCGGCCTGATAGTGTACGGGTGAAGCCGGACAGGCCAGGTTGAAAATGCCCCGTACCGCACCAATCTGCAGCGGCTCGCTGATGTCCGCGCGACGCAGCTCGAAAGCCCCATCGGCGCGCAGGTGCGCGATGTTGTCGAGCTCCCCGGTGAGCAGATTGTCGACGCACAGCACGCCGCCGCCACGGCCGACGAGTTGCTCGCACAGATGGGAGCCCAGAAAACCGGCTCCGCCTGCGACCAGGAGCGGCAATGGAGGAGCGGCGGTGACCATGACTCGATACTCCTTACTCTCAGGCCACAGCCTGTCTCAGCCCGCTCGCATCCCGGTGCCCGGGCGCGTAACGGCGTGTCATCTGCGCACAGAAATCGGCGAACTCGCGAGCATCGCGCGGCGGACTGGTGTGATGCGGACGCAAGCCGCGCGATTCCGGCGTGAAACAGAACGTCACCGTCACGGCAAACTCCTCGAGGGCCCGCATCTGCCGGTCGAACCAGTCGAGCGCCTTCGGCCGCAGACTGTCGGCCCAACTCAGGCCGGTGCGCACATGCTTGACCCCGAGGCGGCGCAGCCAGCGCACCGCATCCTCCAGGCGGTGATCCTCGAAGTGGAACCACTGACAGATCCCGAATTCGGGCGTCAGCTCGGGAAACAGGGCGGCGGCTGCCTTCGGCGTACCATCCTCGCGCAGCAGGCCCATGTGGAAGTGGCGATAGTAGGAGGACCCTTCCGCCTCCCGGTGCCGGGTCGTCGCCGGCCAAGCTCGCGGCAAGTCATAGAGGCTGTACCAATGCAGCCGGTCGACCTTGCCGCGCAACAGCTCCGCCGTCCTTCGCAGTCCGAACTCCTGCACCTCCTCCGCCCCGAAGCTCGACACGCCCACCTCCGACACCCACACCGGCAGATCCGTCACCGCGCGAATCTCCGCTACCTTGGCCGGCCACTCGTGGATCTGCCACAGGTTCCAGTCGAGCGGAAAGCCGTGGACCGCGACGGCGTTCATCTGAGCCAGCACTCCCCCGTCGAGCATGTTCAGGATGAAGTGTGGGTCGATGGGTGAGATGCCCCCGAGGACGCGTGGCACGCGAGGGTTCTCGGCGGCCACTGCCTGTGCAGCCAGAATCGCCATCTCGCCGAAGCGCCGCCAATGTGGATCGAGATCCACGAAGTCCCAGTGCGACTTGTTGTTCGGCTCGTTCCACACCATTATCGCTTCGATCATGCTTGGTCTCAGGCGCCGCGAATCGATGCGCAGCGGCGGTTGGGTGAATGGCCAAGTAACTTGGTCACTCGGCGCTCTCACGTCTGAGCAACTTCTATTCCACGTTCGTCTGAGGTGTTATTTCGCGCGAAGCGCAAGATCAAGCGCAGCCTTGTCACCGATCAACAATGGCTCGGTCCAACGCGCGAGCGTCGCGGGCGGATCGTTCTCGGAAAAATATAACAATGTGTCTGCGTGGGCGGCGAGCAGCCTGACAGCGTGGCAGTGCGCCGCCTGGAGCAGGACGAGCCCCGCTGCAACGTCCCATAGCGCCGGACGAGGGATGAACGCGAGCCTCAACAGACCTGCGGCGACGAGTGCGAACTCCTGTGTCGCGCATCCGAGCACGCGCGTATCCCACAGATTTCCATACGTTGGTGCGCGACCCGGCTCCGAGGCAAGGCCGCGCCACGCTCCTGCGGCACGCCGCTCCAACGGATGGCCATCGAAATGCAGCGTTCTGCCCTGGCGTGCGTGATAGACACCCGGTCGCAGAACGTGTGTGGCGGCACACCAGATCGCCCCTGCAACCGGGCGGCCCCGGAACAGAACGCCGATCGAGGACGCGAACAGAGGCAATCCGTTGATGTAGTTGGTGGTGCCGTCCACCGGATCGATCACCCAGGTGAAGGGTGTCTCCGAGGCATCGCTCGCGGGGTATTCCTCGCCGATGACGGCGTGGTCGGGAAACTCGCTGGCGAGCTGCGCGCGAATCAGCCGCTCGACGCGGCGATCGGTATCGCTGACGGGGTTGGCGTTCGCCTCGGCCCCCGCCCAGGGAGACTTGAATTCAACGCCCGGACCCGTGCCGAGGTCTCGGCAGATCTGCTCTCCGGCCAGGCGTGCCAGACGCACGGCAGTGAGTTCGAGCGCGGCCGTGGTTGCGTCATCGGCTGAGAGACCGGGAGACTGCATGCCGGCACCGCCGCAAGGGGTGTGCCAGCGAGCTGCTCACGCCGCGTTCGAACGGCTCGGTGGACCTTCTTCCGCGGCGCTTTCCCGCCGCAATGCCGCCGTCAGGCGCTGAAACTCAGGGCAACCGAGCGTGAGCTCATCCACCGAGCCTTGTGCGACCAGCCGCCCGTCCCGCATGACCAGCACTTCGTCGAACCGCTCCAGCAGGCTCAGGCGGTGGACGGAGGAGACCAGGCAAGCTGCGGAGAATTGCGCGAACAGATTGGTATAGACCTGCGCCTCGGTCGCAGGATCCAGACTGGCGGTGGGCTCATCCAGTAATACCAACGGACTTCCCCCCGCCGCGAGCACGCCACGCGCCAGGGCGATGCGGCTGCGCTGGCCACCCGACCAGTTTGCGGCGCGCTCCGCAATGGGCGCTTCCAGGGCAGACTGCAACGAATCTACAAAGTTGGCGCAGGCACTCTCCAGCGCCGGAGCATACAGCTGCGCGTCGGGCGCTCCATCCAGCCTTTCGCACAGCGCCAGATTCTCACCGAGCGTACCTTCGTACACCTCCGCGTCCTGGGGAATCAGTGTCGCCGTGGCGCGCAGGCGGTGCGCGACCTCCCGCGGGGACACTTCAGTGACACGCCCGTCGGCTTCGAGCGCCACGCGCTCAGCCTGGTAGAGGCCTGCCAGTACGCGCAGCAACGTGCTCTTGCCACAGCCACTGCCACCGATGAGGGCATAGCGCCTGCCGCGCTTCAGCGAGAGGCGAATGCCATCGAGCGTTGCCTTGTCGGCCGCGCCGGAGTGCCGGAACGTCAGATCGCGCAACGTGAGTTGTTGCCACTGCGGGGTGTGCGGCGGCGCGCAAGAGGCCGTTCCGCTCTCCCGGGCGGCCGACTCCCGAATGACGTCGGCGCTCGCGTAGTCTGCCTGCTGCCGTGCGAATGTCTGGAAATGCGAGGCGATCGCCGAGATCACGCCTCCTGCCTGCTGTCCGTACTCCCACACCATATAGATGCTTCCCAGCAGCAGCGTGGCACGACCCACACCATGGCCGGCGGAGCGAACCGAGGCCCAGGCGAACAGCGCGACCAGTCCGCAGCTGAGGGCGCGGCTGGACAGGTCGACGGTGCACCATTTCACTTCGTTCAACAGGATCGACCTTCGCAACGGAACGAAGATCGCCACCAGACGACGTTCGAGGCGCGCCATCACGGCTCGCGCCTGGCGCAGTGCATACACCGTCGTAGCGTTACCCAGCGTGTCGGTCAGCGTGGCGGCGTAGCTTCGCTCTGCATCGTTCTCCTGATGAGCGAGCCGCAGCATCGCCCGATCGAAGCCGACGACGGAATACAGAATGAGCGCGAGCCCCAGGGCGGCTGCGTAGCCCACCACGGGCTGTATGCACCACAGCGCGATGAGAGGCCCGACGAGCCGCACGGCGCTGTTGAGGTAGATGTATTGGCTCTGGGCAAAACCGGACAGGGCGTGAGTGCTCTGCTGCACCCGGTGGGCAGTCGAAGCGGAGTGATGGGACTCATGCCAGCTCAACGGAAGCGAGAAGAGCTGCTGCGTCAGCAGAGCCGACATCCGCCTGCGGATCGTGAGGGCCGCCCGGCGCTCGAGAATCCGGCCTGGACCATGCAACACCCAGCTCGCGCCAGCGATCAGCAGCGTGACGCCAAGCCACGCGGCGGCGTCCCGCAGACCGTCCAATCCACGCAACTGCAGCGCATTGAGAGCTCGGCCGGACACATACGGCACGCTCAGCAGCGTTACCTGCGCCGAGATCAGCAGCAGCACCGCGCCGACAAACACTCGGCGCTCGCCACGCACCAGCCCCCACAAGTCCCGATAGAGGTGAACGAGAGCTCCGGGGCGATGCCCCCGAGCCTTTGTATCCTTATGCACTACGTCAAACTAGCGGTGAGCGTTCGCTTCGGCTGTGCGATGAGTCACGGTATCGAAACACCCGAAAAACACGCTGCATCGGCCCCCCGATTTAGCGTGGCGGGATTGTGCCACGCCTCCTCTGCGCTTCGCCATCGGACTTGCGCTGCTCCACACGCTCTTCGCGCGCCACCGCTGGCCGTGGCCGGTGTCGCAACGGGGATGCGTAGTGAGTCTTGGCGCGGTGACACGGTGCGCGGCTTGCTTCGACGCAGGCGGGTTCATTCGCAACGTGACTGTCATGAAGAACTTACACATCCGCGACGCCGGTGGGCAATGGATTCATCACATGCGCCTCGGACAGTGGGAGCAAGCATGGCAGGTGAGCGACGTCATGCTCGAGCTGGGACGCTTTCGGCACCCTTGGCTTCCACGCCACCAACAGGCACTCTGGAACGGGCAGTCGCCGCGCGGCAAGCGCGTGTTGGTTCATTGTTATCACGGGCTCGGCGATACGATTCAGTTCGTACGCTTCGCCGCCGCACTGCACGACATCGCCGCTACCGTGAGCGTGTGGGCGCAGCCGAAACTCTTGCCGCTGCTGCGCACGGTCGGCGGCATCGATTTTCTGTTGCCGCTGCACGACGGTGACCCGCAAGTGCAGCGGGACGTGGACATCGAGCTCATGGAGCTGCCGCACGCGTTGCGGGTCACGCTCGATACTCTTCCCCGGCGGGTACCGTACATTCACGTTGCGGAGCTGGCGCGCATAGCTGACGATCCGCGCCCGCGCATCGGCATCGTCTCTCAGTCAGGAACGTGGGATCCGCGGCGCTCGGTCCCGCCTGCGCTCATGGAATCACTCACGAGCCGGCGCGACGTCGCCTGGAAAGCCCTGCAGCGAGGGCCGGCGCTCGCTGCATGCTCGAACGATCGAGTCGAGATCCCCCGGATCGCCAGCATCCTGGACGAAGCCGCCGAGCTGCGCGCCCTGGATCTTCTGATCACCGTCGACACGCTGTCGGCTCACCTGGCAGGGGCCCTGGGGGTCCGTACCTGGACCTTACTTCCCGCGGAGGCAGACTGGCGTTGGATGCAGGATCGAGAGGATAGCCCCTGGTATCCGACGATGCGCTTGTTCCGCCAGCCGCGCGCGGGAGATTGGCCTGCCGTGATCGAGCGGCTCGGCGCGGAGCTGGAAGTCTTCGTGCGACGGAATGGCGTTTGCTGCGACCTGCCCTCCTAAGAGGAGTTGATACAATGGCTCAGGACAACGTTGGACCTGTGGAACGGCTGATCTCCCTCATCACGGGGCTTGGCTTGTCCGTCGCGGCGCTGCGGCGCGGCACGCTCGTCGGGCGATCTGCGGCGAGCGCGGCGGGCGTGCTGCTCATCGCTCGCGGCGTCACGGCGTACTGTCCTGTCAAGGGTGCGCTCGGACGCGGCTCGTCGCTGCAGGATGGGTTCAGGGAACAGTGGAGTCGAGTGCGTTCCGGTCCAGCCCGGGAGATCGGCAGCCTCCGCTCCTTATATATCGCGGAGGTGCAGGAGTTGCACAGCGCGGAGACGCAGCTCGGCCGGTTCTTGGGCGGATTGCGCGGGACATTGCAGAACACCGAGTTTGCCAGGCTCCTGGAGGGCTACGACACCGAAGTGCATTCGCGGCGCGAGGACCTCGCCCAGCTGCTACGAGCCAGCGGTGCCAGCCCTGTCCAGCACGTCGACCAGGGCATGCGCGCTCTGCTGTTCGAGACACGCAAGGTATCGAACGTGGGGTCAGTTGGCGTGCGGGAAGCCGCCGTGCTGTCTTCTCTGCAACGTGTGCTGCACTTCAAGATCGCCGGCTACGGGACCGTCGCCACCTACGCGAAGCAACTTGGCCGGCCCGACGAAGCCTCGACCCTGGCCGGCTATGGCGACCGCGACAAGCAGCTGGACGCCGAGTTGACGCGCATCGCCGCCAGCCTGGTGAATAGCGAAGCTGAGCGAGGAGCAGCGGCGCCTCGCGATGTCGGCACGGACGATATCGCAGCAGGCGTAGCGGAGGGCGGAGCACCCATCGGCGCGGAAGGCGCTGAGACAGCTCCAGCGGGCACGGCCGCAACTGGAGACGGTGGTACGGCGGCACGTGAGCCCGCGAGCGGTGGCGCACGGGACGCGCAAAGCGGCCGCACACATTGACACGCGCCGACCTGGCCTCGGCGCCATTGCGGGCACTTCTATTCGGCCGCTGCTCGGGGGTCTTGCCAGCGCCGCCCTCCTTCTGGGCATCGCCACCGCCAAGGGTGACGCACCCTCCGTAGCGCTCGACCGCGCCGGGGCTGAGACAGCTCCAGTAGTGTTCGACACTACGGGGGGAGACGCCTGGACCTTCCAAAAGCTGGTCCGCGGCCACACTTCCCTTGGAAGATGCGAGGTCGTGCTGATCAGCTCGCCGCGCGGCCAGATTCGTGCCCCGGTGCAGAAGGATGGAGTTTTCCTTGCGCACGTCCCCCTGCGCAGCGGGGACAATCCGCTATCGGCAATCTGTCGCCACGCCGGACACGATGTCGGGCCGCCAAGCGTACAGCACTGGGATGTGCGCCTGTCGGATTCTCCACACGCCGCCGTGCTCGTACAGATCGCGGGGAACGACGTCACTCTCGATGCGGGCGCCACGACCGTGGCGCCCGGGATTGCCTCTCCCATCGTTCGCTACGAATGGCACGAGCGCAGGGGAAACCCTGCCCCTCTGAAGTTGCCGGCGGACGCTGAGCAGCGGGTACAGATCCCCGCACCGGCTGCGGACGGCCGCTATTACGTCACGCTGCGAGCGGTCGATGCGTTGGGAAGGGACGACCAGGCGACGGCCGCATTTCGAGTCGCGGGTTGCCACGCCATCGCAGTGGACACCCAACACGATCACCCGGCATGGGCGGATACTGCAGTCGTCTATGGTGTCGCGCTGCCGCTGTTCGCACCCGATGCCTTTCAGGCCGTGACGAATCGCATTGACGCCATTGCCGCCCTCGGCGCGACCGTCCTCTGGCTGTCACCCGTCACGCAGGCACCGGATCAGGATTTCGGCTATGCCGTCACGGATCCATTCGCTCTGCGCACCGCATTCGGGTCCGATGCCCAATTCAGGGCCTTGCTTGCGGCCGCGCACCAGCACGGACTGCACGTCATCCTGGACGCCGTCACGAATCAACTCTCCGATCAAAGCCGCTACTTCGCGGATGCGCGCGCCCGTGGCAAATCCTCTCCCTACTATGACTGGTTTTCACGCGATGCGAACGGCCGGGCGCTGCACTACTTCAACTGGACGAATCTCCAGAATCTGAACTACCACAATCTGGAAGTTCGATCCTTTTTGACGCAAGCGCTGACTCACTGGCTGCGGGCATACCCGGCGGACGGGTTTCGCGTCGACGCCGCCTGGGGAATGCGTCTGCGTGCTCCGGACCTGTGGCCGCAGGTGCGGCGCGAGATCGAGCGCGTCAATCCCGATGTCTGGCTGCTCGCCGAGGCCTCGGCGCGGGATCGTTATTACGCGGACAATGGTTTCGACGCGGGCTACGACTGGACGATGCGGATCGGAGAATGGGCATGGCACGATGTGTTCGGGCCAGCGCGCGAGCTACCGGACCTGCGCGCACTGCGCGCCGCGCTGGCTGCCGGTGAGGCGCTGCCTGCGTTTCGATTCATCAACAACAACGACACGGGCCAGCGCTTCATCAGTTTGCACGGCGTGGGCGAAACGCGCGTTGCTGCCGCGCTCCTCTTCACCCTGCCGGGCGTTCCGCTGATTTACGACGGGGATGAGACAGGCGCCGCGTTCGACCCCTACTCGGCCAAGGGGCCGCTCTCCCGAAACGATCCGAATGACCTGACCACGCTCTACGCGCTGCTCGCACACACTCGCCAGAAGATACCGGCCATGCATTCCCGCGCTCTCACTCTGCTGCGAACGGACCATCGGGAGGAGGTGCTGGCCTATGCCCGGGGCGATGCCCGGGATCCTGCAGCGGCGCTGGTGCTGCTCAACTTCAGCGACCGGCCGCTGCAGGTTGCGCTGCTCCCTCGGGGCTCGAGAACGTCGCTGATGCGGGGATCCTGGTTGGCTTCCGACTTGCTGACGGGCAGAGCGTTGCCGTCACCGCGCGAGTTTCCGTCCGTGCGCCTGTCCGGGTATGGAGCCCTGCTCCTGCAACGCGCCACGGCCAGCGACGCAGGGAAGCCGAGCGCCGCGGCGCATTGCGGACCCAGCGGCTGAAGGTGGTCGTCTGCGACGGTCCCAGCCCGAGCACCTCGTGCGGTACCTGCGCAGGCGCGGAGCGGCTTTTGCTTGGGTGTGGGGGCAGACACGGCAATTGAGGACATCCCATGTCTCTGCTGGACAAATTTGTCGCCGCCATCACCCCGCCGGAGCGCGAGCAGGCTCGCATGGAAGCCCGAGCGAAGGCCCGGGCCGCCGCCGGCAGCGACGATTGGCTGGCGATGGTTCTGGATCACCACATCCGTATCGAAGAGGCCTTCGCCGCCATCAAGATCGCCCAGGCTCAGGCGATGAGGCGCGCCGCGCTGAAGTCGCTGTCACTGCTCCTCACGGGCCACTCCAACGCCGAGGAGTCGGTCATCTATCCCGCCCTGATACGCACCGGACACAAATCGCACGCCATGGCCGGATACACCGAGCAAGCCGGCGCGAAGGCCGACATCGGCGAGCTGGAGTTCCTGGACCCGATGACCGGGGACTTCATGGACAAGCTGGAGCACGTCCGCGGCGCGGTCCTGCACCACATGTACGAGGAGGAAAGCGACCGCTTCCTCGATCTGAAGAGACTCTCACCCCACGAACAGCAACACCTGACAGAGCGCTTTCGGGAAGAGTTCGAGCGCTATCTCGGAGGTTATGCGGGGATCGATCCCAGTGCGGGAGTGTCACCGCCGGCGATCACGGGAGCCTCGGGCACGACCCACTAGGCGCCCTGCTCTACTTCTTCTTCCTGCGCGTGCCGCGTTTTGCAGGCACTTTGGCCCCGGAGCGCCGCGCCTCGGACAGACCGATCGCGATGGCCTGCTTGCGGCTCTTGACCTTGCGACCCGAGCGCCCGCTGCGCAACGTGCCGCGCTTACGTTCGTGCATCGCGCGCTTGACTTTCTTGCCTGCCTTCTTGCCATACCGGGCCATGAGTTGCTCTCCGATCCGCAGACATCTTCCGACCACGCAGCACGAAACGCGCCTGCGCTCCATTTGACGTCCGCGGCCTCGGCTGCGCCGGCTTCAGCCTCGATCTGACAATGCCCGCTCTGACAATGCCCGCTCTGACAATGCCCGCTCTGACAGTGCCTGATCTGACAATGCCCGATCTGACAATGATATAGTCAGTTGCAATGACGCTGGAGATGCTGGCTCGATTCCTGATCGGCGGGGCGGTGGTGTCGGTGTTCGCGGCGCTCGGAGACGTGCTGCGCCCCAAGAGCCTCGCCGGGATTCTCGGCGCAGCTCCCTCGATCGCGCTGGCAACCCTTGTCCTGACGATTCGGAAAGAGGGCGCTGTTTACGCCAGTGTGGAAGCGCGCTCCATGGTGATCGGTGCCGTGGCGCTGCTGGTATACGCGTGGGTGTCGTGCCGTGTTCTCTGGTCGGGCCGGTGGTCCGCCGTCAGGGTCACCTTGTGTGCGTTGCCGGTCTGGTTTGTCGTGGCGGTGCTCGGCTGGCGGTTCCTGCTGAGTCACCCATGAAGGTCTCAGCTGACTGGTCCGCGCTGCGCGGCATCCGCTGGCAGCAGTATGCGCTGCGGTTTGCCCTCGGCGGAGTGGTCACCGCCGCAGCCGGTGAGATTGCCAATGTGGCCGGCCCGGTATTCGGCGGGCTGTTTCTGGCGTTTCCAGCGCTCTTTACGGCGAGCGCGACGCTGATCGAAAGGCGGGAAATCTCGAGGAAGACCCATCACGGTTTGCACGGCCGAAAACGCGGTCGCAGGGCCGCGGCCCTGGAGGCGGCCGGTACCGTATTGGGATCTTTTGGGCTCGCCGGTTTCGCCGTGATCCTCTGGGAGGGATTGCCGCGGCACGCACCGGCCGCGATCCTGGGTGCGGCTGTCGGCTGCTGGCTGGCTGTGTCAGTATCTCTCTGGTGGCTACGCAAGAGGCGATAAACAGCTCGAGGCGCTCCGCGCGAATCCGGCGCTCGATCGAGCGCTTTTTCGAAGTAGAGGCCGCGAGCGGCATCGTGTTGCTGCTCGCGACTGCCGCGGCCCTCGCCTGGGCCAATTCACCGTGGCAGTCCACGTACGCGGTTTTCTGGGAGTCGCCACTCTCCGCCGCCAGTCACGGCCTCTCTCTCCGCTGGCTCGTGAATGACGGGCTGATGAGCATCTTCTTTCTGGTCGTGGGACTGGAGATTCGCGCCGAGGTCCACGACGGAGCCCTCAGCAGCCTCAGGCAGGCCGCGGTGCCCTTCATGGCCGCGATCGGCGGGGTCATGACACCGGCCCTCATCTACCTGGCCATAGTAAGCCCTGGCACACTGGCCCGAGGGTGGGCCGTGCCCACGCCCACCGACATCGCGTTTGCGATCGGAGTGTTGACGGTGCTGGGCGCAAGGGTGCCGAGCGCAGCGCGCGTTTTGTTGCTGGCGCTCGCCGTGATCGACGATGTCGCCGCAGTACTGATCATCGCACTGTTCTACTCGAGCGGCATCGGCGTGCTGGGATTGCTCGAGGCGGTTGCCGCGATCGGCATGGTGCTGCTCTTCCAGCGCCTCGGCATTCGCTCTGCCCTCGCGTATCTGGCGCCTGGAGCGATCCTGTGGCTCGGATTGCTCCGGGCGGGAGTTCATCCCACGCTGACGGGCGTGATTCTCGGGCTGCTGACACCGGCCACCTCGATCGGGACGGACCAGCCTCTGCGGCGTGTGCAACAAGCGCTGCATCCCTGGGTTGCGTTCGGCGTGATGCCGCTGTTTGCGCTCGCGAATGCGGGACTGGTTCTGGGCAGCTTCATGCCCCGCTCGCCCCAGACCGCAACACTCACTTCGGCCATCGTCATCGCTCTGGTGCTGGGCAAGCCACTCGGGATTACCCTGTTCACCTGGGCGACCGCTCGCAGCCGCCTCGGCAGCCTCCCAGCCGGGCTCAGCTGGCGCGGCGTGGTGCTGGTGGGCTGCCTGGGGGGTATCGGCTTCACCATGTCCCTGTTCCTGACGAACCTCGCCTTTGCCGACCCGACGCTGGTGACGGCTGCTAAATCTGCGGTGCTGATGGCATCGGCCATCGCGGCCGCCGTGGGACTGCTACTCGGGCGATTCGTCCTGTTCCGCTGATCTACGACCTCGGAGACACCCTCTTGCGTTTGGAGGGCTGTACGCGCGGCGGCTCTGCGGCCGACTTTCTGTAGTGCGGCGGCCACGGTGCTTCGCCCTGACCCTGCCGTTCGAAGAGCGCGAGGAGCCCGTCGATGCAGCCCGCATGCTGATCGATGGCCGAGTGCGGATCACCGAGCCGTTTGAAGCGCTCCGGCACGGTGGCCAGAGTGAAATCGGCGGGATCGCAGGCATCGACCTCGTCCCAGAAGAGCGGCGTGGATACTCGCGCATCGGGGGTCGGCCGCACCGAGTACGCGGAGGCGACGGTCCGGTCCCTGGCGTTCTGGTTGTAGTCGATGAACACACCGTGACGCTCCTCCTTCCACCATCGGCTGGTGGCGAGCTCCGGCGCTCGTCTCTCGACTTCACGGGCGAGCGCCAGAGCGGCGCGGCGCACCTCCTCGAAGCTCCAGCGCCGCTCGATGCGCACGGCAATGTGCATACCCCGCGAACCCGAGGTCTTCGGCCAGCCGGTGAGGTTGAGCTCGGTGAGGACCGAGCGCGTGAGTACGGTCACCTGTCGTATCTGTTGCCACGTAACACCCGGAACGGGATCGAGGTCGACGCGCAGCTCATCGGGATGCTCCAGATCATCGGCCCGCACGGGGTGCGGATGCAGCTCGAGGCATGCGAGATTGACGAGCCAGACGAGCGCCGCCGCATCGCGCGGCACGAGCTCCTTGGCGATGCGGCCCGAAGGGAAGCGTAGCTCGGCCACTTCTATCCAGGGCGGACGGCTCGCCGGAGCACGCTTCTGATAGAAGTGCTCGCCCCCGATTCCGTCGGGGTAACGCACCAGCATGTTGGGTCGGCCGCCCGCACCGCGCAGCGCACCTTCCGCAACGTCGACGTAGTAGCGCGCGAGATCGAGCTTGGTGTGCTTTGGACCCGGAAACAGCACCTTGTCAGGATTGGAGAGGGCGACCGTGCGACCTGCGATGAGAAGAGTTTCCGCCTTGCGTGGCACCCACGCCGACCCTCAAAGAGTGGGAGTGCGTCCTGCGCCGTGCTCCGCCCGGCGTTGATGCACGAAGTCATACCGGGCCGTCGGTGACGCCCGCAACCGCTGCGGCGAGATCGGCCTGCCGCACTCCTGGCACAACCCGTACGACCCCGCGTCCATTCGTCGCAGCGCCGCTCTAACTTCCTCGAGCTCCCCTGCTTCGCGCTCGCCCTCGGCGCTCCTGGAATCGACTGCGACATCCGCCACCGACGCATCACCTGCGTCGGGCACCTCTCCCGCCACGTTCGCGAACGTTTCGGCTGTTGCAGATGAGTGCCTGCGCTTCAGCTCCGCGATGAGCTGCTCCTCACGGCGCGCCAGTGCCGCTCTGAGCTCGGCGATAAATCTCTGATTCAAGGCAGTCATGGCGGGGACCTCTGCGACGTCGCTGCAATAACGAGCAATTCGCATGCCGCCTCGCCCGGGGCACGCGACGTGTTACATTCGCAGCTCCCCAAGGACCTCACCTCTCGTCCCCTTGCCGAGGTGGGCCGGCTTTGATCCAACCTGTGCATAACCTGCCCGCTGCGTGCAGGTTATCCACAGAACTATCCACCGGGCACGCGGCGTGTAGGACAAACACCGACAACGGCTTTCGCCGGCAGCTCATTGACAGTCCGGAGCGCGGCCGGCAGCGCAGGCCGCGCAGTTGCGGCGGCGGATCCACTGATTCCTCAACTACAATAAGAACAAGAAGAACATCGCCGACCCAAAGCCCTCGACATGACCGCCCCGGCTGCTCCGACTCCCGGCTTCATTTTGCCTGCGATCGCATCGCTCGGCCTGTGGCTCCTGAACGTGCCGGCGGCTGATGCACAGACATCGCCCGCAACCGAAGGCGGGCTGGAGACGCTGTCGCTCGAGCAACTGGCGAACGTCGAAGTCACCTCCGTATCGAAGAGCGCCGAACGCCTGAGCCAGGCGCCGGCTGCCATCTACGTCATCACGCACGACCAGATCGTCCGCTCCGGAGCGACCAGCATCGCGGAAGCGCTGCGCCTCGCCCCGAATCTGCAGGTGAGACGACTCACCTCGACCTCCTACGCAGTGAGCGCGCGCGGCTTCGGTGGCAACCAGGGCGATCAGAACTTCGCGAACAAACTCCTGGTTCTCATCGACGGGCGCAGCGTCTACTCCCCCCTGTTCTCGGGCGTGTACCTGGACGCGCAGGACGTGCTGCTGGAGGACATCGACCGCATCGAGGTCATCAGCGGCCCGGGCGCCACTCTATGGGGTGCGAACGCGATGAATGGCGTGGTGAACATCATCACGCGCACCTCTTACCTCAGCACGGGCACAGCAATGACGGCGGAGGCGGGCAACCAGGAGCAGAGACTGGGCACGCGCTACGGCGAAAAGCTCGATGAGCAGACGGCCTATCGTGTCTACGGGCTCGGATACCGCCAGGATGCGCTCGAGCTCCCCGATCGCTCCGGTGCACACGACGCGTGGTGGAAGGCGCAGGGCGGCTTTCGCCTGGACTGGTCGCGTTCCGATGACAGCTTCACCGTGCAAGGCGATCTCTACCGCGGCCTGGAGAATCAACCCGGCGGCGCGGACGTACGGATCCTCGGAGCCAACCTGCTGGCTCGCTGGCAGCATCACACGGAAGCATCGGACACGCAGCTGCAGGCCTATTTCGATGACACCCAGCGGGGCGCGCCCAACAGCGGCACTGCCTTCGTGCTGCACACTTACGACATCGAGCTGCAACAGAGTCTGCTGCTGGGAAGCGCCAACCGGGTGGTCTGGGGAGCCGGAGAGCGCTTGAACATGTACGGCATCGACAACTCCGCAAGCCTGCTTTTCCTGCCGCCGAGCCGCTCGCTCACGCTGGGAAATCTGTTCGCGCAGGACACGCTGACTGTGGGCCGCCTCGCCCTGACCGCGGGGGTGAAGCTCGAGGACGACCCCTATTCGGGCTGGACGTTTCAGCCCGACGCGCGGCTCTCCTGGACGCTGAGCGACAGCGAACAGTTGTGGGCCGCGGCATCGCGCGCCATCCGCGCGCCAACCCCATTCGATCGGGACGTGGCCGAGAGAGTCGGCGGGGTCACGTTCCTCACGGGAAACGCGGCGTTCCGGCCCGAGCGGGTCACCGCCTACGAGCTGGGGTATCGCGCGCTCCCCTCCAGCCGCCTTTCCGTGTCGGCTTCAGTGTTCTACAACCGCTATGACGATCTGCGAACCATCGATCTGGGTCCTCCTCCGCACTTTCTGCCGCTGCTGTGGGGAAACGCCATGGCGGGGGACACCTATGGCGTCGAAGTGTGGGCCGACCTTCAGCTCCTGCAATGGTGGCGACTGTCACCGGGTGTGACGACGCTGCACAAGGAGCTGCGCTTCAAGGCAGGTGCGGCGCAGGTCGTCGGGGTGGCTCAAGCCGGGGACGATCCGAGCGTACAGGCCTCGCTGACTTCCTCCATGGATCTGCCACGAGGTGTCACCTGGGATGCGTCCTTGCGACACGTGAACGCCCTGCCCGATCCCGCCACACCCGGGTACTACGAGTTGGACACCCGCCTGGGCTGGCGAGTGTCGAGCCAGCTGGAGCTGGCGCTCATCGGCAACGACCTGCTTCATGCCCGGCACCTCGAGTATCCCTCGCCGGACGGTGAGGAAATCCCTCGTAGCTTCATGCTGCAGATCCGATGGCTCCCGCAGCGCTAACCATTCGCCCTCCCAGACTCTGTCTCCGAGCGGCGGCGATGCTCGGATACCTGACCGTCGCGATGTCATGGCTCTGTACCTGGAACACCGGCAATGCCGATGAACGCTATAGCGCGGCATCGGTCGAGGCGGTGTATCTGTACCGCTTCGGCGGGTACATCCAATGGCCGCCGCAAGCCCTGTCCGGTCCTCGCTTCACCATCGCGGTGCTCGGCGACGATGAGGTCGCTGACGCGCTCTCGAAAGTACTCAAAGATCACAGCATGGGGAGCCTGCCGGCAAGCGTTCGCCGCGCACGCAGTCTCCACGATCTTGCTGGCGCGCAGATGGTTTACGTCGGCGGTGGCTATCGCGGCGACCTCCACGAGGTGATTTCGAGCCTTGCCCACCGGCCGGTTCTGGTGGTCACCGACGAGGTGGATGCGCTGGAAGCGGGAAGCATGGTGAACTTCGTGATCGCCGATGGCAGGGTTCGATTCGAGGTCTCGCTGACGAGCGCCACGCGTGCCGGGTTGAAGATCAGCTCGCAATTGCTCGCCGTTGCAGTGCGGGTGAAGACGGGATGAGCGAGGGTACGCCTTCCGTTCGCGCGCTCTTTGCGCGCAGCCTTCGCTGGATCTGGCCGGCAAAGGCCGGCCGCGTGCGGCGCACGATGCGCAGCAAGCTGATGGGACTGGTCGCAGCGACGACGACGGCTGCGTTACTGATTTCCGCAACGGCGACCCTGCTCCGTGACCTGAACCGGTACAAGGAGTCGCAAGCGGCGGAGCTTACGACGGAGGCCGACATTCTGGCACTCGCGACCGCTCCGGCGCTCGCCTTCGACGATCGCACCACAGCCCAACGTACACTGGCCGCGCTGCGCGCCCGCCCCGCAGTGCTGGCCGCCGGGCTGTACGATTCCAAGGGTGTTCTGTTCGCGCGCTACGAGCGTGCCGGCGCCGCTGCGAACATCTTGCTGTCTTCGCCCCATCCGCCGGGCCTGCAAATCAGCGACGGCCGAATAGAATTGACTCGCGAGGTCCTCTCGCAAAGCGAACCGGTCGGCGCTCTCTACCTTGCGGCCAACTATGAGCTCACCAGTGGCCTGCGCGACTACGCCGGCATCGTCGGGCTGGTCACAGCGCTGAGCCTCGCCGTCGCCCTCGTGGCCTCCACTGCACTGCAGCGTGCGCTGATGGCCCCGCTGGATGCGATCGCCAACGTCGCTCGGAGGGTCGTTGATCGACGCGACTACTCGCTCCGGGCAAGCAAGAAAAGTGATGACGAGATCGGCCTGGTGGTCGAGGCGTTCAACGACATGCTCGGGGTCGTGCAGGATCGCGATCGTGCTCTCGAGCAGAGTAACTCGGCGCTGCGTGAAAGCGAGGCGCGCTTCCGGGCGACGTTCGAGGTTGCCGCCGTGGGGTTTGCAAACGTCACGCCCGAAGGGCACTTCACGCTGGTCAACGATCGGCTGTGCCAGATCCTCGGATACACACGGGAGGAATTGCAGCAACGAACTTTCGCGGAGCTCACGCACCCGGACGACCTCGCGGCGGACTGGCAGCACGCGCACGATCTGCTGGCCGGCACCGCGGCGACCTACTCCATGGAGAAGCGCTACTTCCACAAAAGCGGCCGCACCGTGTGGGCGAACCTCACCGTCTCGCTGCTCAGGGACGCGGGGGGCGCGCCCCAGCACTTCATCGCCGTCATTGAGGATATCGGGCAGCGCAAGGCCGCCGAGGATGCCTTGATGGAACGCGAGCGGCGCTTCACAGCTCTTGCGAACGCTGTACCGCAGCTCGTCTGGGTCAGCGGCCCCGAGGGCTCGATCGAGTATCTGAACGAGGGTTGGTACCGCTTTACCGGGCTCTCCCCTGCCGCTCGCCTGGAGAGCTGGTTCGAGTTTCTTCATCAGGGGGATCGCGAGCGCGCCCTCAAACGGTGGCGACGGGCACTGAAATCCGGGGAGCTCTATGAGGATGAGTTTCGGCTGCGCAAGGCGGATGGCACGTATTGCTGGTTCCTGGCTCGGGCGACCGCCGATCGGGACTCCGCTGGAGTGACGCTACGCTGGTTTGGAACCTGCACGGATGTCGACAGTGCGAAGCGCACGGAGGCGGAGCTGCGGGCCACGGAGGAAGCGTTGCGCGAGGCGGATCAGCGCAAGGACGTGTTCATCGCGACGCTCGCCCACGAATTGCGCAATCCGCTGGCGCCGCTGCGAATCGCGGCGCGGCTGCTGGCTTCGCCGTCGCTGGAAGCCGCTCAATTGGAGAGTACCCGCGCGATCATCGCGCGGCAGACCACGCAGATGGCGTTGCTCCTGGATGATCTCCTGGATGCCTCCAGAATCACTCGTGGCGCCCTGGAGTTGAAGAAAGACTACGTCGACCTGAGCGAGTCGGTGGCAGCGGCCATCGAGGCCGCGCGTCCGCTGCTGGAGCGCAAGCAGCATCGGCTGACGCTTCGCCAGGCTTCCCAACCGATCATCCTGGATGCGGATCCCCTGCGGCTCACACAGATCATCACCAATCTGCTCACCAACGCAGGCAAGTACACC
>Ga0207707_10002004_pt1 | contig 18479 bp, 15 predicted proteins | sample KBSC83BmetaG_FD_184336 | JGI IMG/M metagenome (GOLD analysis project Ga0207707, IMG submission 184336) | Corn rhizosphere microbial communities from Kellogg Biological Station, Michigan, USA - KBS C8-3B metaG (SPAdes) (version 2) | ecosystem: Host-associated > Plants > Roots > Rhizosphere ...
GCTCGATCCGCCGTCGCTGGAAGACTGGCCGAAACTCACCTACGACACCTCCAAGGGCCGTCGGGTGAACCTCGACACGGTGACCCGCGACGACGTCGCCAGCTGGAAACCCGGCGAAACCCTGTTGCTCAACGGCAAGCTGCTCACCGGCCGCGACGCCGCGCACAAGCGCATGGTCGAGATGCTCAACAAGGGCGAACCGCTGCCGGTGGATTTCAACGGCCGCTTCATCTACTACGTCGGCCCGGTCGATCCCGTGCGCAACGAAGTGGTCGGTCCCGCCGGCCCCACCACTGCCACACGCATGGACAAGTTCACCGAACAGGTACTGGCGCAGACCGGCCTGCTCGGCATGGTCGGCAAGGCCGAGCGCGGCCCGGTCGCGATCGAGGCGATCAAGAAACACCGGTCGGTGTACCTGATGGCCGTCGGCGGCGCCGCGTACCTGGTATCGAAGGCGATCAAGGCTTCGCGCGTCGTCGGCTTCGCCGACCTCGGCATGGAAGCGATCTACGAATTCACCGTCGAGGACATGCCCGTCGCCGTGGCGGTCGACTCCGGCGGCATCTCGGTACACCAAACCGGCCCCCGCGAATGGCAAGCGAGGATCGGAAAAATCCCCGTCTTTGTTCAATAAACCAGTGCGCGCAGCGCACGCCATCGCCTCCTCCCCCTCCGGGGGAGGATTGAGGAGAGGGTGCGGGGCCTGCGCGAACCAGCATCAAAACATGTCAGCGCACGCCATCGCCTCCTCCCCCGCCGGGGGAGGATTGAGGAGAGGGTGCGGAGCTAGCGCGAACCAGCATCAAAACATGTCAGCGCACGCCATCGCCTCCTCCCCCGCCGGGGGAGGATTGAGGAGAGGGTGCGGAGCTAGCGCGAACCAGCATCAAAACATGTCAGCGCACGCCATCGCCTCCTCCCCCTCCGGGGGAGGATTGAGGAGAGGGTGCGGGGCTAGCGCGAACCAGCATCAAAACATGTCAGCGCACGCCATCGCCTCCTCCCCCTCCGGGGGAGGATTGAGGAGAGGGTGCGGAGCTTGCGCGAACCAGCATCAAAACATATCAGCGCACGCCATCGCCTCCTCCCCTCCGGCAATTGAAGAAAGTCCCTTTACGGGGGAGGATTGATGAGAGAGTGCAGGCTTGCGCCATCTCCACCCAAGGAGTGCCGGTTCCGAAGCGTAAGCCCGCCTCAGGCTTCGCCCGCACCCTCATCCGCCCCTCGGGCACCTTCTCCCGACGGGAGAAGGGCTCACAAGTGGCAGTCACGTGCTCCGCATTTGAGTGCCTCACCCGCTGGCGACCGAAGGCGTGGTCGACTCCAGATAAATTGGAAGTCTAAACGTCCAAATCCGATCCACCGGCCGCCTCTTGCAATTGCTTTTCCGCAGCGCAACACTGGCGTGATGCCCGTTCCCAGCCAGCGAAGCTCCCTGTGACCCCGCCAACCTCCACACCGTTGCCCCCAGATGCCCCCTGGATCGTGATGAAGTTCGGCGGCACCAGCGTCGCCACGCTGCCGCGCTGGCAGAACATCCGCGAGCTGGTCGCCAGCCGCCGCGCCGAGGGTGCCCGCGTGCTGGTGGTGGTTTCCGCCTTGTCCGGTGTCACCGACGCGCTCAGGCAGCTGTGCCGGCATGCCGATCGCCTGGAACGCGGCGATGCGGCGAAAGCCATCGTGCAGCGCCATTACGAATTGCTCGAACACATGCAGCTGGCCTTGCCGGGCACGCTCAACGACCGCCTGGGCGATCTTGTCCGTCTGGCCGACGAGGGCGCGGCCAGTCGCGGCGAGCTGGCCTGGAAGGCCGAGGTGCAAGGGCATGGCGAGCTGATGTCCAGCGCACTCGGTGCGGCCTTCCTCAGCCACAGCGGGCTGCCCACGCAATGGCTGGATGCGCGCGAATGCCTGGCGGCGGTGGCGCTGCCCAACCAGAACGAACGCACCCGCCTGCTCTCGGCGATGGTCGAGGCGAAGCCCGATCCGGCGCTGAATGCACGGCTCGCCGCGCTGGGCGACGTGTTGATCACCCAGGGCTTCATCGCCCGTGATGCGCAAGGCCGCACCGTGCTGCTCGGCCGCGGCGGTTCGGATACTTCGGCGGCGTACTTCGGTGCGCTGCTGAAGGCGGCGCGGGTGGAAACCTGGACCGACGTGGCCGGCATGTTCACCGCCAACCCGCGCCAGGTGCCGGGCGCGCGCCTGTTGCAGCGGCTGGATTACGAGGAGGCGCAGGAAATCGCCTCGACCGGTGCCAAGGTGCTGCACCCGCGCTGCCTGTCGCCGCTGCGCGAGCCGCGCGTGCCGCTGCTGATCAAGGACACCAACCACCCCGAACTCGACGGCACCGTGATCGGCCCCGAGGTACGCGCGCATGCGCCCAGCGTCAAGGCGATCAGCGCGCGCAAGGGCATCACCCTGGTCTCGATGGAATCGGTCGGCATGTGGCAGCAGGTCGGTTTCCTCGCCGACGTATTCGCGCATTTCAAGACGCACGGCCTGTCGGTGGATCTGATCGGTTCGGCCGAGACCAACGTCACCGTCTCGCTCGACCCCACCGAAAACCTGCTCGACTCCGACGCGATCGCCGCCTTGGCCAGCGACCTGGCCAAGGTATGCCGGGTGAAGGTGATCGCGCCGTGCGCTGCGATCAGCCTGGTCGGCCGCGGCATGCGCTCGCTGCTGCACACGCTGTCCGGTGTGCTGGCCGAGTTTGGCCAGTTGCGCGTGCACATGATTTCGCAGTCGTCGAACAATCTGAACCTTACCTTCGTGGTCGACGAGGAAGTGGTCGATGCGCTGCTGCCGCACCTGCACGATCTGCTGATCGCCGCAGGCGCGTTGCGCACCGACGACAGCGCCTTGTTCGGTCCCAGCTGGCAGACGCTGTACGGCGGCGGCGAGGCCGTGGGCACAGTGCCGGCGTGGTGGCGCGAATCGCAGCGGCAGCGCCTGCTGGAACTGGCTGCCGAAACTACCCCGCGCTACGTCTACCACCTGCCCACCGTGCGCCAGCAGGCACGCGAGCTGAAATCGCTGGCGGCGGTGGATCGACTGCATTACGCGGTGAAGGCGAACACGCATCCGGCGATTCTGCAGGCGCTGGCGGCGGAAGGTTTCGCGTTCGAGTGTGTTTCGCCGGGCGAGCTGGAAGCGGTCAACGCGATCGTGCCGAAAGCGACGCCGCTGCTGTTCACACCAAACTTCGCACCGCGCGAGGATTACGCGCTCGCGCTGGCCACCCGCGCCACCGTCACCCTCGATGCGCTGCATCCGCTGGAACACTGGGGCGAGCTATTCCGCGGCCACGAGATCGTGTTGCGGGTCGATCTGGGCCGTGGCCTGGGCCATCATGAGAAAGTGCGCACCGGCGGCAGCGCCAGCAAATTCGGCCTGCCGCTGGACCAGCTGGCCACCTTCCTGCAACTGGCCGATGCACATGGCGTGACCGTGCGCGGCCTGCATGCGCACCTGGGTTCCGGCGTGCTCGATGCCGCGCACTGGGGTGAGGTCTACGCGCAGCTGGCCAGCCTGGCCGAGCGTCTACCCAGCGTGGTGCTGCTGAACATCGGCGGTGGTCTCGGCGTGCCCGCGCATCCGGGCGAGGCGGTGCTGGACATCGCCGAACTCGATCGCGTGCTGAGCGAGGTCAAGGCCGCCTATCCGCAATACCAGCTGTGGATGGAGCCGGGTCGCTACCTGGTCGCCGATGCCGGCGTGCTGCTGGCGCGGGTGACCCAGCAAAAGCACAAGGCCGGCTTCCGCTATCTCGGCATCGACACCGGCATGAACAGCCTGATCCGCCCCGCGCTCTACGACGCCTGGCACAAGATCGTCAACCTGAGCCGGCTGGGCGAGCCAGCCACCGCGCTGTACCAGGTGGTCGGCCCGATCTGCGAAAGCGGCGACGTGCTGGGCACCGACCGCCGCCTGCCCGAAGCACAGGAGGGCGACGTGATGCTGATCGCGCAGACCGGTGCCTACGGCAAGGTGATGTCCTCGCATTACAACCTGCGCGCCGAGGCCGACGAGATCATCATCGACTGACGCTCCTGCCTCCTCTCCCCCATGGGGAGAGGATTGAGGTGAGGGGCCACGTTGCGACAGACCTGCACCAAAGGGAGCTTTCAAGGATGAAACGCCAGAACGTAGACCGGGCGCGTGGACTGCGCCAGAGCATGACCGACGCCGAACAGAAGCTATGGTATCGGCTGCGCAACCGGCAGCTGAATGGCCACAAATTCTGCCGCCAACACGAGATCGATCACTACATCGTTGATTTTGTCTGCAACGAGGCCATGCTGATCGTTGAACTGGATGGCGGACAGCATGCGGAACAGGCGGGCTACGACGAGCACCGCACACGACATCTGCAAGCCAAGGGATACCGTGTGCTGCGTTTCTGGAACAATGAAGCATTGACGAATATCGAGAGCGTGCTTGAGGTGATTCTGGAGGCTGCGGCAAAGCCGTCCCCTCACCCCAGCCCTCTCACCCACAAGGGGACTCCCAAGGTCGCCCGCAGGGGAGAGCAGTTCGTGCCGGAGAGTGAAGAGTGACAACGACAATCCAACCGCGCCTGACCCAGGCATTCCGCTTCGTGCGCTGCAGCTACGCCGATGGCGTGGCCGAGCTGGCGTACGCGTTTGACGATGGCGAGGAACTGGTCGAGCGGATCCGCTTTCCGAGCGCGCCGGCGGTGCCGCCTGCGCGCGCCGCGGCGTTCGATGCGGCGCTCAAGCTGCTGCATCTGGTTGCCGGCGTCAGCTACTACAAGGCCGGCGTGCCGCCGCAGATCGAGGTGGCCGGCGGTCCGCTCGACGACGCCACCGCCGAATTGCTGGATCAGTTGTACTTGCACGGGCTGGCCGAGTTCGCCTATCGCAACGGGCTGGATCTGCGCGGGCGCATCCAATTCCCGCGAAGTACAACATCTCCCTCTCCCCTGCGGCGACCGAAGGGAGTCCCCTTGCGGGTGGAGGAGGGTCGGGGTGAGGGGCCACGCTCGCCCGAAACTACATTGCCTGACGCCCCCAGTCTGAATTTGCCCAAACGCACCCTGGTGCCGATCGGCGGCGGCAAGGATTCGCTGGTGGCGGTCGAGGCGATCAAGTCGATCGGCGGCGAGGCGACCGCTGTGTGGGTCGGCAATTCCGCGCTGATCGCCGCCTGCGCCGAGCGCACCGGGCTGCCTACGCTGAACATCCAGCGTGAATTAGCGCCGGGGTTGTTCGAGATGAACCGGCTTGGTGCGTGGAACGGACATATCCCGGTAACCGCGGTGAACTCGGCGATCCTCGCTGTCGCGGCGATCCTGTACGGCTACGACTCGATCGCGTTCGCCAACGAGCGCTCCGCCTCGGTCGCCACGCTGGAGTACGACGGCCAGCAGGTGAACCACCAGTGGAGCAAGGGCTACGCGTTCGAGCAACTGCTGGGCGACTGGCTGCACACGCACGTGGCCAGCGACCTCGATTACTGCTCGCTGCTGCGGCCGTATTCCGAACTGGCGATCACTCGCGCGTTCGCGAAACTGACGCCGTACTTCGACGTGTTCTCAAGTTGCAACCGCAACTTCAAATTGCTCGGCCCGAAGCCGGTCGACCGCTGGTGCGGGCAGTGCCCGAAATGCCACTTCGTGTTCCTCGCGCTGGCACCGTTCCTGCCCAAGCCGCGGCTGCTGTCGATCTTCGGGCGCAACCTGCTCGACGACGAAACGCAGGCGGGCGGTTTCGACGCGCTGCTGGAATATCAGGATCACAAACCGTTCGAGTGCGTGGGCGAGGGCGCCGAGGCGCGTGCCGCGATGTACGCATTGAGCCAGCGGCCGGAGTGGCAGGAAGATGCCTTGGTCGAGCGCTTCCGCAGCGAGATCCTGCCGCAGCTCGACGCCTCGCAGCTGGCGCTGGAGCCGTGGCTTGAGCCATCACCCGAGCAACGCGTGCCGGTGCGATTGCAAAGTGCGCTGGCGGCGATCGGTTGATGCGCATTGCCGACCTGATCGGTCACCGCGTGGCGATCTGGGGTTTCGGCCGCGAGGGTCGAGCTGCGATTCGTGCGTTGCGCCGGCGCTGCGGCGAGCGGCACCTCACCCTGTTCTGCAGCGCATCCGAAGTCGCCGCGGCGCGCGCGCTCGATCCCGCACTTGAAATCGTCGCCGGCGAACCGGACGCTGCCACGCTGGGCCAGTTCGACGTGGTGGTGAAATCGCCCGGCATCTCTGCCTACAAGCCGGCACTGCTGGCGGCGCAGGCACAGGGCACGCGGTTCATCTCCGGCACCGCGCTGTGGTTTGGCGAGAATCCGGATGCGCGCGTGATCGCCGTCACCGGCACCAAGGGCAAGAGCACCACCAGCGCGCTGATTGCGCATCTGACGCGCAGCCTCGGCGTGCGCACCGCGCTGGCCGGCAATATCGGGCTGCCGCTGCTGGAGCTGCTCGGTCAGCAGGCTGACCTGTGGGTGATCGAATTGTCCAGCTTCCAGACCGGCGAGGCCGGGTCGCTGGAACTGGGCGTGATCACCAGCCTGTACGAGGAACACCTGGACTGGCACGGTTCGCGCGAGCAGTACGTCACCGACAAGTTGAAACTGGCCGATGTCTCGCGCCGGTTGCTGGTCAACGCGTTGCAACCCGCGCTGCTGCAACGCACGCAGCAGCACCCGCAGCGCCTGCTGTTCGGCCAGCCCGATGGCTGGCACGTCGCCGACGGTTTCATTCGTCGCGGCACGCAGGAGATTTTCCCGATCGACCGGCTGACCGCACCAGGCCTGCATAACGCACTCAACGCCTGCGCCGCGCTGGCCGCGCTCGAAGCCATCGGCATGGACGCGCTGGCCGCCGCACCGGCGCTGGCCCATTTCCACCCGCTGCCGCACCGGCTGCAGCCGCTGGGCGAGCACGACGGCTGGCACTGGGTCAACGATTCGATCAGCACCACGCCGCTGGCCACGCTGGCCGCGCTGGAAAGCCTGCACGGCCGCATCGTGACCGTGCTGGTCGGCGGTCATGATCGAGGACTGGACTGGACGCCGTTCGTCGACGCCATGCGCAGCACGCCACCCAGCGCGATCGTCTGCATGGGCAGCAACGGAGCGCGCATCGAAACCGCCTTGCGCGCCGTCGGGGTGACCTGCCCGATCGTGCGCGTCGCGGATCTGGCCAATGCGGTGGCCGAGGCAAAGTCTGGTGCGCCGGCAGGTGGGGTGATCCTGCTTTCGCCCGGCGCACCCAGCTTCGACCAGTTCAAGGACTATGCCGAGCGGGGGCGGCGATTCGCCGTGCTGGCCGGTTTCGACGGCGAGGCGATCGCCGGCATCGAAGGCCTTGGCATCGCCTGAGGCCGGCCGTCGTGCGAACTTCGAAGAGCGGGCAGTGCCCGCCCGCTCTTCGACAGGCACGGGCAAGGGCGGCGGGCAGTGCCCGCCCTACGTGATTTGTCGAACGGGTAATTCCGCTTGCTACGCTTTCGAGGGCGTACAACGTTCGGCCGGATGGCTTCAGCGCGCGTAGCGCGCCCGCGGCTCGTTCACCCGCTTGCTGCCGTCGAGGCTGATGTGCTGCCGTAGCCAGCCGGCGAACTCGGCTTCGGACAGGCTGCCTTCGGTGAGGGCGATCATGGTGACGTACTTGTCCTCGTCGCTGGCGGCGAGGTCGGCGCCGTTGAGTGCGAGGAAGACGCGATAGCAGACGTGCGCCGTGCGCTTGTTGCCGTCGACGAAGGGATGGTTGCGGGCCAGGCCGAAGGCGAGGCTGGCGGCGAGGTCGGCGAGATCCGGCGGCGGGTCGCCGTAGGCGTGGCCTTGCTGCGGGCGGGCGAGCGCGGATTCCAGCAGGTTCTCGTCGCGCACACCGTTGCCGCCGCCATGTTCGGCCAACTGGCGTTCGTGGATGGCGATGGCGAGCGGCCTTTCGATCCAGATGATCATGGCTATGGCTTATTGCGCCAACTTGCGCAGTACGTTGCGATCCTTGCGCATGACTTCCTCGGCCACCTCCATCTGCTTGGCCAGGGTGGGGTCGTAGGTGGTGAGGCGGATGCCGTCGGGGGTTTCCAAGGCGAACAGCTCGTCGCCTTTTTCCAGGCGCAGGCGGGCCAGCAGGTCGCGCGGCAGGATGACGCCGGCGGAGTTGCCGATGGTGGTGATTTTCAGTTTCATGACGGGCCCTGGGGTGCGTTATAACGCATGTTATACGATGCTTTCGGACTCTATGCAATGCGTTCGGGAGGGAGGCCGTGCCAGCGCTGCCCGTGCCGCGCCGGACGCATGCTCTGCATGTGTTCCGCACGAATCCCCTTGAGAACTCCGAGACACGACGATCCATCCGGAATATGCGTGAGCGAGGACTGGACGTGTGGTGCCCGTGCGCCTGGCCTTGCGGACTGCTTGCCGGCCCCTCGCCATCGTCGAGCGCATCAGAGGATTTCAAAACTCTTCAGGAGATTTCGCAAGATTCCCGATCGAAAGCCGGTGACTGTGTGGGCGCCGCCGGAACGGTTCCGACGCCAGCGCCCATCAAAGGAGTCGCGTCCTTCAATCGCTCGGAGAATCACCATGAAACTTCGCGTAATCCACATCGCCATTGCTCTGGCTGGCATCGCCGGCATCGCGGCCGCAGCCCAGCCGCCCCCGGTCGCCACCGCAACCCTCCGTGCAACTGGCGCGAGTCCGAATCTTCAAGTCGTCTGGGGCTGGGGAGCGGAGCGCATCGTCGGCGCCTATCAGTCCCAGGCCCAGGTCAGGAAATGCGGAACCACGTTTCCAGCCATGCCAGTAGTGAACACGATGACGTTCCAGGCGGGTGGCACCGTCACCGAAAACGCGCGCTTTCCGCCGGTGGGAGACTTCAACGTGTTCGGAATTCCGGGCTTGTTCACGCGCACCGTCGGTCTCGGAACGTGGTCGTACAACCCGCTCACGCGCAGCTATTCGATGAGCCTGCGCTATGACTATTTCGTGGACGGGGTGTTCCACGGGACGGGCACGGTCGATCGCGACATCCGGTTGAGCGCCGACGGCAAAACGGCCTCGGGGCCGGTCCGATCGGCCGTGCAAACGGCTGCCGGCAGCGTCGTCGTCGAGTTGTGCGGAGACGCCGTTTCCACACGTCTGTAGGAACCGATGCGGAACGGAGTCAGGTCGACCTGTTGATGGCAACAGCGCCTGACTCCGCCCTGGGGCTTCGCCCCGGGGTGCCGCGTTCCTTCGTGACCACCTACGGAGTTCCGCCTGCGGTGCCCGCCGCGAATCCCAGGCGGCCCATCAACGCCTCGAACCGCGGTTTTCCGCGCAGGTTGTTCCAGCGTGCGTCGATCTTGAGGAAGGTCATGCGCACGTCGCGCTGCTCAATGGCCAGTTCGAGCAGGTCGAGTGCTTCGTCGTGGTCTCCCAGTGCGTTGCTGACGGCGGCGCGGCTGGCAGCCGGTACGAACGCGGTTTCCGACAGCGTGCGCAGTTCTTCGCGCAGCCGCTCTGCACCGGCGCGGTTGCCTATCGCGACAAGAGCTGGCGCGAGCGCGGCCAGTACCTGGCTGCTGCGTCCCGACACGTTCGCGGCGAGTTGAAGGGTGGCGACGGCCGCCGGGTCGCCGCGGGCCAGTTCGATGCCGGCGCGCGCCAGCAACGCGACCCAGAACTCCGGTGCGATCTCGAGGGCATGGTCGATGCGCGTGCCGGCTTCCTCGGTGCGCCTGGCTGCCGCCAGGAAGGTGCCCTCCAGCGCATTGACCAGTGGCGACAGCGGATCCAGTTCGCGTGCCTGGCGCGCCTGCGCCAGCGCCTCGTCGAACCGGCCGAGGTTGTTGAGCAGGTGGGCGTAGGCGAAATGGCCGTCCGGAACATTCGGGCCGAGGCTGATGGCGCGCTGCATGGCAAGCTCGGCGCCGACCCAGTCCCAATCGCTCCAGAACAGGTTGAAGCCGTGGCTTGCGTGCGCTTCCGGGAGATCGGGATTCAGCGCGAAGGCATGCCGGACAGCCGCCTTGGCCAGCGGAAACGCCTGCTTCGGATCCATGTCGCCGGTCATGGTCAGTGCGCGCCAGGCGAACGCCAGCCCGCTCCATGCGCGGGCGCATCGGGGGTCGATGTCGAGCACCTGCCGGAATACGCCGATCGCCCGCTTGCAGCGGGACAGGCTCGGTGCGTCGATCAGGTCGCGCCCCGCGAGGTAAAGGCGTTCGGCGGCCGCGGACGGCTCTGTTGCGTCGGCGGCGCGGCGCCTGTCGACGAGCGTACCCGCGGTGGACTGCGCGACGAAGCGATAGCCGCGGCCCGGAATCGTGACGATGAAGCGATGCTCGCCGGCGCCGACGCCGAAGGCCTTGCGCAGCGCCGAGATGGCCTGGGGCAGGTTGTTCTCCTCGACCACCCGGCCCGTCCACACGGCGGCCAGCAGTTCGTCCTTGCCGACCATCCGGTCGCTGTGTTCGATCAGGTAGGCCAGGACGTCCAGTGCCTTGGAGGTGAGCGGCAGCGTGGCGTCATCCGGGCCGAACAGTTCCCGCGACGCGATGTCCAGCCGGAAGCCGGAAAACTCGACCTGGTGCCGGCCCCTCGCCATCGTCGCGCGCATCGGCGGATTTCAGAACTTTTCAGAGGATTTTGCAAGACTTCCGCGCGCTCCCAAGCCATCGTCCGCGCGCCGTCGGCAACGGTTTCGACGGCGGCGTCCATCGAACGGACGCCTTCACCTGTCGGCCAGGAGAACGATCGTGGACAGAATTTCAAAGCTCGTCGGAGAGATTCGGGCTGTCTCGACCCTTGCGAGGGCAGATAGTAAAAGCCAAAACACGAAGAAAGCAGGGAAGCCCCATGCCCGCCTGCTGATTCGCATGGGTTCCTTTGCGTTCACGCTGGCCTTGGTCGTTTCGGTGGCCTTGCCCGGTACAGTCAGGGCGCAGGCCCAATGCACGGGGCTCCTCAGCGGCTTGCGGTTGCCGGTCGGCAGCACCCTGACCGACCACGGCCGTTTGCTCATCGGCGAATCCGGCGACGGCAGCGCCGGTAGCGGGCGGATTTCCATCGTCGATCAGAACGGCATGCGGCGCACCCTGATCGATGGCATGCCTTCAGGGCACGCCGACGTGGGCGATCCTTCCGGCCCCAGCGGGCTGTTCATGCAGGGACGCAGCCTGTTCGTGGCGATCGGCACCGGCGACACCGGGGTGCTGGGGCCACGCCCCGGTACGACGCTGGTGAACCTCAAGGGGCCGTCCTCGCCGATCTTCCATTCGGTGCTCGCCATGTATTTCAGCGCCGGGACGGAGGCCCGCACCACCGGGTTCACCATGACCCCGGCGGATCAGCAGGCACTGGCCAACGGACGGCTGGTGTGGCTGCACGACAGTCGCTGGAACTTCCTGTTCATCCGCGTGGTGACGAAACTCCCCGGTTTTGTCCCGACGCCGCTGCCCGATGTTCCGGACAACATCAGCGTCTCCAATCCCTTTGGCATCGTCGGGTTGGGCAGGTCGCTCTACGTCAGCGACGGCGGCCGCAACTTGACCTGGAAGGTCGATCGCCTGAGCGGAGCGGCGTCGGCATTCGCCACCTTCCCGAACATTCCCAACCCGCTCTTTCCGCACGTGGGTGGCCCGTTCCAGCAGGCCGTGCCGACCGGCATCACGGTGGAACATGACGAGGTTCTGGCCTCGCTGTTCCGTGGTGCGCCATTCGCCACCGGCACTTCGACCATTGAGCAGATCGACTCCCGAACGGCGGCCCACGCACCGCTGATCTCCGGTCTCACGACCGCGATTGGCGTGATCCCCCTGCACGGGCGGCAACATCGTTATCTGGTACTGGAGATGTCTGCCAGCGGACCCTTCTTCAGCGGCCCCGGCACGGTACTGCGGTTCGACGACCCCGCCGGCCCGCCGACCAAGGTCGCCGATTGCCTGGCCGCGCCCACCTCGATGACGCTCGATCGCGGAGCCGGCATCCTCTATGTCACCGAGTCAGGCGGCAATCTGATCGGCATTGCCTATCCCTAGGAGCACATTGGCTATCCCCAGGAGCGTGGGGTACGGGCTTGGCGCTCCACCGGGCGCCAAGCCCACCGGAGGGGCGCGGCCGCACCGTGCGTGTGACGCGTTGGGGAAAACGGTTGGCGGAGGATCAGGCGCGACGATAGCGACGTCATGCCGGTGGCCCACGGGACGCAAGGGTACCCTGGCAACCCGGAACGGGTCTCGCCTCGGCGTGCGCTTGGGCGCGAATGCCTCGCTGCGTTCCTGTCCGTTCTCCTGGTGTGAATGGTCTGAGAGGCGTGGCTCGACGCTGCGATCTCCGCGCGATCGCGTGGACGCCACCATGACCGCAGTCGTGGCATGCTCTGTGATCAACGTTCCGTGCTCAGCAGGAGTCTCCCCGTGCAATATCGTCGCGTCGGCCAATCGGGCCTGCAATTGTCCGCGCTGTCGTTCGGCGCGTGGGTCACCTTCGGCAAACAGGTCGGGCGGGCGCAGGCACGCGACATGCTGGCGCTGGCGCACGATCGCGGGGTGAACTACTTCGACAACGCGGAGACCTACAACAACGGCGTCGCCGAACAGGTGATGGGCGACGTGCTGGCGGATCTGCGCTTTCCGCGTGACAGCTACTGCGTCTCCAGCAAGGTGTTCTTCGGCGCGGTGGACAACCCGCGGCCGACCCAGCGCGGGCTGTCGCGCAAGCACGTGATCGAGGCCTGTCACCAGGCCATGCAGCGCCTGCGCGTGGACTACCTGGATCTGTACTTCTGCCATCGGCCCGACCCGGATACGCCGATCGCGGAAACGGTGGCGGCGATGGATACGCTGATTCGCCAGGGCAAGGTGCTGTACTGGGGCACCAGCGAATGGCCGGCCGACGCGATCGAGGAAGCGCATCGCGTCGCCCGCGAAAGCCACTGCTACGCGCCGGTGGTCGAGCAGCCGCAGTACAACCTGCTGCACCGCGAGCGGGTGGAACAGGAGTACGCGCCGCTGTACGAAAAATACGGCATGGGCACCACGATCTGGTCGCCGCTGGGCTCGGGGTTGCTGAGCGGCAAGTACAACGACGGCATTCCCGCCGATTCGCGGCTGGCCCAGCCGGGCTACGAGTGGTTGCGCAAGAGCGTGCTGGGCGAGGGCGACGAGCATCTGGCCCAGGTACGCGCGCTGCAGCCGATCGCCGACGAGCTGGGCACCAGCCTGGCGCAGCTGGCGATCGCCTGGTGCCTGCTGAACCCGCAGGTGTCCACGGTGATGCTCGGCGCCAGCAGGCGCGAACAGTTGGCGCAGAACCTGGATGCACTGGAGTTGCTGCCGCGGCTGGACGCGTCGGTGGCCGCTCGCGTGCTCCAGGCAGTGGGCGGCTGAGCGACGGATGGCGTGGCGATGGTTGACTATCAAATGAGAATGATTATTATTTGAGTCTCATCGATTCATCGCAGGAAGTCCCATGCCCGTCCTTTCCATGCGCTCTCCTTCGCTCCAATCCGCACCGCATCGCGTCGCGGCACCGCCAATCGCCGACGCGACCGCTGCGCGCCGGGTGGCCAGCGAACTGCTGCTGGGCGGCCGGCGCGAGCTGGTGATCCAGCATCAGGGCAGCGAGTACCACCTGCGCCTGACCCGCAACGACAAACTGATCCTGACCAAGTAGCCATGGGCATGCGGTTCGATCATGTCGGTCTGCTGCGACGGGTGGCGGCGGCGATCGATCCTCGCGGGGGATCGCGAGGGTGCGTCTGCGGGCTCGTCGACGCCACGGCGACGTGCCGATCGCGACTGGGCCTGGGCGCGGCGCAATGGATCGCCGGCTTGCCCGCGCTCGGCGACGTGCTCTACCTGTCGGGAGACCCGCTGTCGCAAGGCCCGTTGTCGGAAGGCCGGCTGTTGGAAGGCGACGGCTGCCGCAGCTTGCGGGGGCCGCCGTTGTCCGGCGTGCTGGTCGAATCCATCGAGCTGGCGCCGCTGCTGCACACTCGCACGCTGACGGCTGCCAGCGCGGTCACCGCGGACGGCCCGCGCGAGTGGATCGAATGCCTGGATGCCGGCGATCGGGTGCTGGCCCGCCTGTACCTGCTGCCGGACACCGACTACCTGGCTTGGGACGCCTTGCACGTGGGCGCGGGCCCGGCGGTGGTCGATGCCGGGCGCGCCGGAGCCGTGCCATGCCGATCGACGCGCGCGCGACTGCTGCGCTTTCGCGTGCAGCAGATCGCCGGCCTGCTCATGCTTGGCGCCGAGACGGGCGTCGCCGCGTCGCCGCTGGGTCGCGAACTGGCGGCGCGAATTGCCCGCGACGAGGCAATCTCGCGCTGAAGCGAGCACGAATCCGGCCCTTGCGCATCCGGCGCGGCGCTGGCGTCCGGCTGTCCGTATGGTGTCCGCGGACACCGGGCCATCCTCGCGTCGCCATCACAACACGTTGATAAAGCGTGATTTCCTGACTTTTCGCCGAGTGGCACGCAGATTGCTCTGTTCCCCGTGTAGCCGCACCGCACGCGGCCGGGAACTTCACGATGATCCGCGACACTTCCGCTCAGGACAAACTGGTAGAGGTCAAACCCAACCGCAAGCGGCAGTTGATCTACGCGGTCGCCGGCGTGGTCGTGCTGGGCCTGCTGGTGTGGCTGGCGCCGGGCATCGGCCGCTTGTTTTCCGCCTCCGGTTCGGTGAGCGCTTCGCGCCTGTCGTTCGCCACCGTCGAACGCGGCCCGTTCGTGCGCGACATCGCCGCCGAGGGCAAGGTGGTCGCCGCCGTCAGCCCCACCTTGTACGCCACCTCCGGCGGCGCGGTGACGCTGGAAGTGCATGCCGGCGACACGGTGAAGAAGGGCCAGGTGCTGGCCACCATCGACAGCCCCGAACTCACCAACAAGCTGGCCCAGGAACAGAGCAACGCCGACGCGATGCAGGTGGATTACATGCGCGCGCAGGTCGATGCGCGCAAGCAGCGGTCGTCCCTGCAGAAGGCGTACGACAACGCCAAGATCGACCTGCAGACCGCCCAGCGCGACCTGGCCCGCTACCAGAAGGCGTTCGCCCGGGGCGCGGTGCCCAGCATGGATGTCGACCGCGCCAAGGACACCCTGGACAAGGCCAACATCGCCGTCGAGCACGCCAAGTCCGACCTGGGCATGGACAACGCCAGCCTCAACTTCGACATCCAGTCCAAGAAGCTGGCGCATGACCGCCAACTGCTGCTGGTGGCCGACCTCAAGCGCCAGGTCGACGACCTCCACGTGAAGTCGCCGGTGGACGGCCAGGTCGGCCAGCTGTTCATCGCCGAAAAGGCCACCGTGGCCAAGGATGCGCAACTGCTCAGCGTGGTCGACCTGTCCGCGCTGCAGGTGGAGATGCAGGTGCCGGAGAGCTTCGCCCGCGATCTGGGCATCGGCATGACCGGCGAGATCAGCGGCAACGGCCACACCTGGAAGGGCATCGTCAGCGCGATCTCGCCCGAGGTGGTCAACGGCCAGGTCGCCGCCCGCCTGCGCTTCGACGGCACCACGCCCAAGCAGCTGCGCCAGAACCAGCGCCTGTCGGTGCGCGTGCTGCTGGACAAGCGCGACAACGTGCTGACCGTGCAGCGCGGCTCTTTCGTCGACGAATCCGGCGGCAGCTACGCCTACCTGGTGCACGACGGCATCGCCACCAAGACCCCGATCCGCGTCGGCGCATCCAGCATCGACAAGGTCGAGATCCTGGAGGGCCTGAAGGAAGGCGACAAGATCGTGATCTCCGGCACCGACAGCTTCAAGGGCGCCCAGACGGTTGCCATCAGCAATTAGCAGGGATTCGGGATTCGGGATTGGGGGTTCGTCAAGAGCACATGCTCGCGACATCGCCGCTTTTTCGAATCCCCAATCCCGAATCCCGAATCACCGCTCCAACCACCGAGGAACCAGCATGCTCAAGATGACCCACCTGTCCAAGGTCTACCGCACCGAAGTGGTGGAGACCTACGCGCTGCGCGATTTCAACATCGACGTGAAGGAGGGCGAGTTCGTCGCCGTCACCGGGCCGTCCGGTTCGGGCAAGACCACCTTCCTGACCATCGCCGGCCTGCTGGAAACCTTCAGTGGCGGCGAGTACCACCTCGACGGCATCGAGGTGAGCAATCTCAACGACAACGCGCGCTCGAAGATCCGCAACGAGAAGATCGGCTTCATCTTCCAGGCGTTCAACCTGATTCCCGACCTCAACGTGTTCGACAACATCGAGGTGCCGCTGCGCTACCGCGGCATGAAGGCGGCCGAACGCAAGCAGCGGATCATGGATTCGCTGGAGCGCGTCGGCCTGGCCTCGCGCGCCAAGCATTACCCGGCCGAACTCTCCGGCGGCCAGCAACAGCGCGTGGCGATCGCCCGCGCGCTGGCCGGCTCGCCGCGCCTGCTGCTGGCGGATGAACCGACCGGCAACCTGGACACCCAGATGGCCCGTGGCGTGATGGAACTGCTCGAAGAGATCCATCGCGACGGCGCCACCATCGTGATGGTCACCCACGACCCGGAACTGGCTGCCCGCGCCCAGCGCAACGTGCACATCATCGACGGCCAGGTGGTGGATCTGGCCGAGGAGCCGCGCTTCCACACCGTGAAGCAGGGAGTGGGAAATCGGGAATAGGAAACCGGGAACCGGAAAGCCTGCGCGCGGTGCGCCGGCTTTGACAGATCCCCAATCCCGAATCTCGAATCCCGGCCTTCAGCATGTTCACCTACTACCTCCAACTCGGACTGCGCAGCCTGCGCCGCAACCCCGCACTCACCGCGCTGATGGTGATGGCGATCGGTTTCGGCGTGGCCGCGTCGATGATCACGTACTCCGTGTTCCGCGCCGTGTCGGGCAATCCGATTCCGGGCAAGTCGGCGCAGCTGTTCACGCCGCAGGTCGACAGCTGGGGGCCGCAGCAGAACCTGAAGGGCGAGCCGGCGGAAGCGCTGGGTTACATCGACGCGATGGCATTGATGCGCGCGCACGAGGCGAAGCGCCAGACCCTGTTGTATCCGGTGCAACTCTCGGTGATGCCGGGCGGCAACCGCGATCTTCCCTTGAACGCCAGCGGCTACGCCGTCACCGGCGATTTCTTCACCATGTTCGAGGTGCCGTTCCGCTACGGCAGCGGCTGGGGCGCGCAGGACGACGAAGCACGCGCCAGCGATGTCGTCATCAGCAGCGAGCTCAACCAGAAGCTGTTCGGCGGCGCCGACAGCGTGGGGCGCACGCTCAACCTCGGCGGTCATGATTACCACGTCGTGGGTGTCACCAGCCACTGGAACCCGCGTCCACGTTTCTACGACCTGTTCAGCACCAGCGGCTTTGCCGACGAGCCGGATATCTACATGGTGTTCAACCGTGCGCTGGATCTGCAGATGCGCTCGGACGGTCGCAACAGTTGTCGCGGTTCGCTCGCCTACACGACCTGGCAAGGCTATCTGCAGAGCAACTGCGTATGGATCACGCCGTGGGTGGAACTGAACAGCCCCGCCGAAGTCGCCAGTTACCGCAGCTTTCTCACCAACTACGCGGTCGACCAGCAGCACGCGGGCCGCTTCAGCTGGGCCGCCAACGTGCGTCTGCGCGACGTGATGCAGTGGCTCGATTACGAGCACGTGGTGCCGCCGGAAAGCCGTATCTCGCTGGCGGTGGCGCTGGGCTTTTTCCTGATCTGCCTGGTCAACACCATCGGCCTGCTGCTGGCGAAGTTCATGCGCCGCGCCGGCGAGATCGGCGTGCGCCGCGCCTTGGGCGCAACGCGTAGGGAGATCTACGCCCAATACCTGATCGAAGCCGGCACGGTGGGCCTTGCGGGCGGCGTGCTGGGCCTGCTGCTCACCGCAGTGGGCGTGTCCGGCGTGGGCATCCTGTTCCAGCCAGAGATCGCCAAGCTGGCGCAGCTCGATTTCTCGCTGGTGGGCCTGACTTTTGTCGTTGCCATCGTTGCCACCGTGCTGGCGGCGTTCTACCCGGCGTGGCGTGCGGCACACGTGCAACCCGCCTGGCAGTTGAAGTCGAGCTGAGGAGAGAGCGCCATGAATATCCAGATCAGGCCCGTCCTCGCCGCGCTGCGCCGCCACAAGGCCGGCACCGTGCTGATCGCGCTGCAGATCGCGTTGACGCTGGCCATCGTGTGCAACGCGCTGTTCATCATCCACCAGCGACTGGGCAACCTGTCCGCGACGAGCGGCGTGGACGAAGCCAACGTGTTCGTCATCGCCAACATGTGGGCCGACACTGACCGCTCCACCTCCCAGGTCGATGCACAGGTGCGCGCCGACCTGATCGCGCTGCGGCAGTTGCCGGCCGTGCGCGACGCCACGCCCGCCAGCGGGTATCCGCTCAGGGGCGGCGGCTGGGACAACTTCGTCACCATGACGCCCGACCAGGTCAAGCCGACCACGGATGCGGCGGTGTACACCGGCGACGAGCACTTCGTCGACACGCTGGGCCTGAAGCTGGTCGCGGGACGCAATTTCCGCCCTGACGAGGTGATGGTGATGG